>Ga0182739_1002054_pt1 | contig 19438 bp, 18 predicted proteins | sample eDN5th30CBELigBY_FD_128873 | JGI IMG/M metagenome (GOLD analysis project Ga0182739, IMG submission 128873) | Enriched backyard soil microbial communities from Emeryville, California, USA - eDNA 5th pass 30_C BE-Lig BY (version 2) (version 2) | ecosystem: Environmental > Terrestrial > Soil >...
GCTGGTTGGCGATCTGGTTGACCTCGATGCCGACCGGCAGGTCCGCCATGATCGAGCGCATGGCGCTGTTCAGGTCATCGCCCAGCGTGAGGATGTTGCCACCCTCCTGCATCGAGACGCCAATGCCGAGCGCCGGCTTGCCGCCATCGCGCACGATGTAGCGCGGCGGGTCCTCGTAGTCGCGCCGGACGGTCGCGATGTCGCCGAGCCGGAAAACGCGGCCATCGGCCTGGACGGGCACCGCCGCGATCGCCTCGGCGCCGGAGAAGGCGCCGGTCACGCGCAGGTGGATGCGGTCGGCGCTCGTGTCGACCGCGCCGCCGGCGACGACGGCGTTCTGCCGCGCGACGCTGTCGAATATCTGCTGCGGTGTGATGCCGAGCGTGGCGAGCCGCGCATGGCTGAACTCGACGAAGATCTTCTCGGGCCGCACGCCGATGAGGTCGACCTTGTTGACGTTGGGCACGCGCAGCAGGCGCTGGCGGATGTCCTCGGCCAGCGTCTTCATCGCGGCGAGGCTCATGCCATCGGCCGTGATCATGTAGAGCGCGGAATAGACGTCGCCGAACTCGTCGTTGAAGTTGGGTCCGACGATGCCGCTCGGCAGGTCGCCGCGAATGTCGCCGACCTTCTTGCGCGCCTGGTACCACAGGTCCCTGACGAGGCGCGGCGGCGTCGTGTCCGACAGCGTGACCTGGATGAAGGCGACGTCCGGCCGCGTATAGCTCGTCACGCGGTCGAGATAGGGCAGTTCCTGCAGCTTCTTCTCGATCTTGTCGACGACCTGCGACTGCAGTTCATCCGCCGTCGCGCCCGGCCATGCGACCTGGATGTTCATCACCTTGATGGTGAAGGAGGGGTCCTCGGCGCGGCCGAGCTTGGCATAGGAGTAGAGCCCGGCGCCGCTGATCGCCAGGATCATGAACAGCACCAGCGCGCGATGGGTGATGGCCCATTCCGAAAGGTTGAAGCCCTTCATGACGCTGCTCCGCGGAGGCTTTGAGAGGTGAAACCGAACGAGGCTGCCGGAATGTGCTTATCGGTATGATGTCGCCGCCACGTCCCGCGCGCGCTCCTGCCGCGCGTCGACCGTGCGCACCTTGAGGCCGGGCTCGAGCTTCTGGACACCGAGCGTGACCACCCGGTCGCCGGCGGCGACACCCGCGGTTACGAGCGCCGCATCCTGCGTGAAAGCCGTGACGGTGACCGGCCGCAGTGTGAGTTCGCCGGACTTGTCGACGACGAAGACGGAAGGGCCGGCGCCGCGGTTGAGCACCGCCGCGAGCGGCAGCCTTGCGACCGGCTGCTCTTCCAGCTGTTCGAGCGTGACGTTCGCGGTCATGCCGAATGCGACGGAGTCGTCGGCGTCGAGGATCGTGAAGCGCGCCGCGTAGGTCCGGGTTGCGGGATCGGCCTGCGGCGCGAGTTCACGCAGCCGGGCAGCGAACTGGCGGCTGCTGTCCGACCAGAGGCGGACGGTTGCCTTTGCCTGCCAGGCGTCGCCGAGCCAGGTTTCGGGCAGCGCGATCACCGCCTCCCGCTCGCCGTGGCGCGCGAGCCGCGCCACCGGCTGGCCGAGGGCGACCACCTGTCCGGGTTCGGCGAGCGTCGTCGTGATCACGCCGTCGGCGTCGGCCTTGAGTTCCGCATAAGCGAGCTGGTTGCGGGCGAGGTCGAGCGCGCGCCGGGCGCGTTCGAGGCGGCCTTCGGCTTCGTCGTTGGCGGCCTTCTTGCGGTCGTATTCGGCGGTGGCGGCGTAGCCGCGCTCCTTCAGCGTCTCGTAGCGCTTCAGGTCGGCGGCGGCCTGCGCGAGGATTGAGGTCGCGGCCGTGAATTCGGCCTCGGCGCTTTCGACCTGCAACTGGAGGTCCTGCGGATCGAGGACCGCGATCACGTCGCCGGTGCGCACATGGTCGCCGACGTTGATCGGGCGGGCGATGACCTTGCCGCCGACGCGGAAGCCGAGGTCGGTCTCGTAGCGGGCGCGAACGACGCCGACGAAGTCGCGCGCGATCCCATTCTTTTCGAAGGCCACCTGCTGCACCTGCACCGGGCGGTCCGCTCGGGGAGAAGGGGCCGTCTCGGCCTGACAGGCGGCCAGCAGCAGCGACGCGCCGAGGAGGGCGAGGACGGGCGTTGCGGCACGCATCTTTCGGAGTTGGCCGTCAGCCATCCTGCCGAGATGACGCATGATGAATGACGAAACTGAAAATATGTCACTAATTGGACGCGCGAATAGCGTGGATGGCGAGCTTTGCATCGGGTTACTCCCGGGCGGTAAGGGCGCGCAGCATGAAGCGGACGTGGGCGCGGGCTTCGTCCTCGAGGTTGAGCCCTTCCTGCAGGCCCTGCGAGATCAGGACCGGATGGCAGTAGGCCGCGCCGGCTCTCAACAGCAGCCATGAGGTCTCGCGCGGATCGACCCGATCGAACTCGCCGGCCTCAATGCCGTCGCGAACCACCAGTTCGACCACCGTGCGATGGACCTCCTTATGCGCCATGATGGCTGCCCAGTTCTCTTCCATGGCGAACAGCACAATGTCATTAACCTTCTGTTCTGTCAGAAGATTTTCCTTGTGATAGGCCAGAGTTTCGAGCAGCAGTCGCTCCAGGCGCTCGCTTGCCGGCGCACGTGAGCGGGCGATTGCCCAGGCCTTGTCCTCGAGTTCCGCGAGGCAGCGCTGGCAGATCGCCTGGACGATGGCGTGCTTGGAAGGAAAGAAGCGGTAGACGTTGGCCGGCGACATCCGCAGTTCGGATGCGATGTCCGCCACGGCCGTCTTGGCAAAGCCTAGCCGGCGAAAGAGGGTGTCCGCGACCTCCATGATGCGGGCGCGGGTGTCCTCGGGCTTGGCTTTGACCGGCACGATCATGGCGACGCGACAACTCCGCTGTCGAACTGACGATTTTTATAATTCGTCAGTCGTCGCAAGTCAAGTCGTCGCGACCGCGTTGCGACCGCTTTCCGATCGATTCCGGGCTCGACGGCAATGACTGGCGGCCTTCGCCGCCAGTATCGAGATCCCGAAGGATGCTACAGAGAATCCTTGGCCTCGATGCCTGAATCCCGGATGCGCTTCTTCCACGAAGCGATTTCCTCGGACAGCAGCTTTTGGGTCGCCTCAGGAGTTCGTTCCGCCGGTGGGTAAAGGTCGATGCCCATCTTGGCCCAACGGTCGACCAGTTCCTGGTCCTTGATAGTCTCCTCAAAGGCCGCATGGATCTTGTCGATGATGGCCTTGGGCGTTCCGGCAGGCGCAAGGAGCATGTTCCAGAACACGACTTCGAGTGAGGGGCCGAGGGCCTGAACCATGCTCGGAACCTGGGGCAGCAGCTTCGCGGGCTCGCGTGCGGTGATGCCGATGCCGCGCACCTGCCCGCTGCGTACCGGCTCGACGGCATTGCCGACCGTCACCGTTCCGATGTCAACGTGTCCGCCGATGATGTCTACGAGCATCGGTCCACCGCCGCGATACGGGATGAAATCCGCCTGTCCGCCTACTGCGGCCGCCAGAAGCGCGACCTGGATGTGGCCGGTGCTGCCAACGCCGGGATGTGCGAGCCGGATGCGGTTGCTCTTCATCCAGCTGACGAGTTCCGGAACGGTCTTTGGGGGCAAGTCCTTGCGCGCGACGAAGACGTTCGCCGTGTGGTTGATCATCGTGATCGGCACCAAATCCTTCTCGGCATCGTAAGACAGCTTCTTGTAGAGCGCGGGATTAAGCGCGAGCGCCAGATTCTGCATGATCAGCGTGTAGCCGTCCGGATTGGCGCGCGCGACCTTGTTTGTCGCGATGCTGCCGGCAGCGCCGCTGATGTTCTCGATCACGACCGGCTGGCCGAGCTTGGCACTGAAGGCAGGCGCCATGGCGCGCGCAACGACGTCGGTGCCGCCGCCGGGGGCGAACGGCACGATGATGTTGACCGGCCGTCGCGGATAGTCCTGCGCGGATGCCGTATCCATTACCGCAGAGGTCGCGAATGCCACGCATGCTGCAAGAACGTATCGAAATCCCCTCATGCTTCACTCCATCAAAGGGTTACCCGATATCCAACATCCAACATCGCGGCGCTGAAGAATCGAAAGCAGCACCGCCGGCACCCGCGCGTTTGCGCGAGCGGGAGACAGTGTCACGGCTTGGGGAGCGTCACGCCCACCAGGCTGTCGCGCGAGATGATCTTCTCCAGTTCGGCCTCGCTCCAGCCTTCGGTGCCGGCGGGGCGCATGGGCACAACGAGATAGCGCATGTCCGCATTGGAATCGTGCACGCGCACGGTCACGTCGTCCGGGAGCACGGTGCCGAATTCGCGCAGCACGGTGCGCGGCTCATGCACGACCCGCGAGCGGTAGTTGCGGGATTTGTACCAGGTCGGCGGATGGCCGAGCAGGAAGCGCGGATAGCAGGAGCACAGCGTGCACACGATCACGTTGTGTATGGCCGGCGTGTTTTCGAGCGCGATGATCCGCGCCTGCACTTCGAGATCGAGCCCCATCTCGACCTCGATGGCGTGCCGGGCGTCCTGCAACAGGCCCGTTCGGTAGTCCGGGTCCACCCAAGCGCGCGCGACCACCCTGGCCCCGCGATACGGATAGTCGTCGTCGAAGCTCTCGATCATCCGGCGCACTTCCTCCGCCGTGATCAGTCCCTGCTGTTCGAGCAGGTCCTGCATGGCGAGACTCATGAGCTGGTGTTCGTGCGGCGGCTCGCCGGTGTCGTCTTCCTGGTAGGATGTGTGGTCGTGATCGTGGTCATGCGCGTGATCATGGTCATCGTCGTGATCATGCGACGGCAGCGCGACGATCGGCACGTCGAAGCGCCCGGCGATCATGGCCATGCGCGCGCGCAACGCATCCCAGGTCAGCCGGCCGCGCTCGACCAGCGCGCCGGCCAGCGCCTCGGTCTGGCGGTGGAAATAGTCCGGCGCATTGTCGCGCTTCTCGATGTCCTCGCGGCCGCGCCGCATCTCGTCGATCGTGCTGATGCGGTTGCGCGCCACCACCATCAGCAGGGCGTTCGCCTGTTTCTCCCAATGTACCATGCCGTGATCGGAAGGATCGACCGGACCGCCGGACTCTCCGCCGAGGTCGTGCGGGCCCATGGAATTGCGAGTCTCGGTCATTGCGGTTTCCTTCTTCTGCGGCGCGGCGAGACGCTTCACTCCGTTGACGTGGAAACAGCGTCGTCCGCGGCGTCGAGCCAGTGCTCGTAGATCTCCATCTCGATCAGGTCGGTATCCGGCCCCTCATAGCCGGGCCACACGTGCTTCTGCCGGAAGCGAACCCGGTAGAGCACGCGCGCTGGCAGGCCGTCGAAGCCGTAGGCAAGCTCCTCCGGATTGCGAAAGGCCCCGCAGATGCGTTCGACCTCGCCGGTCTTGCCGCGGATGTAGGAAGGCGTGCGCCGGTGCCCGGGCGGGCACGAGCGCTTCACCGTGACCCGCTCGCCGACCTTGAAGCGATGGCCCGGAGCGGCCGTGTATGTCGACCGCTGGGGATCGCTCTGGATCGGGCCTGATGGCGTCATCGCGAGCCGCCTCCCTCGCATGTTCGGCGATCTTGCTTCAGCAAGTCGAGCTTACTTCGGCAAGTCGAGTTTGACCTCGTCGATGATCCGCTTCCACTTCGCGGTCTCGCCATCGACCCATGCCTTGTTGTCGGCGAGCGACTTGGTCGGCGCCGGCATCACCGATTGCTTCTTGAAACTTGCCTGCAGCGCGTCGGACTGCAACGCCTTGGTGACCGCGCCATGGATCGTCTCCAGGATCGGCTTTGGTGTCGACGAATGTGCGAGGATGCCGGACCACAATTGCGTGCCGACATCGGGCAGTCCGAGTTCGGCCATGGTCGGAACGTCGGGAAATTCTTCCAGCCGCTTGTCGGAAACCGCACCGAGCGCACGCAGCATGCCGCTGCGCAGCAATGGCGCGGCGGTCGCGGCGTTGACGAAGGCGCAGTGGATGTCGCCCTTGACCATGTCCTTCACGAAGGCCGGCGGGCCGTCCTTCACCGGAACGTGCACCATCTTGATGCCGGCGCGGCGGGCAAGAATCTCGGAGTCGAAATGCGGAAAGCTGCCGACCGCGTTGGTCGCGTAATTGATCTGTCCCGGCCGTTCCTTGGCGTAAGCGATGAACTCGGCCATCGTCTTTGGCGGGAAATTCTTGACCGTGCAGACGAACAGGTTCGGCAGAATACCGACGCGCGAAACGTGCGTCACGTCCTTGTCGAAGTTGATCGTGAAGCGGTTGCCGTAGAGCAGCGGCGTGATGACGTTGGTCGAGATGTTGCCCAGCATCAGCGTATGGCCATCCGGCCGTGCACGCGCCATGTCCTCGATCGCCAGGATGCCGAAGGCGCCCGGCTTGTTCTCGACGATCACGTTCTCGCCCAGAACCTGACGCACCTGCTCCGCAAGCAGCCGGGCCACGATGTCGGTGGCGCTGCCGGCGCCGAATGCGGTGACCACCCTGATCGGCTTGCTGGGATATTTCTCCTGCGCGCTCGCCGCACCCGGAGCGGCCATCAGAACGGCGGCAGTCATCAATGACACAAGGACGCGCTTCATAACTTACTCCGCTTCGCAACAGTGGAGGCATTTCATAACATGACAAACTTGCCCACTGCGCCCTGCAGTTTGTCGCCTGTTGCCAAAACTGTTCGCCGCATTCGCTGCGTGCGATGCAACAGAAAGTGAATGAGATTTTTCGCGCTGCGGTGAGTCAAAGCGCGTGACTGTCCGCATCGTGGCAACGGGCGGCGGAAACTTTGCGGCAGCAACTGAGTTATAGCGACGGTCTTCACGGAGGGCACCATGCGATTGCTCCTGCTTATTGCCGTCATTGCGCTCGGAACGGATGCGCTGTTCTACAACGGACATTATACCCAGGCGGCCTATCGCGAAGCGTCCGCTGTCGTGAACAGTCTCACGAACCGGGTGCGCGACGGCGAGACAAGCCGCCCCGTCGAGCGGCGAGAGGAGCGCAGGGAAGTACCGGAAAGCCCGGGTGGCGAGCGGGGAGGGAGCCTGTAGAGGTTAATCATCGACGCCCTTCGTTCTGGCGCAGGCAGTAGAATAGTGCCATAACCCGCTGAACGAGAGGGAGAATGGCGCGTGCCGGGGTCTTCAGTCGCGCGGCTCGCCAGCGCGCAGCCGCCGCGCACGGATGTTGCTGAACGGCACCGGGCCGAAGCGGCGCAGCCATTCGGGCGCACGCCATGGGACTGGGCAGCGTGGCTTCTGCTTGTCGTGCTCGCCGTCCTTGCCGCCTTCACCATCACCGACTACGGTGTCAGCAACGACGAGGAAGTCCAGCACCGCTACGGTGAACTCATCGTCGCCCTCTACACCAGCGGCTTCAGCGACCAGAACCTTTTCGCCTACCGCAACCTCTACCTCTATGGCGGGCTGTTCGACATCATCGCGGTGCTCGCCGGCGAGGTTCTGCCGTTCGACATCTATCTGATCCGGCACGCGCTCTCGGTTGCCTTCGGCATCGCAGGCATCGGGGCGGCATGGGCGACAGCACGGCTGGTCGCCGGCCCGCGTGCGGGGCTGCTCGCCGCCGTGCTGCTCGCCGTCACGGCGCAGTGGTATGGGCCGATGTTCAACCATACCAAGGACATTCCCTTCGCGGCGACGATGATCGGCGCGACCTACTTCCTGCTGCGTGCGGCGCGCGATCTGCCGGCGCCGCGCTGGCGCGATATGATCGGCTTCGGGGTGCTGCTCGGCGCCGCCTGCGGCCTGCGTGCGATGGGCCTGCTGCTGTTCGGCTATGCGGGTCTCGTCGTCCTCGCGCATCTGTTGCCTCAGGTGACGCAGGATCGTGCGGCAGCCTTTGCATCGGCGCGGCGCGCGGCTGCGCGCTTCCTGCCCGCTTTCCTGCTCGGCTATGCGATCATGCTGGCGGCGTGGCCGTGGGCGGCGCTCGACATCTTCAACCCGCTGCGTGCGGTGTTTGCGTTCTCGCATTTCCACTACGAGATACACACGCTGTTCGCCGGCCACGTTTACACGATGGCCAATGTGCCGCGCTGGTATGTGCCGGCCTATCTCGCCATTCGCTTGCCGCTCGTCCTGTGGGCGGGCGCCTTGCTGTCTGCCGCGTTCGCCTTGCGGTCCGGCATGCTGGCGGCGTTGAACGAACCGTCGGCCACAAGGATGCGGCGCGAGATCGGCTGGCTGTGGTTCTTCGTCCTGTTTCCGCTCGCCTGCCAGGTGGCGGCGCGCGGACCGGCCTTCACCGGGCTGCGGCATTTCATGTTTCTGCTGCCGCTGCTGGCGGTGCTCGCCGGCGTCGGGTTCAACGCACTGTTCGATCTGATCGCGACGCGGCGGCCGCGCATCGTCATGCCGGCGGCGATTGCGCTGTGTGCGGCGCTGCTATGGGAGGCGAGCCTGCTGGTGCGCCTGCACCCCTATCAATACCTCTACTACAACGCACTCGTCGGTGGCCTCAAGGGCGCGGCCGACCGCTACGAGATGGACTATTGGGGCAACATGATGCCGGAGGCGGTGCGGGCGCTGGAGCGCTATGCCAAGCGCGTCGACCCGGCCGGCGAAAGCCGCCTCGTCGGCGTGTGCGGGGAGCGGTTTTCGTTCGAGCACGAGGCCGCTGATCAGTTCCAATGGAGCGTCGGGTGGTACGAGGCCGATTTCTTCATCGCCCCCACCCACATGGATTGTGACAGCGCCAACAACGGCAATCCTGTGATCCGCATCGAGCGGCTGGGCGTGCTGATCGGCGTGGTCAAGGACCGCCGCGGATTTCCCTGGCCGACCGGGCCGGCGCAGGCGTCAAAGTAGCTGAGGGCGTTCCGCCGGGAGATCAGTTGCGCCGGCTGTTGGGCGCCCGCGCCACGCCCGCCGGCGTGCGCACGGCATCGGTGATGGACTGCGCCAGGATCTTGGCCACGCAGCCGTAGCTCCAGTCGTTCATGTGCAGGCCGTCGGAAGACAGCAGCGCCTCAAAGGGAATCTGCCGCGTCTCGCGCCAGTAGCGCATGATCGCGAAGCGGCGGAACAGGCCGGTACCCTGTTCGCGCGCCTTCTTCGCCATCAGGTCGACCATGCCGTGAATGTCCGGCTTGGCGAGCACTTTTGGCGCGTATTGCGAGTCCATCAGTACGATGTCCGACTGCGCCGCTTTCAGGCGCGTGATGCCGTCGCGGATCAGCAGCGCCTCGCCGTCGAGCACATGATCGCGCAGCACCGCATTGGTGCCGACCTGCCAGATCACGAGGTCCGGCTGCTCCTGGATCACCGTCGATTGAAAGCGCGCCAGCATGTCTGCGGCGTCTTCTCCGTTCACGCCGCGGTTCAACACGGTGATGTCAGCACCCGGAAAGCGCGTGCGAAGTTCAGCTTCCAACCTCGCGGGATAGGTGTGGGTGGGAGAACTGGCGCCCGCGCCGGCGGTCGACGACGAGCCGACTGTCACGATCACGACCGGCTCGCCCGCGGAGAGCGCGGCGCGGGTGCGCCAGAGCGGGGCATTGAGGCCGACGAATTCTCCCGGCGCCGAGCATACGGGTTCCGTTGCGGGGGCTGTCTCGGCAGACGCTTCGCGGAAACTGGAGATCCCAAGGACGCAGGCGATGCAAAGCGCCGTCAGCAGCGCTGAATTTCTGGACATCAATTGCTGGCTCTGGGCTTCTTGGTGACGAGACCTGCGTTCTCGATGATGATGAATGCGAGCAGCCGGCCGATGCAGTCATGGACACGTTCGGCGAGCTGGCTGCGCCCGGACCCGCTGAAATCGAAGGTACCCGACTGGCTCCAGTGCCTCATGACACCGAGCCGGTCGAACAAGGGCACGTCCCGTTGCTGCGCCACCCACTGCATGGCTTCGGCGTAGGGGCCCTCGGAGATCAATGCGTCCGTACGCGGGCTGTATTGCATGTTGACCAGAAGCACATCAATACCTCTCCCGCGCAACTTGCCAACCGTGCGGTCCAGCACGTCGCGGAACTCGGTCGGATCGGTCTGTCGGATCGCCTCGACCGTGCCGGTCTGCCAGATCACCAGCCCTGGAAGCGCCTCTGCCGGCAGCGCTTCGAGCGTCTTGGCCATGTCGACAGCCGTTCGGCGGGGCCGTACGTCGCTGCGGACGGTCACGGTGACCCCCGGCAAATGCTTGGCGAGAGCAGCCTGGAGGCGGGCAGGGTAGGCGATCTTCTCGCCATCGGGACCGCTGAGAGCGGACGATCCCGTGCCCTCGACCAGAATGTCGATCTTTTTCTCCGCCGCCATGATCGCGACGCGCGCCAGCCGGCCCTCGACCTGGGTGAACTGCTCCGGCGTGTCGCAGATTTCCTTGGCGCGCGCCAAATCCGCGGCGAGCAACATCATGCTCGCCACGGCGGGCAGCGCCAGCAGCATTAACCGTCGCGTCATGCCTCGCCCCCTGCGAGGCCCGGGCTCGGTGACCGCGGCCCGGGGCGCCGCTTCTCGATACCTTTATACCACTGCATCACGCTTGCGATTGCAACCATGATTGCGATGCCGGCAACGCTTACGAGCACCTGCATCCAGAGGCGCGGCGAGACCTCCACCAGAATCGTATGACCGGTGAAAGACAGGAACACGCCGACGCAGAAGATCTCGAGCGAATGCTGGCCGCACAGGATCGCTGGCCGGAATATCGGCCGCCGCAGGCCGGCCCAGTCGCGTGGCACCAGCCGCACCGTCACCAGGGCAAGCGCCAGGAAGTGCACGAACCGCAGCAGGTGCAGGCTGGTCTTGTCGATCGGGTAGATCACCCGCGCCACGGCGTCCGGCATGAAACGGGTCCAGCCGGGCACGTACCATGTCAGGGTCGTCGCGAACGACAGGACAAGAAACGCGACGGCAAGCCCCAGCAGCGCATTCGAGCGCAGTATCCATCCCAGCCGGTTCTCGTCGCCGAGCGCGCACCAGGCGGCGAACACGAACAGGAGTTGCCAGGCCAGCGGGTTAAAGAACCAGTGTCCGCTCGGATAGGACGGCAGGTTCCAGCCGAAGCGCCAGGTGAGGAGATAGAGCAGCACGGAGGCGCCGAGCACGAGGTGCGGATAGCGATCGAGCGGCCACAGGATGAAGGCCAGACCGATGAGCAGCACGACATACATGGGCAGGATGTCCATGTAGACCGGCTTGAACTTCAGCAGCAGCGCCTGCAGCAGCGTGATGCCGGGCTCCTGCATGAAGTCGAAGGCGTTCATCTCTTCCGCATAGAGCGGGTTCTGGAAACTCGACATCACGTAGGCGATCTGCGCCATGAAGATGACGAGCAGGAATATGTGCGCGACGTAGACCTGCCAGGCGCGCTTGAGGATGCGCGCACCGGCGACGATCGGCCCGTGCTGGCGCAAGGTCCGGAGATAGACGAAGGCGGCCGTGTAGCCCGAGATGAAGACGAAGATCTCGGCGGCGTCGCTGAAGCCGAAATTGCGGATCGTCAGCCAATTGACCGCGTTCGACGGGATATGGTCGACGAAGATCAGCCAAAGTGCGAGGCCGCGAAAAAGATCGAGCCGAAGGTCGCGATCGGCTGCAACGGGTGGCGCCATGGAGCGGGAGGCCTCATTCCGATACCCGCGGCGACCCTAGTGGATGCGCGGGAGATTCGGAAGGGTCCGGCTGACACATCGGTGCGATCCGCGACGGCGATCTTTGAGCGAATCGAACGGGCCCTGCGCGTAAAGCGATAAGGCCGTCGAGTACGACCGAGCCATCCCGCGTTGGCGGCATCCGCCCGTCTATCCCGGCGGCTTCCATTGCCAGGAAAAATAGGGTAGAGGGCTATCCTATGCACACCAAATCCAACAGAGACCAGTTGCTCGCCCGGGTGCGGCGGATCGCGGGCCAGATCTCTGCAATCGAGAAGGCCATCGCCGAGGAGGCCGGATGTTCGGTGGTTCTGCATCAGGTCGCCGGCGCGCGCGGCGCCATCAACGGCCTGCTGGACGAACTGATCGAGGATCACCTGCGCGAGCACGTCGCCCACCCCGACCTGACCGACGAAGCCCGTGCCGCCGGCGCAGAAGAACTCATTGCCGCTGTGCGCCGCTATTCCAGATAAGGCAGCCTCCGATGATGAGCCGGCAAGACATTGATGCCCTGACCCACGACCATGTGTTTCTGGGCGACCGCCACGATGAGAACGCGCGCCGCACCCTCTGGGTCGTCGGACTCACGGCGGTCATGATGGTTGGCGAGATCGTCGCGGGTTCGATTTTCAACTCGATGGCGCTGCTGGCCGATGGCTTCCACATGGCAACCCACGCCGGCGCGCTCGCGGTCGCGGCTATCGCCTATGCCTTCGCCAGGCGGCATGCCCGAAACCGGCGCTTCACCTTCGGCACCGGGAAGGTCGGCGATCTCGCGGGCTTTGCCTCCGCGCTCATTCTGGCCTTTGTGGCGCTCGGCATCGGCGTCGAGTCCGTCGCGCGCCTTCTCGATCCCCGGCCGGTGGCGTTCACCGAGGCGATCGTCGTCGCCGCCATCGGGCTGGTCGTGAATATCGTCAGCGCGCTGTTGCTCGGCGGAGGGCATCACCACGACCATGACGATCACCATCAGGGAGATGGCCACCACGGTCATGGCCACCACCACGACAACAATCTGCGTTCGGCCTATGTGCATGTCCTCGCCGATGCCCTGACTTCAGTGCTTGCGATCGCTGCGCTGCTGGGCGGCCGCTATCTCGGCTGGGTCTGGCTCGATCCGGCGATGGGGATCGTGGGGGCGGTCGTGATTGCGGTCTGGTCGTGGAGGCTCCTTCGCGATACCGCGGCGGTGCTCCTCGATACGTCCGATCCGCATCTGGAGGACGAAGTGCGTCAGGAGGTGGAAGGGCCGGGCGACGCGCGCATCACCGATCTGCACATCTGGCGGCTTGGCCCGGGTGCGCATGCCGCGATCGTCAGCGTGACCGGCGGGATCAATGGTGAGACGGTGCGGGCAAGACTGGCCCCCGTCCACGAACTCGCGCACATCACCGTCGAGACAAGATAGGACGCGAAACAAGATATGACGACGGCGACCGAAGCGAGCTTCGGTCGCCAGATCATGCCGATGCATCAAATCGGCATGATGCCGTAGCGGGCAGGGCGCCCGGCGAAGGATTTACTGCGCCAAACAGAGCGCGATGGTTTCTCCGTCTCCGCAATCGGCCGCCCAGGCGCCGCCGGACTGGCTGACGCGCGCGCTGCGCCCCTGGTCGGCTACGCACACGGCGGAAACGATGACCTGGCCTGCCGGGCAGGATTGCTGGCCGGCGCCCCGGACGACCCGGAACTGCTGCTGGGCGGCTGCGCCTGCGGCCCCGGCCGGTCCCGGAGGGCCTGCAGGCCCCGCCGCTCCGGCAGGGCCGGCCACGCCGCGTTCACCCGGCTTGCCTTCCGGCCCCTGCGGGCCAGCCGGGCCCTGCGGACCTTGCTCGCCGCGCGGGCCGGGCGCCCCTGCCGCTCCCGCTGGCCCGGCCGGTCCGGCCTCCCCGCGCGGTCCTGCAGACCCGGCGGGTCCCTGTTCTCCCCGCTGGCCGGCCGGACCGGCAGGCCCCGGTGCTGGCTGGCCGCACGCGGCAAGCAGAAAGGCGCCCGTGATGAGGGCGAACGGAATCGACATGCGCATTTGCTGGATACCCCCCGAAGTGCCATGCGCGGCGCGTCATGCGCTACGCATGCCTGCGAAACGTGTGTTGACGCATGGGAAGTATAGCCGAGGGGCCAGCCCGGCGGTCAATGCTTCGCTAGAGGATCGCGTCGAGCACCGGCCTATGCTCCGGATCAAATCCGGAGCATAGGCCGTTTTGGATGGAAGCTAGCGAAGGTCCGTGGCGATCGAGGTGACGCCGCCGACCAGTTGCAGCAGCTTGGCGAGCTGCGCCCCGAAGGCGTTGGTGACCAGCACGATGTCCTTGTCACGCATCTGCGTCGCCTGCGCGAGGAAGTAGCCTTCCGCATCACGCATATCGAGGCGATAGAGGATCGGCACGAACTCCGGCTGCGGACCGGCGATGGTCGCGAGACGCTGGGCATCGAGCACTTCTTTGGCGACCGGCCAGGGCTCCATGCGGAACAGATAGACACCGGCCGGGTCGGCAGCAGTATCGATCATGCCGCCAGCGCGCGCGACCGCTTCGGCCAGCGTGACCTTCTCGGTTTCGAACGGATGCTGGGCAACCTTGTTGGTCGCGCCCATGACGGAGAAGCTGCGCGGATAACGCGTGACGAAGACCTGGTCGCTCGGCCGGACAACGATGTTTTCCGTCGGATCATTGATGATCGTCTGCAGCAGCACCGTATCAACCCGGTTTCCGCGCACGACGCGGATATAAGTCTCCCAGGGCGGATATTTGGGGCCGCCGGCAATGCCGATGACGTCGAGCACGCGCTCGCCGCGCAGGCTCAGGGGAACGGTCTGCGGAAGGTTCACCTCGCCGCTGACCGTGACGGCATTGGTGACATTGACCGCCAGCGTGACCACGGCCTGCGGATTGACGGCCTTGCCTTCCAGCTGCTTCTCGATGATTCGGGCAGCCTGGGTCGGCGTGCGGCCGCCTATCCGGAGAACGCCCGCATAGGGAATGGTGAGCGTGCCGTCGGCCTCGATCGTCTGCGGCGGGATCGTGCTGGCGCCGGGCGAGACCTGTCCCGGTGCGGTCTGGATGGTCGCGCCGGGGAAACTGGTCGGCGGCGGGAACAGCGCTGTCCCCCCGCTTTCATAGATCGTGATCGACACCCGGTCGCCGGGCCGAAGCACGTTGGACGGGGTGTAGCGCGCTAGTTTGAAAGCCGGCCCGAATCCCGGGCGGAACCGGTGCATGATGCTGGCTACGCGCGCATCCATCCGGACCAGGAAATAGCTGAAAGAGGGATTCTGGACCTTGGTTTCGAGTTCTATGGCCGTAGGCGCTGCAGCCGGCAGGCCATAGCCACATCCGGTCAGGAGGGGCGGTGCCGCCAGAAGAGCCAGAATGCCAGCGGCCTTGCGCCAATTCGTACAGGATGACGGCGCCACTCCGACCCCCAATCGTCGCTTAACGGTCCCGGAAATGCCCAGGACCCTCCACATACGGGCTCAAAAGCCGCCCGTTACGCAATGGATACAAACTTCAAATGATCGATAACGGAGTCCCGGGAGGGCATCAACGGTAACGGAGAGGGAGGCGACGCGAAACTCGGCAGGTGTCGCATTTATTCAACACCGGGCAGGCACGATGCCGATCACGAAGCGCGGACTGTGTCCGGATAGCGGCATTGCGTCCGATTCATACAAATCCGGAAAGCACGTTGTTGTTTTGGTAAGGAATTGGCTTTAGTAAAGTCTCTTGAGTATTGTCGGTGCCTGATGTAGCTTGGGCCGGCATGTTCGTCGTGGGATGGTCCGGCTTGCCAGTTCGCCGCCGGCCGCATCACAGGCAACAGCGCTGTTGACAACGGGCAAGGGGCGATGTGCCGCCAAAAGTCCACGATCTGCAGGATAATCTACGATGGGATTCGCCTCGGGCGGCATTGGCCTCGATTGGGTCTGCCCCAGCCAGGTGGCACTACGGATTGGCGGACTGCGGCACTCCTCCAGAGGACTGAACGATGAACGGCGACGGCGTGGGCAAAGGGTTGCAAATTCCGTTCGGGCTGGGAGACGCGGGGTCTGACGAGGAACGCGCCCAATCCGGCGGCCGGAATGCGCAAAGAGAACAGGGCGATCGGGCGGGTGCTGCGCGCAAGATGCGCGGCTGGAAAGGCCAGGCGGCCGATGCTTCCTCCAATGCTGATGAAATCGCCGCCCCCCGTGAGCGGGCGGCGGACAGGCCCGACGGGCCGCCGGCGTCGTCCGCGGTTGTGCCGCTTGCAGAGCGGCGGGCCGGCCAATTGAGCAATTTGCGGCGCATCGAACAGCGCCTTACCGTCGTTCCGCTCGCGGCGCCGCGGCCCTCGGGCGCTGCGCAGGCGTCGGCCGCGCAGGTGTTGGCTGCGTCAGTGCCGCTCGGCATGCCGCAACCACTCGAACTGCCTGAGCAGACGCCTCCGGCCCAGCCGCCCAAAACCGATCCGGCTGCCGATCCGGGCTTGCAGAACCTGCCGCCACTTCCCGGAATGATGGTCAGTCGGCAGGACCGGAGCACGTTCATCAGTTTTGCTGTCTGCGTGCTGCTGCCGGTCGTGGTTGCCTCGATCTACTATCTGTTCATTGCATCACACCAGTATGTGGCCGAGTTTCGCTTCACGGTGAAGGACACCTCGCAAAGTTCGGCCGCGACCCCCACCAGCCTGCTGTCGATGATCGGCGGCGTTGCCGGCCCGAGCACGACAGAGAACTACGTGGTCGCCGATTTTCTCACCAGTCGCCAGGCTGCCGAGGAATTGCAGAAGCGGATCAAGGTGGTGGACCTTTACGGCCGGTCGAGCGTGGACTGGTTGTCGCGGTTCAATAATTCGCGTCCGATGGAGTGGTTCATTCCGTACTGGCAGAGGATGGTGACGGCGAGCTACGATCAGGTGACCGGCATCGCGGTGGCTCAGGTGCGGGCGTTCTCGGCAGAGGACGCGCTGCTCATAGCCAATTCGCTGGTCGCGTTGTCGGAGGAACTGGTCAACCAGATATCGAATCGCGCACGGTCGGACGCTGTCACATTTGCCCAGCGGGAGGTTGATCGGGCCGAAGCACGGCTGAGGGCGATCAGGGCGAAACTGACCGACTACCGCAGCCGCGTCGGCGTGATCGATCCTGCCACCAGCGTGGTCGCGAGCAATTCCTTGCTGATCCAGACGCTGCGATCGAATCTGGCCACCCTGGAAACGCAGGTTGCGTCGCTCAAGCTGCAGAAGCTGCAGCCGAACGCACCAATGATGATCTCGCTGGAGAACCAGATCCGCTCGACCAAGGAGCAACTCCAGGCGGTCGAAGGTACGGTGGGCAAGGGGGCCGACGGTAAGGCTCTGTCCACAGTCATCGCGGAATACGAGCAACTCGACCTCGAGCGGCAGTTTGCTCAGACCATGCTGGCGGGTGCGGCCACGGCTCTGGATCAGGCCCGTGCGGCATCGGCCTCGCAACACCTTTACATCACGCCCTATGTGCGGCCGAGCCTGCCGCAGAGCGCGATCTATCCGCGTCCGTTCATGTCGATTTTGACGGTCGCGGTTCTGGCGTTTGCGTTCTGGGTGGCGTTTCTGATGGTCATGCGCTCGATCCGGGAGCGCTTCGTCTGATCCGACGAACGGGCGCGCCCGTCTGGCGTTGGCGGGCTTAGCGCCCGCCCGCCAGTGGGGCGGGGGCGAGGTTCGTATCGTGGCGTGTTTTCAAGCGAAAGCCTGCCCCGGACTTGGTGCGCGGTGGATAGCCGTTTGCGTCAGGAGAGTGCCCGCTTTGAAAGCCGGGCTTCAGAGCCAAAGGTCTAAGCGTCGTTCTCGACCAGCCGATCGAGTTCGACTTCCAGCAGCGCTTTCCAGTCCGGCGGTATGATACTGTACACGTCGCGCAGGCGTGACAGGTTGAGCCTGGAATTCAGCGGCCGGACCGCCTTCGTCGGATAATCCTTGGTGGGAATCGGCACGACGTTTTGCGTTGCTATGGCGACGCCGCGGCGCCTCAGTCCCTCGACGATCGCCGTGGCGAAGCCGCACCAGCTCGTCTCGCCGCCCCCAGCAAGATGAACACAATGGCCCGCTGAGCTGAACGCCGCGTCGAGGTTCCCGCGATGGGCCGCGAGGATGCGGGCCATCGCGTCGGCGATGAATGCAGCGGAGGTCGGACTGCCGATCTGGTCGTCGACGACGCGCAACTCCGGCCGCTCCCGCGCCACGCGCGCGATCGTGCGCAGGAAGTTGGCGCCGGAAGCCGCATAGACCCATGAGGTCCGCACGATCAGGTGCGCTCCACCGGCGGCCCGGACCGCCTGCTCGCCGGCGAGCTTGCTTGCGCCGTAGACGCCAAGCGGTCCCGTCACATCGGTTTCACGCCAGGGCGTCATACCCGAGCCGTCGAACACATAGTCCGTGGACAGATGGAACAGGGGTACGCCGTGCCCGGCCGCCCAGCGCGCCAGAGCTTCAGGCCCGGCGGCATTGACAAGAAAAGCGAGGTCGCGCTCGTCTTCCGCGCGATCGACGGCGGTATAGGCTGCCGGATTGATGATCACGTCGGGGCGCAAGGCGTCGAGCTTGCCGGCAATCTCATCTGGTCTGGAAAGATCAAGCATCGTGCGATCGGCCGCAACGATCGAGCCTTCGCCGGCCAGCCGTGCCACGGTCGCGGAGCCGACCTGGCCAGTGATGCCAGTCACCAGAATGCGCAAGGCCTAGACGTCCTCAAAGCGGGGCAGCCGGGCGGCCTCCGAAAGCAGCGGAGCCGCGGCGTCGCGCGCCGACAATGTGGGATTGGGTATCGGCCAGGCGATGCCGATGGCGGGATCGTCCCAGCGGATCGTGATCTCATCTGCCGGGCTGTAATAATCATCGCATTTGTAGAGAAAATCGACCATTTCCGACAGGACGACGAAGCCGTGTGCAAAACCCCTCGGAATGAAGAATTGCCGCCCGTTCTCCTCGGAGAGCGTCACCGCCACATGCTGGCCGAAAGTCGGGCTGCCGACCCGCACATCGACCGCGACATCAAGGATTTCGCCCCGAATTACGCTGACGAGCTTGCCCTGCTGGGCAGGATTTTGCAGATGAAGCCCGCGCAGCACGCCGCGTGCCGACCGTGACCAGTTGTCCTGGACGAATGCGTCCTTCAATCCAGCGGCCGAATAGCGGTCCGCTCGGAACGTCTCCGCAAAAAAGCCACGACTATCGCCAAAACGTCTGGGCTCGAAGATCAAAACGCCGGGAAGATCAGTTTCGGTAACCTGCATCACGTAACGAAGGCCGGGACTGAGTACATTGCAAGGGCAGTATGTGTACGATATACCACGCGCGATCTTCCGTGCAAGTAAGCTGTCAGAAGCTGGCCGCAGCGGCCGTGTTTATTTGGTGTGACTGGGAAGGGGCGACTAGCGAATGAAGGGCATCATTCTGGCTGGCGGCCTCGGAACCCGCCTCTATCCGGCAACGGCTGTCGTATCGAAGCAACTGCTTCCGGTTTTCGACAAGCCGATGATCTATTACCCGCTGTCGACCCTCATGCTGGCGGGCGTCCGCGACGTCCTCATTATCTCGACACCGCAAGACCTCCCGCTGTTCGAAAGACTTCTGGGCGACGGGTCCCGGCTCGGCATGCGCTTCTCCTATGCATCCCAGGCCGAGCCACGCGGTATCGCAGAGGCGTTTTTGATCGGGCGCGACTTCATCGGGAAGGACTCGGTCGCGCTTATTCTCGGGGACAACATCTTCTACGGCCATGGCCTTCAAAGCGTGCTCGAGCGCGCGGCGCGTCGTGGCAACGGCGCGACGGTCATCGCCTATGCGGTGCATGACCCGGAGCGCTATGGCGTGGTCGAGTTTGACGAA
>Ga0182739_1002055_pt1 | contig 19437 bp, 22 predicted proteins | sample eDN5th30CBELigBY_FD_128873 | JGI IMG/M metagenome (GOLD analysis project Ga0182739, IMG submission 128873) | Enriched backyard soil microbial communities from Emeryville, California, USA - eDNA 5th pass 30_C BE-Lig BY (version 2) (version 2) | ecosystem: Environmental > Terrestrial > Soil >...
CCCTGTATCCGGCCCTGTTGACCCTGCTCGGCGACACCCGCACCGGCATCGACCGCGCCCGCGGACTCTCCGACCTGCAGATCTACTCCTCGCTGGGCACCACGCTGGCCACGCTGACCGCCGGAGCGCTGGCCACGTTCATCAACTGGCGGCTGGTGTTTGCCCTGCCGGCGCTGGGGTGCCTGGCGCTCCTGATTGCGCTGCGCGGCGTCGCCTCCCCGGCCCGGACCGGTGGCGGGTTCGCGCTGCGCAAGGCCTTCACCGGTTCCGCCCTGGCCGTGTACCTGCTGGCCATGCTGGAGGGTTCCGTGCTCAACGGCGCCATCACCTACATCGTCCCCGCGCTGCAGGCCGAAGGCGTCGGCATCGGGCTCGCCGGCATTCTCGGCACCGGCTATGCGCTCGGGGTCATTGGCGGGGCGCGGACCATGCGCGGCCTGGTCCATCGCTTCAGCCGCACCCAACTGATCGCCGGCGGCGGCGGTGTGCTCATCGCGGCCTTCGTGGTCTCCGCGCTCTGGGCCTCCCCGGCCTCCTTCACCGCCACCGCCACGCTGATCGGCGCGGCCAACGCCATCCTGCACTCCTCGATGCAGGGGTGGGCGACCGACGTGGCGCCCGAAGCCCGGGCCACCACCGTGTCCCTGTTCGCCGGCTCGCTGTTCCTGGGCGCTTCGCTGGGCACCTTCGCCACTGCCGGCCTGGCCGAAACCGGCAGCTTCGGGACGATCTTCGCCTACGGAGCGGTGGTCAGCGTGGTCCTCACCATCGCCGCGGCCCGCGGCCACGCCACCTGGCTCCGCGGGCGCGGCTGACATGCGCCGCGCCCGCTGCCGACGTCGTGTTGCGGCACTCATCCGGCCGGCCTGGGGCCTGCCGCAGGCTAGTTCCCCAAGTGGAGACGGTGCAGGATGCCGAGCTTGACGTTCTTCGGGCGCTGCATCTCCCCATGCAATGCGCCCAGGACGACGACGGTTCCAGCAAAGACCGGAATGATCCACTGCAGGAACTTCAGCTGATTCTGGGCTTTGGCGAGCTCAGGGCTGGAGCTGGGACCGGGTTCGGTGGCCCCTTCCGCACCCTCCTCGCCCAACTGTCCGACCTTGCGTCCGAGCAGGCCGGAATAAAGGGTGAGGGCCGCTCCCGTCACGGTGACCCCGGCCTTGATCCAACTCCACTTCATGACGCCTTCCTGACCCGCGTAGCGGGCCTTGTTCTCGACCAGGATGGGGCCGAGGGACGCGAGGTGCGCTCCGAAGGCGGCGGCCTGGACGGGTGCCCACTTCTTCCATCCATAGCTGGCGAGCAGCGTCCTTTCGGTGGGGTTGGCGGCTTTTGACGCGGCGCCGTTAAGGCCAATGGCGCCCATGAGGGAACCGCCGAACCAGGCGGCTGCGCTGAGATCGTGGACGGAGCGGGCTAGCAGGTTTCCGGACATGGAGATGCTCTACCTTTCGCTGGATGGGCAGCCGAACCGGCAACAGGCCGGACCGGACCACGGGCCACCCACTCTGCCCCGAGTCGGGGCAGACGTAAAGTGCCCCCATCCTGCGAAACCGGACTTTCAGGCAAGACTCAGGCGTCGGCCGGTTGCTGAAATTTCCTCCCCGTTCGCCTTCCCGGGCCCGTCCGCCGGGCGACAGCAGGCCCCGGGAAAAGCGGCGCCGCTCCCGTCCAGGCGTCCCCAAGACGGGAACCCGGCCCCGGCGAGGCGCCCGGCCCTGGGCTAGGGTCGATCCCATGAGGAACGTAGCAGCATTTGTTTTATTGCCCATGCTGGCCGCCGGTCTTCTCACAGGCTGCGGGATCAGCCTCCCCGCCGACCCCGAAGGGACCCTGGACAGGGTCCGTGACGGCCAACTGCGGGTCGGCGTCTCCACCAACGCCCCGTGGACCGAAACCCGCGACGGGGCCGAACCGGCCGGCATCGAACCGGACCTCGTGCGCGAGTTCGCGGCCACGCTCAATGCGGACATCCGGTGGTCCGAGGGCGGGGAAGAGAAGCTCGTGGACGAACTCGAACGCGGCAACCTGGACCTCGTCCTGGGCGGCCTGACCAAGGACACCCCCTGGGCGGAGAAGGTAGCCGTCACGGCTCCCTATGCGGAGGCCCCGGACGGGCACGGCGAAACGCACAAGCACGTGATGGCCGCACCGCCGGGCGAAAACGCCTTCCTCGTCGAGCTTGAGGACTTCCTGGCCCAACAGGAGCTCCGGCAGGAGGTCCAGCCGTGAGCATCCGGTTTGGCAGGACGGAACTGCCCGAACGCCAGGCCCGGAGCCTGCGGAAGGCGATCCGCTTCGAATGGCTCTCCCTGGGCTTCCTCGCCGTGTTCATCGCGCTGGTGTTCCTGGTGATGGGCAATTCGCAGGCCATGAAGGCCGCCTGGATCGAGGACCTCCTCTCCCTGGCCCCGCCCGTCGCGTTCCTCCTGGCGGTGCGCATCGTCAACAGGCCGCCCACCAGGAAGTACCCCTACGGTTACCACCGCTCCGTCGGCGTGGCCCACCTGGTCGCCGGCGTCGCCCTCTTCGCCATGGGCGCCTTTCTGATCGTCGATTCGGCCTCCGGCCTGCTCACGGCCGAACACCCCTCCATCGGCTCCGTCCAGCTGTTCGGGCACACCGTCTGGCTCGGGTGGCTGATGATGGGCGTGATGGCGCTGAGCCTTCCCCTGCCGATCTACCTGGGCCGGGTGAAGATGTCGCTCGCCAAAGAGCTGCACGACAAGGTCCTGTATGCGGACGCGGACATGAACAAGGCGGACTGGATGACCGCCGTCGGCACCATTGTCGGCGTCGGCGGCATTGGCGTCGGCCTCTGGTGGACCGACTCCGCCGCCGCCCTGCTCATCGCCGCCAGCATCCTGCGCGACGGGGTCAAGAACATGGGCGCCGCGACCACGGACCTCATGGACACCCGCGCCACCACCTTCGACGACGGCAAACCCCATCCCCTCCCGGCCCGGATCGACGGGCACCTGCGGTCCCTGCCGTGGGTTCGGGAGGCCGGCTCCCGCACCCGGGACCAGGGACACGTCCTGCACGTCGAGTCCTTCATCGTGCCCCACGACGGCCGCGTCCCCTCGCTGGAAGACCTCGAAGCGGCGCGGGACGCGTGCATCGACCTCGACTGGAAGGTCCAGGACCTCGTCCTGGTCCCCGTCGCCGAACTTCCCCGGGAAGTGGGTGGCAGCGGCAGCGACCACCAATCCGAACGCAACCGCTAAGGGGCCTCCCCGCGGGGGCGTTCGAAGCCGGTGAGCTTGTGGCTGCCGTCGCAGAAAGGCTTCCTGGCCGAGGCGCCGCAGCGGCAGAGGGCCACCGTGCCGCGCTGGGGCTCGATGGGCCGGCCCTCGGCGTCGCGCAGTTCGACCTCCCCGCGGACCAGCAACGGACCTTGCGGGCAGATGGTGATTTCGGTGTTGCCGGAAGCGCTCATGACGGCGCCCCTTTCTCTGGTAACGCAGCACGGAGGGACCGTTCGGGCGAGGCGGCGTCCTGGATCCGGGCACCTGCGTAGGGGACCCCGCCCGCCGCACGCAGGGCCAGGGCGGACCACGCGGTGACCGCCCGCTCGGCGACCCACAGGGGAGCCCAGGCCGGCGCCGAGGGCCCGAACGCCGCGGCGCCGCCGTTGCGCCGGCGCCCGGCCGCGGCGACGCCGATGCAGGCGGCGGTCCAGAGCAGGTATCCGGCGGGGCGCCGGGCCTGCAGGAGCAGCGCCGGAAGCAGGGCGAGCTCGGCGGCGAGCCGGACGGGCTGGGCCTGGGAGTCGTAGGCCTGGCGCACCCGCTGGGACCAGAAGTGCCGGGCGGTCGGCGGACGCCGGGCGACGAACACGTCGTCGGCCCGCTCCTCGCGGCCGCCGCGGGCCCGCACGGTCCGGATGAGTTCGAGGTTCTCGAACAGGACGTCCTCACGGTAGCCGTCCGGCAGGCTGGAGCGGCGCAGCGCCAGCGTTCCCGGGTAGTCGGAGGCGAACGCCCGGTTCACCAGGATGCGGGCCGTGTCCCAGCGGGCATGCCAGGGCAGCGGACTGTAGTAGTTCTGCGGCCGCACCAGGTCGGCATCCCGGAGCCGGTCCACCACCTGGCGCAGGGAGCGGCGGCTGTAGCGGACGTCGTCGTCGGCGATCACCACCAGTTCGTGCCGGGCCAGCCGCAGTCCGGTCAGCACGCCCACCACCTTGCCGTTGCGTCCCTCTCCACCGGGAGCGTCCGGCCGCACGTGGCGCAGCCACGCCCCCCACAGGCGGGCGTGGCGCTCGAACACCGGGGCGGGCGAACCGTCGACGACGGTGACATCGACCGAACGGGCCAGCCGGCGCAGGTACCGGGTGAGCTCCTCGTCCCGCGCGTTGTCCGTCCAGCGCAGCGGCAGCAGGTATTCGACGCCGGCGCCCGGCCCGCCGTCGGAGGGCAGGCCGTCCCCCGCGCGGGTCATACGGCTTCCGGGGCGGGCAGCGCCGCGAGCAGCGAGGAGCGTCCCTCCCGCCAGGCGCCGAGCTGCCAGGCCCCGACGAGTTCGTCGAGCAGGCACACCGCCGCGGCACCGAAAAAGACGTCGGCGGCCAGCCGCGGATCGGACTCCACCAGGCCCCCGGCGAGGTCCCGGCCGGCGATCTGCTCGTGGACCGCGTCCGCCTCCACGTGCTCGTCGAAGTAGTCGGTGACGGGCGAATCGAAGCCCAGCCGGCGGAAGCCGCGGGCGTACTTGGCGTTGGGAAGGGAGGAGGTCATCTCGTAGATGGCCAGGTGCCCCACGATGGCCCCGCGGAGCCGGCGCTGCAGGCCGAACAGGCTCATGGCATTGACGGAGGCGAGCGTGATTGCCGGAAGCACGTCCACGTAGTGCCCGAAGGCCGCCTCCAGGCCGGCGCCCTCCATGGTCCGGGCGAACAGCTCGGAGTGCATCCGTCCGGCCCGGCCCCCGCCGTATTCGTCGGCCTGGATTTCCACCATGGCGGCCTTGGCGCGCCCGGGCAGCCGGGGAATCGCCCAGGTGTGCGGGTCGGCCTCCTTGAGCTGGTAGATGGACTTGTGGACCAGGAACTCGCGGGCCTGTTCCAGCGTGGCTTTCCGGGCCACGAAGTCGGAAACGGACGGCCCGTCCCCGCCCTCGGCCATCCGGAACAGGGCTTCGGCCACGCCCTGCGCGCTGGAGATGGGCCGGTCTTCAATGCCGGCGTCCCCGCGCCCAATGCCCGCCAACTCAATGCCCGCCAACTCAATGCCACGGCGCAGGCGGTCCTCGAAGGCGGCCTCGATCCGGGAGCGCACGGCCACCAGCGCGGGGTGCCACTCCCACCGGTCGTCCACGCCCTCGATCCCCGCATAGTGCAGTTCGTAGAGGCAAAGCAGCGCCAGCTGCAGGTCGTCGTCGTACAGGATGTCCTCCGTGGCGCGCAGCGCCGCATCCACCGCCGACTCCAGCGTCGGCAGGTGGTCGGGGAAGTCGTTGCGGCCCAGTGCGGCGAGCAGTTCGGTGGAGACGGGGCCGCGGGTGGCCGGTGCGTGCAAGGGGTCCTCCATCAGTCCAGCGGGTGTCCAGGGGGCGTCAGTCCGGCAAGGCCTCGATGGGCCGCCAAGCCGGCCGGACGCATCGGTCCGCCGAACTCACGGTCTGTCGAACTCACCGTCCCGTACCGCCACCCTTGTCCCCGTGCCCGGGAGTGTCAAGGGTGTGAAACATTCGCTTGACTCCAAAGGGGCCTCGCAACCGTTGCCCGCTCCCGCCACTTTGGCCGCGTTTTGGGCCGGGGTGCCGGCCCCGGCCTCAGGGGGCCGGGGCCGGCACGGGCGCCCTTCTACCGGTCGCCGGCGAGGGTCCGCATGGCTTCGGCAAGCGTCTTGAAGGCACCCGCGAAGTAGCCGTCAGCCCTCCGCGCCTCGAACCGCCCGTCATCGGCCATCCGCACGTCGCCGAGGTCCAGGCCGCGTGCGCGGTCCCGCACGATGAACCTGTCCGCACCCGCTGGCACCGCGTCCAGGTCCCCAATGCTCACCGTCCGCTGATCGCTCATCCGCCGCATCTCCTTTCCGAACCCGGATTGGAAACATCCGGGACACACCACTATCTTCCAACGCGCCGCAAGCGGCGCTCCCCGACACGGAACTGCCGCCCAAGGCGCACGGCGGCGGGTCGCGCGGCGAAGCCTTGTGGGCGTACGACGGCGGCCGTAGAGTCTGCGGTGATCCGCCGCCGGCGAGCCTGGATCCGCCGGCGGGCAACGACGCGCAGGACCGGAGGCGACCATGACCCGCACGGACCGGATAGCCGAGCCCTGGGGAACACGCACCCCCTACCCGGCGGGCGGGCAATGGCCCGTACGGGTGGACACGCACCTGGAGGACGGCCTGGACCCCGGGGACGTGGACCGGTGGGTTCAGACCGCCTCGATCCTGCACTCCAACGGGGACGCGCTGGACATTGCGGTGAAGGACGGACGGATCGCCGGAGTGCGGGGCCGCGCCGGCGACCGGGTCAACCACGGCCGCCTCGGTCCGAAGGACCTGTACGGCTGGCAGGCCAATTCCTCCCCGGACCGGCTGACCGTGCCGCTGATCCGCGAAGGCGGGAAGCTGGTGGAAACGGACTGGGACACCGCCATGGACAGGGTGGTCAACAGGACCCGCGCACTGCTCGCCGAGCAGGGCGCCAGTGCCATCGGCTTCTACACCACCGGCCAGCTGTTCGCCGAGGAGTACTACACGCTCGGCGTCCTCGCCCACGGCGGGCTGGGAACCAACCACGTCGATGGGAACACCCGGCTCTGCACGGCCACCGCCGCGGCGGCCCTGAAGGAATCCTTCGCCTGCGACGGACAGCCCGGCTCCTATACGGACGTTGACTACGCCGACGTCATCGCCCTCTACGGCCACAACATGGCCGAAACCCAGACGGTCCTCTGGTCGCGGATCCTGGACCGGCTGGCCGGGCCGAATCCGCCGGCGATCATCTGCGTCGATCCCCGCGCCACCCCGGTGGCCAGGGCCGCGACGGTGCACCTGGCCCCGCGCCCGGGCACGAACGTTGCCCTGATGAACGGACTGCTCCACGAGATCATCGCCAACGACTGGGTCGACCACGACTACATCGAGGCCCACACCGTCGGGTTCGAGGACCTGGTCCGGCAGGTCAAGGACTTCCCGCCGGAAACCGTGGCCAGGATCTGCGACGTGCCGGCGGACCGGATCCGCGAGGCGGCCCGCCTCATTGGCGGCGCCGAACGCCTCCTCTCCACCGTCCTGCAGGGCTTCTACCAGGCCAACCAGGCCACGGCCGCCTCCGTGCAGGTCAACAACACCAACATCGTGCGCGGCATGCTGGGCAAGCCCGGCTGCGGGATCCTGCAGATGAACGGCCAGCCCACCGCGCAGAACACCCGGGAGGCGGGAGGGGACGGGGACCTGCCGGCCTTCCGCAACTGGTCCAACGGCGCCCACATCAAGGACCTGGCCCGGGTCTGGAACGTGGACCCGATGTCCATCCCGCACATGTCCCCGCCCACCCACGTCATGCAGATGATCCGCTACGCCGAGGAGGGCTCGATCCGGATGCTCTGGGTCAGCGGCACCAATCCGGCCGTATCCCTGCCCGAACTGGGCCGGGTCCGCTCCATCCTGTCCCAGGAGCGATTGTTCCTCGTGGTGCAGGACATCTTCCTGTCCGAGACCGCACAGCTGGCCGACGTCGTCCTGCCGGCGGCGACCTGGGGCGAAAAGACCGGAACGTTCACCAACGTGGACCGGACCGTGCACCTCTCCGAAAAGGCCGTCGACCCGCCCGGGCAAGCCAGGGCCGACCTGGACATCTTCCTGGACTATGCCCGCCGGCTGGATCTGCTGGACAAGGACGGGCAGCCGCTGGTGAAGTGGCACGACGCCGAGTCGGCGTTCGAGGCATGGAAGGAATGCACCCGCGGGCGGCCCTGCGACTACACCGGCCTCACCTACGCCAAACTGCGCGGCGATTCCGGCATCCAGTGGCCCTGCAACGAGGAAAACCCCGACGGCACGGAACGGCTCTACGCCGACGGGAAGTTCTGGAGCGCGCCGGACTACTGCGAAAGCTACGGGAGGGACCTGGTCACCGGGGCCCCGATGGAAGCGTCGGAGTACAAGGCCCTCAACCCGGAAGGCCGGGCCGTCATCAAGGCCGCCGAGTACATCCCCCCGCACGAGCTGCCCAGCGAGGACTTCCCGTTCCAGCTCACCACCGGGCGCACCCTCTACCAGTTCCACACGCGCACCAAGACGGGCCGGGCGCCGCAGCTGCAGGCCGCGGCCCCGGAGGTGTGGGTCGAAATGTCCGCCGCCGACGCCGCCGCCTGGGGCCTGTCCGAAGGGGACCTCGCCGAGGTCACCACCCCGCGCGGCAGGGTGCGGGCACAGGTGCGCGTCAGCGGCATCCGCGACGGCGTGCTCTTCCTGCCCTTCCACTACGGCTACTGGGACACCCCCTCCGGCCACGAGCCCGACGGCGCCGGCCGGGCCGCCAACGAGCTGACCATCACCGACTGGGACGCCGCCTCCAAGCAGCCCATCTTCAAGACCGCCGCGGCCCGCATCGAGAAGGTCTCCGCCGGTGAGGGCCCCTCCAAGGCCCCGACCAACACCGCCTCCGCGCCGGTCTCCCCGGTCGGCTGGAGCACCCACGGAAGCCCCGGCTCCGAGGCCGATGAGGACTTCCCCGTCCCTGGAGGTGAAGCATGAAGATCGGACTTGCCCTGGAGGAACTGCACCGGGCCGAGAACGACCTGGCGCAGGAGCTGCTCCAGGTCTCCGAGCGGCACAAGGCCGACCACGAGATCTACCACCTCGGCCGCGACCTGGCCGGCTGGTCCCACCGGCACATCCGCGAGATCGCCGAGGTCGGACGGAATTACGGCCTGGACCTGGACCCCGAGCCGGAGAGCGAAAGCGCCTGGGCCGAAAGAATCCGCGAAAAGGGATCGGAGCTGCTCGGCCGCCGCTCCCACGCGGCCCTGTTGCTGTTGCGCGACCTGCGCGAAATCTACATGAAGGCCGCCGGTGTCTCCGCCGACTGGGACCTCCTCGGCCAGGCCGCCCAAGGCATCAAGCACACCGACCTGCTGGAGGTGGCCACGCGCTGCCACCCCGACACCCTGCGCCAGATGCACTGGGCCCACGCCAAGCTCAAAGAGGAAGCCACCCAGATCCTGGTCAGCTAGCGCCCGCAAACAAGGGGTTGCCTTGGGACGGCCCAGGGAATGGTGACAAGCACCCTTGACATCAACGTACCGGCGTTCCACGATGGACGCATGACAAACAAACTTGACAGGAGGGACCGGAGCGCGGGCGACCGCGCGGCCTCCCGCGCGTACCAACTCGACTTCTGGCCCGGCATTGCCGCCTACGCGGTGGTGCTCGTCGCCGTACTGACCTGGGGAGACCTGGACGGCACCAGCCCGTGGCGGTTCCTCTGGGCGGTGCTGCCGGTGGTCCCCGCACTGTGGATCGTGCGGGCCGTCCTGCGCCACGCGCGGCGGATCGACGACTACCAGCGATTCCTCCTGCTGCAGGCGCTCGGCGGAGGGTTCGCCGTGGCCATGGTCGCGTCCGTGACGCTGGCCTTCCTGGAGATCGCCGGACTCGGCCTGGCCGGGACGGGCTGGATCATCTACGGCGCGGGAATGCTGGGCTGGATCATCACCGGCGCCATCGTGGGACGGCGATGAAAAACCACCTCAGGGAGCTCCGCGAGGACCGCGGCTGGACCCAGGGGGCCCTCGCGGACCAGCTCGGCGTTTCGCGGCAAACGGTGAACGCCCTGGAAACGGGCCGCTACGACCCCTCCCTGCCCCTGGCCTTCCGCATCGCCCGGCTCTTCAACCGGCCCATCGAGTCAATTTTCCTGCCGCCCGAGGACGATGACGCCCACGGCTGACACCGGGCACGGGCTTCCTGTGCGTTTTCCCATCCTGCGCACAGGGTTTTTGCAGACTCGCTCCCTAGTGTTTAAAGCACCTCACACGGTGCGAGTGATGAGATAAAGCCCCAGCCTTCCCCCCAAGGCTGGGGCTTCTCGCTTTAATGCCCCTCCGCGAGGCGGCGCAGGGTCACCATCGGTTGGCCGTTTCGACCACTTCCACCGGGGCCTGCCGCCCCGATTCCTCGTAGGCCCGCAGGACCCTGCGCGCCCGCTCCCACTTGAGGCGCTCCTTGGGGCTGTTTTCCACGCGCTGGTCGGCCGGGCCGAAGATCGAAAAGCCCAGGTACTGAAGGCCCCAGCGGAACCTGTAGCCCCGGGTGAGCCCCGTGGTGTCCGCAACGATCGGCAAGGGGGTGTCGGGGTTCATGGTTCTCGTTTCGTCGGCGGCCCCTTCGGGGTCCGCGGGCAAGCGTCGGCATTTACATGGTACGCAAATAATTGGGGCACCAATAAATATGCCGGTCCATGGCCCCGGTCCGCGGGGGCCGAAGGTGAGAAGATCGTTAGCGGCAGAAACGAGAAAGGACGGAACCGGTGGAGGACGAGAACGTCGACCCCCTGGCATTGGAGCGCCAGGTGTGCTTCGCACTGTCGGTGGCGTCCCGCAGCGTGGTTGCCGCCTACCGGCCGGTGCTGGAACCGCTCGGGCTGACCCATCCGCAGTACCTGGTGATGCTGGCGCTGTGGGAGAACGCTCCCCTCTCCGTCAAGGACCTGAGCTCCCTGCTGCAGTTGGATCCCGGGACGCTGTCCCCGCTCATCAAACGCCTCGAGGCTTCCGGATACGTGGAACGCAAGCGCAAGCCCGAGGACGAGCGCACCCTCGCCATCGCTCCCACCGAGCGCGGACGCCTGCTGCGCCGGGACGCGGAGGCGGTGCCCGTCGAAATGATGCGCCGGCTCGGCATGTCCCCGGAGGAACTGGGCCTGCTGCACCGGCTCATGAACCGGCTCATCGTCGCCGCCAAGGCGACCCGCTGACCGGTTGACCTGAGGGAGTCCTTCTTCCATCCTGAATGAGCCCGCCCCGCCGCCTGCCGAGAGGGACCGTGATGGATGTTCAGCCTGTCGCAGACCGGGTTTACCTGATCAGCCACGCGCACGTGAACTGCTATGTGGTCGAGGACGACGACGGGCTCCTGCTGGTCGACGCCGGCCTGCCCAGCATGCGGCCCCCGCTGGTGGGCCTGCTGGCGGGCCTGGGAAAAAAGGTGGGCGACATCCGGGCCCTGGTCCTGACGCACGGCCATTTCGACCACGTCGGTTTCGCGTTTCACGCGCACCGGGAATGGGGCGTCCCGGTCCTGGTCCACCGCGGGGACAAGTGGCTGGCCGCGCACCCGTACAGATACAGGCCACGCAGGAACCGGCTCCTCTACCCCCTGGCCCACCCCCGGTCGCTGCCGCTGCTCGGCGGGATGGCGGCGGCGGGGGCCCTGGCGGTCAAGGGCGTGGAAGACACGCGCCCGCTGGGCACGGATGAGGCCCTCCCCCTGCCCGGGCGTCCCATTGCCCTCCACACGCCCGGACACACCGACGGGCACTGCATCCTGCACCTGCCCGAACGCGGCGTGGTCTTCTCCGGCGACGCCCTGGTGACCCTGGACCCCTACACGGGGGCCACGGGGCCGCAGATCGTCGCGGATGCGGCGACCGGCGACCCGGACACGGCGTTGGCCTCCCTGCGGGTCATTGCGGGCACCGGCGAACAGACCCTCCTTCCCGGCCACGGGTCGCCGTGGACCGACGGAGCCCGGCGGGCGGCGGACCTGGCCATGGCCATCGGGGAGCACTAGCCGGCGCGCCTGCGGACCGCGGAAGCCGGGCGGGTTGCACCCCTCCCCGCGCCCTGGCGTCGCAGGGAACGGCCCGCCCCATGGAACCGGCCCCCGCAGGCCGGTTGGTCTGCGGGGGCCGGTGGTCATCAGCGTGCCGCCGAGGCGGGTTGCGCTGCTGCCGACTGATTCTGGAAGGCCGGCACGACGTGCTCGATGAAGAGCTCCAGGGAGCGCTTCTTCTCCTCGTGGGTCAGGCTGTTGTCGGACCAGAGGCTGAACTCGGTGACGCCCAGCGCCTCGTAGCGGCGCAGGCGCTCGATGACCTCATCGGGCGTCCCGATCATCGCCGTTTCACGGAGGGACTCCGGGGTGAACTCGGGCCGCCCCTCGAACTTCTCCGCCGGGCTGGGCTCGAGGAAGCCGTTCTTCGGAGTGGCCTTATTGCCGAACCAGGCATCAAACGTCCGGTAGAACTTCTGGATGCCCTCGGCCGGGCGGCGCCAGCCCTCGGACTCGTCCGCGGGGTGGACGTGGGTGTGGCGGAGCACCATGAGATCCGGGCGGGAGACACCGGGGTTGTTCGCGACGGCCGTGTCGAACTTGTTCACGAGGTCCTCGACCTCCTCGTCGCCCTTCATGAGCGGCGTGACCATCACGTTGCAGCCGTTGGCGACCGCGAACTCGTGCGAGGAGATGTCGCGGGCGGCGATCCACATCGGCGGCGTCGGCTTCTGGATGGGCTTGGGGACGCTGGTCGAGGTCGGGAACTGCCAGACCTCGCCGTCGTGCGCGTAGTCGCCTTCCCAGAGCGCACGCACGGCCGGCACCATCTCGCGCAGGTGCTTGCCGCCCTCGACGGCGGACATGCCGCCCATCAGGCGGTCGAACTCGAACTGGTAGGCGCCGCGCGCCAGCCCCACTTCCGCCCGGCCGTCGCTGATGACGTCCAGGAGCGCCGTCTCGCCGGCCACACGGATCGGGTTCCAGAAGGGCGCGATGATCGTTCCGGCACCCAGGCGGATCTTCGACGTGCGTGCCGCCAGGTAGGCGAGCTGGGGCATGGGGCTGGGCGAGATGGTGTACTCCATCGAGTGGTGCTCACCGATCCAGACGGTGCTGAAGCCTCCCGCCTCCGCGATGAGCGCGAGTTCCGTCAGGTTCTCGAAGCATTCGCGATACGAGACGCTCTCGTCCCAGCGCTCCATGTGGACGAAGAGGGAAAAGCGCATTAGTGACTCCTTTATTCTGCGGCGGTTTGGGCCGGCGCTTCGCGGGTGGGTGCGTCCGCCTGGGCTGCGGCCTGCCGTTCGGCGATGGTCTGGTCCGCCTTGGACCAGTGGGTGGTGGGGACCTCGCGGATGATCACCGTGGTGTTCTCCGGGACCGCGCCCACGGATTCCTCGGCGGCGCGGTGCAGGGCGGCGACGAGGGCCCGCAACTGTTCGGGGCTGCGTCCCTCGGCAATGGATACGTCAATCAGCGGCATGGGTGCGTTCCTTTAGCTGCGCATGATGAAGGGGTCGGCGACCGGACCTTCGTCGGTGTTGATCCACACGCTCTTCAGGCGGGTGTACTCGTGCATGGACTCCAGGCCGTGTTCGATGCCCACGCCGCTGTTCTTGAAGCCCTGGCGCGGGGACATCGGGGACATGGCGCGGTAGGTGTTGACCCAGATGGTGCCCGCCTCCAGGCGCCGGGCCATGCGGTGGGCGCGGGAGAGGTTCTGCGTCCATACGCCGGCGGCCAGGCCGTACTGCGTGTCGTTGGCCAGCGCCAGGACCTCCTCCTCGGTGTCGAAGGGCATGATGGCCGCCACGGGTCCGAAGATTTCCTCGCGGGTGACGCGCATGTCATTGTTGACGTCGGTCAGCACGGTGGGTGCGTAGAAGTACCCGGGCAGCGCGACGTCGGGACGGCACCCGCCGGTGAGGACCGTGGCTCCTTCGGAAACGCCCAGTTCCACGTAGGAGTTCACCTTCTGCTGCTGGGCGTCGAAGGCGAGCGGGCCCAGCTCCGTGGCCTCGAGCATCGGGTCGCCGATGACGATGCTGCGGGCGCGTTCGGCGACCTTCTCCAGCAGCTCGTCGTAGATGGAGCGGTGCGCGAAGACGCGGCTGCCGGCGATGCACGTCTGTCCGGCGGCGGCGAAGATGCCGGCGATCACGCCCATGGCGGCGTTGTTCACGTTGGCGTCCCCGAAGACGATGTTCGGGCTCTTGCCGCCCAGTTCCAGGGTGCAGCCGATGAAGCGGGCGGCCGCCGAGGACGCGATGGAGGATCCCGTGGCGGTCGATCCGGTGAAGGAGATCTTGGCCAGCTTCGGGTGGTCCACCAGGGGCGCGCCCGCCTCGACCCCGTAGCCGGTGACCACGTTGATCACGCCGTCCGGGAAGCCGGCCTCCGTGGCGAGTTCGGCCAGGCGCAGGACGGTCCGGGAGGTGTATTCGGAGGGCTTGATGACCAGCGTGTTGCCGGCCGCGAGGGCCGGGGCGAGCTTGGAGGTGGTCAGGGTCAGCGGCGAGTTCCAGGGGGTGATCGCGCCGACGACGCCGAGCGGCTCGCGCTGGGTGTAGTTGAGCACCTCGATGGAGCTGGTGGGGATCTGGCTGCCCTGGACCTTGTCGGCCAGGCCGGCGTAGTAGTAGAGGTACTCGGGCAGGGTGGCCAGCTGGGCGCGCATCTCGCGCAGGAGCTTGCCGTTGTCCTGGGTCTCCATCCGGGCCAGTTCCTCGGCGTGCTCCACCACCAGGTCGCCGAGGCGGCGCAGCAGGTGGCCGCGCTTGGTGGCCGAGAGGTCGCGCCACAGCGGGTTCTCGAAGGCCTGGCCGGCCGCCTCGACGGCCGCGTCCACGTCCTCCTTGGTGCCGCGGGCGGCCTCGTAGAGGACCTCCAGGGTGGCCGGGTTGGAGCTGGGGAAGTACTCGCCGCGGATCGGGGCCGCGGTGCGGCCGTTGATGAAGTGGTCGTAGCGCTCACTCATGGTTTTCTCGGCTCGATTCTTCGATGAAGCGGTGGATGGTCAGGGCGAGTTCCCGGGGTTGCTCGACGGGCAGCATGTGCCGGGTCCCGGGAACGATGACGGTTCGCGAACCGGGAATCGCGCGGCCGAGCCGGCGGGTCATTTCCGGCGTCGAACCGGGGTCGAGTTCCCCGGTGACCGCCAGCGCCGGAAGCGAGATGCGGCCGAGCTCAGGGCCGATCTCGGCGTCGGCGGTCGCGAAGACCTCGTAGGCGTACAGGTAGGACTCCTCCGAGTTCGCCAGCAGGGTCGAGCGCGTCCCGGCCACGGTCCCGGCGTCGACCACGGAACCGTCCGGGTACCAGCGCCCGATGGACGCCTCGACGCTTCCGGCGAAGTCCCGGCGGGCGTTCTCCAGCCGGCTGCGCACGGACGCGGCCTCCTCCGGGGTGCGCGAGCACACGGAACTGACGCTGGTCAGGGTGGCGACCAGTTCCGGGCGGTGCAGGGCCAGGTGCTGGGAGATCAGCGCGCCCAGGGAGAAGCCCACCAGGTGCGCCGGGGCGGGCATCCGCTCCGCGACGTCCGCGGCGAGGCCGGCCAGGGTCGCCGGGCCGGTAAGCGGCGGCTGGCCGCCGTGCCCGGGCAGGTCCAACGCGACGACGGGACGGTCGGTGAGCGCGGCGAACTCGGCCTGGAGGGGTTCCCACATGGTGCGGTCCAGCCCCACGCCATGGAGCAGGACGATCGGCAGGGGCTGGACCATGTTCACTACTCCTTGGGTCACTGCTCGGTGCTCAGCGGGGCCAGGCGCTGCTGCGGGCGTCCCTGCGCCGCGGCGGCCAGCGCGATCACGATCTCGCCGGGGTGCGGGGCATCGGCGAGCCGGACCTCGATGCTCTGGTGGTGGGAGCGGATGGTGGCGTCGGTGATGTGCTTGAGCGGGATGTCGAAGACGATTCCGGCCGGCCCGCGCTTCTCCACCGCCGGCAGCAGCGTGGTGGCGTAGGCGGCCTTGCGGAAGTGGTCGCCGAACTTGAGGGTGTGGATCAGCGCCGAACCGTGCTCGATCTCCCCGTCCAGGCCAACGATGGCGGCCTTGCCGTACGCCTCGACGGTGGTGCCGAGCGCTTCGACCACGCGCGGGGCCAGGAGCTCGCCGATGGCGGAGGCGGTCTCCTCGATGCCGGGGTTCAGGTCCTCGACGAAGCCCTGCCCGTGCCACGGATTGGGGATGACGGCGGCCACGACGGCGACGCGCGCCGCCGGTTCGACCGGACGGCCACCTTCCAGGAGGGTTTCTTCGACGATGGTGTAGATCTTGCGCGGGGTGCTCATGCGTTTGCTCCTTCAAGGATGGCGGACGTAACGGCCGGGTCGGTGCTGCGGTCCCCGATCCGCGGATGCGGGCGCGGGCCGGTGGAGGCGGCCGCGGCGATGACGATCTCGTCGACGCGGGGACCGTCACCGATGCGGGTGGTGATGGTTTGGTAGTGGCTGCGGGTGGCGGCCGCGGTCTTGTGCCACATCGGGATGACCAGCGGCTGCCCGGCTTCCGCGCGGTCGTCGGCGAAGCAGAGGATGGAGCTGCCCTCGAGGAATTCGCGGACCAGGTTCCCGAAGAACGGGGTGTGGATCAGCGCGGCGCCGTGCTCGATCTCCCCGGCGGTGCCCACGATGGCGGCCTTGCCGAAGGCCTCGATGCGTTCCGCTCCCCCGAGTCCATCGATAAGGCGGTCGCTCAGCACGCGGGCCAGCTGCGGGGCCACGCTTTCGGAGCTGGGGGCGAGGTCGGCGGAGGGGCCGCTTCCGGTCCAGGGGTTGGCCAGGACGGCCGCGGCGGTTGCGCGCACGGCCGGGACGGCCGGCTCCTGCCCGTTCTCCAGGAAGGTTTCCTCCTGGTAGTAGACGATCTTGCGGATCCCGGGGGTCTGGGCGGCGGTCATGCCTGGTCTCCGGGGGCGCCGGGGCCCTGGAAGATCGAAAAACGCATGGCGGTTCCTTTCGCGCCGGGCGGGGCCGGCGGCCGTGGTGCTGGGGACGTTCGGTTCTAGGAGAGGGTGTGGTCCGACGCCGTCCGGGCGTCGGAGAGCAGTTCGCGGGACGAGGCGTAGACGTGGTTGCGCATGGCGGCCTCGGCGCCGAAGTGGTCCTTGGCGCGGATCATCGCCAGGACCGCCCGGTGCTCCGCGGTCGAGGAGGTGATCCGTCCCGGGTGTTCGGCGGTGCGCAGGACCAGCCGGTGGTAGGCGAGCTGGTTCATCAGCCGGTCGTAGTGCTCCACCAGCTTGCTGTTGTCGGAGCCGAGGATGAGCGTGCGGTGGAACTCGTGGACCAGTTCGGCGTACCGCGCCGCGTCCTGGTGGGCCGCGGCCTTGTCCGACTCCTCGACGTTGCGTTCCAGGATCTCGAGCTCGGGAACCGGTCCGCGCCGGGCCAGCAGGCCAGCCGCCATTCCCTCAAGGCATTCCTTGAGCTGGAAGAGTTCCACGATCTCCCGGCGGGTGGGTTCGCGGACGAACGTGCCCACCTTCGGGCGGATCTCCACCAGGCCCTCGTGCTGCAGCTGCTTGAGCGTTTCCCGGATGGGGGTCCGGCTCACCTCGAACTCCTGCGCGAGGAGCACCTCGGAGACCGGGGCGCCCGGGGGAAAACGCCCGCTCAGGACCAGGTTCCTCACCCGGTCAAGGAGGGCCCCCTCGGAGTCGTTGGTGTCCCTGGTGAGGTTCTCGACGGCTTCTTGCATACAACAAACCGTAGGGGCAGCCCTCGCTGTGCGTCAAGACACACGGGCGAAATGCGCCGGAAAACCGCGGAAACAGGGAGTTCAGCGGGAATTTTCCGCAAAACATTGACGGGACCCTGTGATGGGCATTACGTTTTTGTGCCATGCAACAGCAACTCGAAACGAGCCTCACTTCCCTTTGGCACAGCGCGTGGGACTGCGGCGACGTGGCCGCCCTCGCCGAGGCCGTCACCCCCGGCTACGTCCGCGTCAGCCGGGCGAGCGGCAAGACCAGCACGCTGGAGGAGCTGCAGGAGGAGATCCGCGCCGTGCGCGCCGGCTTCCCCGACCTGGTCACCACGATCGATTCGATCGTCGTGCAGGGAGACACCGCCGCTGTCTTCTGGACGAGCACCGGAACCCACACCGAGCCGTACCTCGGCGTCCCGGCCACGCAGCGCCGGGTCGAGACCCGCGGCTGCAACCACCTGACCCTGGTCGACGGACGCATCGATCGCGAGGAGGTGACCTGGGACGGCTCCGAGCTGCTGCACAGCCTCGGGGTCCGCCACCTCAGCGACGCCCTGGAGAACCCGGGCGACGTCGTCGTGCACGACCTCTCCGGCAGCGAACCCGATCCCCAGGTCATGAAGGGCTTCAACCGCCAGTTCATCACCGGCGTGACGGTCGTGACGACGCAGTCCGACGGCGAGCCCAAGGGCCTGGCGGTCAACTCCTACGCCTCCGTCTCGCTCGAGCCGCCGCTGGTGATGGTCTGCATCCAGAAGACCTCCTCCACCTATCCCGCCCTGTTCTCGGCCACCCACCTGGGGATCAACATCCTCGGCACCGGGCAGCGCGAGACCGTCGCGACGTTCGCTTCCAAGGCCCCCGACAAGTTCGCGCAGGTCGACTGGCACGCCGGCCCGCACGGCAGCCCGCTCATCGACGGCTCGCCGGCGTCGCTGGAGGCCGAAATCCGCGAACGTTTCCAAGCCAAGACGCACACCGTCTTCATCTGCCGCGTCCGTCACGCGGAAGTCACCGAGGCCAGCCCCATCGTCTACAAAGCCGGCCGCTTCTACGACAGCGACGACCTCACCCAGCTGTGAAGCCCGTCCGGAGCGCCCCAGGGCCCATCCGACGACAAGAACCGGAGAACACCGTGGTCCAACAACTCGACCCGCCCGTAATGCCCCGCACCCGCCAGCAGAAGACGCCTTCCCCGAACCGTCCCGGCGCGGTCTTCGTGGCCTCGGTGGGCCTGATTGCCGCTTTCGTCCTCTGGGCCGCGGTCTCCCCAACCAGCCTCGGCGACACCATGACCAACACCATGAACTGGGTCGCCGGATCCCTGGGCTGGGGCTACCTCGTTGTTCCGCTGTTGTGCATCGGCCTGCTGGTCTACCTCTCGCTCAGCCGGTACGGGGACATCCGCCTCGGCTCAAACGCCAGCCGTCCCGAGTACAGCACCCGGGCGTGGCTGGCCATGATCCTGTCGGCCGTGATGGGCATCGGCCTGATCAGCTACGGCGTCGCGGAGCCCATGTCCCACTTCATGGCCCCGCCGCACGCCTCGGCCGAGCCGGAGACGATGGATGCGGCGGTGCGCGCGCTCCAGTACAGCTTCTTCCACTGGGGACCGCACGCATGGGCCATTTTCGGGGTCTTCGGCCTGGCCATCGGCTACTCCACCCACCGCAAGGGCCGCCCCGGCCTGGTCTCCCCCATGCTCCGGCCCGTCCTGGGCAAGCTCGTGGACGGATGGTTCGGCAAGGCGATCGACGTCTTCGCCATCATCGCCACCCTTTTCGGCACCACCACCTCCCTGGGGCTGGGCGCCTCGCAGATCAACGAGGGCCTGGGCCGGGTGTTCGGACTGCCCAACGGCCTGCCCGCGCAGATCGTCATCATCGCCGTGATCACGGTCCTGTTCACCCTCTCCGCCCTGTCCGGCGTCAACAAGGGCATCCGGTACATCAGCGAGATCACCATGGGCCTGTCGGTGCTCCTGGCGA
>Ga0182739_1002058_pt1 | contig 19411 bp, 15 predicted proteins | sample eDN5th30CBELigBY_FD_128873 | JGI IMG/M metagenome (GOLD analysis project Ga0182739, IMG submission 128873) | Enriched backyard soil microbial communities from Emeryville, California, USA - eDNA 5th pass 30_C BE-Lig BY (version 2) (version 2) | ecosystem: Environmental > Terrestrial > Soil >...
CCGGCGAACATCAGCAACGCCTATTCGTTCGATGCCATCAACAAGCCCACCACCGAGATCTATGACCGCGTCGAGGTGGTGCGCGGCGCCACCGGGCTGCTGGAAGGGGCGGGCAATCCGGCCGCGTCGATCAACCTGGTGCGCAAGCGCCCCGGCATGGAAACCCAGGGCGTGTTGTCCGTGTCCGCCGGGTCCTGGGACGACTACCGCACCATGCTGGACGTGTCCTCTCCGCTGAACGAGGCCAAGACCCTGCGCGGCCGCGCCGTGATGGCCTACACCGACGCGGGCAGTTTCAAGGAAAAGGCGGGCAAGGAGAACCAGCTCTTCTACGGCATCCTGGAAGCGGACCTCACCCCGGCGACCACAGTGACGGCGGGCTTTAGCTACCAGAAGGACCGCAACCAGGGGTATGACTGGTCGGGCCTGCCCACGCGGGCCGACGGCTCGTTCTACCCGATGTCGCGCAAGACCGCCCTGGTCGGCGACTGGAATTACCTGAACAAGCGCAACACCAACCTGTTCGCCGACATCAAACACGAGTTCGGCAATGGCTGGCGGCTCACGGTGGCCGGGAACTGGCTGTCGGCCAAGTCCGATTTCCTGGGCAACTACACGCAGCGCACGGACGGCGACACGTTCACGCTGAATCCGCGCCTGTTCCAGTACGACGATACGCAGTGGGGCGTGGACGCCTACGCGTCCGGCCCGTTCCAACTGCTGGGCCGCCAGCACGAGCTGGTGGTGGGCGCATCCACCCGCAAGGACGATTTCGACTATCACGGCGGACGCGACGCCAGCTACCGTTACCTGGTCGACATGAACGACCTGGGCGCGTTCGACCCGCCCGCGCCCACGGGGCTGGACGCGCACATGTGGCAGTACAACATCACGCAAAAGCAGCAGGGCATCTACACGGCGGGGCGTTTCAGCCTGACCGACAGCACCACCTTCATCCTGGGCGCGCGCATGAGCTGGTTCGAGTTCGACCGCTATGCCCAGACCACGGTGCGCACGGAAAGCCGCTATGAGCAGCGCGGCAAGGTCACGCCCTACGCGGGCGTCGTGCAGGACCTGAACGAGAACCTGTCGGCCTACGCCAGCTACACCGAAATCTTCAAGCCGCAGGAGAACATCGGCGTCGACGGCGGCGTGCTGCCGCCGATGACCGGGCAGAACTACGAGATCGGCCTGAAAGGCGAATTCATGGACCGCCGGGTGAACGCCGCGCTGGCGCTGTTCCAGACGGACCAGAAAGGCCGGGCCGACCTGATCCAGGACAGCGACCTGTGCCCGCCGGGCATCTTTTCCTGCTATCGCGCGGCCGAGAAGGTGCGCAACCGCGGCGTGGACGTCGAGGTCAATGGCGCGATCACGCCGGCCTGGAACGTCAGCCTGGGCTACACGTACACGCAATCCAAGTATGCGCAGGGGCCGTTGTCCGGCCAGACCTTCGCCAGCACCTACCCGCGCCATCTGCTGAAGGTGTCCACCGACTACCGGCTGCCGGACCGCTGGAACAAGCTGCGCGTGGGCGGGTCGGTCTACGCGCAGAGCGGCATCTTCAATGCCAGCACCCCGGACGACGACGAGGAATACAAGATCTCGCAGGGCGCCTACACGCTGGTCGGGCTGCACGCGGTCTACGACGTCAACAAGAACCTGGCGGTGCAGTTCAACGTGGACAACCTGTTCGACCGGCACTACTACCAGTCCGTGGGCAATACCAACTATTGGAATTACTTCGGCCAGCCGCGCACGTTCCGGCTCGCGGTGCGGGCGACGTTCTAGGCAACGCGCTGGCCGCCAGGCTTTGGCGGGGCGGACGGCTCGCGCCCCGTTAAATCGCCCATCTTGTTCCGGCAGGCGGAATACAGCGGGAATGGTTCCATGAGGGCGGCCTGAAATGGCTCTATCGCGAATCCGCCAGGCTCCCTATCATGTCCGTTGCGCGGGTGGCGATGCCACCCGCACTGCCATTGATAACTACCAGGGAAACACGATGAACGGCGCCGACAGCCTCTGCGACACCTTGCTTGCCAATGATGTGGACGTTTGCTTTGCGAACCCGGGCACATCCGAGATGCACTTTGTGGCGGCGCTGGATCGCAAGCCCAAGATGCGCTGCGTGCTGGGCCTGTTCGAGGGCGTGGTGACGGGCGCGGCCGACGGTTACGCGCGCATGGCCGACAAACCCGCCGCGACCCTGCTGCACCTGGGCCCGGGCCTGGGCAACGGCCTGGCCAACCTGCACAACGCCAAGCGCGCGCGCACGCCCATGGTCAACATCGTGGGCGATCACGCCACCTATCACGTCCAGTACGACGCCCCGCTGACCAGCGACGTGGAGGGCGTGGCGCGGCCCATGTCGCACTGGGTCAAGCGCACGACGACGGCCTCGGCCCTGTCCGCAGACGCCGCCGAGGCGGTTGCCGTGGCGCGGCGCTCGCCGGGCAACATCGCCACCCTGATCCTGCCGGCCGACACGGCCTGGACCGAACTGCCGGATAACGCGCCCGCGCCCATCGTGGCCAAGGACGAGGCGCTGGCCCCCACCACCGCCGACGCCGTGCGCGCGGCGGCCGACGCCATCCGCTCGGGCGAAGTCACCGTCCTGATGCTGGGCGGCGCCGCGCTGCGCGAGCGCGGCTTGAACGCAGCCGGCCGCATCGCGCGCGCCACCGGCGTGCGCCTGGTGTCGGAGACGTCCAACCGCCGCATCGAGCGCGGCGGATCGCGCACCCCGGTGGACCGCCTGCCGTATCCGATCGACCTGGCCGTGGCCAAGCTGAAAGACGTGAAGCACCTGGTGCTGGCAGGCGCGAAGGCGCCCGTGGGCTTTTTCGCCTACCCCGGCAAGCCCAGCCTGCTGGCGCCGCAGGACAGCAATCAGGTCGTGCTGGCGACGGCCGATCAGGACCTGCCGCACGCGCTGGAATGGCTGGCCGACGAGTTGGGCATCGCCGCCGACGCGCCGCGCCTGACGGCGCCCGCCGCCACCTACGAGGTGCCCGCCTCGGGCAAGCTGACCGGCGCCGCGGTGAACATCCTGGTCGCGCACCACCTGCCCGAACAGGCCATCGTCTGCGATGAGTCCATCACGCAGGGCCGCGAATTCCCGCTCTACAGCGTCAGCAGCGCACCGCACGACTGGCTGATGCTGACCGGCGGCGCCATCGGCATCGGCCTGCCCCTGGCGACGGGCGCGGCGGTCGCCTGCCCCGACCGCAAGGTCGTGACCCTGCAGGCGGACGGCAGCGGCATGTACACCCTGCAGGCGCTGTGGACGCAGGCGCGCGAGAACCTCGACTGCCTCACCATCATCCTGGCCAACCGCTCCTACGCCACGCTGCACGGCGAAATGAAAAACGTGGGCGTGCTGGAGCCGGGCCGCAACGCGCGCCGCATGCTGGACCTGCAGGATCCGCACCTGGACTGGACGCAGTTGGCCCGCGGCATGGGCGTCGAAGCGGTCAGCGTGGACACGGTGGAAGGTTTCGCGCGCGCGCTGGCCGACGGCCTCAAGCGCCGGGGCCCGTTCCTGATCGAAGCGGTGATCTGACGCGCATCGCCAGCGCGCTGGCGGCTCCCGCTGGCCTTCGGGGGGCGCGATGCCCGACCCGATGCGCGCGGCGCGCTTACACCCCCAGATAGCGCGTCAATTGTTCGGGCTGCCGGGCCAGGGACGCGCTGTCGCCGTCCTGCACGATCAGCCCCTTCTCCATGACCAGGCACCGGTCGGTGTGTTCCAGCACCGCCCGGTAATTGCGGTCCACGATCAGCGTGGACATGCCGGTCGCGCGGATCTCGCGGATGATGCGCCAGATCTCCGCCACGATGAGCGGCGCCAGACCCTCGGTGGCCTCGTCCAGGATCAGCAGGTCCGGATTGGTCATCAGCGCGCGGCCGATGGCCAGCATCTGCTGCTCGCCGCCCGACAATTGCTGGCCGCCATGGCCCAGGCGCTCGCGCAGGCGCGGAAAGGTGTCCAGCACCCGCGCATACGTCCAGTCCTGGCCCGCGCGCCGGCCCGGGCGCGCCGCCACCTGCAGGTTCTCGCGCACGTTCAGGTTGGGAAAGATGCCGCGGCCCTCGGGCACGTAGGCCACGCCCATGCGCGCAATCGCATGCGGCTGCGCGTGCGTGCAATCGCTGCCTCGCACCCGCACATTGCCGCGCGCGCTTCTCACATGGCCCATCAGGCTGCGGATGAGCGTCGTCTTGCCCATGCCGTTGCGGCCCACCAGTCCCACGGATTCGCCGGGGGCGATGTGCATGTCCACGCCCCGCAGGACGTGGCTGGCGCCGTAGTACACATGCAGTCCGCCAGCTTCGATCAGTGCGCTCATGCGTGCGCTCCTTGTCCGTCTTCGCCCAGGTAGGCGGTGCGCACCTCGGGGTTGGCGCGGATTAGCGCCGGGGCGCCGCTGGCGATGGCCGCGCCGTTGACCATGACGGTGATGGTGTCGGCGATGCGGAACACGGCGTCCATGTCGTGTTCGACCAGCAGGATCGCGTGCCCGGCTTTCAACGTGTGCAGCAGGTCGAGGATGCGGTCGGTTTCCTCGGGGCCCATGCCGGCCAGCGGCTCGTCCAGCAGCAGCACCTGCGGTTCGCCCGCCAGGCACATCGCGATCTCGAGCTGGCGCTTGCGCCCGTGCGGTAGCAGGCCGGCGGGCTGGCGGGCGTCGCCGGAAAGCCCCGTGCGGTCCAGCGCGGCTCCCGCCAGCTCGGCGCTGCGCCGGCAGGCGGCGGCATCGCGCCACCAGTGCCAGAAGCGCTGCCGGCTTGCCTGCGCGGCCAGCCGGCAGTTTTCGAAGACGCTGAGTTCGGGAAAGATTGTGGATCGCTGGTAGCTGCGGCCCAGCCCGGCGCGGGCCCGCTCGGGCTGCGGCCAGGCGGTGATGTCGCGGCCGCGCAGCATGACCTGGCCGCTGCTGGCCGCCAGCTCGCCCGACAGGATGTTGATGAGCGTGGACTTGCCCGCGCCGTTGGTGCCGATCACGGCATGCACCTGGCCGCGCAGCAGGCCGAGCGACACGCCGTTCACCGCGGTGAGGCCCCCGAAGCGGCGGGTGACCGCGTTCGCGGCCAGCAAGAGATCAGACATGACGTTCTCCCTGGAGGGGCAGGCGCGGCGCGGCGGGCATGGCTTCGGTGCGCGGCGCGCTTCCGGCGTCGGTTCGTGGGCTGGTCGTGCCTGCCGCACGCGCGGCATCCGCCTCGCGCGCCTGCCGGCGTTCGCGCCATTGAGCGGGCAGCCCGGCCAGCCCGTTGGGCAGCAATGCCACCAGCACGATGATGGCGATGCCCAGCGGCAGATGCCAGTGGCGCGCATAGTCGCCGAACAATTCCTGCGACTGGAACAGTTCCTGCAACAGCACCATCGTCACCGTGCCCAGCACCGCACCGCCCAGGCTGCCCATGCCGCCGAGGATGACCATCAGCAGCACCAGCCCGGATTGCTCCCACGCCAGCAGTTCGGGCGTCACGAACCCGTCCTTCAGGGCGAACAGGAAACCCGCCAGGCCGGCCAGCATGGCGCCCACGACGTAGGCGGCCAGCTTGTAGCGATAGGTCGAGTAGCCGGCCGCGCGCATGCGCTGTTCGTTGATGCGGATGCCGTTCAGGGCCGCGCCGAACGGCGAGCGCCGCAGCAGCGCAAGAAAGCCCCAGGTCAGCGCCAGGCCGGCCAGGACGAAGAAATAGAACGTGGCCGGGTCGCCCAGGTCCACGGGCGTCCACCCGCCCAGCGACAGGTCGGGCCGGAAGTACAGATAGATGCCGTCGCTGCCGCCGCCGATCTTGGTGTCGTGAAAGACGTAATAGGCCATCTGCGAAAACGCCAGCGTGACCATGATGAAGTACACGCCGCGCGTGCGCAGCGCGAGCGCGCCGGTGACCAGCGCATAGGCGCCCGCGGCCAGCAGGGCGGCGGGCAGCAGCCACCACAGGCTGGCCGCTTCCGATTCGGGCGACAGCAGCGCCGCCACGTAGGCGCCGATGCCGAAGAAGGCGGCGTGTCCCAGGCTCACCAGCCCCGCCCCGCCCACCAGCAACTGCAGGCTGAGCGCGAAGATGGCGTAGATCATGATCTTGACCGCCAGGCCGGTGTAGTAGTCGCTGCCGCTGAACCAAAAGGCGGCCAGCGCCAGCAGCGCGGCAAGGGGCAGGAGTCTGTTCATCAGCGGCGTGTGCATGCGAGGGTCCTTTTGATGTGTCGACAGGACCTAGCCCTGTTTGAACAGCCCTTCGGGCTTGCAAAGAAGAATGAAGGCCATCAGCAGATAGACCAGCACGCCGGCCGCCGACGGGAACAGGACCTGTCCGAAGGTCTCGGCAAAGCCGACCAGCATCGCGGCCAGGAAAGCGCCGCGGATGGACCCGATGCCGCCGATCACCACGACCACGAAGCAGATGATGAGCACGCCATTGCCCATGCCCGGGTAGACCGACGAGACGGGCGCGGCGATGCTGCCGGCCAGCGCCGCCAGCGCCACGCCGGCCGCGAAGACGACGCGGTAGAGTTTGTTGATGTCGATGCCGAGCGAGCCGATCATCTCGCGGTTGCTGGCGCCCGCGCGCAGCATCATGCCCAGCCGCGTGCGCGAGATCACCCAATACAGCAGCAGCGCGACGGCGATGCCCACGCCCGAAATGAAGAGACGGTAAACGGGGTAGGTCATCACGCCGCCCAGCGGGATGCTGCCTTGCAGCCACGCCGGCAGCGGCACCCCGTGCACGTCATTGCCGACCAGGATGCTGCGCAGCTCCTCGAACACCAGGATCAGGCCGTAGGTCATCAGCACCTGCTGCAGGTGGTTGCGTTTGTACAGGTAGCTGAAGAACGCCGCTTCCAGCAGATACCCCAGCACGCCGGCCGCCAGCACGCACACGGCCAGCGTCGCGAGGAACCCGCCGCCCAGCCAGCGGTCGACCAGCGGCCCGAGCGCAAACGCCATGTAGGCGCCGATCATGTAGAAACTGCCGTGGGCCAGATTGATGATGCCCATGATCCCGAAGATCAGCGTGAGGCCGCTGGCCACCAGGAACAGCAGCAAGCCGTACTGGAATGCGTTCAGGCTTTGAATGAGCAGGATGCTGATGTCCATGGGGCCTCCCGTGGCGGACGCGTTCGGGGCGCCGCGGCTACAGCTTGCAGCCGCGGGCGGGATCGGCCAGCTTCTGCACCGCGACCTCGACCACCTTGTTTTCCAGGCCGTCCACGCGGCGCAGGTAGATGTCCTGCACCGGGTTGCCGGCCTTGGACAGCGTGAACGTGCCGCGCGGGCTGTCCACGGTCGCCGTGCGCATGGCGCTGCGGAAGGCGTCTTTCTTCGAGAAGTCGCCCTTTACGGCGGCCAGCCCCGACTGCATGAGCTGCGCGGCGTCATAGCCCTGCACGGCGTACACGTCCGGCTGCGCCTTGTAGGTCTTGGAATAGTCGGCGCGGAAGGCGTTGTCGCGCGGCGTATTCAGGCCGTCGGCATAGTGCAGCGTGGTCAGCAGGCCCTGGGCCGACGCGCCCTGCGCCTGCAGCGTGCCGTCGGTCAGGAAGCCCGAACCGTATAGCGGAATGGTCTTGTCCAGGCCGGCCGCGTGATAGTCCTGCACGAATTTCACGGCGCCGCCGCCCGCGAAAAAGGTGAAGACCATGTCGGGCTTGAGCGCGGCGATCTCCGTGAGCAGCGGCTGGAATTCCACGTTGGGGAAGGGCAGGCTCAGTTCGCGCACGACCTTGCCGCCGGCCTTCTCGAAGCCTTCCTTGAAGCCGCCGATGGCTTCGTCGCCCGCCGCGTACTTCCAGGTAATGGTGACGGCCGTCTTGTGGCCCTTGGCATAGGCCACGGGGCCCATCGCGTAGGCCGGCTGCCAGTTGGTAAACGAGGTGCGGAAGATGCCGGGGCCGCACAGCGGCCCGGTGATCGCGTTGGCGCCGGCGTTGGTGACGATGAGCGTCGTGTCGGCGTCCTTGGCCGCCTTGGCCAGCGCCATCGCCACCCCCGAATGCACCGTCCCGATCAGCACGTCCACCTGGTCGCGTTTGATGAGGCGATTGGCGTTTTCGGCCGCCTTGGCCGGATTGGACTCGTCGTCCACCTTGAAGTATTCGATCTCGCGCCCGCCCAGCTTGCCGCCTTGTTCGGCGACGTAGAGCTTGAAGCCGTTCTCGATGGCGGTGCCGAGCGCGGCGAAGGTGCCGCTGTAGGGCAGCATGAAGCCGACCTTGAGCTTGTCGTCGGCATGCGCGCCGCCTGCGGCGATCGTCAGGGCGGCGGCAAGCGCGGCCCGGGTCAGGACGTGGTTCATGGTGTGTCTCCGTGCTTGTTATGGGCGGACGCCGGGGCCGGTGCGCGGCTTGGGGTCAACCGGGTTTTTCCAGCGCGCCGACAAAGCGTGCGACGGCCTGGACAACGGTGGCGGGCTGATCCCGGTGCGGCGAATGGCCGCAGTCCGGAATCTCCAGCAGTTCGGTTTGCGGTGCGCGCCGGCCGATGGCGCGCACCTGCTCCAGCGTGCCGTATTCGTCGTCGAGACCCTGGATCGCCAGCACCGGGCAGGCGATGCGTTCCAGCGCGTCTTCGATGTTCCAGGCGCGGAATTCGGGATTCAGCCAGATGTCGTTCCAGCCCCAGAACGCGGAGTCCACGTCGCGGTGATGGCGGGCCAGCCGGGCGCGCAGGTCCGATTCCAGGTAGGCCGTGCGCGCCTGGGCGATGCTGGTCACGGACACGTCTTCGACGAACAGGTGCGGCGCGGCGGCCACGACGCCGGCCACGGCGTCCGGATACGCCGCGGCGTAGAGCAACGCGATCGAACCGCCGTCGCTATGGCCGAACAGCACGGGCTTGTCCCGGCGGGCGTCCACGCCCAGGACCTCGAGCAGGGCGGGCAGGACCTCTTGCGCCTCGCGGTGCATGAAATCCGGGGCCCAAGCCTCGCTCAGGGGGCGCGCGGTCGACTGCCCGTATCCGTAGCGCGAATACACCAGGCCGCGGCAACCGGCCTCGTCGCATACGCGCGTCGGCCAGTCCTTCCACATCGACACCGATCCCAACCCCTCGTGCAGGAACACGATGAGCGGCGCGTCGGCGCGCTCGGGCGAGATCCACTGGCATTCCAGCCGCAGGTCGCGGCCGCGCGCGTGCAGGTTGGCGAATACCGTGCCGGCGCCTGCGGTCGTGGTCATGGTCATGGCGTGGCCTCTTCCAGTGCGCGCAGGCGAAAGCGCTGGATCTTGCCCGTGGCGGTCTTGGGCAGCTCATCCAGGAAGTCGATCTGGCGCGGATACTTGAACGGCGCGAGGTGCTGCTTGACGTAGTGCTGCAGGGCGGCGCCGGTCTGGGCATCGGGCTCGAAGCCGGCACGCAGCACGACATAGGCCTTGGTCTTGACCAGCCCATCGGGGTCCGGCACGCCGATTACGGCCGCTTCCAGCACGGCTTCGTGCTGAATCAGGATGTTCTCGACCTCCACCGGCGACACGTACTGTCCGCTGACCTTGATCATGTCGTCGCTGCGCCCGGCATAGGTGTAGTAGCCGTCCGGATCGCAAACGTACTTGTCGCCGCTTTTCAGCCAGTCGCCCAGGAAGCACTGGCGCGTCTTGTCGCGGTTGTTCCAGTACATCAGCGCGGCGCTGGGGCCCTTGATGTAGAGGTCGCCGATGACGCCCTGGGCGACGGGCACGCCGTTGTCGTCGCGCAGCTGGACCTCGTAGCCCGGCACGGGCTTGCCCGTGGTGCCGTAGCGCAATTGGCCCGCGCGGTTCGAGAGGAAGATGTGCAGCATTTCGGTGGACCCGATGCCATCCAGGATCTCGCAGCCGAAGTGGCGCGTGAAGCGTTCGCCGATGTCGCGCGGCAAGGCCTCGCCCGCGGACGTGCAGATCCGCATCGCCACCTGGTCGCGCGGCGGCAGGTCGGGCGAGGCCAGCATGCTGGCATACAGCGTGGGCACGCCGTAGAACACCGTGGGGCGATGCCGGACCAGGCGCTGGAAGACGGCCTGCGGCGTGGGGCGTTCGGCCATCAGCACGACGGTCGCGCCGACCGACAGCGGGAAGGTCAGGCCGTTGCCCAGGCCATAGGCAAAGAACAGCTTCGCGGCCGAGAACACCACGTCGTTTTCCCGGATGCCCAGGATGGGTTTGGCATAGAGTTCAGCCGTGTGCCAGAGGTTGCCGTGCGTGTGCAACACGCCCTTGGGCTTGCCGGTGGACCCGGACGAGTACAGCCAGAACGCGATCTCGTCGGACAGGGTGCGCACGGCCGGCGCGGGCGACGCCTCGGACAGCAGGGATTCGAATTCGTGGGCGCCGTCGGGCAGGTCCGTTCCCGGCTGCGAGACGACCAGGTGTTCCACGTCGGCCGGCGCCTGGGATAGCGCCGCCTGCACGACGGGCAGCAGGGCACCCGACACGAACACGGCGCGCACGCGGCTGTGCGCAATGATGTACGCGTAGTCGTCGGCCGTGAGCAGGGTGTTCACCGCCACCGGCACGACGCCGGCGTGCAGGGCGCCCAGGAATACCACCGGCCAGTCGGCGGTGTCCTGCATCAGCAGCAGGATGCGCTCCTCGCGGCGCAGGCCCAGGCGGCGCAGCGCGCCCGCCATGCGGGCCACCCGCTGCGCCAGTTCGCCATACGTGAGCTGGCGGGTGTCGTCGATGTAGGCCGGCTTGGCGGCGCGGGGCGCGTTCAGCGCGGCCAGGTGGCTGGCGAAATTGAGTTCGGCGGGGCAAGGGTTCACGGTTGTCTCCTGGTGTCCTCGTGGGGCGGACGCCCTGCCTGTGTTTGTTGTGTGGCGGCAGGGCTTGCGAATGTCCGGACCGGTTGTCAGCCGGGGCGCGTGAATTCGATGGCCCCGCCGGGCAGCAGGTACAGCACCAGGGCGCGGCCCTGCGTCACGGTGGGGCTGTGGGCCGAGCCCGGTCCGTAGACCAGCCAGCCCGCGCCATGGCCGTCGAAGCGGGCGTCGCCGGTGAGCGGCATGATCATGTCGATCTCGCCGTTGGGGTGGGCGTGGTGCGGACCGGCCAGGTCGTCCATGTCGACCACGTCCACGGAACAGCCGCCCAGGTCGTCGGCAGGCTTGATCACGCGGCCGTACTTGATGCCGCCGCCCTCACGGGCGCACATCCAGCCGTCGGCGACGCCCTGCCTACAGGTGGCGAAGATGTCCTGGAACAGGGCGCTGTGCGGCCCGGCCACGTCATTGAGCCGGGCTTGCAGCGCCGCATCCAGCGGCTGGCCGGCCGTCAGGCGCGTCACGTCGCGCATCAGGGCATGGAATTGGTCTGGCGTACTCACCAAGCGGCTCCTTTACACTGTCGGCGCTCCGGCAGTCCGTAGGTGGACTGCTGTTTTTTTGCACCGGGTCGGCTGTGGACTCGTTGGATGGAAAAATAGTGCTTCCTTTGATGTGGGTCAAGCACTATAGTGCATAAAAGAGCAGTAATCAGGGTTTTTGCGGAGTCAGTTGAACCATGAATCAAGCGCTAGACACGGCGCCCATCGAACCCCGGCGTGAGCCCTTCCTGGTGGCCCTGGGCGAGCGCGTGCGCCGCCTGCGCGCCATCCGCGGCATGACACGCAAGGGCCTGTCCCAGGCGACGGGCGTGTCCGAACGCCACCTGGCCAATCTCGAGCACGGCGTCGGCAATGCGTCCATCCTGGTGCTGCTGCAGATCGCCCGCGCCTTCAACTGCGCGCTGGCCGAACTGGTGGGCGACGTGACGACGGAATCGCCCGACTGGCTGCTCATCCGGGAACTGCTGAGCGGGCGCACGGAATCCGACCTGCAGCGCGCGCGCGAGGCGCTGACCCAGCTCTTCGGGGTGGGCGCCGGCGCGCAGCGCCCCAACCGCACGCAGCGCGTGGCGCTCATCGGCCTGCGCGGCGCGGGCAAGTCCACGCTGGGCCAGATGCTGGCCGACGATCTGGGCTATCCCTTCGTGGAGCTGAACCGCGAGATCGAACGCGTGGCGGGCTGCGGCATTCTGGAAATCCACAACCTCTACGGCCCCAACGCGTACCGCCGCTACGAACGGCGCGCGCTCGAGGAAGCCGTGCAGATCTACCCGGAAATGGTGCTGGCCACGCCCGGCGGGCTGGTGTCCGAACCCGCCACCCTGAACCTGCTGCTGACCCATTGCTATACGGTCTGGCTGCGCGCCACGCCCGAAGAGCACATGGAGCGCGTCATGGCGCAGGGGGATTTCCGCCCCATGTCGGGCAACAACGAAGCCATGGCCGACCTCAAGCGCATTCTTGCCGGCCGCGAAGCCTTCTACGCCAAGGCCGACCTGACCTGGGTGACCAGCAACCTCGAGGTCGCCGAAAGCTTCGCCGGCCTGCGCACGCAGGTGCGTAAGGCCTGCGGACTGCCGCTGTAGACCCGATTACGCAGCGCGCCGCTCCCGCGCACGATTGCAAAAAGGCTGCCCGGTGCAGCCTTTTTGCTGTCCGGTCGATAGGCGCCGCGCGTGCAGGGCGTACCCCTTGCGCCTGCATCGACCTGCATTTTTGTGCATCTTTTGCTTGACGCTCATTTTCTCCTGCACTAATCTGCATAATAATTCATGTCGTGCAGTATTTTTCCTGTCAGCGAACAGGGGTATGAGGAGACACACAATGAGCAGCCCCATCAACCGGGTCGATTTCCGCACCGATCCCGCCCAATACCGGCACTGGCGCCTGACCTTCGACGGTCCGGTCGCGACGTTGGCCATGGACGTGGCCGAAGACGGCGGCCTGCGCCCCGGTTACAAGCTCAAGCTCAATTCGTACGACCTGGGCGTGGACATCGAACTGCACGACGCCCTGCAGCGCATCCGCTTCGAGCATCCTGAGGTGCGCAGCGTGGTCGTGACCAGCATGAAGGACCGCATCTTCTGTTCCGGGGCCAACATCTTCATGCTGGGGCTGTCCACGCACGCGTGGAAAGTGAACTTCTGCAAGTTCACCAATGAAACCCGCAACGGCATCGAAGATTCCAGCCGCCATGGCGGGCTGAAATTCATCGCCGCCCTGAACGGCGCCTGCGCGGGCGGCGGCTATGAACTGGCGCTGGCGTGCGACGAGATCCTGCTGATCGATGACCGTTCGTCCTCCGTGGCGTTGCCCGAAGTGCCCCTGCTCGGCGTGCTGCCGGGCACGGGCGGCCTGACCCGCGTCACCGACAAGCGCCGCGTGCGCCACGATCACGCCGATATCTTCTGCACCCTGGTCGAGGGCGTGCGCGGCCAGCGGGCCAAGGATTGGCGGCTGGTGGACGATGTGGTCAAGCCCGCCCGCTTCGAAGAAGCGGTCCGCGCCCGCGCGCTGGCGCTGGCGCAGGGCAGCGACCGCCCCGCGGGCGAGCAGGGCGTGGCCTTGACGCCGTTGTCGCGCACCGAGACCACCGATGGCCTGTCCTACCGCTACGTCGACGTGCGGGTCGACCGCGAGAAACGCCAGGCCACCTGGACCGTGCGCGGGCCGCGGGCCGAGGTCGAAACGGCGCTGCCCGACATCCTTGCCGCGGGCGCCGCGTGGTGGCCGCTGCAGATGGCGCGCGAGCTGGACGACGCCATCCTGTCGATGCGCACCAATGAGCTGGACATCGGCACCTGGATCCTGCGGACCGAAGGGGACGCGCAGGCAGTGCTGGCGGCGGACGCGGCCATGGAACGCCACGCCGACCACTGGTTCGTGCGCGAGACGGCAGGCATGCTGCGCCGCACGCTCGCGCGCCTGGACGTCACGTCCCGCAGCCTGTTCGCGCTGATCGAGCCCGGCTCGTGCTTTGCCGGCACCCTGCTGGAACTGGCCCTCGCGGCCGACCGAAGCTACATGCTGGACGACGAGGACGTGCCCGCGCCGCCGCGCATCGTGGTGGGCGAGCGCAACTTCGGCGTCTACCCCATGGTCAACGGCCAGAGCCGGCTGCAGCGGCGTTTCCACGGCGAGACGCAACCGCTCGAAGCGGTGCGCGCGCAGGCCGGACGCAGCCTGTCGGCCACCGACGCGCTGGACCTGGGCCTGGTCACCTACGCGCCCGACAGCATCGACTGGGACGACGAGGTGCGCATGGCGCTCGAAGAACGCCGCGCGCTTTCGCCCGACGCGCTGACCGGCCTGGAAGCCAACCTGCGCTTCGGCGGCCAGGAAACCATGGAGACCCGCATCTTCGGCCGCCTCACCGCCTGGCAGAACTGGATCTTCAACCGTCCCAACGCGGCTGGCGACAAGGGCGCGCTCAAGCTGTACGGCAAGGGCGAGCAGGCGGCATTCGACTGGAACCGCGTCTGAGCGGGCAGTCCCGATGACAGGGCGGCGGGGGACGCTTTGCGATCCCGCCGACGCCCCATGACATACGCGCCGCATCGCAAGCGGCCGATCCCAGGAACAGGAACAGGAGCAGAGACATGTCCGGCATCAACTACACCGACAAGATCCCCAACAACGTCAATCTGTCCGGCGACCGCACCTTGCAGCGCGCGCTGGAACACTGGCAGCCGAATTACCTGCAATGGTGGCAGGACATGGGGCCGGACGGCTCGCACGGCTTTGACGTCTACCTGCGCACGGCGGTCAGCGTCGAACCCGACGGCTGGGCGCACTTCAACCACGTGCGCATGCCGGATTACCGCTGGGGCATCTTCCTGGCGCCGCAGGATGGACAGCGCAAGATCCACTTCGGCGAAAACATCGGCCGCGACGTGTGGCAGGACGTGCCGGGCGAACACCGTGCCAACCTGCGCCGCATCATCGTCACGCAGGGCGACACCGAGCCGGCGTCGATCGAGCAGCAGCGTCACCTGGGCCTGACGGCGCCGTCGCAGTACGACCTGCGCAACCTGTTCCAGATCAACGTCGAAGAAGGCCGCCACCTGTGGGCCATGGTCTACCTGCTGCACCGCTACTTTGGCCGCGACGGGCGCGAGGAAGCCGACGCGCTGCTGCAGCGCAGCTCGGGAGATTCCGACAATCCGCGCATCCTGGGCGCCTTCAATGAAAAAACGCCGGACTGGCTGGCGTTCTACATGTTCACCTACTTCACGGACCGCGACGGCAAATTCCAGTTGTGCGCCCTGGCCGAATCCAGCTTCGATCCGCTGGCGCGCACCACCAAGTTCATGCTGACCGAGGAAGCGCACCACATGTTCGTCGGGGAATCGGGCATTTCTCGCGTCATCCAGCGCACCTGCGAAGTGATGAAGGAACTCAAGACCGACGACCCGGCCGCCGTGCGCGCGGCCGGCGTGATCGACCTGCCCACCATCCAGCGCTACCTGAATTTCCACTACAGCGTCACCATCGATCTCTTCGGCGCGGACCAGTCGTCCAATGCGGCCATCTTCTATGGCTCGGGCCTGAAGGGCCGCTACGAAGAAAGCAAGCGCACCGACGACCACCAGCTCAAGAACGACACCTATCGGGTGCTGAACGTCAGCAACGGCAAGCTCACCGAAACCGAAGTGCCGATGCTCAACGCCCTGAACGAAGTGCTGCGCGACGACTTCATCCGCGACTCGGTGGCCGGCATCGGCCGCTGGAACAAGGTGATTGAAAAGAGCGGGCTGGCCTTTCGCCTGCAGGTGCCGCACAAGGCCTTCAACCGCCAGATCGGCACGCTGGCCGGCATCCGCATGTCGCCCGAAGGCGAGATCCTGTCCGAATCCCAATGGCAGGCCCACCAGCACAAGTGGCTGCCCACGCCCGAGGACCGCGCCTTCGTCGCGTCGCTGATGGGCCGCGTGACCGAGCCCGGCAAGTTCGCCAACTGGATCGCGCCGCCTGTCATGGGCATCAACCGCCAGCCGGTGAACTTCGAGTACGTGCGTTTCAACTAAAGGCCGCGCGGGCCGCAAGCCCGCGCGTAGGGAGGACGGCGATGAACGCCCCATTACCGGTGGAAGTCCTGAAGCAGCACCTGATCGATCCCGAGATCTGCATCCGCTGCAATACCTGCGAAGAGACCTGTCCGGTCGACGCGATCACCCACGACGCCAACAACTACGTGGTGGATCCCGACGTCTGCAACGGCTGCATGGCCTGCGTGCCGCCGTGCCCGACCGGGTCCATCGACAACTGGCGGCTCGTCGTGCGCGCCGAAGCCTATACCGTACAGGAGCAGTTCGGCTGGGAAGAACTGCCGCAGGAGAAGTCCCTGCCGCTCGCCGCGGGCGCCGACCCCGCGGGCGCAGCGCAGGCCGTGTCCGCCGACCTGGCTGCGCCGCCGGTGGCGCCCGCTGCGCCCGGCGCCACCGTTCCGCCCTGGTCGGCCGCGCATCCCTACGTCAATCTCTACACCCACAAGACGCCCATCACCGCGACGGTGGTGGGCAACTACCGGGTCACGGGCGCCGACACCGAAAGCGACATCCACCACATCGTCCTCGACTTCGGCGAGCAGCCGTTTCCCGTGCTGGAGGGCCAATCCATCGGCATCCTGCCGCCGGGGACCGACGCGCAGGGCCGGCCGCATCATGCGCGCCAGTATTCGCTGGCCAGTCCGCGCGACGGCGAGCGGGCCGGGTACAACAACCTGTCGCTGACCGTGAAACGCGTCACGCAAGACCACGGCGGCGCCGCCGCGCACGGCGTCTGCTCCAACTACCTGTGCGACCTGGCCAGGAACGACACCGTGCAGGTGATCGGTCCGTTCGGTCACACCTTCCTGATGCCCAACCACCCCCGGGCCAACCTCATCATGATCTGCACGGGCACCGGCTCGGCGCCCATGCGCGCCATGACCGAACGCAGCCGGCGCCTGCTGGGCGCGGCAGACGTCGGCAAGCTCATGCTGTTCTTCGGCGCCCGCACCGAACGCGAGCTGCCTTACTTCGGCCCCTTGATGAAGCTGCCGCGCGACTTCATCGACATCAACCTGGCGCTCTCGCGCGAGCCCGGGCAGCCTAAGCGCTACGTCCAGGACCTGATCCGCGAACGGGCCGAGCCTGTCCGCCAGTTGCTGTCGGACCGCAATACCTGCATCTATGTCTGCGGCCTGAAGGGCATGGAGGTCGGCGTGCTGGACGCGTTGCGCGACGTGGTGGTGCAGTCGGGCGAGGATTGGTCTATCCTGCATGATGCGCTGCGCCGTGAAGGCCGGCTGCATTTCGAGACGTACTGATCCAACAACAGATGCGTGACGAACGGCGCGCCTGGGCGCGCCGTTATCGTTTTCGTCGCAGGGGAAAAAACATGAAGTTCGCCGAATTCAAGGACGGCATGGTGATCAAGGCGGGACCGATCACCGTGACGGAGCCGGAGATCCTGGAGTTTGCCCGTAAATACGATCCCCAATGGTTCCACACCGATCCGCGGCGCGCCGCGGAAGGCCGCTGGGGCGGGCTCATCGCCAGCGGCTGGCACACCTGCGCGCTGGCCATGCGCATGGCGGTCGACGCCGCCCTGCACGATTCCGAATCCTTCGGCTCCCCCGGCCTCGGAGAAGTGCGCTGGCGCACGCCGGTGCGGCCCGGAGATACGCTGCGGCTGGAAGCGCGCGTGCAAGGCGCGCGACATTCGTCGTCGCGCCCCGACCTGGGCATCATCACGTGGGCCTGGACGGTATTGAACCAGCACGACGAAAGCGTGCTGGAGATGGACGCGACCAGCTTGTTCGACCTGTCGGGCAATAACTAGGCTGCGTGCCTACCGCTTGCCGGCCTGCTTGACGATGGCAGCGGCCTCGGGGCCCGCGGCCGTTTTCCAGGCATTGATCGCGTCGGCCGAGGCGTCTTTCAACGCCTTGAGCACCGCCGGCGGCACCGCTGTGTTGATCGCGACGCCGTTTTTGCGCATGTTCGCGTAGTTCTGCTGCAGGCGGCCCTCGATGCGTTTCCATTGCTCGGCCTCCGTCTGCGCCGCCGCCTGGTCGATGGCCTTGCGCGAGCGTGCATCCAGCGCCTCATACGCCTTCAGGTTCATAGTCGCCACCGAAATCGGCATCGCGTAGTTGATCTCCGCGAAGTGGGGCAGGTATTCCCACAGCTTGCGGCCGGCGCCGCCGTCGCCGGAAGACAGCACGGCGTTGACCTCGCCGGATGCGATGCGCGGCATGGCATCCGCGAACGAGATGTTCTGCGCCTGGGCGCCCGCCCTGCGCATGACCTCCTGCGACGTCGCGTCGTAGGTGCGGATGTTCAGGCGCTTCAACGCGGCCACGCTGTCCAGCTTCTGTTTGGACCAGATGCCCGAGGCCGGCCAGGGGGTGGTGTAGAGCAGCTTCTGGCCGTGCGCGGCGAGCAGCTTCTCGTAGGCCGGGCGCGCCGCCTTGTTGAGATTGCGCGCCTTGGACAGCGAGTCCGCCAGGAAGGGCAGGGACGACACGCCGAACAAGGGATACTTGGCCGCGAGCGCGCCCGCGAACGCATCGCCCGCGTCGACCTTGCCGGCCTGAACCGCGTCGATCATGTCGCCCGACTTGATGCCCTTGGCCGCGTCGAAGCTGGTGTCGATCACCACATTGCCGGCCGACTTGGCGCGCACCAGTTCCGCAAAGGTAGACACGCCCTGGCCGGGCATGGAGGTGGCTGGGTATTCGGTGGCCATGGTGAGCGTCGTGGCGGCATAAGCGCCATGGCCGATGAAAGCCATGGCGATGCCTGCCGCGAGGCGCAAAGGGGTGATGCCTTGCATGCGCGACTCCTGGTGGGGGTAAGCCGGGGCCGGGGACGGTAGGGCGCTGCGACGAATCGCGCTGGCCGCTGCCAGGCCAATGCCGCAAAGCGTACGAGGTGTACCGGGCCGCGCCTAGTCGGGCTTACGGCAATGGGCGGGCGGTGCGGGATCAGGCATATGGCCTAATGCGTCGCCCATGAAAAAGGCCGCCGGATGTGAACTGACCCTCGAAAGTTGGACGTAGATCCAACCTTCGGGCTTTAGCTTCTGACCGTTCAACTTCTGGGGCAGTTCAGAGAGTGGGCCATTTTTGACCCGCCCAGGCCAAAAGTGGCCCACTCAGAGTTCTTGGTTATCAAGGGGTTAGGCAAAATCGGGTCAGATTTGGCCCGATTTCTCGTTCAAAACCCGGTTTTCCAGGGCATCCCGACTGCGCCATGTTCACCGGTCGCGCGGATTGTCTCGTAGCTCGTTGATTTTTCTTGGGTTTCTCTGGTGCTAACCAACCTGGCACGGATTTCGCATATGTCGCCGCATTCCCGCAACGGGATGCCTCCGGCCTCTTGAAGGCCTTTGCGACGACACCGGACTCCGTCATGCCAACTCCGCCAGGCGCTGCCCCCTCCATTCCAAAGCGAAACGCCCCTCCCGTCGAAGAGGACTACACCGACGCCGAATACCAGGAAGCCGAGTTCGAGAACGACGGCATCGAATGGAGCGACGAAGACCTGGACGGCCCGCAAGGCGTCGTCGCCCCGCTGAACACCATTGCCCCCGAAGACGTCGAAGCCGGCCAG
>Ga0182739_1002060_pt1 | contig 19384 bp, 18 predicted proteins | sample eDN5th30CBELigBY_FD_128873 | JGI IMG/M metagenome (GOLD analysis project Ga0182739, IMG submission 128873) | Enriched backyard soil microbial communities from Emeryville, California, USA - eDNA 5th pass 30_C BE-Lig BY (version 2) (version 2) | ecosystem: Environmental > Terrestrial > Soil >...
AGCGAAACTCTCCTGCCTTTCGGCGCGAGACCCCTATTTGGCCTTGCTCCGGGTGGGGTTTGCCATGCAAGCGCCGTTGCCGGAGCCCCGGTGCGCTCTTACCGCACCCTTTCACCCTTGCCTGTGCCCGGTCCCCCTAAAGGGTGGGCCATCGGCGGTATGCTCTCTGTGGCACTTTCCCTAAACGCGAGGCCGAAACCGCACGTCCGGCGGGCGTTACCCGCCACCCTTGATTCGCGGAGCCCGGACTTTCCTCGGCAGAGATCGCTCTCTGACGCGGCTGCCCAGCCCCCTGGCGGGCGCCCCTTAGCACGGAAATCGGAGAGGTCGCTACCTAGTCCGCCCAGCATCGCGATCCAGCAGTAGCTGGAACAGGATCGCCCGGATCTCGCCGTCTATCTCGCCGTCGATCAGTTCCGGCCGCCAGCGCCGCTGGAACGCCTCGACCGCCTTGCGGCCATCCGTGATGTCATAACCGAACCGTTCCAGCGCCAGGTAGAACGCGCCGTCGTTGTCGAACGGATCGCCCAGTTCCAGCTTTTGCGGGCGCGGCAGGCACAGGCGGCAGCGGGCCAGCTTCTCCCACGGGAACAACTCGCCCGGATCGACCTTGCGATCAGGTGCCACATCGGAATGGGCGACCACGTTGGTGCGCGAAATATCGTGGCGGCGGATGATCGACTGGAGCAGGGGCAACAGAGTTTCGATCTGCGCGTCGGCGAATTCTCGATAGCCCAGCGCGTGCCCGGGGTGATCCAACTCTATGCCGACACTCGCGGAGTTTACGTCGCGAACGCCGCGCCAATAGCTGCGGCCGGCGTGCCAGGCGCGCTTGCTTTCGTCGACCAGCCGGACGACTTCGCCCTGTTCTGAAATGAAATAGTGCGCGCTGACTTTGGCTTCGGGATCGGTCAGACGCTGCAAGGCGTCGTCGTGCTCCATCTCCGTGTAATGGAGAACCACCATGCTCACCGGCAATGCACGTTCGTCCCAGTTGGGCGAAGGTAGCTCGCGGTGAACCAGTTCGCTGTCCATCAGCGCCGGTTGTCGGGCAATACTGCACCCATCACGAGAGCCTCACCATTGAGGGCGTACTGCAATCCGCCGCCCAGTTCCTGCGCCAGAAGGCGGATCAGGTGTGCCGGGGCAGTGCGTCCGGAAAGCTCGTCCAGATCCAGCGATCCATCCAGCGCCTTGCCGATGTTGGCGTCGAAAGCCACCCGTTGGCCCGACGCGTGCACGGCGATTTCCGTCGCGCCATCGCGCTGTTCCGCGCCGATAAGGAGAGTCCCGCCGCGGATCAGCGCGTCGATTGCAATCGAGGCGAGATTCAGCAGGACCTTAACCGCAGGCTTTGGCAGAGTGGGTTCGGACACAGCCCATTCCAGGGTGATCCGGCCGTTGCCCTGCACCAGGCCGGAAATCAGTTCGTGCGGTTCTTCAGAGGGGACCTGATCCCCAAAGCCACCGGCCGCGCCGTAGGCGAGGCGGAAGAATTTCAGCTTGCTGGTGCTGATATGCGCGCTCTGCTCTAGCAGTTCGAAGCAGCGCTTGCGCATCTCCGGGTCCTTCTCCTCCGCGAGCAATTCCAGCCCGTTACTCAGGGCCCCAACGGGGCTGAGCATATCGTGGCAGAGACGCGAACAGAGCAGGGCGGCGAGATCAGTGGAAGAAGCCATTCGACCGGCCTTAGCCTTCCTCAACTTCATAGGAAAGCGGCGCGAACTCTCTCTCGTCGTCGCGCCAGAACGTTACACCGCCTTCGCCAGCGATCGCCCAAACGGAACCGTCGTGTGCCGCATCCGCGCGGTCAGTGGCGGATGGACGGGCCGGACCCACCGGGTGCGAGTGGTAATATCCGAGCACTTCCAATCCGCCCGCGCGGGCGGTGCGATGCACATCCACCAGCGCCTGCGGGTCGATTTCGAAATGCGTGCGCGGGCTGGGATGAACGTTGGCGGCTGGCAGAACGGCGTCGATGCGCTGGCCTCTGCCTAGCAGGATGCCGCAACATTCCTCCGGCGCGGACCGCGAGGCTTCGGCAAGAATGGCGGGGATGACCTGCGCCTGCACCTTCACCTCTGGCACCCCCTACACTTCCCGCCAAACTGACCCGATTGCACTGAGCTAAGTTAAGCGTGACGCTTCAACAAGCGAGTGCTTGTTGGATCGCCAATCGATCACCATGTGGACCAACGTGGGGGACGATAAGACCATTTCCGGCGTGATCGAAAGCGGCCAGCGGCTGGACAAGGCGCTCGCCGATGCCACTGGCCTGTCGCGCGAGCGGATCAAGGCGCTGATCGGCGAGGGCAGGGTTTCGCTCGCGGGTAAACCGGCCACGCAGCCTTCGGGCAAAGTCGCCGCAGGCACGGCATTTCTGCTCGATATTCCTCCGCCGATAGACGCAATTGCGGCGCCACAAGATATCCCCCTCACCGTGGTGTTCGAGGATGATCACCTGATCGTGGTGGACAAGCCTGCGGGCATGGTCGTGCATCCGGCGGCGGGCAATGCCGATGGCACGCTGGTCAACGCGCTGCTCCACCACTGCCGGGGGCAGCTATCGGGAATCGGCGGCGTGGCGCGGCCGGGCATCGTTCACCGCATCGACAAGGACACATCCGGCCTGCTGGTCGTCGCCAAGTCCGATGTCGCGCATGAAGGGCTGGCGCGGCAGTTTGCCGATCATACGATTGAGCGGGTCTATCTGGCGGTGGTGAACGGTCATCCCAATCCTGCGCAGGGAACTGTGAATGCACGCGTCGGTCGGTCGGATTCGAACCGAAAGAAAATGGCCGTGCTGCCCAATGATTCCTCGCGAGGAAAACACGCGATCACGCACTACAAGATAGTGGAACGAATGGATCGCTGTGCTCTTGTTGAATGCCGGCTGGAAACCGGGCGAACCCACCAGGTTCGGGTTCACCTTGCGTCAATCGGTCATGCGCTATTGGGAGATCCTGTTTATGGACGTCCTAATTCGCACTTACGGCCCATCCTCCAGCGCCTCGGTTTTCAGCGGCAGGCGCTTCATGCGGCGGTTCTCGGTTTCATCCATCCCGTCACAGCGGATCGACTGCGTTTTGACAGCGATTTGCCCCCTGACATGAGGGAACTGATCGAAGCAGTGGATCATTGAGATTATGGAAATTCACCCCACAAGGTGTCTTATCGGTGTATAACACACCGAATCGCGTACAACAGGGGAGCGTGGCCGCACCCTGGGGATGCCCAGCAGGGGTCCTTAAATCCGCGGCCGACAAGAAAGGTCTAGGGATAAAGTGAGCAACAAGAACACAACACGGTCGATGAGCGTCCCGGCGCTCGGCGGGGAGCAGAGCCTCAATCGCTATCTGTCCGAAATCAAGAAATTCCCGGTGCTTACGGCTGAGCAGGAATACATGCTCGCCAAGCGCTATGCCGAGCATGAGGACCCCGATGCGGCGGCTCAGCTCGTCACCAGCCACCTGCGGCTCGTGGCCAAGATCGCCATGGGTTACCGCGGTTATGGCCTGCCGGTTTCCGACCTCATCTCCGAAGGCAACGTCGGACTGATGCAGGGCGTGAAGAAGTTTGAGCCCGATCGCGGCTTCCGCCTCGCGACTTACGCGATGTGGTGGATCAAGGCCTCGATGCAGGAATACATCCTTCGCACGTGGAGCCTGGTGAAGATGGGCACCACCGCGGCGCAGAAGAAGCTGTTCTTCAACTTGCGACGCATGAAGAAGAACCTCGAAGCGTACGAGGATTCTGACCTGCATCCCGACGACGTCACGAAGATCGCTACCGACCTCGGCGTGCCCGAGCAGGAAGTGATCAACATGAACCGGCGGATGATGATGGGCGGCGACGCGTCGCTTAACGTCAGCCTGCGCGGTGACGAGGAAGGTGCTGGCCAGTGGCAGGATTGGCTGACCGACGATCGTCCGTTGCAGGATGAAACTGTCGCCGATGCCGAAGAAGCCGTGGTTCGCCATGAAATGCTGACCGAGGCGATGGGTAGCCTCAACGATCGTGAACGGCACATCCTCACCGAACGGCGTTTGACGGATGATCCGCAGACGCTGGAGGAATTGAGCCAGCAGTACGACGTAAGCCGTGAGCGTATCCGCCAGATCGAGGTGCGCGCGTTCGAGAAGCTGCAGAAGGCAATGCAGCGGATCGCCGGCGAACGGCTGCTCGCGGTCGCTTAACAGGCCCTCGGTCCTCCCTGAGAGGGGAGGGCGTGGCAGGAAATGATGAAGGGGCTGCTCCGGTCTATCGGGGCAGCCCCTTTTCTCTTGCCTCTTCTCCAGCAGTTAGCGCGCTGGTAGTCGGCGACGCTCGTTTGCTTGAGGGTTCGGGAATCGGTGACTGCGCGATCTGAAATCTACCGCCCGTCGCGCGTCACGAAGTTTTGGCGTTCCACGCGCCGTTTCATGTTCCTGGCGCACCGCTGGCTCGGGGTGGCGCTGGCGCTGGTAATGGCGCTGTGGACCCTGTCCGGCATCGTGATGATGTACGTCTCCTACCCCGAGACAAGCCGGGCAGAGCGGATATCCGGGCTCGATCCGCTCGACCTCTCCACCTGCTGCGACGGCGCCACTGCGCCGGACGGCCCGGTGGACAGCGTGAGCGTCGAGATGGTCGCGGGTGTGCCCGTCTTGCGCTGGACCGGCCCTGATGGCCCCAAGCTGACAAGTCTCGCAGGCGGCTCCGTTCCGGTTGTCGATCAGGAGGTCGCCCGGCAGATTGCGGCCACTCATTACCGCAACACCCTCGGCACCGACGCGCCCTTGCAAGTGCAGCCGGTGGAAGGCGACCAATGGACGGTGTCAGTCGCTCGTCAGGCTCCGCTGTGGAAGGCCAGTTTCGACGACGATCGCGGTACGGTGCTTTATGTGTCCGGCCGAACGGCGCAGGTCGTGCAGGACACCCACGCCAGCGAACGGTTCTGGAGCTGGTTGGGCGCAGTGCCGCACTGGCTCTATTTCCGTCCCCTGCGCGAGAACGGCGCTTTGTGGAGCCAGGTGGTCATCTGGTCGTCCCTGCTCGGCACGTTCCTGACCGCAACAGGCCTCTATGTCGGCATTGTCACCTTCCGTCGGCGCGGGAAGCACTCGCCGTTTCGCGGGATGGCGTTGTGGCACCACTGGTCAGGCCTGATCTTCGGGATCGTGACCCTGACCTGGGTGTTCAGCGGTCTTGCGTCGATGAATCCGTGGGGCTGGCTGGAGAGCGGCAGTCCGAGCGAAGAGCGGCAGGGCATGGCCGGTCGCGCGCTGGAAGCGACGGATGTGGAGGCGCTCTACCGCGCGCTCGCCGCCAATCCGCGTGCTGACGTAGTTTCTGCCGAACTGACCATTCAGGGCGGACAGCCTTACGCCATTCTTGTGCGCGCCGATGGTGTCCGCGAACGCGCCTCCCTGCCTGACCTTGCTCCCGCTCCTTTGGCCGAGGGCGATCTCGCTGCGCTGGGTCGGATGGCAAAGCCCGGTGTTTCCGCCTCGCAAGGGCTGATCCGTGAGGGCGACAGCTACCACTACAGCCACCACACCAGTTCGCCCATCGTGCTACCAGCGTGGCGCGTGATCTACGGGGACGAGGCGAGAACGCGCATCTACCTCGACCCGCGAACGGGCGAGATGGTCAATTATGTGGACGCTGGCCGCCGCGAATTCCGCTGGTGGCATCTGGCGCTGCACCGCCTCGACTTCTCCGCCCTGCGCCAGCGTCCACTGTGGGATGCGGTCATGCTCGTCCTGCTGGCAGGCGTCGCGGTGGTTTGCCTTCTGGGCGCGTGGATGGGCGTGCGGCGGGTCAGGCGAGATGTGGGCCGTGCACTGCGGAAATAGCGGCGGACTCTAAGGCTCCGCGCCGGTTTTGGCGCGGTCATGCCGCCGACCGATGAAGTAGCCGAGCGTCGCCCACACACCCGCGGCGACGACCCCGGCAACAGCCACAGCCCCGGTCGATGCGACCCACGTGATGCCGGTATAGACCCAACCAGACACCAGATCGCCGGCGCGATAGACGAGCGTATCGATCGTGTTCTTGGCCTTGTACTTGGTTTCCGCGTCGACGGACGTGAACAGCATCTCGCGCCCGGGCCGGACCAGTGCGTATTCGCCCACGCGGCGTACGATCATCACGAAGACCAGAACCGGGAAGGTCGCGATCAGCGCCAGCAGGCCGAAGCCGAACATCATCGTCACCGGCACGGCTACCAGCAGCACGGTCACGCCCATCCGCTTTGCCAGCCGCCCGGTGAAGAATATCTGGATCAGGATGGTCAGCGACTGCACCAGAGTGTCGATCGCGGCGAATACCTGCGTCTGGCGCGTGCGATCAGGGAATGTCGCCTCCACAATCCGCGCCTGCTCAAAATAGAGGAACGTGGTGGCGGTCGTCAGCAGCAGCACGAAGCAGGAAATCGCGATAAGGTAGGGAGAACGCAGGATCAGCGTGATGCCTGCCCACATCGACCCCGCGATCCTTTCCGGCGGCGGCCCATCGGCGCGCGGACCAAGCTGCTCACGCCAGCCGATCAGTTGACGCACGAAAATGAGCGTCAGAAGGAGCAGCGCGGTCGAGATCAGCAGCAGCCCCGGTTCGCCCACCCGCGCCACCAGCAGGCCGGACAGCACGGGTCCGGTCAACCCGCCAAGGCTGGCCCCGGCGGCGATCTGGCCAAACAGGCGATGGCCGCGTTCACGCTCGAACAGGTCGGCCATCAGGCTCCAAGCGATCGAGATCACGAACAGGTTCATCACCGACAGCCAGATGTAGAAGCCGCGCGCGATCCATACGTTTTCGGGGTCAAGTTTCAGGCTTAGCGCGAAGCCCGCCATTATCGCGGCCGACAGCGAATAGAGGATCGGCAAGAGCCGCACGCGCGGCATTCGGGATGCGATCCAGCCGTAGAGCGGCACCACGATCAGCGCGGCGACGAACGTGCCGGTCCACAGCCACGCAATGTTGTCGACGCCGCCGGCTATGGCGAACGTCTCCCGCACCGGACGCAGCATGAAGTAGCTGGCGAACAGGAAGAAGAAGAGCAGAAACCCGCTGACGACTGCCGGAACTTCGCGCGGCTCTGCATTGATGAGCCGCGTCAGAACACGGGCAGGGCCGCCACTGGCGGCCGTACCCTCAGAGCTCATCGATGAACTGTTCCATCCGCTTGCGCAGCGCCGCATCGGGCAGCGTTCCGCGCGCTGCGCCCAGATTGTCCTCTGCATAGACAGGCGTCTGGGTGCCGGGGATCGGCATGGGCCGGCTGGGGTGCGACAGGATGTATTTCAGGAACACCTGTGCCCAGCTTGCAGCGCCGATTTCCGTCGCCCAATCCGGCAGGGGCTTGCCGCGCGTCGCTTCGAACAGGCGGCCACGCCCGAACGGAAGGTTGATCATCACCGCGATGCCCTTTTCCTGGGCCAGCGGCAGGATGCGTTCTTCCGCCCCGCGATTGTCGAGCGCGTAGTCCACCTGGATGCTGTCCAACGGAGTGCGGCGCATCACCGCCTCGAATTCCTCATACTGCGGCGCGAACGAGGTGGTGATGCCCACTGCGCCCACGCGGCCCGCCGCCTGAAGATCGCGCAGCAGGGCCAGTTGGTTGTTCACATCACGCAGGTTGTGCACGGCGATCAGATCCAGCCGGTCGGTGCGCAGCTTGGTGAAGGATGCTTCGACTTGCGCCTTGCCTTCTTCAAGGCTGTTCACGCCCACCTTGGTGGCGATGTAGAGTTTGTCGCGCACCCCCAGATCGGCGATGAGCTGGCCCAGGACATCCTCTGCCTTGCCATAGGATGGAGCGGTGTCGATCACTTTGCCGCCCAGTTCCACGAACTTCGCCAGCGTGGCGCGCAAGGGGGCCAGTTGCGCCTCACCCTGCGGGTCGGCGTAGTGGCGCGCGGTGCCGATGCCGATGGCGGGAACGTCCACGCCGCGAATCGGAATGGTGTTGTAGGCACCATTTTCAGCGGCTTGCGCTGCCCCTGCCAGCAGGCCCGTTGCGGGTCCGGCGATGAGGGGGAGGGCGGTCAGCCCGGAAACAAAGCGGCGGCGGTCGAGATGCGTCATCGGAAGTCCTCCTCCTCCGGTGGCGGGTCATTCGGCGGACCGACAGCCTAACAGCCCCTCCGCGAGAGGCGAGTCACTATTTTGTCGCGATTAATGCGCCCGGGTCAGGCGATCACGCCGAACAGGTCGTGCGCGTCGGAATCTTCGACTTCAACCTGAACGATATCGCCCTGTTGCAGCGTGGCCGGCACGTTACGCAGATAGACCGCGCCATCGATTTCCGGCGCGTCGGCCTGGCTACGACTGGTTGCGCCGATGTCGCCATCCTCGTCAGGTTCACCCACTTCGTCGATGATGACAGGGATCGTGCGGCCGACCTTGGCGGCCAGCTTGGCAGCGCTGATCCGCTCGGTCACTTCCATGATCCGGGCGTAGCGTTCTTCCTTTACCTCTTCCGGCACCGGATTGGGCAGAGTGTTGGCCGCAGCGCCTTCGACCGGCTCAAACCGGAATGCGCCCACACGGTCGAGCTGCGCCTCTTCCAGCCAGTCCAGCAGGTAGCGGAAGTCATCCTCGGTCTCGCCCGGGAAGCCGACTACGAAGCTGGACCGGATGGCGATGTCCGGCGCGATGGCGCGCCAGTTCTTCAGCCGCTCCAGCACCTTGGCTTCGTTTGCAGGCCGCTTCATCGCCCGCAGCACGTTGGGGCTGGCGTGCTGGAAGGGAATGTCGAGGTACGGCGTCAGCAACCCTTCCGCCATCAGCGGGATCACCGCATCGACGTGGGGATAGGGATAGACGTAGTGCAGGCGCACCCACGGGGCATGGCCCTCTGCGGTGCGAAGTTGGCCCAGCTCGCGCGCCAGATCGGTCATATGCGCGCGGACGGGGTGGCCCTTCCACATGCGCTCTTCATGCCGGGTATCGACGCCATAGGCGCTGGTATCCTGACTGATGACCAGGAGTTCCTTGGTGCCTGCGGCGACCAGCTTTTCAGCCTCGCGCAGAACGGCGTCGATGCGGCGGCTGGCCAGCTTTCCGCGCAGCTGCGGGATGATGCAGAACGCGCAGGAGTGATTGCAGCCCTCTGAAATCTTCAGATAGCTGTAGTGGCGCGGGGTCAGCTTGATCCCGGCTTCATCAGGCTGGGGGATCAGGTCCACGAATGGCCCCTGAGTCGGCGGCGCGGCATCATGCACCGCTTCCACCACCTGCTCGTATTGATGTGCGCCGGTAACGGCGAGAACCTGGGGGAAGCGGGCGCGGATCGTATCCGCCTCCTCGCCCATGCACCCGGTCACGATCACGCGGCCGTTTTCGGCGATAGCCTCTCCAATGGCCTCGAGGCTTTCTTCCTTCGCGCTGTCGAGGAAGCCGCAGGTGTTGACCACGACAACGTCTGCGCCCTGATAGTCAGGGCTCATGGCATAGCCATCGGCGCGCAGGCGGGTGAGAATCCGCTCGGAATCGACCAGCGCCTTGGGGCAGCCGAGCGAAACCATGCCGACCTTCTTCGCCTCCGGGATGGAGCGAGTTTCTGGCGTAGTGGTTGTCACGATGGCGGCGCCCCTACACCGGAATGCGCGTTTGCGCTAGCATGGCTGAGGCACTGCACGGGAGGCGAGAGTGGGCGACATCAATTATCTGGCGGTCGTCCTCGGCGCGCTGGCGTTTTTCGCGGTCGGCGCGCTCTGGTACACGGTGCTGTTCGGCAAGGCATGGCAACGCGCCGCAGGCCTCTCGGACGAGCGACTCAGTAGCTCCAACATGCCGCTGATCTTCGCCCTGTGCTTCCTGCTGGAACTGATCGTGGCGTGGACACTGGGCCACCAGTTCGCGCGCAGTTCACCCAGCCCCCGCGCCATGATGATGATCGCGACCGGCTTCGGCGCCATGCTGATGACCCCCGCCGTCGGCATCAGCTATCTGTTCCTGAGAAAGCCTCTGAAGCTGTTCCTGATCGACGCCGGACACTTCATCGTCGGTATGGCGGCAATGGGCGCGGTGTTTGTGGCGTTGAGTTGAGGGTTGGAGCCGCGCGACCTTAAGCCTCCACCTCCAGCTTGAACCGCGGCTTTTCTATCGAAACACCGGTCAGGTCGGTGCGCCGCAGCACTTCGCGTAGCAGGTTCATTACGGGCACGTTGACCGGATCGTATTCACGCGGGGCTGGGCCGGCGGCTTGCATGGCGTCGACCAAGTTGGCGGGCATGGTGGCGCGGAGGAGGAATTCCTCGTCCGACAGGTCCGGGCCGATGCGGCGGCGCAGGTCGGATAGTTCTGCCATGCCGGGTTCCGCTGCCAGTTCCTTCGTGCGCGGGTTGGCCATGATGCGGTCCATCACGTCCGGCCCGATCGGTACGTTGGGGCGGCCGAAGCGGCCGATGGCATAGCGGATGATCTCGTCCGGGATCACGCCATAGCGTTCCTTGCCGGTCACGTTCAGCATGGCCTGCGTTTGCAGCATCTGCGCGAAGGGTGTCATCACGATGGGCCAGCCGAGTTCTTCGCGGACGCGGCCCATTTCCTCGATCACCGCGCCTTCCAGTTGCGGCACGCCGTGGTCGGCCAGGTGGCGGCGCATGGTGCCGACCATGCCACCGGGTAGCTGATGGCGCAGGTAGGCCGCGTCGAACGCCATCGGCGCGCCGGTGGGCAGGTCTTCTGCGGCGGCCAGCGCGGTGAAGTAGTCAGCGACCTCCGCCACCGCCTCGTCATCCACGTCGACCGTGTGACCCAGTGCGCGCAGGTTGGCGATCATGCGCTGGATCGGCGGGTTGCTGGTTCCGTCCGCTGCACCGCCGCTCGCGCATTGAACGGCGGCCACGCCCAGATCGGCTGCTTCCAGACAGGCGGGTTCTGCCAGTCCGATAGTGCAGTGATTGTGCAGTTCCAGTGGCTTGTCGCCGATTTCGGCCAGGATCGCGGGGATCAAGGTCTGCGCACGCTTGGGAGTCAGCAGCCCGCCCGGATCCTTGATGTAGAGCGCGTCGATATCGCCGCTGGCCGCCATCGTGCGGGCGGCGGCGGCATAGTGGGCGTCGTCATGGATCGGGCTGATCGTATAGACCAGCGCGCCGACCACCTGCTCGCCCCCACTGCGCTTCACCAGCCGGGCAACTTCGACGTTGGACGCGGCGTCGTTCATCGGGTCCGCCAGTGCGAAGCGGCGGATGCCGTTGCGGGCCAGCGTGCGGAACGCCAGTTCCATGAACTCCGGGCTCGCCGTTTCCCACGCGATGAAGCGGAAGCCGGTGGAAAGGAACTGCAACGGCGTGTTGCGGCAGATGTCCGCCATGCCGCGGATGCGTTCCCACGGGTCTTCCTGCTTGTAACGCACCGCCACGCCCATGTGGGTCGAGGTGGTGAAATCGATCGCACGATAGCCCGCGCGCTCCATCGCCGGGGCGATGCTCAGCGTGTTGGCGGTGGTAACGCCCAGAGCGCCCCACAGGCACTGGTTGCCATCGCGCAGGCTGGTTTCGACGATCTGGATATTCGCCATGTCAGCCGCCTGACTTTACGCGGATCAGCGGCTGGCCTTCCTCCACCGCAACGCCGTTCTGCGCCAGCATCGCGACCACGGTGCCTGCCACTCCCGCGCGGATGGGGTTCATCAGCTTCATCACCTCGATGATGCCGATGGTCGTGTCTTCCTCCACCCGGCTGCCCACTTCCACGAAGGGCGGATCGCCGGGGCGCGGGGCGGAATAGAAGTTACCCAGCAGAGGCGCTGGCACGTCCACCTCGCCCGCGCCCGCAGCACTACTCGGCGCCGGTGTGGGGGCAGGGGAAGGTGTCGGGGCCGCGTTGTTCTCGCGCTTGTCGTCGTCGTCGTAGCGGGGGGACCAACCCCCGCCATCGCGCCTGATGCGCAGGCGAAACTCGCCCATCTCCAGATCGAGCGACGAGAAGCGGGATTCGTCGAGCAGTCTGGCGATTTCGGCGATGTCCTTGCCGGTAAGGCTCACTTGCGGCCCCCGAAAATCGTCATCACGTGCTTCAGAGGATTATCCTCCGGCGGCTTCACCGGAGCCGACGCATCCTTTGCCGCCCACACGGTTTCAGGCCGCGATTGCAGCAGGAACACGTTGCCCGCCTCATCCAGGGCCCATTCGATGTCCTGCGCCTTGCCGTAGTGCCGCTCGATCTTCCGGCCGACCTCGCGCAGCGCCATCAACTGGGGATCGGTGAGGCAGGGCTGATTGCGGATCGCCTCTTCATTCGCGATCTCGTGGATGCCGCCGTGTGGGGCCGGAACCTGCCGCGCGTGCTTGTCGGAAATGTCGCGGACTGAGATTTCGCCGGTGATCTTGCCGAGCACCCACCGGTCAGGCGTGACCTCGCCCGAAACGACCGCGCTGCCGAGGCCCCATGCCCCCTCGATAGTGATGACGGACTTGTCGCCGGTGGTCGGGCTGCGCGTGAACATCACCCCGGCGCACATGGCGTCGACCATGCGCTGGATCACCACCGCCATGGCCACGCCTTCTTCCGGGAAATCGTGCTTCAGCCGGTATGTCATGGACTCTACGGAATAGAGGCTGCCCCAGCATTCCCGCACGCGCGCGACCATGTCATCGGCGGTCAGCACCCACAGGAACGTGTCCTGCAGGCCCGCGAAGCTGGCGTCTGCAGAATCCTCGGTCGTCGCGCTGGAGCGTACCGCCACTGGCTCGCCATTGGGCGAGAGCTTGGCGTGCGCGGAGCGGATCGCCCGCTCAACCGCATCGGGCATCGCTTCTTCGATCACACGGCGTCGCAGTTCCTCGCTCAGCACGCCGGCTGCTGTCAGATCGTTGGGATCGAGCGCAGCGACCGTCGCCCGCACCGGCGCGCGCGCTTCCAGAGCCTCAAGGAACTGTTCGAACCCGTGCGTCGTCACGACGAACCCGGGCGGCACGGCAATGCCCGCACGGGTTAGTTCGCCCAGCGATCCGCCCTTGCCGCCCACGGTGGGCCGGTCGGTGATGCCGACATCCGCAAACCAGGAAACGGCTGTCATGCGTCCTCCAGCACCCTCTCTTCATCAAGGATCGTGACAAGACCGCGCCCGCCATCCACGCGGATACGCGCGCCGTCCTTGATCTTCTGCGTAGCGCTGCCGGTGCCGACCACTGCGGGCAGGCCATATTCGCGGGCGACGATGGCCATGTGGCTCATCGATCCGCCGATGTCGGAAACGGCGGCGCTGATCTTTTGGAACAGCGGGCTCCAAGTCGGATTGGTGACCTGACAGACGAGGATATCGCCGTCCTGGATGCGGTCGATTTCCTTGACCGATTTCACCACCCGCGCGGTGCCTTCGACCACGCCGGAACAGGCAGCAAAGCCCTTTAGCTCGTTGGGATTGCCCTCACCATCGGAGAGCCAGGCGTCCAGACTTTCGCGCGTGATCCCCCACAGCATGACGATGGCCGGATCGTCGATCACATCAGGCACGACGCCAAGCGCGGGGGGCACTATCTCGTCAGCCCATGTTTCGATGGCCTGCTGGCGCTGGGCCACGATGGCGGGCCAATGCTTTGGCCCCATCGGAGGGGAGCCGCTGGACCAGCTGAGCATCAGGTCCACTATCGCGCTTTCCAGCTCGTAGTGGGTTAGGTGGAACACGTCCTCCTCCCGCTCCCAGAAGCCGTGATCGCGCAGCAGGGCACCGTATTCCCTGATCTTGTTGAAGAACAGGTTGGTGTACCAGTGCTCGCAGTAGAACTTGTGCCCCTCCACATAGGGGAACACGCGGTGGGCCAGCCCGATCAGCTGGTCGTAAGTCGCCTTGTCCTCTTCGGTGTCCAGCAGCTCGCGGTAATCGGCGACCAGCTGCTCGCGCTCTTCGATCAGCTGCGCGGTCGGGCGCTCAATGTTTTCGCCCGCCTTCACCTTGGCGATGTAGCCCGGCAGCGCCGCGAAGGGCATCGACAGGTCGTCGTTCCAGCTGCGGTGATAGTGGTAGAACCCGTCGCCCACGTTGACGTTGAACCACGGGTTGCGGCTGGTCTCCAGTTCGCCCAGCCATTCCTTGCCCGCGTTGCCCAGCGCATCCAGATCGGCGAGCACGGCGTCGATATCCATGCCCGGCTGGAAATGCTGGTCCACGCCGAGTTCCACCGCACGGCGGGCGAGGCGCTTTACCTCTTCGTCGGGCTTGAAGATTTCCGCTTCCATCCCCGCGACCATGCGGCTGATCGCCTGATCGGAAATCTCGGGGAAGGCCTTCTTGCAGAAGTCGAAGAACGTCAGATAGGCGCCGTAACCCAGCAACAGGAATTCGAAGTGGTGGTGCCACATCCGGAAGTAGCCTTCGAGCTGCTTGCGATATGTGTCGATCAGCGCGTGATTGCTGGCCACGCCCTTGCCGGTGTGGGTCGTTTCCAGCGGCTCAAGATCGGGCAGGACAGGGGTGGGAAGCGCCTGCGCCTCTGCAATCAGGGCGCGCATCTTGTCCTTCCACTGGTCGTACAGCCGTTCCCAGTTCTCGTAGTAATAGAACGCGCGCTGCTGGAATTCGCCCAGCCGTTCCTGGATTTCAGCCGGGTCCGTTACCGGCACGCCGCCGATGAACACGCGCCCGTTGATGATGCGGTGGTCGATGCCCTTGGTGGTGGGCAGCACGTGTACGCGGGTGTTGAAGCTGCCCAGCGCGCAATAGGCCGCCTCTGCCGTGATCATGTCGAAATGATGCATCGGCTCCGGAAAGTGCATGGAATTGTAGAACCAGAAGCGCTCGTCATCTTCCGGCACGAACTGGCAGTAATAGGGATAGGCCGCCTGCGCGCCTTCCGTGCCGGGCGTAACTTTGACGGAACTCGGGAGCGGAAACGCTTTCGCTTCGGTCATCAGGGCATCCTCTCGTGGCGGAGCGCCCCCATTCTTCCTTGCTTGGCGAGGCGAAGGGGCTTTCTCCGAATGGTTGCAGTTCTAATCTTTCACCGCAACCGAACGTGAGGATTCCCGCGCATGAGCCATGGGACTATCGCGCAGCAGGCACGCTGACCCGGCGGATATGATCCCGGTCAGCGTGCCTGTTTAATCGGAGCGATCGAGCTTTACGGCTGTTCCACCAGACCCGGCATCACCCGCTGGGCCACCAGAGCCTTCTCCGCATCACATGATGCAGGGGCAGTGCCGGTGCGGCGCAGGGCGGTGAGCTCTTCGCGCGCTGCGGCCAAGTCGGCCTGATAGGCGGGCTTGGTCTGCACCACCGCCATGGTTGAGGCGGCGGTCAGGATGCCGGCCTGCACGGCGGTGACATTGTGCATCCCGCAGACGAAACGGCTTTCGGCATAAGCACGACCACGTTCCAGCGCGGCCTGCGCCCGGTCAGGAGCGGCAGAAGCGATTACCGTGGCGTAAGTCCAACCAACTGTGCTGTGGCCCGAGGGATAATCGTAGCTGGCCTTGCCCGTGTTACGATCCACCAGTTCCTCCGGCTTCTGACAGACGGTCTGGCCCGGATCGATCACGTAGGGGCGCTCACGCTTGTAGAAGTCCTTGGCCCGCCCGGCCTGCCCAGCGGTGTCCATCACGGCACGCTGGATCAGCGCGGCCAGCTTGGGCGAATTCTGCGGGGTCAGTTCCACGCCTACTGAGCAGCTGAACGCTTCAAGCAGGTGCGCGGCCGATCCCTTCGCGTCCTCTGTCGCCAGTTCATATCGCGGGGTTCCGACCAGCTTGCGCGTCTGGAAGAAGATAGACCGGTCAGATTCATAACGCGGATCGCCAACTACTGGTGCTGGGCCGATCACGGGGATCACATCGAATTCGCCTGCTTCAAGATAGCCCCGCGGCCGGTCCTGCGCGATGGCCGCGCCCCCAGCGGCTAACGCGATAGCCAATACCAGTTTCCAGCGCATTCAGTCCTCTCCTCCCGGAATTTTGTTTTCTCGAATTATACTGACGGGTTTGGGGCGTTAAATGGGTACGGAGTGGCCCGCTCTCCATTCGCTTGGCGTCACGCCAAAGCGTTTGCGGAACGCTCGCGCGAAGTATCCCGGATCCAGGAATCCGCAGCGGAACGCCACCTCGCCCACAGTCAGCGCAGCCGCGCGTTGTTCACCCAGCAGGTCGCTCGCACGGTCAAGTCGGGTCGCGGTCAGCTCCTGCACGAAGCTGGTGCCGTTGCCCGCCAGCAGCGTCTGGAGATAACGTTTGGAGATACCCAACTCTGTCGCCAGCCGTTCAGGCGAAAGGTCCGGATCGGCGAAGTCCGTTTCGATCCGCCGCAATATCTGGCGCGCGATCTGGCCGCGGTGGCGGTTATTGGATCGCCCCTCGCCGGTGGACTCGTGAAATCCCGTCGCCAGCGCCAGCAGCGCGCCGACTTGTTCCGCGATCATCGGGCGGGGCAGGGGCGTGCGGTCGATCCCTTCCGCCATTGTTTCCAACAGACTGCCCAAGGGAGCGCCCCAACCCTGCCGCGCGCTCACCGGCTTCGCCAGCAGAGCTCCTGGATCGGGCAGGTATCTGTCAAGCCAGCCCTGCGGCATCATCAGGTCCAACGCCTCGTGCGCGTCGTCCATTTCCATCATGTAGAAACGGGTGTTGTCGAGCAGCACGAATTCGCCCGGCTGCACGGTGAAGCGCTTGCCGCCCATACGCGTTTTCAGCGCCCCCTTGCGGGCATAGACCAGCTGGATCGAAGGCGTCGCCTTGCCAGCGCCGTCGCCGTTGTGAACGACCCGCTGTGCCGGCGCCTCCAGCCGCAGCAGGCGTAGCTGGCCGACGCCATGACTGCTCCACCGCGCGGCAAAGGCGCTCTCGTCAAACACGCTGACATCGATCGGCGCGATTGTGCTCGCAGCCCAGTCGCGCCACTGCCGCACCGCTTCCGGACGGGCGAGCCCGGCGGAGGTCCAGCTCAGGTCGTCATGCGCGCGCTGCATGGTGGCAGCTTACGCATTCCAACCCCGTTGTCACGCTGCGCCTGCGAAGCGTGAAAGCGGGCCATTGCTCCCGCGCGCCCAGTCGCTAGTCTGCCGCCAAGTCGAGTTGGGAGAGAACGAATGCGCCTGATAGCCACAGAGGAAGCCTGGTCCATTCCAGAGGTCGCGGCCGAACTGAAGAAGGTCGCCAACGGCCCGTCGCAAAGCCTCGACAAGTTGCTGGTGAAGGGCATCTACGATGCGCCCGCCGATACCTCCGGCTACGGCAAGCTCGATTTTCTTACTGGCCTGATCGACGTGGAGCAGCACCGCCTGCGTCAGATGGATGAGCTGGGCGTGGATATGCACCTCCTCGCCCTGACGGCGCCGGGCGTGCAGATGTTCGATGCCGACACCGCGCACGAACTGGCGATGATCGCCAATGACCGACTGGCGGAAGTGTGCCGCAAATACCCCACGCGCTTTGCCGGGCTGGCCAGCTTCGCCCCGCACAGCCCCAGGCGCGCCGCGAAGGAAATGGAGCGCGCGGTTTCGGAGCTTGGCCTCAACGGCTTCATGGTCAACAGCCACACTTACGGCGAATACCTCGACGATCCGAAGTTCTGGCCGATACTTGAGGCGGCTGAGGCACTGGGCCGCTGCATCTACATCCACCCGCGCGCCGCGTCCGATACGCTGAAGGGGCCGTTGCAGGACTACGGCATGGACAGCGCCATGTGGGGTTACGGCGTGGAAGTCGGCACCCATGCGGTGCGGATGATGGCGGGCGGTGTGTTCGACCGGTTCCCAAACCTCAAAATCTGCATCGGGCACATGGGGGAAGCGGTGCCGTTCTGGATCTGGCGCATCAACTTCATGAACAGCCGCTCCCAAACGGTAGGCCGCGCGCGCAAGACCGAACGGAGCATGGCCGAATACTTCCGCGACAACTTCGTCATCACCACCAGCGGCGTGGAAGATCCGCTGGCGCTGCGTTATTCGATCGACAAGATCGGCGTCGAAAACGTGATGTGGGCCATCGATTATCCGTACCAGCCGATGAAACCGGCAGTGGACTTCATCAACGGGTTTGAGTGCACGGATGAGGAGCGCCACGCCCTTTGCCACGGCAACGCCGAACGCATCTTCCACATTGCGCCGGAGTGAAAGCAGCATGATCGCGCTAACCGGTTTCATGGCGGTAGTACTGCTCGTGTTGTTGCTGGCGCCAGAATCGCCAGCGGGCAGGGCGTTCCATCGCCAAGTGGTCGAACGCCCGCTTCAACACCTGGCCGACATGAAGCGCCATCATCTGATCTTTTTTGCCATCATCCTCGGCTTGACGATCAGCGGCGGTGAGGCGTTCGCAATTCTTGGACCACACGTGGCCACCAGCGTCGTCATCGATATGGCGATCTATCTCGATGCTGTGCTGGTCGCCTATGCCGTCGCTGCGGTTACGATGGTGCGTCAAGGTGCGGCTGCGGTCAGGGCCGTGCTGTCCAGAATGGTGCGAAGGCCGCGTCCACGCCGGAAGCGTCCTGCCCTTCGCAAAGCCTTGCGATCCAAGCCCGCCAACGACGATCACCCAGCTCCGGTTCGGCTGGCTGCCTGACCGATGGCGACACCTCTCGCCGGGATAAAGGTCGTCGAACTGGCCCGTATCCTGGCGGGGCCGTGGGCGGGGCAGGTGTTTGCGGACCTTGGCGCCGAAGTTGTCAAGGTCGAAAGCCCGGACGGTGACGACACGCGAAGCTGGGGGCCGCCTTTCGTGGAGAACCCCGACGGATCGCGCGATGCGGCCTATTTCCACGCCGCCAACCGGGGGAAGCGGTCAGTCACGGCCGATTTCGCCACTCACGCCGGGCGCGCCAAGGTGCTGGAACTGGTGCGCGATGCGGACGTGCTGATTGAGAACTTCAAGCTGGGCGGTCTCGCTAAATACGGCCTCGATTACGAAAGCCTGCGGACCGTGAACCCGCGCCTGATCTACTGTTCGATCACCGGCTTCGGGCACGATGGCCCCTATGCCTCTCGCGCCGGGTACGATTTCATCGTGCAGGGCATGGGTGGGATCATGGACCTGACTGGCGATCCGCAAGGCGCGCCGCAGAAGATCGGGGTGGCCTATGCCGATATCCTCACCGGCCTCTACGCAGTGATCGCCATTCAGGCGGCCCTGCATCAGCGTGAACAGACCGGACGCGGCCAGCATATCGACATGGCGCTGATGGACGTGATGGTCGGCACGCTGGCCAATCAGGCGATGAACTACCTCGCGTCAGGCAAGGTGCCGCACCGGCTGGGCAACGCCCACCCCAACATCGCCCCTTACGAAGCCTTTCCCGTTGCCGATGGCTGGATCATCATCGCCGTTGGCAACGATGCCCAGTTCCTGCGCCTGTGCGATGTGCTGGACGTTCCTTACGAGAAGAAGTGGTGGACCAACGCCGATCGTGTGCGTGACCGCATGGCCTTGTCCAAAGCGATCTCGGCGCAGACCCGCGACTGGGAAC
>Ga0182739_1002061_pt1 | contig 19372 bp, 12 predicted proteins | sample eDN5th30CBELigBY_FD_128873 | JGI IMG/M metagenome (GOLD analysis project Ga0182739, IMG submission 128873) | Enriched backyard soil microbial communities from Emeryville, California, USA - eDNA 5th pass 30_C BE-Lig BY (version 2) (version 2) | ecosystem: Environmental > Terrestrial > Soil >...
AAAGGGACAGAAAATAAATTGTGCCGTGCCAGATAGCTGACGGGGCGTTGAAAACTGATCGCCACGACCAGCGGATCGATGAAACTTTGATGGTTCATCAGCAGCAATGCGCCGCCGTCGGGAAGTTGTTCATCTCCCCGGATGCGATACCGGAAGGCAAAAACGAACACGGTCTGCATCAGGAGTTGAAAGCTTCTCCAAACCCAGTTTCGAGCATGGGGATCGACGGAAGAGTTCGCCGTAGTCATTGCAGGCTGGAGGTGTCCGGTAATACGCTGACGCGAGGTGTTTCTCCGGGACTTTCAAAAAGAGAGATAATGCGTGGAGCAGATTCACTGCCGTGCGGAGCGGGAACCAGAAACTGGCAACAACGTGTGCCATCCGTCAGGGAGTGAACGTATGACAGATTTTCCTGCCCCACTAGAATTTGCTCCCCGGATTCTGCTTGCAGTTTCAATTGCGCCAGACGTGCCAGACGTTCCGCCGTGGAAGGCCCTCCCACCATGACGACCGCTCGTACGTTTTCGAGTCGACGTTGGGCAGAATACAGATATTGCAGACGTTCGACATTCGGAAATCGAGCACTGAGCAGGCCAACGGCATGCCCATCCACCCGATACACGGCTGCGGCGGTACGCACACGGATAATGGTATCGCCTCCCTGTTTGATCTCACAGCTCAGGCCGGTACGGATGGATTCCGCCACGATGTCTGCCTCAATCTCAGCAGTCTGCAGAGAAGCGAGTTGATCCCGTTTGAGAAGCGTGCGCATCAGGGAAAGCACTTGTTCCCGTTGCAGTTCGCCCCATAATGTCCCATCCCCCACACGCACCTGGACGCGACCACTGGAAAAAATAGCGATCTCCGGCGCGCGAAGTTGACCGTGATCGACGTACCACAGTTCAATCACCGGCAGGGCGGGGTCGGCTGGCAGTGCGATGACATCCTCTGCACAGGTCATACTGGCAAGGATAAACAGAGAGCACAGGGCTGTCGAGGTTCGAAGAAACATAGTTGCACCAACCGCCTGCAAGGGAGCCGCTGCTCATCTGGCTGGTCCAATACATCTGCCAGAGATACAGCGGCGATTGCTGAGATCACTCCCCTGCAAGTGCACTTCAAGACGTTTCCCCAGAGTCAAACCGGATCGAAAACGCCCCATCTGCACAGGGGGTGGCCTGAACTGGAATCGACCGTCAGGCGATGCGCAGATTACCCCATTTCCTCCAGTCGTCACAATCCGAGTTTTGGGCTTGATCAGAACCCATCCACGTTGGTGGCTCTGTTTCATAACCTCTTTTGGAATATCAAGTTAATGACAAAATTCGCTTCCGGGGAATGTCAGTTGCCGCAGCTTCGATCCGTACAACATTTCTGTTGTCCTCGGAGGAGTTCCCCAATCTTTCGCTTCAGGCGGAAGCCGGTATAGATTAGATTGTCACGGAAAGCACTCTTTCCAACCGGCCAGGGATGGTAGCCTTTTTGACGCAGGTTGGCATTGACCTGATACAAGGCGCGACGGCGGTCCAGATCCGGAGTGCGAAAAGTGATGCTGAACGAGACGGAAACAGAATCTCCGTTTCGGACCCAGTGCGGGAAGGTCACCGGGAAATGCAGGCCCTGTCCCGACTGCAACTGGTATGTCCAACCAGTCTTTTCGGCGGATTCCTTCAATTGCAGATTGCGGCCGCGATCCGCATAGAAGTTTTCCAGATCTTCTTCTCCCACAATTTCTGATTGTGAGCCGTCCAGCATGCGGATTTCTTTGCTGCCACGGATCTGCAGCAAAAAATTATGCTCGGGGTCGATGTGATAGGGAGTGACCGAACCGGGTGAACTGACAAAGACGAATGCCTGCGGCTGCATCATCCCCGGGGCAATGGGTTCTGAATACGGACGCAGTTCATTCAGGCACTCTTCCAGAAGTTGTGCATAGGCGGGGTCTTTTTCGACATATTTCAGCACCATCCAGGACCGGCATTCCTCGATGCGGCGGATGGTCTCTGCAACGGACAGGCCGTTACGGGGAGTGAGGGAGGGGTCGATGCTGACCGGTAAATTGCCCGCATTATATTCGATACAGCTTTCCGGCAGGCGTTGAGACAATTCCAGAATGCGATCCATGCTGAACAGCGGATGGCTGCAAAGTGTGTGTTCGATCAGGAAGGGTTTACGGCTGAAAGACTCTGCAAATTCAACTGGTTTGATCAGCAGATGTCGGCCGCTGGTTGGGACGGAAGGATGTGTTGCCGTCCGATTTGGCGGACAGGCCAGCGTGGGAGTGTTCATGACAATGCCTTCTCGAAATTACGAATCACTGATAAGTCGCTTCACCGACTCTAAAATTTAGAATGGGCTTTAACATAAAGTCCGACAACGGAGGACGTCTCGCGATCACGTTCCCCAAACCCAAGCCCTGACAGGGCACTCGTCTTTCATCAAGAGAAACCGTTTTGACGCGGGCACATGAGAGACCAAACTGGTCTAACTCTTGGCTCCCTGTGTTTCTCCCCAGCGTTTACGAACCCGATTCAGTGCCCGGAATAGTGGGAGCGAACCGATGAGAACATCGCCCGTCACCCGTCCTGTCGAGACGATCAGATGACGTACGACTCGCCGTTCCAGCCAGATTCGATCAATCATCTGATGTCCCGGAATGGCACACGAATCACACCAGGCAACTTCCTTGTCGTCGGCCAGGCGTTGCAGACTCTCAAATTCCAGTTGTACACCCGGCGAACAGTTGGAATGGGATTCATCGAAGGCAATTTTGAAGGCGAAAGCGGCCGGTTTGGCAAAGAGAATGCACTTGAGTGCGATCGGCTCGCCGTTGAGAAACAGGCCTTCAATTTGAACTTTTTGTGCCTGCAGGCCATTTTGAATCATCTCTCGGAAGAATTGGGCCTGATCTGCATGCTGTTTGATGGCGGTACCGGCCCGTGCTTTCCAGCCTTGTGCTTCCAGGTCCAGAAACCAATTGGTCCAGCAATCCGCCAGGCGCGGGTCCTGCATCGAGCGGTATTCGAGTTGGCCGATGGCATCGAGCTTCCGCCGTTTACGACGATATTCCCGCATATGATGCCCTCCCAGAGCATGCTTGAGATAGTCGTCCACGTCGCGGTGACAGGTGGTGATCGCCCGTAGGTACTGGTCGGGAGTGAATGTTGTGCTGAGATTCTCTCTGAGGATCTCCGTGAAGCCGTGATACAAGGCCCCTTCGCCCGCCATCATGGGGAATTCCATGCAGGCGGGACCTTCCGGAAACTGGCGTAAGAAATGAGCCACAGCCCGGAGTACAGGGGCAACCCGATTCCTGTCAATCAAAGGGCTTGTCAAATAGCAGAACGAGTTCTTCCAGAGTGTCCACCGGGAAGAGAAGAAGAGGTTCACAGCCTTCGTGAATGGAAAAAATCCGCACAATTCCCGAGATCCGGTCCTCTTCAAATCCTCTGCATAGACCAGCAGGATACGCCACTGTTGATCTTGTCCAAAGTGTTTCGCTGCCGGCAGAAAAAACCAGGGCTCATAGAAGGGGTTGGGGTCCGTGGTCCTGTCGGCCAGCTCCTGCCAGGCCTGCTGAAAAGGGAGGAGTTCGAGTGGATTGGTCACGACATAAAAAAAATATCGCTGACCACAAGGACCGGAAAATTCCAGTTCCGGAGCAATGGCATGCTGCTCTGGAGAAGTGAAACTGTGAGAACTTGTTTCAACGGCGGTCATGTCGTGAACTCGCGATTTCTGTCGGCACTTTCGTTCTGTTGCTCTTTTGAAACTAGCTCACAAAACGGTCTAGTGCTTCGTCTCTTCTAAAATTTGGGGAAGGTCTTCACGCAAAGTCCGACAACGGAGGACGTTTCGCGATCACGGACCCCAAAACCAAGCCCTGATAGGGCGTTGGTTTCGGATTCGAAGAAGATTTGCCGGAAGCCGATTCAGACTGAAAGATTGACCGGGGGCACAGAAAGGTTGATTGGTGTAATCGTCAAAGCAGGCATTTTGGAGCAATTCGCCTCATGCAGCAGAATCCATCACGCCGATACAACCGATGAATCGCTTTTCATCACATGGGGGGAATTTCGTGATGAGCCCAAAATCTCTACGTTGGCAATATCGTACGTTACGTGTTGCAATGACCGTTGGCTGCGTGTCCAGTATTCAGTTTGCCGGGTGCTTAAATAATCCGACGCGCACCGATCTGGCTGCCGAAGCCGGAAAAGCGGCGCTGCTTGCGGAAGAAGATATTACGCACCAGAAGACTCTGGAGGCACTCGCTGCGGCAGAATCAGAGCCCTCGCCAGCCGCCGATCATGAGTCGTCGCCCGACGCCAAGGGGAGAGTGGTTCTGGCGGGAGGAGAATCCCACCCTGGACAAGAGGACTCGCCCATTCTGCAAACCAATGGCGAAGAACCTCAAACAGAAGCGCCGGAGAAGAAGAAATCTTTCTGGAACTTCTGGCCCGGAAGAAGTTCCAAGCCGGTCGTCAAAGATCCGTTTGCCAACAATCCAGAGCTGAAATCAACAGCCCCGCCTCAGAATCCGAATTCGTCAGCGGGGAAAGCCAAACTCGCGACGACGGCAACGCCGGTTCCCGATCGTAAACCTGCTGAAAAAGATCCGTTTTCAGCTGAGAACTGGTTCGAAAAAGAGCTTGCCAGTCAGCCAGTTCCTTCCTGGGCACAAATCGATCAGCCCGGAACTGAAATGGGCAAAGGGGTGCCTGTCACTTTCCAGAAATCCTCGGAAGAGAAGTCTCAAGTGGGACAGGCACGCCTGAACCGGCCTGCGTCCTCCATGCCCGACACCGCCCCATGGGCTGCACAACCGGATTCGAAACTCAAATCCGCACCTGCTCAACCGACCAGCCCTTGGGACGCGGTGACGAATTCTCCGCAACCTCGCACCCAGTTGAAGAACGCGGCTTCAGCGCCAGCGCATGCGTCTTCACCAGAATCCGTTGTCGTCCGCCAGCAAAAGCTCCGGATTCAGGCACTCCTTTCGGATGCCCATTCCAATGCCCAGCGGGGAGAATTGCATAATGCGTATCGCAGTGCATTGCTGGCGGAAAAGATTGCCAGTGACCACCAACTGACATTCGCGGAGGGAGAAGAGCATCCACAAACACTTTCTCGAAGCCTGGCTGCCAAACTCTGGCAGACATCCAATGCTTCGGAAGCAGCCTATCTGGCGGCGGCTGACCTGCATGCCCCGACGGCAAATCAACCGATTCGCAGTCCGGCCACTCCGGTGAACGAGTCGAATTCGCCCTCAGCGAACAACTCATTTCCAGGCGGATCGTTTGCGACATGGCAGCCTCTCCCGGAATCGGCAACCCCGCAACGCGGAATCGTTGCTTCCACCGCAACACCTTCCACAAATGATCGCCCGGGACCGACACTGTCCATGGCTGGCCGAAGGAACTCGATGCCTCAGGGGGCCATGCCGCAAATTCGCCCCTGGGTCAATGAGAGAACAGTACAGGAGACCGCTCAGCCAGACGCACTCTCCAATTCGAGCGCCGGACAGCCTGCACCGGGGCTGACGGCCCCAATGATGCCGCAGGATGGATTGGCGAATCGACCTTCACCAGCTGATGCCCGTCACCCTGCGGTCGTTGCGGAGTCTGGAGTTCAATTTGCAATTGCACACGAATTACATGAAGATCAGCCGCCCAAGCTGCTCGATTCGCTTGTTTCTTCCGGTTCGAGTGCTCGAACTCCCGCGGATCATACTTTACAGGATTCAATGGCGTCTGCTGCTTTGGACCGGCAGCGGACAGTGCTGATGGCGCCTCCGACTCCCGCCGACACGGGAGCACGCGCCACGGCCGATTCCTCTTTAACATGGGAACAGATTTCCCGGGCAGATTCCGGCGAAGACGCAGCCCAGATTAAAGCCGATCACGATGCGCAGGTCATCAGGCGAGTCATCTGGTCCATCGTTGGGCTACTCGGGGCGGTCATCACCACGGGAATTGGAGTCTGGTATTCCAAACGTAAGCAAGAGAAGCTGCCTGCTGTTGCACAAGAGGAACAAACGCAAATTGCAGCAGAAACCCCTGCAGTTTCCACATCCACCATCCTGGGAATGGCGACCGATTCCACATCGACTCAAGACGAACCGGAAGTCCAACAACTTCCGTTCAAACGGGCTGCTTAGCAGTCTGTTGAAAAAGGCACAGACAGAAATGTCTGTCGCCTCCGGAAGCGATTGATTCGTTGGGGAAAGTGGGCCGGGTGCCCTGATGGTGGGCCGGGGGGATTCGGGCGCTCTATGAGCAGTGCGAGTTATGATATTGTTAGACCTCATCCGCATAGTTACGACGCGAATTGCAATTGTCAGCCCTCAGAGAAAAAAATATAAGATTCGCTTTTCACATGATCTGTTGAGGGCCATGCCATGAGTCGGTCCACTTATCGTCCGGAAATCGATGGCCTGCGAGCTATTGCCGTATTGGCAGTTTTATTCTTCCACGCGGGATTCGGCTTTTCTGGAGGATTCGTCGGGGTTGACATCTTTTTCGTCATCTCCGGTTTTCTGATTACCGGGGTGATCTATCAAGATCTGCAGACCCACCAATTTTCTTTCTTTGAGTTCTGGGAAAGAAGAATCCGGCGGATTTTTCCCGCCTTGACGGTCATGGTTGTCGTTACCCTGATTGCTGGCGCGTGCTGCCTTCTTCCGAACGAGTTCCTTGCCCTCGGAGAGTCTGCAATTGCTCAATCGACTCTGGTTGCTAATCTCCATTTCGAAGAGAAAACCGGCTATTTTGATGGGCCGGCGGATCTGAAACCGCTTTTGCACACCTGGTCGCTCGCTGTTGAAGAACAGTTCTACCTGCTATTGCCGCCGCTTCTTGTTTTATGCCGGCGGCTGTCGCGGCTTCACTTAATTTTGCTGCTGTCGGTCCTGGCAGTCACCTCGTTCTGCTGGAGTGTGTGGGGGACTTATACATTTCCGTCGAGAGCATTTTATTTGTTGCAGGGACGGGCCTGGGAACTGCTTTTAGGGTCGGTGCTGGCACTGGGACTTCCATGCATTTCCCTCTCAAGGCGGCTTTGTTCCGTGATTAGCTGGACCGGCTTGGGAGGCATTCTGTTTGCCTGCCTCTGGTATGATCGCGGGACCCGATTTCCTGGCGCGAATGCGGCGATTCCCTGTCTGGCGACCGCATTAATCATCTTTGCAAACTCACGAGGCCTGACTTCGGCGGGTAAATTATTGGCAACCTGGCCACTGGTGAAAACCGGTCGACTTTCCTATTCCCTGTATCTATGGCACTGGCCGGTGCTGGCGCTGCTCCGGACAATATTTGAGGTCGAACTGCCTTTTACGGTGCGTTTACTCGTGATTGCTTTAAGTTTTGTTCTGGCATGGCTGTCATGGAAGTTTGTGGAGACGCCGTTCCGCCGAACACAAAACCTCTCACGGCGCCAGATCTATGGCCTGGCTATTAGCTGTTTATTTCTTGTGTTTGCCGCTTCCTGGAGCATTACATTCACAAAAGGGTTTCCCAATCGACTTTCCGGGAATGTAAAGAAAACCCTGAAATTCGGTGAGGTGATCAGCAATTTGGAATATCCTTCCAAGACACTTGTCCCAATTGGAGCCGAACTCTCATCGGGACAACAAGGGGCATTTCTTTTTTGGGGAGACAGCCACGCCTATGCGGTCAGCGACACCATTTCCAATCTGGCCATGGTCTCCGGAATATCCGGGTATCTTTACTGGGCCCCGGGCGCGATTCCCGTCCCAGGTATACAGCGTTTCTTGCCTGGAATTGGTGTGCCGGAACAGCAAAAAAGGGAGATTATGGAATTTATTAAATCCCATGGCATTCAACACGTCATTCTGGCAGCACGCTGGAGTAGTTATATTGAGCTCTCTGAGCACGGCAATAAGGCGTTGTTAGCTGAAAAGCAGATGGACTATCGTACACCTGAATCAGCACGTCGAATTCTTCGACGTGGATTGGGAAATATGTTAGACGAGTTGAAGTCTAGCGGAGTGACTGTCTGGTTGATGAAACAGGTGCCGCAACAAGACATCATGGACCCCAGATTCGCCCTGGCCAGGAGCCTGCAATTTGGATGGAAAACTCCACGGGGAATTACCGTCGAAAAATACCGAGCACAGCAAGCAGCAGCCAATGGTATTCTTGACGAGTTCCGCGGAGAGCACGTGCATGTTCTCGATCCAACCGTCTTTTGCTTCGATGAGACGGGATGTTCAAGAATGTACAGCCAAAGCCGATCTTATTATGTTGATGACGATCATCTCTCAACATATGGAGCCCAGGTATTACTCTCTCCAATGCTTCGGCCGGTTCTTAGCCAAATTTCGCACACTTCGAATATTGCCGATCGCAGTTCTTCTCCGGAATTATCACAGCCGATCCAGCAGGCTGCACACGAAACGCCCACCGTCAGATAATGAAACACGAAGTGGGCCGGATATTTCTGTCTGGCCGAGATTTCATGTTTTTCAACAGGCTGCTAAAGGGTCCGCCTGGATCACGTTCACATCAATCCCATTAAGCAGGGCCTTGTGAGTCGTGCTGGCAACGGGCCATGATCGTCATTTCATCGCTATGTCGGCCTCGTTGAATATCCGTCAGATTGAAGAGGATCGGCAGAATTCCATGGTGACGAACTCCAGCATGCCGAGTACATCGGTGCGTCGCGATGCACCCTGACATGACTCCATGACTGAAAGCCGCGAGGCAAGTTTGTGACAAGGTTTACAAAAACTCTCTAATCCAGAATGATTCATCGGCATTCCGTGGCCCTGTTGATTGAAACATCCAATAGCTATGCTCGTGGCTTGCTGGAGGGGATCATCGATTATGTGCGGGCGCATGAGAGATGGTCGATCTTTCTGCCTGAACATCAGCGTGGTGCCAACGCCCCGCGCTGGCTTTCCAGTTGGAAAGGAGATGGCATTATCGCCCGGGTCGAGACGGATGCCATTGCCCGGGCGGTGAAACGTACCGGGCTTCCGGTGGTCGATGTCAGTGCTGCGCGCCAGTTGAAGGACATCCCCTGGGTTGAAACAGACGATACCGAGATTGCCAGTCTGGCAGCCCGGCATCTGCTGGAACGCGGGTTTCAGCATTTGGCATTTTGCGGAGATGCAGGATTCAACTGGTCGAAGTGGCGGCAGGATCATTTCTCCCGCATCGTCAAAGAGGCTGGACATGATTGTTCTGTTCATGTCTCTCAATCGCAATTGAGTGGTCAATACTCTTGGAACCGTGAAAAGAAATCTCTGAAAACCTGGCTGCAACGACTGCCCCGGCCGGTGGGGATCTTCGCCTGCTATGACATCAAAGCACAGCAGTTACTGGAAGTGTGCCATGATATGGGGATCGCCGTTCCCGAAGAAATCGCCGTACTGGGTGTCGATGACGATCGGCTTTTGTGCGATCTCTCGAATCCGCCACTCTCGAGCGTGATTCCAAACGTGCGTCGGACCGGTTATGAGGCAGCACGGCTGCTGGATCGCATGATGTCTGGAGAAAATGTGCCTGCGGAAGCCCATCTCATCAAGCCGCTGGGAGTTCGCACCCGACAATCCACGGATATTCTGGCCATCAACGATCACTTTGTGGCCGCGGCACTGCGGTTTATTCGTCTGCATGCTTCCACGGGCATGAATGTCAGCGACCTGTTGCGAGAAGTTCCACTGTCTCGAAGAGTGTTGGAAAGCCGGTTCCGTGAAATACTGGGCCGGACCCCTCATCAGGAAATTGTTCGCTTGCGTATTGAACGAGTGAAACAACTGCTAAGTGAAACGGGGATGTCGCTGGTGGAAATTGCTGCAGCCACCGGTTTCGAACACGTGGAATATCTTTCGGTGGCATTCAAACGCGAGGTCGGTTTAACTCCTCGCGCCTTTCGACGCCGCCTCTGAAGAATCACGCACTCTCATTCAATGGATTGAAAATCTTGTTTTTCGCCGGAGAAGGGAGAAATTGAATATGATCTCATGGTCTTCCTGGCAATCAGGCTTTAAGATCAGGATTGTTCGAATTGTCCTTTTGGGGTCTGCCTGGGGATTCATGATTGCAGTTTCGTAGCAAATGTTCGTCTCTCTTAGAGCAAGTTTGGTCGATCATATGCCCCGCGTCGAAGAGGTTTCACTTGAGGAAAGCCTGAATGCCGCGAGGCGAGTTCCCGACAAGATTTACAAAAACGCTCTCAACGCAGCAAAAGTCGAAAGCAGTAAAAATGAAAACTTCGTGGCGATCTAGCTGGGTCGTTCTCATGGCGACACTCTCGGGAGTGTTCGGCTTCGGTGTTTCTGAATGCTTTGCGCAAGTGCGGATTCCGCGCTATCAGTATCATGCCTATCATGGCTATCTGCCTTTCCCGGGAGGATATGGTTATGGCGGATACGGCGGGGGAATGACCGCAGCCATGGGGGCCGGAATTGGCGTGGGGGCTGCCGCGCAAGGACTGGGACAGGCCAAAGTCGATCAAGGCGCCTATGAACTCGAGCATACGCAGGCAGAATCACAATATCTGCAGGCGTATCAGGAATACCTGAAAACTGTGGAGCTGCAACGCCAGACCTATAACGAACGGCAGCAGGCATTGCTGCGTGATTATGCCGCGAAGACTGCCATGGCTCGTGCACAAGTGGAAGTCTATAAAAAGGATATGGCTGCTCGGGCAGCACCACATCGTTTAAGTGCTGAACAATTCGACCGCCAAAATCAGATCATCACCTGGCCAGGGATCTTGCGGGGAAGTCTCTTTGACGAAAGCCGATATGAATTAGACAAGCTGTTTGCGGCCCGGACTCCAGGCAATAGCGGGGCAGGCTCAGAGAACTGCGCCGCCATCGAGAAAGAAACAGACAAGATGCTGAAACGAGTGGGGGAAGATATTAATAATCTCGATGTCGATGAATATATTACGGCCCGGCATTTTATTACGAGTCTGGCCTATGAAGCCAGATTCACCGTCAATGGCGCTCCCGCACCGGTCGATCGGTAATGCAGGCGGATCGGTAATGCCGGCAGATCGGTAATGCCGGCAGATCCACTTCGTGCAAGCCGCATCCTGACGCGAGGAAAGCCGTTTTTCATCCATCAGATGCACACCGCGCGGACTCCGGTCAGAGCGGACTGCTCTGATGAATGTCAATTGGACACCGTCAATCCGGCGCTGTGTCGATGCGGAAAAGTCCAGGTGCATCCTGTCACGGGACGACTGGGAAAATCAACGGGAAATGCATCGTGGACCAGAATTCAGAAGATTTACTCACTGCACCAACTTCACAGGCCTTGCCTGCTGGCAGGACAAGGCGTAAGCCCCGCAAATCTATCATTTTCTTGAGTGCAGGGGGACTCCTGCTCATGGCAACCTGGGGCGGCTGGTCTCTCACATTTCCGGAGTGGGCGGTGGGCCGGAAACATTCCCCTCAAACACAGAGTTCCCTGAGCAAACCGGCGGCCAGCGGACCTGAGGCACCGGGTCGGGAGAAGACGCCAGTTGAGCAGAAAACAGCAACAGCGCTCAACATTCAGCCCGATCAACTCCTGGGTCGCTGGGTCCGCAATGGGAGTATCCAGCGTGACATCGTCTTCCTCCCCGAAGGAAAAGCGACATTGACCGTTCGTCTGGATTATTTTTCCGCGCTCCTCTATGGACGCGAGATGCAGATGGATCTGGTGTGGAAGCTCGAGAACGGAATCCTCACAAATACAGTGATCGGCGGTACTCCGCAGGCCAACGTGGCCCGTTTGATCAAAGACTTCGGCGATACATTAAGCTATCGCATCGTGAAAGTAGACCAGACAGAACTCGTCCTGAAAGACATTGGCAATGCGGACGAGGGACTGACACGCTGGGTGGCGGTGAAGTAAGAGCCAGTCCGGAAATGTCAATTTGTAAGGTCAATGTGTGCTGCGGTCGGCTTTTTTCGTTCTGAGCTTCGTCAGCCTGCATCGACGAACCCTGGCAATTCGCCCGCTTCGGCCTTCTTGTCAGAACACAAATTGCTCAAGCTCGAGCGTTTTTGTAAATCTCGTCGTGGACTTGCCTCGCGGCATTCAGTCTTTCATCGAGTGAAACCTGTTCGACGCGGGCACATGAGAGACCAAACTGGTCTCGCCGGCCGGAGACCTGTCCAGGCAGACTCTCCAAACTTCCCCAGCATGCTCCCAGGGAGTAAAGCCGTTCGCGACTCGATATCGGCCAGAGTGCATCCACACGATTTCGGCTGTGTTCCATCGTGCACCATGCGGAAAACAGTCAATATTCGAATCCAAAAGAGACTGATGCCCTGTCAGGGCCTGGTGTGAAGGGACGTTTCGCGATCACGTTCCCCAAATCCAAGCCCTGACAGGGCACTCCCGGAAAAACAATGAATTATGCCCCCGGTCAAGATCCTGCCGGACTGTGGAAGCTTGTCACTTCAATTCTTTGATCCGAATCTCTTTAAATTCGGTCCACATCGGCTTGCCGGCGTGCAGCTGCAATGCCAGGACGCCGTCCAGCAGTGCCAGCGATGGATCATGATCGGTAAAATCGAGGATCAACCGGCCATTCAGGAAATGCTGAATGTGGTTGCCACGGGCGACGATGACGACATCGTTCCAGTCGTTCAGGTGAAATAATTTGGCGAATTCATCCTGGGTGACCAGATCCTTCTGGATCACATTTTTGCCGGTCGGTTCCCAGGTGGCTTTTTCGCCGACCAGGCAAATTCGCCCCCGCTTGCCCCCTTCGTCATAAATGAATCCAGCAACATTCGGCAGCTTGTTCTCATTGCGGAGTTCGTGTTGATATCCGCGCACGACCCAGGAATTGCTGACTTTCCCTTCCGTAATGTGTTTTGAGCGATATTGAATGCCGGAATTGTTAGCGGCATTACAACGAAAGGAGAGTCGCAATTCGAAATCCTGGGTGCGTCCCTCTTTCCAGATCAGAAACGTATTTCCCTTGGCTGGATTTTCTGCAGTCGTTTCTCCATGGATGACCCCATCTTTCACGCTCCAGAGACGCGGATCTCCATCCCAACCGGCAAGGTCCCGGCCATTAAAGAGCGATTTCATCTCACCAGACTCTGCGGGGGCCGCCACCGGTTCGGCCGCCACAGTTGCGGTGCACAGCCCGATCGTCAGGCAGGCGATGGATGACATGATCAGAACAAGATGTCTCATCTGGAAGTCCTTTAGAGCGTTTTTGTAAATCTTGTCGCGAACTTGCCTCGCGGCATTCAGTCTTTCATCAACTGAAACTCTTTCGATGCGGGCACATGATAGAACAAACTGGTTTCGGAGTACATAAACGGGACGGCCGCGTTTCCCTGTCAGGACAATCCTTAACGGGAAAACGCTGGACGTATTCCGATCGATGTCAAGATCACTCGCCGTATGACGACAAGCGGTGGAGACAGCGCATCTCTCAGGGCAATCTGTTCTATTTTCGATCTGTTTGAGGAATGTATTTCGGCAGTTTCTGGGTGGCGAACATCTCTTTGCTGGTGTTCAGCCGGGCCAGTCGCAAACGGCCGTCGATCATGGGGACGCTGACCCAGTCATCGCCGATCAGTGGACGGGCATATTTGACGAATTCATCCGTGACATCGGTGCCGCATTTCGAAATCCATTCCGCCGGGAAGTGCCGGTCTTTTTCAGCCACTTCAGACAACGGCACCTTGTCGTAGCGCGGCTGGTAATTGTTCCAGTCTGCCCGCAGGATCGTCGCCATGTATCCATGTTCTCCAGCGGCGGCCAGCAAGGCGGCTTTCTGACCGACATAGTACGATTCTTCCAGGTCCACGGTGGAAGCGTACACCATGTCGTTCCGCTGGTGGGTACCCGGCACGTTACAACGGGCGGCCCCTTTCACGGGCAGTTTCTGCTCGTTCAAGGCGTTGGTCAGCATCTGAGCAACGGTGATCTTGCTGCTGGAGAGCATCGCATGGCCGAAGGAATCTCTCACAATAAACTCTTCCGGAATTTTGAGCCCTTCGATTTCGAGTCCTTCGCTGACCACGACCATGCAGCGGCCATGCTCTTTCAGGCTCTTGTGAATATTTTCGAAGATCTGATCGATGGAAATCTTTCGTTCCGCCAGATAGATCTGGAGCGGCATTTCGCGTTTGGGGTCCGCGAGTCGTGCAGCGGCGGGGATATACCCGATTTTGCGCCCCATGGCCTGCATCACCAGCACCGGATCTGCGGGGCAGGAGCCGTTGTTTTCTTCATTGGCCTGCTGAACGTAGTGCGTCCAGTACCGCGCGGTCGACCCATATCCCGGGGTATGGTCCACCAGTTTGAATTCGCTGTCGCCGACATCATTGTCGATCGTTTTGGGGCCGCCGATGCCACAGACGTCCAGCCCTCGTTCGCGGGCCATATTGGCCACTTTGTTGGCGGTGTCCATGGAATCGTTTCCGCCGATATAGCAGAAATAACCGATATCATGAGCTTTGAAGATCTCCATGATCCGGTCGAAATCTTCGTTCTGTTTCTCTTTGAGTTTATAGCGGCAGGTGCCAATGGAGCCTGCAGCGGGGGTCGTACGGAGCAGGGCAATTTCCTGCGAACACTGGTCCGTCAGGTTGAGGAGTTCTTCCTTAAGGACCCCTTCAATACCATGCCAGCCGGCATAGACAGTGCCGATTTCATCCATCTGCTTGGCCGTCTCGACAAGTCCGCGCAAGGTGTTGTTAATGACAGGAGACGGTCCGCCCGACTGGGCGACGATCATATTCTTGGCCATGTGAATTCGACTTAAATGTAAAAGTGAGTTGAGAGTTAAGAAGCCCTAACAAAACTTGCAGCGAACTTGTTCGCGGAGAGGAAACGTTCCTTGTCCGGGAGGTGTTGTTCGTGGCTTTAAGAAGTTTCTGGTGGCACAGGCATTTCTGTCTGTGCGTTGTTCAACAGGCTCCAAATCGGAGTGTAAGCCGAACCGCTGGAAATTTGAATCTTGCCCACCGGCAAATGATTCATAGATCGGCGAACGTTCATGGTCTCGGTACCGGGCGGGGAGCCACGCCCAGTACGATTCGGGTCCCATCGATCTGATAGGCCAGTCCCAGTGGTGTGCAGGCATCTGTCAGCAGTTTTTCGATTGTGGCATTTTCTAACTTCAGCGTAATGTGCTGATTCAAATCGATGCCGGCGGCCTCCAGTTGTGTGGAATTCCGTTCAAATTGAATTCCCTGTTTTTCCAGCACGTCCAGCAGTTCCGAGAATGGGCGACTCTGCATGCGCAACGTGAATCGGCGATTTGCCAAAGAGGTCGCCATCACCGAAGCGGTTGGCTTGCGGGGAGACCGGTTCCCCAGCAAGACCGCGATCTCTTCCTGTTCTTCAACGAGACCCGTCATCCGTAAGCGTTCCCCCACGATCTGAACCGGACGATGTGGAAACTGACCTCGAATTGATTCCAGGACCTGCGAGCGTGACCGTCCGCGCAGTGGATGCTCCTGTTCGATCATGGGTTCTGGAGCCTGTGGGACCAGACGGATCTGATGAGCGTTATGCCATTCGAAGTCGAGATCATATTGCGAGGCGATCAGCAGAACTCCACTGACAAAGTTGGCATGAGGGACATTCCCCGCTGCCCAGAGGTCATCCGGGATGGCTTCCAGATTCTCGAGTTTGACATCGAAGCGGTTTGCGAATTCCACCAGTAATTCTCGTGGGGAAGCCAGATCTTCCCAGTGAAAAGGAACCTTGCGGGACAGGTCGACCTGCCGGGAAAAACTGGATTTAGGGAGTTCTTCCAATTCCTTTTCCGCCAGAGCAATCCGGGTTCGTAAAGTCTGGGCAGTTGCGGGTGTGGTGACAAAAACCATGTCTGCCAGAACCACCACATCCGCCGAGACACGATTTGCCAAGACCCGAATCCCTTCGTCAAAGTAAGGGGTTTGAAGATCGACAAATACCAGCTGAGAAGGATCGATTCGGCGGTCCAGGCACACGGCAATATGCCGCTCCTCCGAAAGCCGATTCAAGGTCTGACGGATGGGGGTATAGTCCTGGTTTGCCAGGAGCGGCCGGTTCAATTGCCTGGTGAATTCATTGCCGGTCAGGAATTTCTCAGGTTCTGCTGCAAAGGCCGGGCACGCAGCCAGCATTGCGAGATGGCTCATCATGACCATGCCGAATGCAACTCTCCTTCCTCTGGGCCCCTTTCCGTGACCAATCCCGGATTCCTGCCGAGGGCCCGCGCCCCTGCTGGATTGCTCCAACACATTTGAAGAAACAGGCTGCGGTTCATCCGGAGAGCCTGTGGAACATCGGGAAGTCATACTCTCAGTTCCCAGTCAAGAGGCCCTGATCACCGCGTTTGTGGGGAGAATTCAATGGTCTATCGTTTCGTTTCATAGTGGCCGGTAATTGCGTTACGTAGCGTCTGATACAAGAAGTGATTTCAGGATTGTCCCCTATCGGATACGTTTCATCCGGTTGAACTGTGGATAAAATGGGATCGTATAACGTGGGTAATCTTCAACTTTGATGGGTCGATTTCCCTGTGGTGAATGGGGATCGGGTTGTTCGTAATGATAAGTGACGGTGAATCCCCGCCCGTGATTCATAAAAGGAATTCCGTGCGGCCAATAAATCCAGAAAGCTTTCCCCACTAAATAGCGCCGGGGAACCGTCGATTCATCCTGACTCCACATCCGGCTGTCGTTACTTTGCGGACTGTTGTCTCCAAAGGCCAGATAATGGTCTGGGCCGATTTGCATGGTCCGTTCTTCCAGCGCTTCCGCATTACGCGAAAAGACTTCGGTCCAGGCGGCCGGGTCATGAATCGCACGAGCCAGTTCATGATCCAGATGGTCATAGCGCCGTCCAGGATAGCCGACTCGATAATACATATCCCGTTCCAGCAGTAAATGGGAAACGGTAGCATCCAGGCCAGTTGCTCCAATGCCGGCGGGAGTCAGGTCGCGATCCGTGGGAAAAGGATTTCCCGTGGCGCCGGAGCCGGAAAGAAGTGCTCCTTCTTTGAAATCGACCAGACGGTCATTCACCCAAAGGCAAAGGCGATCATCCACGTTCGCAAAGGCCAGCCGATACGTCCCCGCCTGACGGATCGGGGTTTTGCCACGAGCCAGTTCCGTGGCATTCTGGTTGAGCTGAGAATTGATCTCTTCTAAAACAGCTTCACCGGTTTTTACGTCAATCCGGCAACGGTACCAGGAGGTCCCTTCGCACAATTCCAGCAGGAGTTCCGGTCGGTCCGCGACGCTGTTGATTTTGACCGTGCAGTTGAGAGTCAGATCGGGAACCCAGTACGGGCCATAATCGACGCGGCCAAAGTCCATGTCATTTTCCCCGATCGTGGCGTTGTAGCCGCAGAAATCGCCGATCAGGCGGGCCTGTGGCTGGACGGGTGTCTGATGGGCCACATTGTTCCAGTCGCGGGGCATGGCAAAGAAATGCCGGTATCTCAACCAGGCCAGGCTGGTGCTGCGCTCCTGGGTGATGGAATAGGTGCGGGATTTGGGATCACTCTGCCAGCCGGACTGGGTCTCTTCCCAACCGGGAATCAAGCCCACTTCCCCGGCGGTCACACCTGCCCAGCGTTCCGGCCAGCCAGCGGCGACCAACGCAACTGGCGACTTGTCATCATCATAGACAGGGATCTGCAGGAGACGTTGTTTCTCGGGAGGCTTACGCAAAATCTGCTCGGCATTGTTTTCGATGCGGTACAGATTTCCTCCGCGGATCCGCAATGTTTCATTGGGCAGACCGACCAGTCGTTTGATGTAGTTGGTTTGTGGACCTTCCGGATATTTGAAGACAAAGACATCCCAGCGATGTGGCTCGCCAAATTCATAAGGATATTTGTTGACGAGAATCCGGTCTCCATTAAAAGCCAGTGCATTGTACAACTGATCATTCTGAAATCCGCAATTAGGACAGATGGCGGATCGGATTCGTGCCCCTTCCGTGAGGTATCCCGTATCGGCAATCACTTCCTGACTGGCGCCGACGACAATGTGAAATCCGCATGCCGTGCAGTTGGACTCCTTGTGCCGTCCGTACAACGTCGGAGCCATCGACCCCGTGGGGATGACAAACGCTTCCGCCTCGAAGGTGCGGAACAGAAAGGCCAGCACAAATGCGAACAGGATCGATTCAATCGTATCCCTTAGACTTTCCTTGGGCTTGGCTTTGGGGACGGAGGCCTCAACAGGCTTTGCGGCAGCTTTGAGGGGCTCGGATGTTTTGTCGTCGTTTTTGGACATCGATCCAGATTTCTTTGGAGAGCAGGGAGGCAGGAGTGATGAGTCTCCTCCAGAATCCTTGTATAAGTGCTGATTCAAAACCCAGGTCTGCCCATCGACAGAACAAAATGACTCAGAATGAATCCCCAACCTAACAAACAGCGGCTTGGGGAGTCAGATATTTGTCCAGTTCATTGGCCACGATCACGCCGTAATTCACGGCTCCCAGCCACCCAGACATGATAATCCCCACAGATCCGGCATGAAACAGACCGGCAATCTGTTCCGGCATTTCCTGTGAGACCTTCAGGCCTTCGAACTTCGTACCAAAGCTCGCCCCCTGCAGATGGCGTGTATAGTGCTGAAAGGTACGCGGCGTGGAGGCTTCGATCCAGTCAATCTTTTGACGAATGTCCGGAATGTATTTCTCCAGGCAATCGATGGTTGTTTCACACAACTTCTGCTTTTCAAATTCGTATTGATCCTGCGGGAGATCTGCCCAGTCGCGATAGTTCGCGTTTGTGGATGACACAATCAACCAGCGATTCGAGCCAGGACGCGTTTCAGGATAATAGAAAGAAAAGGTCCGACTGCTCACATCCATGGACAGCATCGCCTGAATATCAAATCCTTGATGCTCGGAATGAAACAGTAGATCGCCGCAGTCCGGGAAACCTTCTCCCGGCTTCAGGCCGAGATAGACCTGGCAACTGGAATTGTTCAATCGCACGGCCCGGGCCTCTTCCGCATAATTCGGGTCCAGATGTTCTTCACCCACCAGGTGCAGCAGCGTGGATTTGATATTGGAATTGGAGAGCACGGCTCCACATTCAATTCGACGACCATTCACATGGACCGCCCGTGCGCGACGTTGATCGTCCACTTCGATTTTTTCGACCAGCGATCGAATCCGCAAGTCGACTCCGTTTCGATCCAGTTCTGCTTTCATCTTGGTGATGAGCAAGTCTGTTCCTCCGCGGAAGGTATAGACTCCCTTGCTCATGAAGTTGCTGAACACAATGCCATAAGTGATGGCAGGATCATCGAGTGTGGAACCGTTGGCGTAGGTGATGGGCTCCATCAGCAGGCGAACCACATCGGTTCGACCGGGAAAGAAGCGTTCGAACAGTTGCCGGGTGGTGATCGACTGATCGTCAAAGAAATTCA
>Ga0182739_1002063_pt1 | contig 19355 bp, 14 predicted proteins | sample eDN5th30CBELigBY_FD_128873 | JGI IMG/M metagenome (GOLD analysis project Ga0182739, IMG submission 128873) | Enriched backyard soil microbial communities from Emeryville, California, USA - eDNA 5th pass 30_C BE-Lig BY (version 2) (version 2) | ecosystem: Environmental > Terrestrial > Soil >...
GAGGTGAAGACGGGGTTCAGCCCGCAAGCGGTCCTCGAGCAGCTGTACCGGCTGACGCCGCTCGAAGAGTCGTTCTCGATCAACAATGTCGCCCTCGTCGACGGCGGCCCGCAGACGCTCGGCCTGCGGGAGCTGCTCCGCGTCTACCTCGACCACCGCATCGACGTCGTCCGCCGCCGCAGTCAGCACCGCCTCGACCAGCGCCGCCGCCGACTCCACCTCGTCGACGGGCTGCTCATCGCGATCCTCGACATCGATGAGGTCATCCAGGTCATCCGCAGCTCCGACGACGCGGAGGCGGCGCGCGGGCGGCTCATGACCGTCTTCGACCTGTCGGAGGCGCAGGCCGAGTACATCCTCGAGCTGCGGCTCAGGCGCCTGACCAAGTTCTCCCGCGTCGAGCTCGAGGCGGAGCGCGACCAGCTGCGGGCGGAGATCGAGGAGCTCGAGGCGATCCTCGCGGACCAGTCGCGACTGCATGACCTCGTCGGGGACGAGCTTGACGCGGTGGCCGAGCACCTGGGCACGCCCCGACGCACGGTGCTGATGAATGCGGCGAGCACGCCCGTCGGCGCCGTCACGCCGGGTGCTGCCCCCGCCGCCGGGCGCGGCAAAGCCGCCGCCGCGGTCTCCCTCGAGGTGCCGGATGCGCCGTGCGTGGTCGTGCTGTCGGCGACCGGCCGCATGGTCCGGATCGACCTCATGGACGGGGAGGAACTCGCGCCGCCGGCGCGTCGCGGCAAGCATGACGCGATCCGGTCGCGCGTGACGACCACGGCACGCAGCGAGCTCGGTGCGGTGACCTCGACCGGTCGGCTCATCCGCGTCACCCCGGCCGACCTGCCGAGTGTCCCGTCGAGCTCGGTGCTCCTGTCGGCGGGGGTCCGGGTGTCGACCTATGTCGAGCTCGGCCGCGGCGAGGATGTCGTCGGGCTCGTCTCGCTCGACGCGGAGCAGCCCATCGCGCTCGGCACCGCACAGGGCGTCGTCAAGCGGGTGCAGCCCGGCGCATGGCCGGCGAAACCGGACTTCGAGATCGTCGCGCTCAAGGCCGGGGACCGCGTCGTCGGGGTCGCGCAGCCAGCGGAGGACGCCGAGCTCGTCTTCGTCACGGCGGGGGCGCAGCTACTGCACTTCCCCGCCGCCCAGGTGCGACCACAGGGCTTCGGCGCGGGGGGCATGGCCGGCATCAAGGTCGGGGCGAAGGATGCGGTGGTGTTCTTCGGGGCGGTGCCCGCGGGGCTCGACGCGGTCGTCGTGACCGTCTCCGTGCCCGAGGGGACGCTCGCTGGTGCGGATCCGGGTCGGGCGAAGGTATCCGACTTCGGCGAGTTCCCTGGCAAGGGCCGCGCGACCGGTGGGGTCCGAGCCCACGCATTCCTCAAGGGTGAGTCTGCGCTCGCGCACGCCTGGGTGGGCGCGGCGCCGGCGCTGGCGAATGGGCCGGGCGGTGAGGTACGGGAGCTCCCGGCGTCGGGCGCGAAACGTGACGCGAGCGGTCAGGCGCTTGACGCGGTGATCGGGGCGATTGGAGGACGACTATGACGACGAATGCGTTGCGCAGCCGAGCGGGGCGGCTGGCGCTGCCCAGGTGGGTGCTCGTGTGGTTCATCGTGACAGCGATCATCCAGACCTATGACGCCTGCTATGTGCTGCTCGGCCCGCTGTCGCACACGGGTGGCCCGCTGTCCTGGCTGTGGGCGGGACACGTCCTCTACGGCAACTACGACGCGACCTACGGTGGGACCCATTCCGACGCCTGGGGCGAGGCGCAGTCCTGGCTCAACCTCATCGAGGTGGTCGTCCTGCTGGTGATCCTCGCGAATCGTCGCAAGCCGGTCGCGGTCGTCCTCGGGCTCATCGTCTCGACGGCGACCTTCTGGAAGACCGTCGCCTACTTCGCGATCGAGATCTGCAGCGGTCTCGCCAAGACGCAGCACTCGCTCGAGCAGGGCGATCTCGCCGGGTTCCTCTTCATCGGCGTGCTCCCGAACCTCTTCTGGATCGTCATCCCGCTGCTCGTCGTCATCGCGCTCGGCCGGCAGGTGCACGCTGTGCTGCACGAGGCCGGTATGCCGGCAGAACTGGGCGACCCCGCGAACTTGCGATAGCGCTGAGCCCGCTGGACGTCACACGTCGACGCGGGCCCGGTCGAGGCCCTCGCCGGCGATGATGAACTCCTTGCGCGGCGCGACCTCATTGCCCATGAGGAGCTCGAAGACGCGGGATGCCGCCTCGCCGTCGCCCACATTCATGCGGCGCAGCGTGCGGCCGGCCCGGTCCATCGTCGTCGAGGCGAGCTGCTCGGCGTCCATCTCGCCGAGTCCCTTGTAGCGCTGGATGGGGTCCTGGTAGCGCCGACCCTGCTGCTGCAGCTTCGCGAGGAGCTGATTCAGCTCGGTCTCCGAGTAGGTGTAGATGACCTCGTTCGGCTTGGTCCCCGGATTCATGACGACGACGCGGTGCAGCGGGGGCACCGCTGCGTAGACCCGACCGTCCTCGAGGAGGGGCCGCATGTAGCGGTGGAAGAGCGTCAGGAGGAGGGTCCGAATGTGGGCGCCATCGACGTCGGCGTCGGACATGATGATGACCTTGCCGTAGCGGGCGGCATCGAGCTCGAAGGAGCGCCCGGAGCCGGCGCCGATGACCTGGATGATCGCCGCGCACTCCGCATTCGACAGCATGTCGGCGACGGAGGCCTTCTGCACGTTGAGGATCTTGCCCCGGATCGGCAGCAGCGCCTGATACTCGCTGTCACGCGCGAGCTTCGCGGTGCCGAGCGCGGAGTCGCCCTCGACGATGAAGAGCTCGGAGCGGGCGACGTCGTTGGATCGACAGTCGACGAGTTTCGCGGGCAGCGAGGAGGACTCGAGCGCATTCTTGCGACGCTGCGTCTCCTTGTGCGCCCGCGCGGACAGCCGGGCCTTCATCTCCGAGACGGCCTTCTCGAGCACGACCGCGGACTGGGCCTTGTCCTCGCGCTTCGTCGACTCGAAGCGCGCCTTGAGCCCGGCGATCAGTACGTTCGTCACGATCTGCCGGACCGCCGGCGTGCCGAGGATCTCCTTGGTCTGGCCCTCGAACTGGGGCTCGGGCAGCCGCACGGTCAGCACCGCGGTGAGCCCGGCGAGCACGTCGTCCTTCTCGAGCTTCTCGTCGCCCTTCGAGCTCACCTTCAGCCGCCGGGCGTTCGCCTCGACCTGCGAGCGGACGAACCGCAGCAGTCCCTGCTCGAAGCCGGTCTGGTGCGTGCCGCCCTTCGGCGTCGCAATGATGTTGACGAAGGAGCGGAAGGTCGTGTCGTAGCCCTCCCCCCAGCGCAGCGCCACGTCGACCTGGCAGGTGCGCTCGACCTCGCGCGAGACCATGTGGCCGTGCTCGTCGAGCACCGGCACCGTCTCGGTGAAGTCGCCGGCACCCTGGATCCGCCACGTCGAGGTGAGCGGCTGGTCACTCGCGAGGTGATCGACGAACTCGGCGATGCCGCCCGCGAAATGGAACGACTGACTCGTCGCCCCCGCCTCGACCGTCTGATCGACGAGGTCGAGGCGCAGGTCCGGGACGAGGAATGCGGTCTGCCGCAGCCGGTCGGCCAGCTCACTCGGCTGGAAGGCCGCCCCCTTCGTGAAGATCTGCGGGTCGGCCCAGTAGCGCACACGCGTGCCCGTGACACCCTTGGCGACCTTGCCGATGTCGCGGATCTTGGAGGCCGACTCGAAGGGCGTGAACGGCGCGTCCGGCCGGGGTCCCTCGGGGCCGTCAGCGAAGACGCCTGGCTCGCCGCGGCGAAAGCTCATCGCCCAGGTCCGCCCGTCGCGATCGACCTCGACGTCGAATCGCTCGCTCAGTGCGTTGACGACCGACCCGCCGACGCCGTGCAGACCGCCGGATGCGGCGTAGGAGCCGGTGCCGAACTTGCCGCCGGCATGCAGCTTCGTGAAGACGACCTCGACACCGCTCAGCCCGGTCTTCGGCTCGATGTCGACGGGCACGCCGCGGCCGCGGTCGCGGACCTCGACGGAGCCGTCCTCGTGCAGCACGACGGCGATCTCGGTGCCGAACCCGGCGAGCGCCTCATCGACCGAGTTGTCGATGATCTCCCAGAGGCAGTGCATGAGCCCGCGGGAATCGGTCGAGCCGATGTACATGCCGGGTCGCTTGCGCACCGCCTCGAGCCCCTCCAGGACGGACAGGTGCCTCGCCGAGTAGTCCGTTGCCACGGATTCCACCCTAGGCGCGGCCACTGATGGTGCCTGGGCGACCCGCCAGCGGCGCGGGATGGTTGGATGAATGCGTGGGGAACGACCTCGGCCGCCGACTCAAGTACTGGATGCGGCGCCTCCGCACGATGCGCGTGCGCAACATCCTCGACACCGCCAGACGGGTGCACGACGCCTCTGGGAAGCCGGTGCCGCTCATCCTCGCCGACATGGTGTGGTGCACGCTGCGCTACGAGTCCGGCTACGCGGACTACGAGGAGTACGAGTACTTCAACCTCAATGGCGCCCAGCGCCGGACGATGCTGTCGGCCGCGCAGAACAACCGGCTCATCCAGCGGTACAACCCGATCGAGTTCCGATACAAGTTCCAGGACAAGCGCGAGTTCAACCGGATCTTCGCCGACTACCTCGGACGTCAGTGGCTCGATGTCGAGGCCTCGACGACGGACGAGCTCCGCGCATTCCTCGCCCGTCATCCTCGGGTGATGGTCAAGCCCATCAGCGCCGAGGCCGGTGCGGGTATCGAGGTGCTGCGGGCCGCCGACGTCACCGATCACGAGACGCTGCACGCGCGACTGACGGCGGACGGCCCGGTGATCCTCGAGGAGTTCGTGACGCAGCACCCGGAGCTCAGCCGCCTCGCCCCGGACAGCGTCAACACGATCCGGATCGTCACCTTCCGGCGCGATGACACGGTCACCGTCCTCGCCCGGGTGCTCAAGATGGGCACGGGCGCGCCGATCGACAATTTCGGGGCGGGCGGGGTCTACACGACGCTCGATGAGGCCGGGGTCGCGCTGTACGGCGCGATCGGGAACTCCGGCCGGGTCCTCCAGGTCCACCCGCAGACCGGGGTCGAGATCGTCGGCTTCCAGGTGCCGCGCTTCGCCGAGGTCCTCGCGCTCGCCGACCGCCTCGCCCGGGTGGTGCCGGAGATCCCGTACGTCGGCTGGGACATCGCCGTCACCCCGGACGGCCCGATCGTCATCGAGGGCAACGAGAACACGGGGCTGTGGTGGATGCGCCCGAGCCTCAGCGGCGTCAAGGAGGGGCTGCTGCCCGCCTACCGCGAGGCGATGGGCTTCTGAGGCCGCATTCTGCTCGAAGCGAAACGGTGACGTGTTCGACATGGTTTCCAAGCCACCGTGTGTTTACATGGGCGAACCGATCGGACTGACCCAATCGGTCACGTGACGGAAGGCAGGGCCATGACCCAGACGATCGAGACGAGCGCAATGCCCGCGACCGAGCTCACCGCCTTCGACCGCTGCGACAGCTGTGGTGCGCAGGCCTATGTCCGCGTGACGCTCGAGTCGGGCGAGTTGCACTTCTGCGCCCACCACGCGGCCGCCTACCGGGAGTCGCTCATGCCGAGTGCCATCCACTGGCACGACGAGACGGCGCGCCTCCTCGAGGACGCGCGAGCCTGAGTCCGCGGCGGGGCGCCGGGACGTAGGCTGGGCGCCATGTCCGATCTCAGCGTCTTCGAGCAGCACGAGTCGGAGGTGCGCGGCTACATCCGCGCCTTCCCGACCGTCTTCGCCAAGGCGGTCGGCTCCCGCTTGATCGCGGAGGACGGCACCGAATACCTCGACTTCTTTGCGGGTGCCGGGACCCTCAACTATGGGCATAACAATCCCCGATTCAAGCCCGCGATCCTCGCCCACATCGAGCAGGACGATGTCGTGCACGGCCTCGACATGGCGACGACCGCGAAGCGTGACTTCATTCAGTCGTTCCAGCGGCGGATCCTCGCACCCCGCGGGCTCGAGTACCGACTGCAGTTCACCGGACCGACGGGCGCGAATGCGGTGGAGGCGGCGATCAAGGCGGCGCGCATCGCGACGGGCCGCAATACCGTCATCGCCTTCACCCACGGCTACCACGGGCTGAGCCTCGGCGCGCTCGCCGCGACGGCGAACCGCGACTACCGGCGCTGGTCGGGCGGACCGCTCGGCGGCGTCGTCTTCGCCCCGTTTGAGGGCTACCACGGGCCCGACGTGGACACCGTCGCCATGCTCGCCCGGATGCTCGACGACCCCTCGAGCGGGGTCGACACCCCCGCCGCGATCATCGTCGAGACGATCCAGGGCGAGGGCGGGGTCAATGTCGCCTCAGCGGACTGGCTCCGTGCGATCCGGGCGCTTGCGACGGAGCATGGCATCCCATTCATCGTCGACGACATCCAGGCCGGCTGTGGACGCACCGGCGACTTCTTCTCCTTCGAGGCGGCGGGGATCCGACCGGACATCGTCGTGCTGTCGAAGTCCCTGTCCGGCTACGGCCTGCCGATGTCGCTCGTGCTGCTCGCGCCCGAGCTCGATGTCTGGGAGCCGGGCGGGCACACTGGCACCTTCCGCGGGAACAACCTCGCCTTCGTCGGCGCGACCGCCGCACTCGAGACGTATTGGGCTGATGACGCCTTCCGCACCGAGACGCTCCGCAAGTCGGCGATCCTCGGCGAGGGCCTGCTCGCGATCGCCGCACGGCACCCGGGCCTGCTCGAGGCGCGCGGTCGCGGCATGTTCTGGGGGCTCGCCTCGCTCGGCGACCCGGGGCTCGCCAAGCGCCTGTCCCGGGAGTGCTTCGCCCGCGGGCTCGTCATCGAGACCGCCGGTGCGCGCGACGAGGTCCTCAAGTTCCTCCCCGCCCCCACCATCGAGGAGTCGGAGCTGCGCGCGGGCCTCGCGATCGTCGAGGCCGCGGTCGCGGCGGAGCTCGTCGGGGCGGGGAGCTCGGCGAGCGCCGGGGTCGCGGAGGCCGCCCGGTGAGGATGCTCCTCATCCGGCTGCGCTTCCTCGCGCGCCGGATCTGGAACTGGGACCCGAAGCGACTCACCGAGTTCCTCGGCTACGTCAAGAAACTGTCGAAGAAGCCCTCCTGGGTCCTCGTCCCCGACATGATCTGGTCGGCGGTCGTCTACACCGCGCCCTTCGAGGCGTACGCGCAGTGGGATTTCTTCATGCTCAGCGGGCGCGAGCGACGCACCTTCATGACGGACGCGAAGTCAGCAATCCTCTCGAACCGCTTCAACTCGCAAGAACACCGAATCTTCTTCGACCACAAGCTCAACATGCTCGAGCGGTTCGACGCGTACCTGCGTCGGGAGTGGTTCGACGTCGCCGCGCACGACGAGCAGGCCTTCGAGGAATTCGTGCGGCGCCACGGGCGAGTCCTCGCGAAAGAGGTCATGGGCGGCGGCGGGCACGGCATCGAGGTGATCGAGGCGAATGCGGTGTCCGACTTCCCCGCGCTGCGCACGCGTCTCCTCGACCACGGCCAGGGCATGCTCGAGCAGTTCCTCCCCCAGCACGAGGGCATGAACCGGCTCAACCCGGGCGCGGTGAACACCATGCGGATCATCACCTACCTCGACCCGGACGACCACGTGCACGTCCTGACGCGCTGCCTCAAGATCGGCAATCAGGGCGTCATCGACAACTATTCCGGTGGCGGCATGTACACGATGCTCGACGAGCGAGGCGTCGCGATGCACGCCGCCTACGATCAGCACAATGACATCTTCGAGACGCACCCTGTCACGGGCACGCGGATCGAGGGCTTCCAGGTCCCGCTCTTCGATGAGCTCCTCGCCATGATGGAGCGCCTCGCCCGAGAGATCCCGACCATGCCGTACATCGGCTGGGACATGGCGATCACCCCCGACGGCCCGGCGCTCATCGAGGGCAACCACAACACGGGCGCCTTCCAGTCCCGCCCCTACGTCTCCGGCATCCGCACCGGCGACTACCCGAAGTACCAGGCGGCGATGCGGCTGTAGCGCAAGCTACCCGTCCGAGGCAGCGAGGGTCCTCACTCGGACGCGCGGATGAGGCCGAGCGGGGTCGACTCGCGGCCCTGGCCGAGGGGGTTGTCGCGGATGAGGCTCGCGACGTACTCGTCGCCGCCGCGGCCCAGGGTCGTGCCGAGGATGTTGACCCCGAGGTCGTTCGCGTCGACGATCGCGACCTCGAGCGCGAGCCCCCGCTCGGCGAAAGCCGCCTTGAGCTCCGCGGCGACGCGGCGCGGCCCGAGCGGCACGAGGACGACCTGCTCGTTATACGGCGGGATGGTGTGCGCGGTCGGACCGTCGATCCCGCGCACCCGGTCCCCCGCGATCCGGTAGAAGTCGCCGCTGCGCCCGAAGCGCTTCGTCACCGCAGCCACCGCGGCGGCGAACAGGATGCGTGGCGCACCCGCCTCCCGGAACGCCATCTCCATCGTCTCCGGCATCCCGATGCCGATGCCGTACCCGGTCTTCGTCACATGCTTCGAGAGGAATGCGGCAAGCGGCCTCGCCTTGACCTCCGCGATCGGATAGGCGCGACCCTGCGCGATCGCGACGATCTTCTCCGAGACAATGAGCAGATCGCCGTCGGCCGCATGCGGCACCGCGTACTCAAGGACGAATGGGATCAGGTCGTCGCCCTCGACGAGCACGCGGGTGCGCACGGGGATGCGCTGGAAGCGTCCGCCGTCGACCTCGATCTCGAGCTGTTTGTCCGGATTGGGCTGCGCGGTCACGCATTCCTCCCTGGGATCAGTCGAGCTGGGATCACTCGAGGTAATCGCGCAGCTGCTGCGAGCGGGACGGGTGGCGGAGCTTCGCCATCGTCTTCGACTCGATCTGACGAATGCGCTCTCGCGTCACCCCGAAGGTGTCGCCGATCTGGTCGAGCGTCTTCGGCTGCCCGTCGCCGAGGCCGAAGCGCATCCGGATCACGCCCGCCTCGCGCTCGCTCAGCGAGTCGAGCAGCTGCTCGAGCTGCCGCTGCAGCATCGTGAAGCCGACCGCGTCCGCCGGGACGACCGCCTCGGTGTCCTCGATGAGGTCACCGAACTCGCTGTCGCCATCCTCACCGAGCGGGGTGTGCAGCGAGATCGGTTCGCGACCGTACTTCTGCACCTCGACGACCTTCTCGGGCGTCATGTCGAGCTCGCGGCTCAGCTCCTCGGGCGTGGGCTCGCGCCCGAGGTCCTGCAGCATCTGGCGCTGCACGCGGGCGAGCTTGTTGATGACCTCGACCATGTGGACGGGGATGCGGATCGTGCGGGCCTGGTCGGCCATCGCGCGGGTGATCGCCTGCCGGATCCACCAGGTCGCGTAGGTGGAGAACTTGAAGCCCTTCGTGTAGTCGAACTTCTCGACCGCACGGATGAGGCCGAGGTTGCCCTCCTGGATGAGGTCGAGGAACTGCATGCCACGACCCGTGTACCGCTTCGCGAGGCTCACGACGAGGCGGAGGTTCGCCCCGAGCAGGTGGGACTTCGCCCGCTGGCCGTCACGCGCTACCCAGTCGAGGTCCATGCCGAGCTGCGAGCCGCGCTCCGCGGGTGTCATCGCCGCGAGCTTCTCCTCCGCGAACAGCCCGGCCTCGATGCGCATCGCGAGCTCGACCTCCTCGGCGGCGTTGAGCAGCGCGACCTTGCCGATCTGCTTCAGGTAGTCCTTGACCGGGTCGGCGGTCGCACCCGTGATCTGCGTCGATGTCGCCGGTGCGTCGTCGTCCTCGTCCGTGATCCGGATCCGGATGGCGCCCGTCGGGAGCTCCTCGTCCTTGCCGGTCGAGGCCTCCTCGTCGTCGTCATCGTGGTCCGCGGCGTCATCAGCCGGAGCATCCGCGTCCTCGGCGTCGGGAGTCTCGTCGACCTCCGTCTCCTCGACCTCGTCCTCGTCGAGCTCGTCCTCGTCCTTCGCCTTGCCCCGGCCGCGGGACTTCGCCGGGGCCTTCGCCTTGGCCGTGGTCTTCGCGGGCTTCTCGGTGGCCGGCTTCTCCGCGGCAGCGGACTTCGCGGTGGTCGTCTTCGTCGCCGCGGCCTTGGCCGTGGTCTTCGTCGTCTTCGTAGCGGCCGTCTTCGTCGCCGCGGCCTTGGCCGGCGCCTTCGCCGGGGCCGACTTCGCCGGAGCGTCCTTCGTGACCGACTTTGCCGGTGCCTTCGTTGCAGCCGCCTTGGTGGCAGGCGCTGCCGTCTTCGCGGCAGCCTTCGTGGGCGCCGCCTTCTTCGCCGTCGCCTTCGCAGCCGCTGCCTTCTTGACCGGTTCTTCAGTCACCGTCTTGCTCGTCGTCGCCATCTGCACCCTCCGCTCCGCCGCCGTGCCCGCGGCATAACTAAGACCCTTGTCAAGTCCCACGCACCGCACACTGGCGACGGATAGGGCTCAGACAGGGTCCAAGGGCATCGATTATCGCACACCCCACTGCACAATCAGTACAGCGCCCGACATCCGCGAGACATTCCCGTTCGGCACGGATTCAGCTGGGCTCGCTGCCCTCGTCCCGCTGGCGCGCGAGGAACTTCTGCAGTTCATCGGCGATTTGGTCTGCGGTCGGCAGATTGCCCGAGCTGTCGGTCAGCAGCGACGGGAGCGGGTTCTCCTCCATATAACTGTCGTGCCGCCGCTCGAGCCCCTCGATGAGCCGCTGCAGCTCCGCATTCGTCCCGACTTGCTCCTCGATCTTGGCCAGGTACTCCCGGCCGTCTGCCCGCAGCTCGTCCGTCGGAAAGACGAGCCCCGTCGCCGTCGTGATGGCCTCGAGCGCGGCGACCGCCGCATTCGGGTAGGTCGTATCACCGAGGTAGTGCGGGACGAGCAGCGCAAGGCCCGAGACCGGATAGCCGAGCTGGTGCAGCCGGTACTCGATGAGGTGCAGCGCCGTCGACGGCAGCTGCGTCGTCGGGCGCCAGATCGACAGCTGCTCGATGAGGTCCTCGCGGTTGCCGCTGATCGTCACCCCGATCGGCCGAGTATGCGGCACGGGCATCGGCACCGCGTGCACCCAGGTGGTCCCCGCCACGCCGAGGCGGTCGACCAGCCCAAGCACGGCGGTGGCGAATCGCTCCCACTGCAGGTCGGGCTCGTAGCCGGACAGCAGGAGGAATGGGGTGCCCAGCTCGTCCTCGAGAAGATCGAGCGTGAGCTCCGCCGGGGCGTAGTCGGAGAGATGGTCGCTCTCAAACGTCATGATGGGCCGCCGCGAGCGGTAGTCGAGCAACTCGTCGTTGACGAAGCGCACCAGCTCCTGCCCCGGCAACGCCTCGACGAGGTGATCGCTCAACTGCGCGACGGCATGCCCCGCGTCCGCGAACCCGGTGAGCCCGGCGACGAGATCAAGCCCGCGCGGGACAACCGAGAGGTCGGCGAGCACCTCGTACAGCTCTTCCGGGTCCCTCATGCGTCCCAAGCCTAGGCCCCTTGCCTAGACTCGTGCTGTGCCAGTGCCTTCCCTGTCTTCCGCCCCCACCCCCCTCCTCGAGACCCCCGGCGACGTGCTGGTCGTCGGCATCCGGCAGACCCCGGACGGACCCGCGGTCCTCGGCGATGCGCCCGCCGAGATCGCCGCACAGCTCGCGGTGATCGGGGCGACGGGGGCACGGGATGAGGTGCGGCGCCTGCCCATGGCGCTCGGCCAAGCCGCCTCGGTCGCCACGATCGGCCTCGGGAAGGACGAGCCCGATGCGAATGCGCTGCGCGAGGCCGCCGGCGCACTCACCCGCCAGCTGCGCGGCGTCGACACCATCGTGCTGGGCCTGCCGGGCGCGAGCGACGAAACAGCTGCCGCGATCCTCGAGGGCGCCGCGATCGGCGCCTACCGCTTCGACGACTACCGCTCCACGACCGATGCGGCGCAGGCCCCCGCGAGCACGATCGTGCTGCCGGGCGCGAGCGACGAGGTCGTCGCCCGGGCGACCGCGACCGCCGAGGCGGTCGGGCTCGTCCGCGACCTCGTCAACACCCCGCCGAACGCGCTGTACCCCGCGGAGCTCGCCGCTCGGGCACTCGCCGCGGTCGAGGCGGCTGCCGCGACGGGCGCCCCGATCAGCGCCGAGGTGCTCGACGAGGACGCGCTCGAAGCCGGCGCCTACGGCGGCATCCTCGCCGTCGGTCGCGGCTCCCGCCGGGGCCCGCGCCTCGTGCGGATCGACTACCAACCCGAGGGCGCGACCGCCCACCTCGCCTACGTCGGCAAAGGCATCACCTTCGATACCGGTGGGCTCTCCCTCAAGCCGCCGACCGGCATGGTCGGGATGAAGTACGACATGACCGGCGCGGCGACCGTGCTCGCGGCGACCATCGCCGCGGCGCGACTTGGGGTTGCCACGCGGCTCACCGCATTCCTCTGCATCGCCGAGAACATGCCCGGCGGCGACGCGACCCGCCCGAATGACGTCATCACCATCAAGGGCGGTACGACCGTCGAAGTGCTCAACACCGACGCCGAGGGGCGGCTCGTCCTCGCCGACGGACTTGTTGCCGCGAGTGAGCTGCAGCCGGACGGCATCGTCGATGTCGCAACGCTGACGGGCGCCGCGCGCAACACCTTCGGCTTCCGCACGACGGTCGCGATGGGCGACCCCGACTTCTCCGCGGAGGTCGCCGCTGCGGCTGCGACCGCGGGTGAGGGCCTGCAGGTGCTGCCGATCGGCGCCGAGTGGCGTGCCGAGCTCAAGAGCGACGTCGCCGACCTCACGAATGTGAAGTCCGGATCGGCGATCGGCGGCATGTTCGTCGCCGGGGCCTTCCTGCAAGACTTCATCGGCCGCACCGGTGAGGGCGAGGACGCCCCACAGATCCCCTGGACGCACCTCGACATCGCCGGCACCGCGAACAACGAGGGTACCGCTTGGGGCTACACCGGGAAGGGCGCGACCGGCGCCACCGTCCGCACGCTCGTCCAGCTCGCGACGGACCGCGCCGTCGGCTGAGCCTCCCGGCGGCCGTCGGCTGACAGCCGCGAAGCGATAGGCTTGATACCAGGATTCCGCGAGCAGTGAGGAACACTGAACTTGGCTGAGCACACCTTCGACCTCGTCGTCTTGGGCGCTGGCAGCGGCGGGTACGCCGCCGCACTCCGGGCGACCCAGCTGGGCAAATCCGTCGCCCTTATCGAGAAGGACAAGGTCGGCGGCACCTGCCTCCACGTGGGGTGCATCCCGACGAAGGCGCTGCTGCACGCGGCCGAGCTCGCCGACGATGCCCGTGACGCGGGCCACGCAGGCGTCCAGGTCGAGTTCAAGGGCGTCGACGTGCCCGGCGTCGTCGCGTACAAGGACGCGATCGTCCAGTCGAAGCACAAGGGACTCCAGGGGCTCCTCAAGGCCCGCGGCATCACGACGGTCGAGGGCGAGGGTCGCCTCGTCGGGCCGAAGCAGGTCCAGGTCGGCGAGGACGTCTACACCGGGACGAATGTGGTGCTCGCGACCGGCTCCTACTCGCGTCTCCTGCCGGGCCTCACCGTCGGCAAGCGCATCATCACCTCCGAGCAGGCGCTGCAGCTCGACACCGTGCCGCAAAAGGCGATCGTCCTCGGCGGCGGCGTCATCGGCGTCGAGTTCGCGTCGGTCTGGCGCTCGTGGGGCGCCGAGGTCACGATCGTGGAGGCACTGCCCCACCTCGTGCCGAACGAGGACGAGTCGATCTCGAAGCAGTTCGAGCGCGCCTTCCGCAAGCGCGGCATCGACTTCAAGCTCGGCGTGCGCTTCCAGTCCGCCGTCGAGACAGAGACGGGCGTCACCGTCACCCTCGAGAACGGCGAGACCCTCGAGGGCGACATTCTGCTCGTCGCCGTCGGCCGGGGTCCCCGCACCGAGGGGCTCGGCTACGAGGAGCAGGGCGTGCAGCTCGACCGCGGATTCGTCACGACGAATGAGCGGCTCGAGACCGCGGTCCCCGGCGTCTACGCCGTCGGCGATATCGTCCCCGGCCTGCAGCTCGCACACCGCGGCTACCAGCAGGGCATCTTCGTCGCCGAGGAGATCGCGGGGCTGAACCCGATCGTCGTCGCCGACGCGCACATCCCGAAGGTCACCTACTCCAACCCCGAGGTCGCCTCGGTCGGGCTGACCGAAGCGAAGGCGATCGAAGCCCATGGCGCCGACGCCGTGCAGACCTACGACTACAACCTCGCGGGCAATGGCAAGAGCAGCATCCTCGGCACCGCCGGCTCGATCAAGGTGGTCCGCAAGAAGGACGGTCCGGTACTCGGTGTACACATGATCGGTGCGCGGGTCGGCGAGCTCATCGGCGAGGCGCAGCTCGTCGTCAACTGGGACGCGTACCCCGAGGACATCGCGCCGCTCATCCACGCCCACCCCACCCAGAACGAGGCGCTTGGCGAGGCCTTCCTCGCGATCGCCGGCAAACCGCTACACGCGATCTGAATTCCCAAAAGGAGCAACACCCATGAGCGACGTCGTCCTCCCGGCACTCGGCGAGAGCGTCACCGAAGGCACCGTCACGCGCTGGCTCAAGGCGGTCGGCGACACCATCGCGGTCGACGAGCCGCTGGTCGAGATCTCGACCGACAAGGTCGACACCGAGATCCCCTCCCCCGTCGCCGGCGTCCTCGAGGAGATCCTCGTCGCGGAGGACGAGACGGTCGAGATCGGCGCGGTGCTCGCGCGGGTCGGTGATGGTGCGACACCGGCGGCGCCAGCGCCTGCTGCGGCTCCGGCTGAGTCTGCGGCGGCAGAGCCCGCACCTGCTGAGCCTGCTCCGGCGGCTCCCGCTCCGGCGGCAGAGCCTGCGGCCACTGAGCCGGCCCCAGCGCCTGCTCCGGCAGCACCTGCCGAGCCCACTCCGGCGGCGCCTGCTCCCGCTCCCGCCGCACCTCCTCCCGCTGCCGCACCTGCTCCCGCGCAGCCAGCTGCTCCTGCTACGCCGGCATCAGCTGCTCCCACGGAGCCAGAGGCGTCCGGCTACCTGACGCCGATCGTCCGGAAGCTCGCGGCCGACCTCGGGGTCGACGTCACGACCGTCACCGGCACCGGCGTCGGCGGCCGCATCACGAAGGACGACATCCTCGCCGCCTCGCAGCGCGCCGTCGCTGGCGCGACCCCGAGTTCGGGCGCGGCACCGACCCCGGAGGTGTCCCCGCTGCGCGGCACGAGCGAGCCGCTGTCCCGACTGCGGAAGGTCATCGCCGAGCGGGCCGTCGTCTCGATGAACTCGACCGCCCAGCTCACCTCGGTCGTGGAGGTCGACCTCACGAAGGTCGCGACCTATCGCGACGAGGTGAAGGCCGACTTCCTCGCGAAGACCGGACACAAGCTCTCGTTCCTGCCGTTCTTCGCGGTCGCAGCGACCGAGGCGCTCGCCCAGTACCCGGTCATCAACTCGACCGTCGACGGCGACACCATCGTGTACCCGCCGTCGGAGAACGTGTCAATCGCCGTTGACACGCCACGCGGCCTGCTCTCCCCCGTCATTCGTGACGCGTTCGGCAAGACGCTCGCGCAGTGGGCGGCGGACATCGCCGATCTCGCCGAGCGCACCCGGAACAACCAGCTGAAGCCCGATGAGCTCGCTGGCGGCACCTTCACGCTGACGAACACGGGCTCCCGCGGCGCACTCTTCGACACCCCGGTCGTCTTCCTCCCGCAGTCGGCGATTCTCGGCACCGGGATCGTGACGAAGCGTCCGGCCGTCGTCGAGGTCGACGGGGTCGAGGCGATTGCCATCCGCTCCTTCGTTTACCTCGCGCTGTCGTACGACCACCGGATCATCGACGGGGCGGACGCTGCCCGCTTCCTCGGCGCGGTCAAGTCGCGCCTTGAGGCTGGCGACTTCGCGGGGGTCCTCGGGGTCTGAGTTCCGCCAGACGGCGCCGTCTCATGGGTCGGGTGCGCTCGTGCCTGCCCCCGCACCGTCCGCGCCGGGATCGGCTGGGAGTTGTGCGCGCACCTGCCAGCCGTCGGGCCCGGTGACGAGCACCAGCTGCTCGGGACCGCGCGGCCCATCGACCAGGACGATGACCGCACCGCCGAGCTCGTCGAGTACCGTCGCGGTCGGTGTCGGGTTCGGTCTGGGCGGCGGTATCGACGGGAGCTTCGGGGCGGGTTCGACCTGCGGCACGGGCTCGGACGTCGACGGGCTCGTCGGGGCCGGGCTGCTGGACGACACCACCGCGTCTGCGCTGCCACCGGCAGCGGTCGGGAGGAGGACTAGGGCGAGACCGACCGCGGCGACCGCCGCCGGCACCCAGAACCGGGCACGCACCCGCCCCAGTCGGGTCAGCCGCGAGACATGCGCACGCAGCCACGCCACGGCGGCATCCCCGCCCCGCGGCGTTGGCGCCGCATCGCGCACCGCCATACGGGAGCCTCGCGCATCGGCTGCCGCAGCGAGCACCACCGCGTCGAGCGACTCCGCACGCTGGAGCGCGATCGGCTCGGGCTCCGCGAGGTCATAGACCCGCTCGACGAGGGCGTCGAGCCAGCGCTCCTTCCCAGGCTGGCTCGCGCCGAGCCAGGCCACCAGGCGGTGCCACGAGTCGGAGCGGTCCTCCTCCGGCACCGCCGAGAGCACGACCAGGGCGAGCGCAGCGAGCCCCGCGCAGTCCGTGGCGCGGCGCGCCACGTCGGGTGGGCCGATCTGCGCCGCGCCGAAGCCGAGCAGGACGGGACTTCCCCGCTCGTCGAGGCCGACCGCCGCCAGCCGGACACCGCCGTGGGTGACCCCGAGCGCGTGGAGTCGGGCAAGCTCCTGCGCGAGCGGCACCAGGACGGTGACGACCGCACCGAGCGAGAGCCCTCCCCCGAGGACGGCACCGAGCTCGTGTGGCACGACATCGAGCATGAGGAACGGGGTCCCGCTCGCCAGTGGCACGACCTCCCGCAGGCGCACGACGTGCGGGCCACGTGCCCGCCACAGCGCCTCCGCCTCGCGTGCCGCGCGCTCGGGCCCGGCGCCGACACGGATGAGCTTCAGCGCGACCCGTTCGCCGTCCTCAGCGACCGCCGACGCGGCAAGCCACACCTCCGCCGACACTCCGCTGCCGAGCCGCCGCAGCAGCCGGTAGCCGCCCACGATGACGCCAGGACCCCATTCATGCGGCTCGTTCATCCCGCCATGATCGCGGGGTCGGGACCGACCTGGTTCGCCGTCGCCGACTTCGGTGGATGACCCACCCGCCCCGGACGGTGGGGAGGAGTCTTCGCGCCCACCCCGCCCCGTAAACTGGGCCCATGGCCCGATCGACCAGCGCTGCTGATTCACGTACGCCCAAGGAGCCCGGTCGGCTCAAGCAGATGTGGCAAGTCCTCCGGATGACCATCCGGCACGACTCGCTCGCACTGCCGATGCTCATCGCCGCATTCGTGCTCCCCGTGCTCGTCGGCGTGCTCCTCGCATTCCTGCTCACGCCCGGGCAGTGGCTCGGGATGACGCTGTACATCGTGACGGGCGTGCTCGGCGGTGTGCTCCTGGTCCTCCTCGTGCTCGGCCGACGCGCCGAGAAGGCGGCTTACTCGCAGATCGCGGGACAGCCGGGGGCGGTCAGCGCCGTCATCCAGACCTCGCTCCGCGGCGGCTGGATCGGCGATGCGACCCCCGTGGCGATCAGCCCGAAAACGCAGGACGCCGTGTACCGGATCGTCGGCAAGGGCGGCATCGTGCTCATCGCGGAAGGCCCCGCAAGCCGCACCGGGCGGCTCATCGAGGAGCAGCGTCGCATCGTCCGACGAATCGTGCCGGAGGCGCCGCTCGGCACTCTGCAGGTCGGTCCCGACGCCGACTCGGTCCCGCTGCACCGCATCCCCGCCGCGCTCCGACGCTTCAAGCGGGCGCTGCGCAAGGCGGAGGTTCGCCAAATCTCGGCACGGCTCGAGTCACTCAATAAGACGGGCAACCTCCCGATCCCCAAGGGCATCGACCCGCAGCGGGTGCGCCCGCAGCGTCCCCGGTGAACACCAGCGATACGGGGCCGAAACACGCTCGAAACGTCGTGGCCCTAGCCTCGTGACAGTTGCCCACACCGCACCCGCACCGATGGAGACCCAATGTCCAAGCCCATGTTCAAGGATGCGTCCGAGGTCCTGAGTTTCATCCGGGACACCGACGTGAAGTTCGTCGACATCCGCTTCACCGACCTGCCCGGCGTGCAGCAGCACTTCAACATCCCGGCGGCGACGGTCGACGAGGACTTCTTCGTCCACGGGCAGCTCTTCGACGGGTCATCCATCCGCGGCTTCCAGTCCATCAACGAATCCGACCTGCAGCTCATCCCGGACGTGTCGACGGCGGTCATCGACCCGTTCCGCTCGGAGCGCACGCTCATCCTCGTCTTCGACATCTTCAACCCGCGCAGCGGCGAGGTGTACCACCGCGACCCGCGCCAGATCGCGAAGAAGGCGGAGAAGTTCCTGGCCTCGACGGGGATCGCGGACACCGCATTCTTCGCGCCGGAGGCCGAATTCTTCATCTTCGACGACGTCCGGTATGAGGTCTCGCCGCAGCGATCCTTCTACGAGGTCGACTCCTCCGAGGCGGCGTGGAACAGCGGCCGCGTCGAGGAGGGCGGCAACCTCGCCAATAAGACCCCCTTCAAGGGCGGCTACTTCCCGGTCTCCCCCGTCGACCAGCACGCCGACCTGCGCGACGACATCTGCCTCAAGCTCATGGACGCCGGCCTCGAGGTCGAGCGCAGCCACCACGAGGTCGGCACCGCCGGTCAGGGCGAGATCAACTACAAGTTCGACACCCTGGTGCGCTCGGCCGACGACATCCTGACCTTCAAGTACATCGTCAAGAACACGGCGCTCGAGTGGGGCAAGACGGCGACCTTCATGCCGAAGCCGCTCATGGGCGACAACGGCTCGGGCATGCACACCCACCAGTCGCTGTGGCTCGACGGCAAGCCCCTCTTCTACGACGAAGCCGGCTACGGCGGGCTCAGTGACATCGCGCGCTGGTACATCGGCGGCATCCTCAAGCACGCGGCCTCGCTCGCCGCATTCACGAACCCGTCCGTGAACTCCTACCACCGGCTCGTCAAGGGCTACGAGGCGCCGATCAACCTCGTCTACTCTGCCGGCAACCGCTCCGCGGCGATCCGCATCCCGATCACCGGCACGAACCCGAAGGCGAAGCGCATCGAGTTCCGCGCGCCCGACTCCTCGGGGAACCCGTACCTCGCCTTCGCCGCCCAGCTCATGGCGGGTCTCGACGGCGTCATCAACAAGATCGAGCCGGCCGATCCGATCGACAAGGACCTCTACGAGCTCCCCGCCGAGGAGGCCAAGCTCATCCCGCAGCTGCCCACGTCGCTCGGCGAGGCACTCAACGCGCTCGAGAACGACAACGACTACCTCCAGGCCGGCGGCGTCTTCACCCAGGACCTCATCGAGACCTGGATC
>Ga0182739_1002065_pt1 | contig 19349 bp, 25 predicted proteins | sample eDN5th30CBELigBY_FD_128873 | JGI IMG/M metagenome (GOLD analysis project Ga0182739, IMG submission 128873) | Enriched backyard soil microbial communities from Emeryville, California, USA - eDNA 5th pass 30_C BE-Lig BY (version 2) (version 2) | ecosystem: Environmental > Terrestrial > Soil >...
ACGAGTTCGGGCCAAAAATATAGGAGAAGCAATTATGCAGACGATAAACGAACACGTCAACAAGAGCGTGAGCGGCTTGCACAAGAGAGCCAGCAGCGAAGCATTGAGATATTGCGACAAAAACGGGAGCGAGAAGAGCGGGAAAGCGCTAAGGGGTATTGAAAATTACTCTCAGGTCGATATTTTTTTTCGCTCATACTACGGGGCGCTTTGGGATAACAGTTTGCTTGGAGCTGATTACGAAGCCGAAGGACGGCAAAAGTTATGGGAATCTGCGCTAGCCGAATTTAGCGACAACCAGCTTGATAAAGCATTTTGTGCGATTAAGTCGGGTAAAGCCAAGTTTCATGGAGCATTGCCTTTTCCGGGCGAGTTCGCAAATCTTTGTCGTCAGTACAAGGATCCATACTACGGCCCAGGTTTTATTGATAAACAGAAAGTTAAAGCTCTGCCACGAACCCAGGTTAATAAAGCTGCTGCACAGGCAGAGTTAAGCAAATGTTGGAAATTATTGGGTTTGAGGAATAGATAAATGAAATGTTCATATTGCTCCAAAGAGTCTGATAGATTTTATAGATTCGAAGATTTAATCGATTCATCTTGTGCCGATTGCTTTATTAAACAATGCTTTAAATTAACAAAAGAAAATAGTATCAAGCTAAAAAAAACAATTTACTGGCTGGTTTTTGTTCTAGCCGCTGCTGCAACATTCATGCTGATTTCGGGTGCTGTATGACAGAGCTTGTATTGCCTATGCCGGTTAGTACTAATGTTTACTATCGGAAATATAGAGGACGCATGGTTATTAGCGAAAAGGGGCGCCGCTATGCTGCAATAGTGCGTAGTTTGCTACTAACACAATATCCTAGAGTTAAAACAGTCACAGGGCGCTTAAAGTGCGAAATAACATTGCATGAGCCTGACCGCAGGAAAAGAGATTTAGATAATTTTTGCGGTAAAGCGTTGTTAGACGCGATGCAAAAAGCGGGGCTGTATGAAGATGACTCGCAAATAGACTCGCTCGTTATTAAACGCGGCGAGGTTGTTAAAGGTGGATTAGTTAAAGTTAAGATTGGAGTGATTGAGTGAAATCGTATCGAGTTACACTTGGCAATGGCCATGTTGTCGAGATTAAAGCTAACGACATTAAATTTATGGGTGACCAGGTTTATAAAGTTGTTGGGCAGAAATGGACGCAAATTTACAAAAAAGATGAAGTGCGGGGTGTTTATGTTAAAAAATGACAATGTGAATCACCCGTCGCATTACACGCACGCAAAATTCGAGGTTATCGATATTATCGAAGAGTTTAAGCTAAATTATCATTTAGGGAATGTTGTTAAGTATGTTCTGAGGCATGAGCATAAGAGAAATCCATTGGAAGATTTGAAAAAGGCCAGGTGGTATTTAGATAGATATATAGAAAAATTGGAATAAACAAATATTTTGAGAACCGACGCGTACACAAGCGCAGAGGCGGCGGTCATATTAATGCAAAGTGTAGACGATGACCCGTGCTAGCGTCAATGTAGTTTAACGGCCGTCATAACTAGTGCTGCAAAGAAAATCTTGTTAAATTTGATTTTTATTATGTTTGTAGAGTTTGTGGGAGGAGGTATTAATGTGGTTTAAGCTTAAATGGAGTGATGATGAATAAAGAAATTGCAAACGAATTAGTTAAGATTAGTAATCAGATACAGCAAAAAATAAGCGATATGGCTCCGATTGCAAAAGAAGCGGCGCTTGCTGTTTATCGTATTAACAGCTTTCAGAATATCATATTTTCGCTACTGTGCATTGCTATAAGTATCTGTTGTTTATTTATTATTAAGTGGTTTTATAAAAATGATATTGATAGTGGTTTCATTGTTCCGCTCTTGTATGTCGCAAGTGTAATTGCTGGGCTGATCGGCTTGTTCGAGCTATTCAACGTATATAACTATATCGGTCTATTTCATCCTGAATTAGTTATCGCTCATGATATTATAGCAAAGGTGAAAATATGATTAAGCTTGAGGTTGGGAAATTTTATAAAATAGATCTGAAAATATTGCTCGGTAGTTTTGCTAATAATTTTTCAGGCAAGGTATTAATTGTTGATATGCACGTGAGAGAAATATTTTTTACATTGAGCAATCTAGACGCAAAACTGTTAAGATTTGTTAAGCCTGATTATACATTATGATGTATGTAAATAGTTTATTATATACAATATATTGTGTTTACAGCTTTTATTTACTATAATTGTCAATACTATTTTTATTATTAATATAATATGTCAAAAGTAATAGGAAGACCGACAAAGTATAGTGAAGAGCAAATAGATGGGCTTTGCGAAAGAGTTCTGTATCTATTTAAAGACGGATTATCGCAAGTAGAAGTTGCTACAGACATTGGTCTTACTTATGACAGCTACTTACTTTATCAGCAAATTTATCCAAAATTTCGCGAATCCATTAAAAAGGGTCTGCAACTATCGCAGGCTTGGTGGCTAAAACAGGGTCGAGAAGGGCTAAATAATCCTAAATTTAGCTTTACCGGATGGTCAATGCAGGTTAGAAATCGCTTTGGTCTGCGTACTGATGAGCAGCCTGTTCATTTGCCTGCGCTTAAAGAAGCCATCACATTTACAGACAAGATTAACGTTATTACCCACGCTATCAGCGATGGAAGAATTACGCCGAGCGAAGCTAAGCGCTTGTGCGAAGCTATCGCTATTGGTGCGAAGGTAGAAGAAGTGACAGAGCTTAAGCAGATGATTGAGCAGCTTCAAGATAACTTAAAGTATAGAGATGAGTAGTACGGGTGCGCTAAAGAAGCAAGTTAAATCTATGATAAATCGGTATGTTGCAACCGATTATGTTTATTTTCAAGTTCAAAATGGTGATGAAGTGAATGAACTTCATCAGAGCGTATTAGACCGCGATAGTCGTGGGCAGAATGTAATAGTGGTGACGTTTGTATGCTAAAAATTTTCAGTAATAAAAAAGCCGTTGAGATCTTAAGGAATGATGTTTCTGATATTAATAATTATCTTGATTCGCTTGAGCGTATATTTAAGCAAGAAGTTAAATATCTAAAAGATGAGAATTGGAAGTTAATACAGCGCGTCGCTCACCTAGAACAGTTAAATCAGAGCAAGTAAAGGCGATCCGTAAAATGACAATTCACGTTAGCAGAAAACTTAAGAACACGAATCAGCGCATTAATGCACTAGAAAAGCGTGTTGCTGATTTAGAGAAGATGTTGAAAACAGCATTAACGCCGCCTCCGCTATGCTCTCCAGGATTCAAAGAAATCGCTGAGCATTGGGAGCTATATAATGCTATCTAATACGACAGCTAAGCGTACGTACTGGCTTGTTTTTAGAAAAGGCGAACACTGGTATACGCGATTGCTAAAACGCGGCTATGGGCATGTATACGTCGTTACGAATGATGGTAATCAATGGATGCAGTTAGACCCCGTCAGTACGAATTTATCACCATACATTTACGACATACCAGTAGACAGCAACCTACCGAAATACTTAGCTAATCGTGGCTTCAAGGTTATTAAAGTCGTGCTGAATGAGTTAGACAGTAAGCGCAGCATTTTAAGGCCGTTCCTGCTTCTTACGTGTGTTGAGGTCGTTAAGTACATTATCGGGCTTCGCGCATGGTGTTTGACTCCTTACGGTTTGTACAAAAAGTTAACTAAGTTTATTAAGAAGCCATACAAAGGCTTTGGTATTGATAGTATTTCGATTATTTATTGAGGTGAAATCATGGGTGGAAGACCTGACACATCAGCACAAGATAGATTAATGGCGCAGCAAGAGGCGCAGCTTGCAGAGCTAAAAGCGAAGGAAGCAGCAGAGAAAAAGAAGGTATCAGACAGGCAGGCTAAGCTGATGCGTAGACAGCTTGGTGGTAGCTTGATTGATGCAGTTGATCAAAATTCATCTAGCACTCTAGGGTAACCATGACTAAGATTGAAGTTCTTCTTAAACGATTTGACGACGCAATGAGTATAGCGCAATGGTGGCGCCCTACTCTTGATACCGCTTATAAATACACAATGCCGAATCGTAATAGCTTTAACTATTACTATCCAGGTAAACAGAATGACATTGGTGTATATGATATTACAGCAGTATTAGCCGCGCGCTCATTTGCGTCTAAAATGCACTCAACGCTGACGCCACCATTTATAAAATGGGCTGACCTATCTGCCGGTTCTGATATCTCAGATAATGACAAGCAGGACGTTAATGAAGCGCTACAAGCTATCACTGATGTTCTATTTAAGCATCTCCATTCATCCAACTTTGACATGGCAGCAAATGAGAACTATATGGATTTGGCCGTTGGTACCGCTGTGCTTAAGATTGACGAGGGTACAGATGATAATCCGCTCATTTTCACATCTGTTCCAATTTCAGAAATGTCTTTTGAAGAAGACATGTTCGGCACGCTCGATAACTGCTATCGTGAGTTCAAAGTAAAGCTATACCAAATCAAAGAACTGTGGCCTAAAGCTAGTCTTCCGCATTCAATAACCGCCTTAATTGATGATGATAAAAACAAGGAAATCACATTAAAAGAATGCACAATTGTTAGTGATAGCGAGAAAGAAGAGAAGAAGTATACCTACACGGTAATAGAAACTATTACAAATACTATAATCTATGAGCATGTTGAGCCGTCGAGCTGCTGGGTGCCGTTCCGCTGGTCTAAATTGGCTGGCGATACGTTTGGCAGAGGGCCAGCAATTGAGATGCTCAAAACGGTTAAGACGCTCAATGAAGTTGTTGAGTATGAATTGAGGGCGGCAGCTCTTGCTATTGCTCCTCCATTTATCTCATACAATAACAGCGAAATAAACACAAGAACATTCAGAGTTACACCACATGCACTAATACAGCTAAATACAATGCCAGGCATGGGCAAGCCGCTTGAGCAGCTGATGACTAACCCTAATGTGCAATTTGGGCAGTTGTTAGTTGGAGACTTTAGGCAGCAGATTAACAAGGCATTTTATACAGATCCGTTAGGACCAATTGACTCACCAGCCAAAACGGCGACAGAAATAACAATTCGTCAGCAGCAGCTACTAGAAGAGATAGGGCCAGCGTTCGGAAGATTGCAAACTGAGTTTTTAAGTAGAGTTATTGCCCGTTGTATCTACATACTAAGCAAAAAGGGATTGATCCCAGCAATGCGTGTAGATGGCAAGCTGATCACAGTTAAGTATCGCTCTCCCCTAGCCCGTTCACAAGCGCAAGCTGATGTGCTTAGCTTCCAGCAGATGCACCAAACATTAGCTGGCATACTGGGGCCTGAGCTTAGCTTGCTTAGTATTAAATCTGATGAGCTACCAAGGTGGCTAGCTGAGCGCTTAGGTGTTGATCTTGAGCTTGTACGTTCTCCCTTTGAGTTACAGCAAATGCAACAACAGGTCATGCAACTTGCTCAACAACAACAGATACAGCAACTACCTACACAGCAGGCCGCATAATGGACTACAAGAACTACGAATTGAACGAGAAGCAAGACAATTTAACCCATTTTGCAAGAAAAGTATTTAGCACTGATGACGGTAAAAGATTACTTGAAGAACTGAGAAAAGAATTCATTTGTGCGCCTGTTGCGCCGCCAGGATGTGCTAAATGGTACCCTTATTACAGAGAGGGTCAAAACGATATTATTAGGCAATTATTTAAAGTAGTAGAGGCAAAAGATGAGCATTGAACAAAATCAAGATGTACAAAGTAATCAAAGCCAAGCGGTAGCAGGCTCTAACCTGCTTGATGTTTCAGGTGTAACAAAGGAGGTGCAAGAGCAGCAAAACTCACAGATTGATGCTAACGCGGAAGCTGTACAAAACTGGTTTTGGGGTGAAGGCATGAGTGGCGAAGGTGATAAACCTGAATGGCTGTTACCAAAGTACCGCAGTGTTTCAGACCAAGCGAAAGCCTATGTAGAGGCTGAGAAGCGCCTTGGCTCGTTTATTGGAGCGCCTAAGAATGGTTATGACACATCTTTTATAGAAGAATCTGGACTAGATAAAGAAAGCGTACACCTTAATAAGTTCCTTGAAGTCGCTAAGAAAATGAATCTTTCACAAGACGGCTTGCAAGATATACTCGGCATCTACTCTGAGTATGAAAGCTTAAGAGCGCCTGATATCAATGCCGAGCTAGAAAAGCTAGGCGATAACGGAAAGCAGCAATTGCAAGTATTAAATCAGTGGGCAACTAATAACCTTACAGATAAAGAATATAGCCAGTTTACTGGACTGATACGCACGGCTGAAGATGTTAACCTGTTTATGAAATTGCGCGGCTTAACTCGCGAGCAGCCTGTTCCAAATGGCGGCAAGGCGCAGGTTCGTCAGCGTACGCCAGAACAGATTTCGCAAGCTATTCAAGATAACTATGATGCGTATCTAAACAACACTAATGGGTTTAGAGATAAGGTAACTGAAGAAATGCAAAATGCTATTTAAGGTTATTGATTTGTTTCACTTTTATATTATATAATTACTATTAATTCGGATACCACAAAGCTAATCAATGTGCCCGAACAATTAAGAGCTAGCCACTCAAAATTGTTCGGCCTCTAAAGTGAGACACCCGAACGAAAAAGGCAACATTTTTTCGTTAATAAATTTAAGGGTGTTTCACAATGTCTATTCATTTACCTCAAGTCGAAGTCACATTATTTGACTCGCAAATTAAAGCTGAGTTTCAAGCTCAGGGATTTCTATTAAAAAATACCATGCAGCAGCGTAAAGACGTTACTGGCGAGCGTGTTAGGTTCCAACTTATGGGTCAGGGTATGGCTCGTGAAAAGGCGCCTCAAGATGACGTGACGCCTATGAACGTTGAATACAGGCCTGTGTACGCTGATATGAAAAATTGGCACGCATCTGAATATAGCGACATATTCCAAGCCAAATCCGTTAACTTTGATGAGAAGACCGCATTAGCTAAAACCATTGGTATGGCGCTAGGTCGCAGGATGGATCAGATTGTTATTAATGCGCTAGCTAGCTCTGGGACTACTAATATAATCGGCGACGGTAATACCGGGTTTACGTTTGCGAAATTAAAAGAAATTAACAAAATCATGAAGCAAAAAGGAGTGCCCACTAAGGTTGGTCGCCGCTTCCTGGCTATTACCGCTCAGGCTGAAAGCGATTTGCTTGATGAGACCAAATTAACTAGTAGCGACTTCGTTGCAAAACAAGCAATCGAGCGCGGCGGCTTAGATGGCCTTAATGTGATGGGATTCAACATTATTGTTATTCCCGACATGAAAGAAGGCGGTCTACCAATCTCTGGTGGCATTCGGCAGCATTTTGCTTGGCATGAGTTCGCCGCTGGTTATGCAACCGGCATAGATTTCCGCACTACGATTGACTGGATCCCAGTAAAGCTCAGCCATTTGGTTACTGGATTTTTCAGGGCGTGCGCTACTGCAATTGATAATACAGGCATCATCACTATTAACACTAAAGAGGCTGCATAATGGCATACGATATTAATACCATGTCCAGGGTTTCATCTAGCGCAAATAGCAAAGCGCCCATCTTGTACAGTTATGGCAGCGCTACTGATGATGCTGCAACTATTAAGGGTGTTGGCTATTTCAATCCCAAAAAGATAGATCTGAAGATTGGCGACGGGATACTTGTTCACTCGTCAGACGGAAAGCTTGAGCTGCTTAAAGTGACGGCATTGGAGCCTAGCGTAACTGTGGCCCATGCTGACTTCACTCCTGCGGCAGCTGAAACCTAAAAACCTAATAATGAGGGGGCTTTGCCCTCTCTTGAGGTATATGATGGCATTTAATTTAAAACGATTTGGAAAAACGTCAACGACTGGTAACAAGGTTCCGCTCATTTGGACCTATGATGCTGGAGGCGATAGCTTGGCAGATTGCGCTCAATCTGGATACTTTAATGATAATAAGCCTAATTTAGATAATGGCCATTTAATTTACATCAATAAAGGCCCTGATTACTCAATACTGAGAATAGTTAGCATGTCGCCTGACATTGTTACAGAAGTTATTTTTCCACAGCCAAAAACTATCATAGCTCATGGCCTGTACTATTTTGATGAAGTTGCAGACCAAGACACGTTTAGCTTTGAAGTCCCTGGCGTGCTTAATGGTGATACAGCGTTTGTGCAAGTTTTCTCTGGCGCATTAACAAGCGTGCGGCGTGTTCAAGCTTATGATGGCCACATATTTTTTCATTTAGCAGACCCTGTGTCTGGTCATTTTAATGTCAATTATTTGGTGCTGAGGTAGTTATGTCAGGTTTTTTACAAATCAGTATTACAGGTGCTGGCCAACAATCATCTGCTATTGATGTCAGTGGGAAATTTAACCTTGCAATATGGGGTACGTTTGTTGGGACTATCGTATTGCAAGTTAGTTACGACAAGGGTTCTACCTGGCAGAAGGTTGAAGAATACACCGCGCCAGCTACTGACTTAGGAGAATTCGCGCCTCGTGAGATTGTTCAGCTCCGCATTATAAGCGACACATTCACGTCAGGTACAGCCAATTGCAGGATAAGCCAATGAACCTTTATAACGCAATAATGCGCTCTAGCATTTATAAAAACATTAACAAGATTGTAAATGACGATGTCTTGTCATTGATAGGTCAACCAAATGGGATTACTCCATTGGGGCCTAATGGACAAATACCAGCAAAATTTTTACCAAATAACACATCAAGATATTATCAAGTACAAACAGAAGCCGATATGTTAGCGTTTACACAAGCAGACATCGGCGATTACGTTTATATAATTAGCACTAACCTACTCTACTTTCTGTTGTTTGAGCCTGTATCAGACATAAATAACTGGCGCTTAATATCTCAGCCATATGCTGTTACAGCCTTTAACGGGCGTCCTGGGCCGGTGATCATGCCCGAAGCAGGCGACTATAATACAGACATGGTTCCAGAAGGTGAAAAGCCTGACCGCAGGTATTGGACTGATGAGCGTTTTGAAAGCTCTGTTAATGCACGCCTGAATGAACCAAACGGCATACTTGGGCTTGATGAAAACAAAGTAGCTACCGCTGGAGATTTTAACATCACTGGCGTCGGCTCAGTAAAAAACTATATGAGCCAAGCTGCTTTCAATAGCAGGTTTGATGCTAGTTTAAATGCTAAAAAGAATATAGAAATCACCGGTAAATTCACAAGTACAGGTGATGGTGGCGGTTTTCTCGCTCCATATGGTAGCGTAGCAATGCTGAAAGTTGTCGGTTCAAGTGCGGCAATACTTTCACATAACAAAGCTGCCATAGGTATCGGACGGGCGTTAAAACCCGTTCAAGAGGTTGCAAATTCTGGCGATGTTTACATATTACACAGAATGGTTTTCGGCGACGGAAATACCGGCTGGGGCTTTGAGCCTGTTTATAACAACACTGGATTTATTGGAAATGAAAATAAACGGTACATCATCGGCGCATTTGCCAATCTATTTGCAACAGGCATAATCCTAGGCGCGGGCACTACTGCTACAGCAACGGCTGGAGGATTAAAGTTTGACTCTGCACTGAAAAAGCCTCAATACCATGATGGTACCTCATGGCAGGATTTCGGCAGCGCGGCCTACACCGATGCTCAAGCCAGGACTGCTATGCAAGGTGACAAAATTGGTATTAATACTAGCTCGGCACCATTGTGTTCTCTGCAAGTTAATCCTAAACCATCGAGTATACCAACATTACCATTCTTATATGAAACTGCATCACTGATTACTGCTGCAAAACCTAATATAACGGATGGAACTCTTGCGGGTATGCAAGATATCCAAACCATGGCAGTTTCAGGTGTTAATGGGCAGAAATGGGCGAATATCGCTAGAACAAAATTGGGGGCGTATAAACTAGAAAATAGCATTGCACGCACGAAACTAGCATATCATTTGTCTGATAATTTGGGGGCGGAAATAGAAAACACCCCGGAACAATTTGCAATTTACTCGGAAGGGGCTATATCTCAGGCAATCGCGCAGAGCGAGCCAGCGGATACAATGATAGCAAATGGTTCGGGTGCTTTTTACACAACTCAAAATTCGCTATACATCAAACAAAAAAGCAAAGCCGGTGTCGTATCGAAACTCAATTTAACAGGGATTCCCGTTTCTGTCGGAGAGCCAGTGATGCCGGCGAGCGGTGCGGCTGTTTTTACAAATCCTGAAAATGCATGGTCGTATATTAAGGTTCCGACGACACGCGGTCCGCAGATTTTTAGTCTAGGTGGTTTGATTGCTATTGACAATACAGCGTTCAATCCACTACGAGAGGGTGAGGCGCGTCTTCAGGTAAATCTTATTGATGGTAGATACTATGGATCTATAGTTTACCAGCCGCCGGGCAGCATCGTAACCAGATCGTTTAGTCTCGGCTCAGTAGCAGCATAAACATAGAGGAAAACAAAATGCAAAAATTCGAAAAAATCAACGAGAAAATTCACTACGTTTTAAACACAGCGCTCAAAAATCAGGCCGCGGCAGGGCTTGATCTGAGCAGCATTACGCTCGAAGTTGTTGAATATCTGCAACTTCTTGAACAGAAAGCTAAAGCGCTGGCTGATGAAGTTGCTAAGCTGCGTGCTGAGAATGAAGAGTTTAAGAAGGCGAAAAAGTATGATGCTGTTTTAGAAGCTGAAGTTACGCATGAATAAAGCAGATATTATACGACAAGCCAGCTCTTTGCTGGGTAAAGGCCAAGTCAATCAAACATCATCAAGCGGCCCACTTGGAGCCGCTTTAAATGATGCGTACGACCGTGTGTTGCCTGCTGTTTTAGAAGCTGATGATTGGCGCTTTGCAGCAGCTACGCAAGAGCTTAACAGGCTTGAGCATACATCTAATATTAAGCGCTGGCAGTATGTATATCAGTTGCCAGCTAATTATTTGCGTATTAATAAAATGATACCTGATTTAATGGATTATGATATTCAAGAAAATCACCTTTATTGCAATGCGAGCAAGCTTGCAATTGAGTTTAGGTTTTTGGTTGATCCCTCTAAATTCAGCGCAACATTCACCGACTTCTTTGTTTATAAACTCGCGTGTGAGGCAAGCCCGATTGCATTGGCAAAACCTGAGTATGCAAGCTGGCTACAGCAACAGGCTGACAAAAAGTACCTTAAGGCATTAGCTTCAAACGGGCAAAGCATACCGCCACGCGAAATTGTCGACAATCCATTTATAACAGCTGGGTATTGGTAATGCAGTTACAGGCCAACTTTACGTTGGGAGAAATTACTCCCCTCCTCTATTCGCGCGTAGATTATGAGGGCTATTACAAAGCAGCAAAGCGGCTTAGAAATGTGCTTGTGCTTCCGCAAGGCTCTTTTGTACGGCGCTTTGGTACGCGCCACATTGGCGAAGTAATAGGTATTGATAGCTATACAAAAACTAGATTCACTATGCTTCAGTACTTCGATACAGAAATATTTTTAGTAATTTTTAAGCCGTTGCAGATTGTTATTTATCATAATGATAAACAAGTTGCAACTGTAGCTACCAGCTATACTGATGCACAAATTAAAAATCTTTACTTTACGCAAGACTCTAACCAATTGTGGATTTTTCACGAGGACCATAGGCCAGCCAAGTTGCAAATGGTCACGCCTTTTAACTCGTGGGCCTTAGTGCCGCAAACCTTTAAGAATCCGCCCACTTATATTTTTAATACTAATTACGACGCTATTACATTTACACCTAGCGTGACAACTGGAACAGTTACCATAACCGCTAGTAGCGCCATTTTTACCGATAAATTTGTTGATGGTCAGTTTTTTGGTAATTCTGGATTTGTGCGTTTTACCAATTACATTAGCCCCACACAAATGTCAGGTTATACCATCACGGATTTTGCAAATCTAAATCCAATTTCTGGGCGAGATTCGGCATTAAGTGAGCCTGCCATTAGCGACTTTAGAGGCTGGCCAAAGACTGGTACTTTCTTCCAAGATAGGCTTGTATTAGGCGGCACAAAAAGCTTACCGGAGGGCATTTTTATATCAGTCACTGGCGAATTTAATAACTTTGATAGCGGTACTGGACTTGATAGCGATGCTATTAACTTCTTTATTCGTAGCGATAAAGCTAACATCGTTAAGCATGTGCTGCACACTAACAACTTGATTGTTTTCACTAGCTCAGGAGAGTGGAGCAGCCCGCCGTTTACCGATAAACCAGCAACGCCAAGGGACTTTTACCTAATACAACAGGCTAGAAATGGTGTAACAGAAGCAACTCCAGTTGTGATGGATGATCAAGTAATCTTCGTAGACAAGGGCGGCAAGATTATACGAAGCCTGATTTATAGCGTTGAGCGTGGCGCCTATGTTGGCAACAATATTAGCATCACCGCACCACATCTAATTAGAGACCCCATAGGCGCTTGCACATTTGAAAATCCAGCCGTCTATGATGGTACGTATATGCTCCTTGTTAACTCGGATGGAACGCTAGCAATTTATCAGAGCATGATGAGCCAAAGCGTAAGTGCTTGGTCTCTATCTACAACGAATGGCTATTTTAGAGAAGTCACTTCATCAGATTCAAATGTGTACTTTTTAGTTGAGCGTACGGTTGATGGCCACCAGAGATACTTTATTGAAAAGCTAGACTTTAGCTGTTTTACCGATAGCACCATAGATTTTAATTATGATGATCAAACCAGTGTTATAGAGAACCTTGGTCACTTAGAGGGTCAAGAAGTATTTGTGACTGCCGATGGATACTTAGCCGGAACGCATAAAGTTATAGGCGGCAAGGTTACCATAGAGAATACAGCCAAGCATGTGTCGGTTGGCATTAACTATATTCCTGAAATTGTGCCATTGCCATTGGGCGGACAAACACCGGCCGGCTATACGCTTTATGACGAGAAGTTTATTAAAGAAATCTATATAGATTATATGGACTCGCTGGGACTATATATTAATGATTTTGAGATACCACTGGAATCATTACACAAAATGGATGCGCCACAAACGCCGAAATCTGGTGTTTATACATACAACCCGTTTCAAGGGTGGGAACCAACTGAAGAAATTATTATCACACAGAAAGAGCCATTGCCTATGACAATTAGAGCGATTGGCAGGAGGTTATCATAATGGGAGTAGTAGCACCTTTTCTACCGTTGATTGCTGCCGGAATTGGCACAGCAGGGCAAATTATTACCCGTAACGATGCTACAAAAGCGCAACAAAAGCAGATTGATATACAACGCCAGCAGGCTCAAATTGCGGCAGCAGATAAAAGCAAACAGCAGGCAGAGAACTTAAATCAGGTTATGTCTAGTAATATAGCTGCATCAGCTGCCAAAGGCATAAGCTTGGCAAGCCCTAGCTTTAAGACAATTAATAATGCTGCATTTGGAAAGTTCCAAGAAGATGACAAGATGAATTCATTAAACCTTGCCGGGCGTATGGCGTACTTTGATGCTGAGTCTCAATCACTGAATTACCAAGCCATGTATGGCATGTTTGGTGACCTAGTCGGTTTTGCCGAGAAAGCGTTTAACCTAACTAATTTTAATAAGGGCAAGTAATGGCCGACTTAAGAAATTATGAGCGCTCATCAGAGTTACAGCAAACACCAATGGCTGATGTTATGTCGCCAGCTGAAAAGCTAATAGGCACATTACGCCAGTTTACCGATAATAGATTTAAGCAAGCTCAATCAATAGCAAATGATAAAGCCGCTAAGGCAGGTCAATCAGCTGGAAGCAACTTAAATTATCAAGAAAAAACAGCTTATACAGAAGCTGATAGAGCCTTTAATCAGGCTGCTCAGCAAGCGCACCAGGCGTTAATTCATACGGAAATACAAACGAATATAATGAAATATAGGGTTGATACTATCGATAATTTAAGCCCTAATAGTTTGTCTGAATTTAATGCAAAAGTAGATGGATTTAGTAAGGGATTACTCTCAAGCGTTGGTGAAGGCAACCAAGACTATGCCAAGAACTTAATAAGTTATTACACTACCACTAACCAGATTCAAGTTGCCAGCGCTGTACGTGGGTTAAATAAGCAGATACAGCTAGCTGGTATACTTGATTTTACTAACAGGGTTAACTCTCAGGCAAACGATGCCGCTTTTGCAGGGGATACTATTTCTTCTGCCGCACTATTCCATGATGCTAAGCGTAAGCTAGGTGCATCATTGTACGCTGGAGTCATAAGCCCATCTCAGTATGAAAGCAAAGTTCAAGCAATGCGATCAGAAATTAACGTATCACATTACATGGGACAGTTTCAGCGACAACTACAAGCAGGAAAAGGAAAGGAAGCCTATCAGCATTTTATGGATGAAGTGCATCCAGACACTACAGGACATACTAAAAACCTAAGCTATCTTGAAGCGGATTCTATACGCTCAAAAATGCACACAATGCTACAGGCTCATAAGCAAGAACGAGATTTGCGCTATAGCAGCCTAAACAAAGAGGTTGGTGATTTTGTGGCCGCCAATACGACCAATACCGATCTTGATCCTATCATTGTCAAAGAAAAGGCTGCTAACCTTTCTGCTCAGGTAATGGATGCTTATGATGATAAGCCCTATGAAAAGGAAAAATCTTTAAGAAAAATACAGTTTGGCATGATGGCTCAAAATGTATTAAGTGAAGCTCAGTTTTTAAGCCCATCAGAACGCGCTGAAATGATTACTCAAATTACGACTATGGAGCAAAAGCGTGGCGTAGAATTAACCAAAGATGAGGTGCAAAATTACTCAGCCCTAATTAATTCATTGCAAGCTATGGACAAGCAGTTAAAGGAAGATCCTGCCGCTTACGCATTTAAGCACCCAGCAGTTAAAAGAGCTTTAGAGAATCGACAAGAACAGCTACGCGGACAAGTTTCACTTACTGGCGATACGCTGCAAACGGCAGGACTTCCTCAGCAGCAATTAGGCAAAGGTGCGCCAATCAATGTTGATCCGTATTACTCATCTATCCAAATTCAAAAGCATATGGGCATCCCTGACAAGGACATTTCTTTAATTCCTAAAGCAGAGCTAGCCGATTTTGCATCGAGTATATCTAACTTAGGCGCTGAAGATTCACTAAAGGCCTTACAACAAAAAATAGCGCAATACCCAGGCTATGAAGGTATTGCAGCAAAGAATCTAAGCAAGGCCGTTAAGTTTTCAGTCATGGCGTTGTTAAATGCCTATAATAATCCCTCATCCCGTGCGCGCATGTCATTACTATACCAAGCAGCTAATAATAGTGAAGATGAATTGAAAAAACCGTTGACCAGTGACCAATTAAGAGGACTTAAGGATGATGTCGCAAGAGCTTTGCAAGCTAATTATGGAGAAGCTGTATTAAACATGCCAGGCGACCAAACAGCAGGCATTAATGCTCGCGCTGAAATTGCTACTAAAGCAGCTATGGTTTACGCACTCAATGGTGTTCCTAATCCAGCTCAGCAAGCGGTCAATGATTTAGTAGATAATCATATTAATACATTTAGGGTTAATGGCCACCTAGTTATGGTTCCTAGCAATATTGATGCTAGCAGCGCTCAGCGTGGTATACGCTCGTTACTCAAGTCAGTTGACGTAAATAATTTACGTGTTCCAGATTTGCTACATCAAGGTCTTCCAGATGAAAGACGGCAAGCGATTTATCATGATGAGTTAATTTTTAATGGCATGGCCGCCATGTCAGAAGACAACGAAGGGATGTACTTGGTAGATAAAAACAAGATACCCGTTGAAACAAAAGACGGTAAATTAATTTCTTTCAACTTCAAAGATTTAACAAATCCAAGCAATGCCGCCTTACATAATGATATGAGTTATGCGGATAGCTTAATAAAAACTCCATTTATGCCATTGCCTACCCCATCGCCAAGTTTTGTAAGAAGGCTGCCGCAATGATAAATAAACCATTTATTGAAGTACCAAGATTTGAAGATAATCCAGGTTTTGGAGAAGACCAGCGCCAAGGCTTTATTACTGGCACATATGCCGCATTAGAACATGAATTGGATTATGGCTTAACAAGAAGCACTATAGATATAGCAAAAAAGCTATTTGATACAAGTGAGTTCTTATCGCCTGAAGAATATAACAAAAGCGAATATAAACGCCCAGGCCTTAATTTTGGCAATGGCGTACACCTTGAAACTGCCAAGCGTGCAGCTGATAGGTATGACAAAAAGCTAGAATATGAACAAACCATAGGTTCCATGAATAATGGGTTTTTACGTGGCACATCTCAATTAGTTGGTGGCTCTATCGGTTTTTTATTAGACCCTACTAACTTAGCTATAACCGCCAAAATCCCAATGCTAGTAGGCGCTAAAGCCGCCCCATATGTAATGAAGATGGCAGAGAGTCCGTTAGCTAAACGTGCTTTACAGGCTGGACTAGGATTTGCAGAAGGCGCAGCTATTATGGCGCCTCAAGAGATAGCTAGCTTTGCTGCTGATAATATGTATGGTGAAGACCCCGGCGTCCTTAATCCACTCATTAACATTGGTTTGGGTGGCGTGCTAGGCGGTGCTATTCGTGGCGCGTTTGGATTTCGTGAACACATAACCACTAATGTAGACAATGTGGCCAAAGAAACAGCAGTTAATCAATTGGCGGCTGGTAAAAGTGTCCGCGTTGATGAACTCATGCGGCATGGGGCCTATGAAGCTGATTTACGAGCTATGGAACGAAATAATATTGCCGCCATGCCTAAGACTCGTGAGCAACTATTTGTTGAAAACTTGGGCGATAGAATAAGAGCTGATAACCAAGCACGAAATGCTGAAGCATTTATTAGCGACCTGCAGAAAAGCAGAGAAGAACTTTTGCCACTCACAGGTAATAAACTATCTATCCATGATGCTAAAAGCTTAACTCAAGAAATCCAAGGCTTACGAACAAAAATTAATTCATTAGATAAAAGTTTCGATGACTACCTTGCCAGAATAAGGGAAGAAAACAAGCAATCAACCTATAAGGAGGCGGTTGGCAAGGCCAATAAGGCGCTAGCTAATGACAAGCAGCCTTTACAAGATGCGCTAGCTACTGCTGAAACTAAGCTTAAGAATCACGAGGCGGCTAAAGCGTCTGAAGCGGAGTTAAGCCGAATTGAGCAACACATGGCGGAAATCAGAAAGTCGCAAGCCATTAAGCCAGAACTGTTAAAGAGTCTAGATAAACTGTTCGAACCACTGCTTATCAATAAACCTATTTCTGTTAAGCGCATCCTAGATGGTGATTATAACTTAGAGCATTTGATTCAAGAGCCACACGCTAACACGGTAGCTTTTAACATTGCCAGGCAGCGCATACAAAACAATGTGGCACAGGTAATGCTAGATGCTAGAGAAACAAAGCCTTTAACTGCCGATCAGATCAAAGCAGCTAGTGAGCATATGCAGTCTTATAAAAGCGATAGCACCTACAATGCCGCTGAATCAGAATCCTTTAGAAATGAGGTTAATGCTTTACCTGAGAATATTGAGGCCGATATTGAGCATATAAAGAAGAGGGTCGACTCATTTAAAGAAACATTGCCAGAAGACCTTAAGTTCAGCATGGAAGAGCTTAAAAGTGCAAACGAGAATATTGAACGGGTAGATAGCGCCATACAAAACATTATTAACTGCCTAAGGGGTGAATAAGTGAAATGTGATTTAGAGTTTTTTGAAAGCCTTAAGGATATTTTCAATAAAAAAGATTCAAAAGAAATACTTGATGACCTTCGTAAACGCGCAAATGCTAAAGTTAATCAAGGCGCCTCGCTTGATGATGCGCTAAACCAAGCGGCTGCTGATGTTGCCAAAGATTATGCTGAAGGTATTAAGCAGAAGTCTTATCAGCATTTAGTTAATCTCACGCGCTATGACGATGCAAAAAAATTCATATTTAGCTTTGATAACCCCGTAGAAGGCTTATCGGTTCTGATGGGTGGAAAGCCCATTAAAGGAAAGGTTGGCGCCCGTGATAGTGTTGATGCGGCTCAAGTGAACCGTAAATCACAGCTGGCTGGCATGTTCATTGAGGAGCTTAATAAGGGTGAGGCGCTAGAGGCATTTCATGATCCAGCTAATCATGCAGATGTGTGGCGCGAAGCTTACAACCCAGGCAGCACTAGCAATGCTAAGGCCAGAAAGATAGTTGATGCTATTCAAGCGGTTTATGGCCATGGCCGTAAATTGCTAAACAAGAATGGCGCCGCTATTGGTGAGCTTAAAGAATACCTTGGCAAGCAAATTCATAACATAGAGAAGATGATTCAAACAGGTGATAATTGGGCCTCATCTAAAAAGATAAATTTTGCTATTCGAAGAGGTGCAAAAACTACCGATGAGGCTGAAAGGCAAATACATGAATTAGCATATTCCAAATGGCTTGATCACATATTGCCAAGACTCGATCATGAAAGAACTTTTGAAGGCTCAGATCCAGAAGAATTTCTACGCGGCGTTTATGACACCATTGTGAAGGGCAAGTATAACCCTACTAGATTTGAGGGTGAATTTACATTTCAAGGACCTGGCAACAAAGCCAAGAAAGTTAGCCGTGAACGGGTGTTACACTTTAAGGACGGTGATGCAGCCTTTGAGTATAACCAACGTTACGGCGCTGAAACGCTGCCAGCCACTATTGACCGAACATTGCGTTCTATGGGCGATAATATAGGGATCATGGAAAAGTTAGGCACTAATCCGGCCTCCATGTTTGACCGCTTGGCCAAAGAGGCCGAGCAGTATGCAAAAGATAATTTCTTGAAAACAAACAAATTAAAGTTTGCACGTAACATCTTAAAAGAGGTAGACGGTAGTTTGAGAACACCTATTGATAATGTTTTTGCAAAAATAGCATTAGGCATTCGTATTGACGAGCAATTATCAAAGCTAGGTGGCATGATGCTTAGCGCTATTCCAGACATGGCATTACGAGCTAGCGTTATGCGTCAAAATGGTGTTGGTTGGTTGGAGTCTGAAATTAAAAGTCTTGGCATGTTTTTTAGTGGAACCAAGAAAGAAGAGAAAGAATTTGCAAGCTTATTAGGAGTATCTACCAGTGCTTATAACCATGATTTTGCTTTAGAGATATCATCAGGTAATAGCCCAGCCGGTTTTTTAGCTAAAACAACGCAGAAGTTTTACAAGCTTAACGGTATAGAGTGGTTTGATAGAAAAAACCGCACGCAAGCAACCGCTTTTTGGGGCGAGCATTTGTTTCAGCAAAAGGACAAAAACTTTGAATCTCTTTATCATGGATTGCAAGATGTTTTATTAGAAAACAATATTGATAGCAAGCTGTGGGATTTGTTTCGTAAGTCTGAA
>Ga0182739_1002066_pt1 | contig 19332 bp, 18 predicted proteins | sample eDN5th30CBELigBY_FD_128873 | JGI IMG/M metagenome (GOLD analysis project Ga0182739, IMG submission 128873) | Enriched backyard soil microbial communities from Emeryville, California, USA - eDNA 5th pass 30_C BE-Lig BY (version 2) (version 2) | ecosystem: Environmental > Terrestrial > Soil >...
CCTGTACTGGGAACTCCACGAACGCGGATTCGACCAGGCCGCCCGGATCGGGGATTGGAAAGGGGTCCGCCACGGCCTGACCGGCCCGATCGAACTCTTCGATCTCAAAGCTGACCGCAAAGAAACGCAGGACGTGGCCGCTCAACACCCGGAGCGGGTCAAGCAATTCGAAGAGTACTTCAAGACCGCTCGCAGCGACTCGGACCTCTGGCCGATCCGAACTTCGACGTCAAAGCGTGCTGCAGCCAAAGTCAACTCCCGATGAGCTACGTCGTTCTGTGACGTACCAGCGTCAAGACGCCTCGACCAAAAGAGGTGGTCACTCCGATGACCACCTCTTCAGTCGCTTGGTGGAAGTGCCTCCGCCGCTCAATCGCCGGAACTCGAGGGGGACTTCGCCTGCCGTTCTCGGGCGCGCCGTTGAAACTCTTCGACCTGCGCCTTGAAGATGTCGTGCAAGTCGTCCTGCTCACCCGGCCGCGTGAGGTCCTGTCCTTTCTTGGTGACGGCGATAAAGCCGATGCACATCTCGTCCGTCGTCGCTTCTCCCCACTTCACCACCTTCGGCGGGCGGTTCGGATTGCGAGGATTGGCGGTGGAATTGTCGTAGTGGGCCACGAGCTTGAGAACGGTCCCCTTCGGAAGCGTAATCGGCTGTTTGAAGTAATAGGTGTTTTGCCAGCCGAAGTCCCAGTCATCGATTTTGACCAGGTCCTGAGTTCGGCCGTCGGGGAAACGGAGCGACATGCTCACATCCTTCCCCAGCAGGTGCATGTGGGGTGTAATCGCCCAGGCCTCGAGATCAACGGGGACGGGCCAGGCCGCCTCGGCCTTGAAATTCGAGTCGTTCGCCGGGATCTTCAGGTCGAGATTGAGCGCGGCGTTCCAGTGCAAGGTTTGCCGCACGGGCGTCCGAGCGAAGTGGAGGCCGATACGAGAGCGGTCGGTCTCCGGTTTCCCGCTGGGGTTGTAGTGGATCTGGATCACGATGTCCGCCCCCCGTGGCAACGCTCGACCGATCCCCTTGGGAAGCTGGCTCGGCTCGTTACCGGGCGCCCACCCTCCGAGGTCACCGTGGATCTCCACCCCGGGGCCCGAAAAACAGGAATAGCCCGGGCCCGGGTCGGCCTCGTCCTTTTTCCGCCCTTCCCCCGAGACATCCACATAGCTAAGCATGTGATGCACAACCCGGCGGTTTCCGGGGCGGTATTCGATCGCCGTCACATAGACGTCGCTCGGCAGGTTGGTCGGGACGACGAAGCAACGATAGATATCCTCACCGGCGGCCGGAATCGCAAAATCCTCGGGGAGCTCGAGCACGAGGTCCGGAGTTCCCAGCGCCCACTCGTCAGCGAACTTGGGGGCGGGAGGGACCAGCGTCGGGTCGCCTTGGGGCGCCCCCGCATCGGCCCACGCCACGAGCTTCGCGACGTCGTCGGGTGCGAGCGACCGGTCGTTCTTGAACCCCGGCCCCACGTGGGGGTCGGGCTTCCAGGGGGGCATCTTGCGTTCGGAGGCGACCGCCGCGATATCGTCGGCCCGCTTCCGCGCCTGCTCGTAGGTTTCCAGGGCGAAGGGCCCGACCTGACCGCGACGATGACACTCCAGGCAGTTCTTCTGGAGAATCGACGCGATTTGCTCCGCGTACGTCGGGGCCGGGGCGGGCTCGGGGATCGGGCAGCCCACCGCCGCCACATGGAGACTGGCCACCTCTCGACCCGCCAGAACGGCAGCAATGGCGTCGCGCAGCTCGCTGACCATCGGATTGGCGTTCTTCTTCTGGCGGGCCGCGAACTGGTCGTCGATCCGGCCGTAATAGCGAACCGCCCCTCGGTCATCCACCAGGAACGCCTCGGGCGTGACGGTGGCCCCAACCTTCGCGGCGAGAGTCCCGCGACCGTCGTGGACGACCGGGAACTTGAGCTCGAAGTCCTTGGCGTGAGCGAGCATGTCGGCATTGGAGAGGTCGGGGTCGACGCACACGCCGACGAGGTTCAGAGACTCGGGGGGATACTCGCCCCGAATCCGATTCAACATCGGGCTGTAGGCGTTCGAGATCGGGCACTCCGACGAGTAGAAGACCAGCACCGAGACCCCACCCCGAGGGGGAGAAAGCTCCACGAGTCGGCCGTCCGGCCCCTTTAAAGTCGGCAACGAGACGGTTTTGACCGCCGGCCCCTCCCCTTCTGCTTCTGCCGCCGCTCCCCAGCACGCGGTCAAGCCCACCAGTCCAATTCCAAGCACCGAGCGCAGGAAGAACTTCGAATCGAGCATGAATCAGATCCTTGGAAGGAGGAAACGCGGGGGGAGGCGTCCCCGGGCGAGTATCGCCCGCAGGCCCGTCGCATGGCGATTGAAACCGACCGGCTTGCCGTCCTTGCTCCCGAAGCGTGGTAGAACTCGATCATCCTCCTGTTCGAAAATAGCATAGTCGGACCGGAGCCTGCCGTCCCAAGAAATCGCGACGGAGAATCCGATCAGCCCGGCCTTGGCACGGCGAGCCCGGACGAGCAACCGCCCCCTTGCGGAGACATCACCAGGGGGCAGACCACTCGAGCACAGAGGCTGTCCTCAACGCTCTTGTTGAGTCATCAATGGGCTCTGCAAGCCAGCGGCCCGGTACCCGGCGCCGAGCCAGATTCTCCAGAGACGAGGTGCGCCAGGGAGGGCGTTTGGGGAACCGACTCGAACGGACCAATGAGGTCTGGCTCGCGTTCAGGCGCGTTCTCCCGGGTGGACTACGGCCGAAGTGGGGCTGGCAGGGGGCTGGCGGAGGCCATGTCCATGACCGTGTTCATGGGCCTCGTCCGGTTCCGACATCGCAGTCAGTGCCATCAGAGCGAAACCGGCCAGCAGCGCGAGGGAGAGAAAGATACGGTCGTGCTCGTGAAACTGGAGTTCCGGGAGCAGGTCGCTCAACGCGATGCAAAGGAAGGTCCCGGCCGAGAACGCCAACGCCGCGGCCGTCGCCGCTTCCGACGCGTCAGGGCTCATCCGCCCCATTCCAAGAACGAAGATAGCAACCCCCAAGGGGATCATCAGCGCAAAGCCCAGGTTGACCAGGTGGGCCAGGAATCGGGGCGCACCGGCCCGGAGCATCAAGCTGACAATCGTGAGAGCGTCCGCCGGCTTGTGGATGACGGTCGCCAGAAAGACGCCCCAGGCGGCCCCGCCGAGGGTGTGGTCGGGTTGACCGGCGATGGAAGCAGCACTGGCCAGGGCGACCCCACCCGCAAGAGAATGAGCCGCCAGACCGAAGGCTGCAGCCCCCCAGTGCAGGGACGTCCCCTTGGCACTCGCACCGATCCCCCCGGGCGCATTCGAGTCGACCAGCCCCGCCGAGTGGCCCCGGCCACCGCGATGTTCGTGGGCATGGGTCGGGCACGGCTCGGCCGGATCGGCCGGCGCCTCGTGATGGTGGAACGCGAAGAACCGTTCCAGGAAAAATAAGGCCAGCAGGCCAAAAGCGGCCCAATACAAGGTCCGGGCCGACCCCATGTGCACGGCCTCGGGCATCATATGAAAAAACGCGGCTCCCAGCATCGCGCCGGCAGAGAAGCTCAAGTAGCCCTGAAGCCGGGTGTGCGTCAAGACCGTCGCCAGTGGCAGGAGTCCGCCCAAAACACTGACGCCGACGATCGCGACGCAGAACAGAACGAGGGTCGTGGTCATCGTGGTATCCGTCTTCCCTCGCTCCGAGGTTTTCCCTTTGTCCCTTGTTTCCGCAAGCCCTGCGCGGAAATAATAGTATGCAGAACCCTGGAGCCGGTCGCTGCTCGGCCGATTCACACGTCTCCCACTCCGGCCGCCCCAATGCGACTCGCGCCGATCCGCAAGGGAACCCTTATGGCCAAGCTGAGCGAACCGGAGATCCTGGAAAGGATGGCCACCGCCAAAGGATGGGAACGGCACGGCGATATGCTCGTCCGCTCATGGCAATTCCCATCCTTCCGCCGCGCCCTGGAGTTTGTCAACCAGGTCGGTGCACTGGCCGAAAAACACGACCATCACCCTGATATCATCCTGAGCTACCGTCAGGTCCAGCTCGAACTCTCCACCCACTCCGACGGCGGCCTCACCGCGACCGACTTCTCATTCGCTACGGAACTCAATGCGTTGCCGATCGATCGCTGACCCACTTCACCAAGCCCACTGAGAGGTTCTCAATCAGAGGCGAAGCAGCGACAGCCAAAGGACAAAAAAACCCCCGACAGAGAGGGCCGGGGGTCGCACATCGAAGCCGCTCTTGAAAACCGAACGGCCGATCCAACGCATTCTGGTTCTGGTGCCTTAGCTCGGTCGCTTCGGCCCGGATTGCCCCGGCGCCAGACGACGGAACTTGGTCTTGGGCAGGTTGAAGACCCCCTGCTCCGGCACCCATCGCTCATCCTCTTGGAGCAGGGCCAGCCGCTCGGGCCGGGTCAACACGTTGCGGGTCCGTGACAGCCCGCCCCCCTTCTTCAGACTCTTGTCGATCGACATCGCCCTGATTCCCCCGGCGCAACCGTTGGCTTTGCGCCTCAGTATCACCAAGTCATCGCCCACCACGGGGAATCAACCACCCCCGAGGCGAAAGAGAAGATCATAATCCAAACGGGCGGCTCGACGCAAGGCTTGCGTGGAAGACGGCATGAGGCGGGCGCACTTGCCCAGCTTCGCCGATTGGTTTAGATTCAGATAGAGTCAAACGGAATCTTAAAACGCCCCCTGTTTTCCCGAGGATCCCCCGGCGTGACACTGCTGGAGACCGCACTCGAAGGACTGCCGAAACGCCAGGGCAAAGTCCGCGACGTCTACGACCTTGGCGACCGACTCTTGATGATCGCCACCGACCGGATCAGTGCCTACGATTGGGTCATGCCCAACGGGATCCCCGACAAGGGACGCATTCTGAGCGGCGTCAGCGCCTTCTGGTTCGACCAGTTGCAGGTGCCCAACCATGTACTCTCCACTGATGTCCGGGAGGCACGGTTGGATCTCGCCCCGAAAGTGCTCGAGGCCTTGACTGGGCGGTCCATGATCGTCAAGAAGGCCGATGTCATCCCGTTTGAGTGCGTCGTTCGAGGCTACGTCTCCGGCAGCGGCTGGCGCGAGTATCGACAGTCGGGCACAATCTGCGGCGAACGCTTGCCGGACGGTCTCGTCGAGAGCGCCAAGCTCGATCGGCCTTATTTTACTCCCGCCACCAAGGCGGAGAGCGGACACGACGAGAACGTGCCGTTTGCCGTCATGGTCGAAGCGCTCGGAGCCAAACAGGCCGAGCTGCTACGGGACCGGAGCATCGCGATTTTCGAACAGGCCAGTCACCAGGCGCTCGAACGCGGCCTGATCCTGGCCGACACCAAGTTCGAGTGGGGACACGATCGGCAAACCGGGGAGTTGCTCCTCATCGACGAGGTCCTGACACCGGATAGCTCGCGGTACTGGTCGACCGAGACCTATCGTCCGGGCGGTCCTCAGCCGTCGTTCGACAAGCAGTTCGTCCGCGATTGGCTGGATGCCTCGGGCTGGGACAAGTCGAGTCCTCCCCCCGAGTTGCCCGACGACGTGGTGATGAAGACTCGCGAGAAGTACGTGGACGCTTACGAGGCTCTGACAGGCCGCGCCTTCCCCTGGAAATGACATGCTCCGTTACTTGACTGCAGGTGAGTCGCACGGCCCGGCCCTGACGGCGATCGTCGAAGGCTTTCCCTCCGGAATCACGCTCGATCGCACGCTGATCGACGGCGAGCTCAAGCGGAGGCAAGGCGGATACGGCCGAGGAAAACGGCAAACGCTCGAGACCGACGTGGTGATCGTCGACTCAGGGACGTATCACGGAGTCACGACCGGGGGACCGATCACCCTTCGGCTCGTCAATAACGACGCCAAGCTCGAACGGCTCCAGGAGCCCGCGGCACCGCGCGGGGGCCATATCGACCTGGCCGGCTCGATCAACTACCAGACCGGAATCCGCCAGGTCCTGGAACGGGCCAGCGCCCGAGAGACGGCGCTTCGAGTCGCCGTGGGCGCGCTCGCGAAGCTTCTCCTGCGCGAGCTCGGCATCGAGGTCGTCGGCTATGTGCGCGAGCTAGGCGGCATTGCCGCCCCGCCGTTGTCACTGGACCCCGCCGTGCGTGACGCGAGCCCAGTATACACGCTCAATCCCGAGGCCGACCCTTCGATCGTCGCGGCCATTGACGCGGCGAAGGCCGCGGGGGATACCCTCGGGGGCATCGTCGAGACGGTCGTCACGGGTTGCCCGATCGGGCTGGGAAGCCATGCCCAGTGGGATCGCAAGCTCGACGCCCGGCTCGCGCTGGCGGTGATGAGCATCCAGGCGATCAAGGGGGTGGAGATCGGTCTCGGTATCGAGGCGGCTCGGCGCCCTGGCTCCCAGGTGATGGACCCGATCGTCCACGAGGCGGATCATCCCGCGTCCGACCTCCGGTTCGGATTCCGCCGCCCGACGAACAATGCCGGCGGCATCGAGGGGGGAACCTCCAACGGCGAGCCGATCGTTGTCCGGGCGTCGAAGAAACCGATCAGCACCCTCGCCGCCCGGGGCCCGTCGGTCAACATGGCGACCAAGGCCCCCCACCCGGCCTCTTACGAACGCTCCGACGTTTGCGCCGTGCCGGCCGCCAGTGTGATCGTCGAGAACGTCGTCGCATTCGAAATCGCCTCGGCGATCGTCGAGAAGTACGTCGGCACCAGCTTGGGCGCGATCAAGGCGGCCCAGGCTGCGCTTCACGACCTGGCCCGGACGCACCTGGAGACCTGGGGGACCGAACGCTCGTAAAGAGCTGGCCGGCTGCCCCTTCGACCCGGGGGTGGCGAGACCGCTCCCGGGAATCCACGGACTCCGACCATGGCCGCCCGAGGGCTTCAAGCGGCTTGGGCGGCCATGACATAGGCTCCCCCTTCCAGAGTGCCCCGAAGGGGAGGAAGGAGGAGCCTATCTCCAACGGATCGAGCTTTTCTCAGGAACGTCGGACCAGCAAGCGATCAGTCAGCAGGGACGGTGGCTGCTCACTCTTCCTCGTCGAGCTCATCCAACTCCCCAAGACTCCCGTTGGCGGCCGGGCTGACCATGGCCCCTCGCACGCTCATCACCTTCGTGGTGAGCTCCTCGGCAATCGTCGGGTTATCGCGGAGGAACTGTTTGGCGTTCTCTCGCCCCTGCCCGAGCCGGAGGTCGCCGTAGTTGAACCACGAGCCCGACTTCTCGATGAGCTTGTCGGCCAGCGCCAGGTCCATGAGGTCTCCCTCGCGGGAGATTCCACCACTGTACATCATGTCGAATTCGCAGACGCGGAACGGCGGGGCCACCTTGTTCTTGACGACCTTGACCTTGATCCGCGACCCGGTCACTTCCTCCCCTTCCTTGACCGGCCCGATCCGTCGCACGTCGATCCGACACGAACTGTAGAACTTCAACGCCCGTCCCCCGGGCGTTGTCTCGGGACTGCCGAACATGACGCCGATCTTCTCGCGGATCTGGTTGATGAAGATCAGGACGCACTTCGACCGCGAGACGCCACCAGTGAGCTTCCGCAACGCCTGGCTCATCAGCCGGGCCTGAAGGCCGACATGGCTGTCGCCGATCTCTCCCTCCATCTCGGCCCGAGGCACCAGCGCCGCGACCGAGTCCACCACGATGATGTCGACGGCGTTCGACATCACCAGCATCTCGGCGATCTGAAGCGCCTCTTCGGCACTGCCGGGCTGGCTGACCAGGAGAGACTCGATATTCACGCCCAGCTTCTTGCACCAAGACGGATCGAGCGCATGCTCGGCGTCGATGAAGGCGGCGACTCCCCCCGAGGCCTGAGCATTGGCCACCGCATGCAACGCAATCGTCGTCTTACCGCTCGACTCGGGCCCGAACAGCTCGACGATTCGGCCCCGCGGCAGCCCCTTCCCCCCCAACGACAGGTCGAGCGACAACGCCCCCGTCGAGATCCCCTCAACCTCGAAATGGCTCCCCTCACCCAGCTTCATGATCGCGCCGGCGCCGAACGCCTTCTCGATCTGACCGATCGTATTATTCAGCGCCTTCTCTTCGGCCGACACCGACACTGCCTTCGACTCTGCCGACACCTGTCGCTTGGCCACGGGCGCATCCTCCTAAGACAGAAATCTTCTCTGTACGCAAGAACACTATTCTATCGTACAAAAATGCAGTCGGTCAAGTTGATGGCGGTCGGTTTCTGCGTCCCTGGAGCACGGCGCGGGCCAGGGGTGCATAGGCCGGCCCCTCGCTGGTTAGGGTCGAGGCAAAGGTGACGAGCTCGGGAACCCGAAATGAGCCGGCCGACCAGGTCCGGTAGTGGTTGAGCAACGGCAGCAAATCGACCGGTTCGTCCCGTTTCCGCTTGAGGCGTCCCAGAGTGATATGAGGCGTGAATTCCTCGTCGCAGGGGTAGCCGGTCGCCGCTAACGCGGGCGCGAGGAGTGCCCGCATTTCGTTGACGATCTCCAGGCCAGGCCCGGTCACTCCGACCCAGATCACACGGGCCTTGGCCGGGTTTGGGAAGACGCCGAGTCCTTCGATTCGGAGCTCGAACGAAGGCAAGGCGGCCACGGTCTCCTCGACGGTCCGGCAGACCTGGTTCAAGTCGGTATCGGAGACGTCGCCCAGAAAGGCCATCGTGAGATGAAACGGGGGGATCATCGACCACCGAACCGCGGCCAGATCAGGGGCCAGTAGCGACTGCAACCTCGTCAGCTTGGCCGCCAGCGTCTCGGGGACGGGAATCGCCACAAACGTTCGAGTAGTGCGCATCAGGATCCCAAGCAACGGTGCCGAGGGAGAGTCGCGAGCGGCGACGAGACACGTCAAGGCGGACGGGAGCCTGGGGAAGCGAGGGCAGGCAGGTCGCCCCAGACCGGGACGAGTCGCCAGCCCTCGCCCTGGCGCGTCAGAAGCTCATCATGGAGCGATACAACTCCAGTCGGCCGTCGATCTCGTCGCGTTCGGTGCGCTGGAACCGACGCAGGCTGAAGTCCTCGACGTTGAAGCTGGCGATCACGGTCCCACAGGCCATGGCGGTCTTGAGCGAGGCAGGGTCGCTCTTGCCGACCGACGCCAGGTAGCCCATGAACCCGCCGGCGAAGCTATCGCCGGCTCCGGTTGGGTCGACCACGTCACCCAGCGGGAACGCCGGCATCACGAACGACTCTTCAGCGCTCAGGAACATCGCGCCGTGCTCGCCCTTCTTGATGATGACGAACTTCGGCCCGAGCTCGAGAACTTTCCGGCCGGCCCGCACGAGGTTGATCTCGTCGGTCAGCATGCGGGCCTCGCCGTCGTTCAGGACCAGGCCGTCGACCTCCTTGAGCAAGGCGTAAAGCTCGTCGCGCTGGGTCTCGATCCAGAAGTTCATCGTGTCGGCCACGATCAGCTTGGGATTCTTGGCCTGCGAGAGAACCTTGCGCTGCATCGCCGGGCTGCCGTTGGCCAGAAAGACAAACGGCGTATCGGCGAAGGTGGGCGAAAGGTCGGGGTTGAAGGTGCCCAGGACGTTCAGATGAACCTCGAGGGTTTCGGCCGTGCTCATGTCCCCTTGGTACTTCCCGCGCCATCGGAAGGTCGACCCGTTCTTCTCGACGATCAGCCCGGAAGTATCCACCCGGCGCCCTTCGAGCATCTCGCGGTGAGTCGGGGGAAAGTCTTCTCCCACAACTCCCACCAGGCGAACGGGGGTGAAATAGCTGGCCGCGTAGGAGAAGAAGACGGCCGACCCTCCCAGTGCATCCTTGACGACGCCGTGCGGTGTTTCCACGGAGTCGAGCGCGATCGAACCGACAACCAACAGGGGCATGAACATTCTCCGGTTTTCTGAAACTTCGGCGTCAAGGGGACTCGAGGGCTTTTTCCAACCAGCCCTGGGCTCGCAGGGCAAATTGACTCAGCCTGGAGGGTACGTCTTCATCCTGAAAGCGTTCGTACTCGTTGGGGCGAATCGTCAAGACCAGGATGGACCCTTCGCGCTGGAGCGCTGCGGGATCGAAGGAGGGAATCTCGATCGTATCGAGCGGATTATCTTTTTGCTGAAAGGTGATGGTCAAGGGCCCCTTGCCGCGACTCGCGACATGAAGCGTGGCGGACGAGCGGTCGGGGATCGTCGCCAGGACCGCTCGCGCTGTGCCGGTGGTGAGTTGGAGGTTCTCGATCGCCGCTCCCCCTTCGTTGACGATTCGGACGGCCGCGACCGGTGGCTGAATCGCCTTCAATCCGAGTTCCGTAACCAATAGCAGCAGGAGCAGCCCAGCGATCAATGTGATGTGGCGTTTCCGTCGCGACATGGGGCGCCTCGCAACTCCGGGCCACACGGCCGCAGGGGAAACGTTCCGAAGCTGAACCTCACCCCTGGCCGAGCATCGCCAAAGTGGTGGCAATCCGGGCGCGACAGGAATCACGGCCGAGGATTGCCAGACAGTCATACAGACCAGGACCAACCCCTTGGCCCGTCGTCGCAACCCGCAGCGGGTTGACAACCTGTCCCATGGGATGGTTGTTCGCCACGGCGAACTCATGGATGGCGGTCTCGAGCGTCGGCACGTCGTACGGCTCAACCGTCGCCAGCACGCCGTCGAGAGCCTTCAGCAGGGCGGGAACTCCCTCTTTGCGGAGTCGCTTCTTGACCGCATCCGGGTCGTGGGTCAAGGTCTCGGTGAAGAAATAGCGCCCGAGCTTGAGGATGTCGGAGAAGACTTTGAGCCGATCCCCGAGCGCCTCGATCACGGCCTCGATCCGACCACGGGTCGCGTCGGAGATGGGAGTGGAAATCAGGCCTTCGGCCTCCAGGAAGGGAATGGCGCCCTCGACCTTGCGTTCCAGAGGGAGGGTCTTCATCCACTCGCCCTGGACCCAGAAGAGCTTGTCAGGGTCATGGCTGGCGGGCGAGCTGTTGACCCGATCGAGTGTGAATTTCTCGATGAGTTCTGCTCGGGAAAAGATCTCCTGGCTATCGTCCAGGCTCCAGCCAAGCCGGGACAGATAATTCATCATCGCTTCGGGCAAGTACCCGCGCTCGACGTAGTCGCTCAGATAAACGAACACGTCGCTTGCCTTGTACTCCTCCCCCTTCCGCTTGGACAGTTTCTTCCTCGACCCGGGCTCCGCCACGTACGGGACATGGGCGAAAGCCGGCAAGGGGTAGCCCAGAGCTTCGAAGATCAGGATCTGCGTATACGTATTGGCCAGGTGCTCCTCGGCGCGGACGACGTGCGAGATCTGCATCTCGGCGTCATCGACCACGCTGGCAAAGTTGTAGAGCGGCGTCCCGTCCGGCCGGACGATCACGAAGTCACTGATCTCATCCGACTGCTGCTGAACCTCCCCCTTGATCAGGTCGTTGACCACGACCGCACGGCCGAGAGGAACCTGAAAGCGGAGCGCGTAGGGACGGCCTTCGGCTTCGTACTGGGCTTGCTGGGCCTGGGTGAGTTCCTTGCGACGGAACCGATAAGCCCGCTTGGCGCGATCGGACTCAGCCCGGTCGGCGTCGCGCTCGGCCTGCGTGCTGTAGTCGCGATAGACGAACCCGCCCGCCTCGAGCCGCTTCGCCGCCTGGTCGTAACGCTCGCGCCGTTGCGACTGGAAATAGGGGCCGTGGGGTCCACCGACCTCGGGGCCCTCGTCCCAATCCATCGCCATCCAGCGAAATCCGTCCAGAATTCGCGTCACAGCATCGTCGACGTGCCGTTCCTGATCGGTATCATCGATCCGAAGAACAAACTGGCCCCCGTAGTGACGCGCGAGCAGCCAGTTGAAAAGTGCCGTCCGCACTCCGCCAATGTGGAGAAAGCCGGTCGGACTGGGGGCAAACCGAGTTCTTACGCTCATAGTCTCGCTATCGGATCGGTGACCGAAACCGCTTACCATCGAACAGATTGGGTTAACGATAGGCGGTTTGGCCAAGGGTGTCAACCAGGATCGACTCCCTACGTTCACCACAATCACCCATGCTCCACGTGCCGGCCGCGTCACACGGCAAAACTCCACATCGTTCGCCGATGCGCCAGGTTGGAACGACCGGCGACGTGATTGGGACCTGAGCGGAAGGGAACCGCCCTGCCGGTCTCATCCTCAGAGAGGGGCTCCCTCACGCCAAAGCGGTGGTCGAGCCATAGGTTGCGACCCGCCTCGACTCTGGTAAAATGGAGAAGCTCCTCAGCCCTCATGCAGGGCCTCCTTTCCTCATCCGCTCTCTATTTCATACGACCGGTCAGTCCAGGAACACGCTCCGATGCCCGAATATGATGCCGAGACACTGGCCGATCACGCCGTGAGGATCGGCCTGGTTGACCGAGATCAGGCACTCGAAGCCCGAAGCGAGGCCGCAGACGGTTCGGCCGAGTCGTTGCTTCGAGTGTTTCTCCGCAAAGGGATGCTCACAAGCTGGCAAGTCGAGCGGCTCCAGAAGGGGGACCCGACCGGGTTCTTCTACGGTGGCTGCAAGGTGCTCTTTCACATCGCCGAGGGGACCTTCGCCCGCGTCTATCGCGGCCAGCGGGTGCTCGGCGGCAAGCCGGTCGCGATCAAGGTGCTCCGCCAGCGGTTCGTCTCCGACCCCGACGCGATCGTCCGGTTTCACAAGGAGGCCGAGGCCGGGATGAAGCTCGTTCATCCCAACATCGTCCAGATCCTCGACTTCGGCGAGGAAGATAAACGCCACTACATGATCATGGAGTACGTCGAGGGCACGAACCTTCGCGACCTCCTGCGGATCCGCTCCCGGATCGACCCGGTGGCGGCGCTGCCGATGATGATCGGCCTGACCTCGGGCCTCGAATACTCCTTCGAGAACGGCGTGACCCACCGCGACATCAAGGGCACGAACATCCTCATCGGCAACACCGGCACCGCCAAGCTCGTCGACTTCGGACTGGCGACGATCGAGGGCGATAACTCGAAATCGGCCTCGCTCAATCAACGAACCGTCGACTACTCCGCCCTAGAACGGGGCTGCAACAGTCCGAAAGGGGACCCCCGGTCCGACATCTACTTCCTGGGATGCGTCTTCTACCAGATGCTCACCGGCCAGCTCGCCATGGCCGAGGTGGAGTCAAAGGATCCCCTGGCCAAGATGCTCAAGCGCAGCTTTGGCGCGATCAAGCCGCTGAGCGATCAGCGCCACGCTCCTGACGCGGAGCTGACCCGCATCATCGAGAAGATGATGAAGGTCGATCTCAAGGCGCGCTATCAGACCATGTCCGAGGTCCGCGCCGACCTGGAGGCGTACCAGGCAGGGACCGCCGGCGGGAGCTCGAAGAGCGAGAGTCGGAAGAGCGACCCGGACCAGGTCGACTTTGATTTCGAGCAGATCTTCACCTATCAAGACAAGTCGACCGAGGCGGAATCCGCCGCCAGCTCTGAAGCCACCCCCAGCGAAACGGCCACCGCGCCCCGCGAAACCGCCACCGCGTCCCGCGAAACCGCCGCCGCGTCCCGCGAAACCGCCGCCGCCGCGCCAAGCGAAGCCGCCTCGGCGGCCACCACCGATGACGACTCGGACCATCTCGAGTTCGAGATCAAGGCGATTTCCCAGAAGTTCATTCTCTGCGTCGAAACCCAGCCGGAAATCCAGGACGCGTTCCGTAAATCCCTCTCGAAGCGAGGGTATCGAGTCATCCTCGTGAGCGACGCAGAGCTGGCCTCCGAGCGATATCGCGAGTCGAGTCCCGACGGCGTGATTTTCGACATCGATGGATACGGCGAAGAGGGGCTGGCCTCGTTCATCGACATGCACGACAAGGCCCATGAGGACGGGCACGACCTCTCCGCCGTCGTTTTGCTCGGTCCCAAACAGGCGACCTACCAGTCGAAGCTCCCCAAGGACGACCGGCTCATCGTGTTCGTCAAGCCGATCAAGATGAAGGACATCCAGAACGCCATCACACAACTCGTTCCCGCCGTCGACTGACCGGAGCGTTGCCTCAGCCGACAGGGCCCGCCGGGTTACGGCGGGCCCTGAGGAGGCTCGCGGCAACGCCCGGGTTTGATCCCAGGTGAACGTGGACATAGCCTGCAAGTAATCCCCCGACCTGGATCCCGTCGGGCTTGGCCGGCCGATCGGGACGTTGGAGGCTGGTCACGAACGGAAGTCGAGAACGCGGTTCGAGTCGAGAATAGTGGAATTCGTGGCCCCGAAGGGTGGTCCCTTCGCCGCCGATCAGGCAGTCACGCTCGGCATGGACCGAAACATACCCGAGGGCCGCGAGTTTCGGTTGCATGACCGCATGAGCAGGGATCAGGCCCCAGAGCGGGTGGACGTTCCCCTCCTGATCACGGATCGCTTCGGCGCACGCCATCATTCCGCCACACTCGGCGAAGATGGCTCCCCCCTCGGCATGATAGCCGCGAATCGCTTGCCTCATTCCCAGGTTGGCCGCGAGCCGGGCGGCGTGGAGCTCGGGATACCCCCCGCCCAGATAAACCAGGTCGAGGCCCGCAGGTAGGCCGGGATCGTCCAGTGGCGAGAACGGCACCAGCTCTGCGCCCGCGTCGCGCAGGATGTCGAGATTATCTTCGTAGTAGAAACAGAAGGCGCGATCGCGCGCCACACCGACTCGGACACTCGATCCCGGGCCGGCCCTGGACACCGGACCGGGTCGAGAGACCGGCATCCGCTCCAGCCGAGGACTCTGGGCCAGATCAATGAGCCGGTCGAGGTCGAGAGTGGCTTCCGCCGCATCGGCTAGCGCCTGGGTGAGTGCGGAGTCAGGACCAAGCTCCTCCGCAGTCCACAGGCCGAGGTGTCGCGATGGGATCGCGGTCGCCTCATCTCGCGGCAGGTAGCCGAGGAGCGCCAGGTCCGGGGCCCTCTGACGGAGAGCAGGCGCGAGGTACTCGGCAAAGTGGCGATGGCTCCCCACGTTGTTGGCCACAACCCCACGAACACGGACCGACTCGTCGAATCGAGCGTACCCGAGAACCAAGGGGGCGATCGATCGAGCCAGGCCACGCGCGTCGACGACGAGAACGACCGGAAGATCCCAGCGCCGAGCGAGGTCGGCCGTCGATCCGGCCTCATCCAGACCGCCTCGACCGTCGAACAGGCCCATCACCCCTTCGATGACGGCCAGGTCGGCCCCTTTCGTCGCTTTGTGGTAGGTCGCCGTCAGCGCAGGGGGGTCGAGGAGCCAGGTGTCGAGGTTTCGGCTCGGCCGGCCGGTGATTCGTCCCTGGTGTCCGGGATCGATAAAGTCAGGACCGACCTTGAAGCCCTGGACCCGAAGCCCACGCCGGGTCAACGCCGAGAGGATCGCCAGCGTCACCGTGGTCTTCCCCGAGCCGGAGTGGGTGCCGGCCACGATGATCGCCGGCCGGGACCGGTGTGGGTCAGTGTCCACCAATCGGCTCTCCTTCCGGGCAATTCCCAGCTTCAGCGGGGCCTACGGTCTTCGCTCTCTCGCCCCGGGCCTCCGTTAATTCTCCATTGGACCGCGCTTTCCGAAAGAGGTGGCTGTACGCCTTGTCGTAGAGATGGCTCTCCGTGGCGGGTTCGGAGTCGAGCATCGGTCCGATGAAGATCAAAGCCGTGCGGGTGATGCCCGCCGCGGCCATCAAGGGGGCGACCTCGTCCAGTGACGAGCGCAGGATCTGTTCGTCGGGCCAACCGACACGGTAGGCGACGACCACCGGAGCGTCCGCCCCGTAGCTCGGCCGAAGCGCCTCGACCACGGCCTCCATCTGGTCGGCCGAGAGGAACAAGGCCATCCCGGTGCCGTGGCTCGCGAGGGCCTTCAGGTCGTCGACAGCCGGGACGCCCGTCTTGCCGGCGGCCCGCGTGAGAATGACGGACTGGTTTTTACCGGCCGGCGTCAGCTCGATTTTGAGCGCTGCGGCCGCCGCCTGGAAAGAGCTGACTCCGGGGACCACCTCGTAGGGAATGGCCAGAGCGTCCAGACGCCGCATCTGCTCGGCGATCGCTCCATAGAGGCTCGGGTCGCCCGAGTGGACCCGCGCCACATCCTTCCCCTCAGCGCTGGCGCGTGCCATCACGTCGATGATCGCATCCAGATCCATGCTCGCCGAGTTCCGGACCAACGCTCCGGCCGGCGCACACGAAACGATCACCCTGGGCACGAGTGATCCCGCGAACAAGCAAACCGGGCAACGCTCGATCAGGGCCCGACCGCGAACCGTGATGAGGTCAGGGTCGCCCGGCCCCGCGCCGATGAAATAGACCGTCCCCTTGGTCGCTGAAGTACTCAAGGCAAACTCTTTCCCAAAATAATCAGGGCCACCCAAGCGAATGGCCAGGTGACGAGCAAACCGACGGCGAGGTCATGGGTCCAACCTCGCGTCCCGCCGGCTCCGGCCAGTTGCAGCGGTCGAAAGGCTCTCAACCCCAGGGCCGCCACGAACGGGAACACGCCGAGGATCGCCGTGTCAAGCACCCGCGTCTGATGCAGCCGGGCCGGCACCACCAGAATTGTCAGCCCAATCCAGTAGAATCCGATGATCAACCAGGAGAGTTCCGCCCAGGTGCGCGGTTCCACGCCCCTTTCCGTCGCGTCCTCCGAGGTGGGCCCAGGACGCCGATGACCGAGTAACACGATCGGCCCACTCATGGCCATCCCGAGCCAGAGAAACGCCAAGGTCAGCACACCAAGGGAAACGAACGATGGCTCGGCAACCGCGGGCCAGAACGCTCGAACCAGGAAGGAGGCAAGACTGTAACCGACCACCATGGCCAGCAGATCGAGCAGATGAAGTCCCGGGCCGGATGGATTCGCAGCGCTCATCCCAAGTCTCCACGGCCGAGCCACCAGAACATTCGACTTGGCCGGTCAACTGATCACCACGAGACCGATTCCACATTGAATCGGCCAGGCGATGGCCAAACCCAATCCAATCCGGTTGGTCCAGGGCTTCGAAGAGGTCCGCGCGGCCTGCTCCGGTGTGACGTTCTCCCACGTGGTCCAGACGACCACCAACGCGACCAGCGAGACGACGACGAGCCCGACCATGAGCCCAGTGGCCATTCTCGCGTCGTACGCGGTTGTCCCCGGCCCCAGCGCCGACCGCGCCAGGGCACTGATGAGCCAGGGAAGCCCCAGCAACGCCCAAAGTCGGTCTCCGACTCGAGGATAACCCTCCGGAGGCCACGAGAGACGCCGCATCAACAGCAGGAACGGCCCGGTGGCCGTGACCGCTACCCAGCTAAAGGTCCACCAAAGCAACACCCAACCAAACATGCTAAGGTTCTCGCGGATGATGACGCGGAGATGGACGGAGGCCACCGCCGCCCCCAGGACCAGCGCTCCTCCATCGAGTACGCGGAAGCCGTCGCCAGGCTCCACCCGCTCCTTCACGATCGAATTCCTCGGGCGAAGAAACGAGGCCATCGAAATACCTCAAAAAATTTGCCACGAACTCGGCCAGGCCGAAGCGAGAGTCGCGTGCCCTTCAATTCAGGCACAATTGACGTCTTTTTCAATGCAATCGCCCCACTCTCCCGCCGCCTCCAACCGTCAAAATCAGAGCGGATCGAGCCAAAAACGCCAGAAAATGCGTAAAGCTTGATTTGCCGCAACCGGCATTCTTCCCCTATAATAGTAAAGTTGGTGCATGGCAAAGCTAGGATCGCTCGACGCCGAGGCGAGGCCAAGCCCAGAGACATCTTTTTCTCTTCATTCCCGCTGCGCTCGACAGGTATCGCGCGGTTCCAGTCCCGCTGACTGGCGAAAGGTCATGGATGTTCTCATGCCTATTCCCAAAGTCGTCATCGTCGGACGGCCGAACGTCGGTAAATCGTCGCTGTTCAATTGGCTAGCCGGGCGACGAATCGCCATCGTTGATGACATGTCAGGAGTCACCCGCGATCGTGTGGGCGCTCTGGCACAGGTGGGCGATGAGGCCAATCCCCGGTTCTTCGAGCTCATGGACACCGGCGGCGTCGGCATGGTCGACCGCGACGATTTGTCGGACGACGTCGACCGCCAGATCGAGGCGGCGGTCTCTGAGGCGGACTTGTTGCTCTTCGTCGTCGATATTCGCGATGAGCTGATGCCCCTGGATCTCGAAGTGGCCCAGCGGCTGCGTTATGTCAACACGCCCGTGATCCTGGTGATGAACAAGGCCGACACGCCCGAGCTCGATCAGCGCGGGGGTGAGTTCTACAAGCTTGGCCGGGGCAAGCCGATCGCCGTCTCGACCCAGCAGAATCGCAACAAGAAGGGTCTGCTCAAGTTGATCGAGCAGATGCTTCCCCAGGGCGACGACATGAAGCCGGCGGACTCGGTGATGAAGATCGCCGCCGTCGGCCGGCCGAACACCGGGAAGTCGACCTTCATCAACACGCTGGCCCGCGCCGAGCGGATGATCGTGTCGGAACGCCCCGGGACCACGCGAGACTCGGTCGATGTCCACTTCGAGCTCGACGGTCTGCCTTTCACCGCGATCGACACCGCGGGCGTGAAGCGTAAGGCCAAGATCCGCGAGAGCCTGGATTTCTATTCGGTCCACCGCGCGGAGCGGTCGATCCGCCGGGCCGACGTCGTGCTCCTGTTCATCGATCCCACCCAGGGGATTTCGCGGCTCGACAAGCAGATGGCCGACTACATCGCCAAGCAGTACAAACCCTGCATCTTTGTGGTCAACAAGTGGGACTTGATGGCCGGGGGAGCCGACGAGAGCGGCATTCAGGGTTCGATGTCGAAGTACGCCCACGTGGTCCAGCATGCGTTCCGCTCGATGGCGTACATGCCCCTGGCGTTCATCACGGCGAAGACCGGGCGGAACGTCAAGGCCTTACTGAACCTCTCCCAGTCGATGCACAAGCAGGCGCAGCGGCGGGTCGGCACGGGAACGCTGAACCGGGTGCTCCGCGAGGCGGTTGAAGCCCATCCTCCCGCGTCACGCGACGGCCGAAACGCGCGCATCTACTACGCGACCCAGGTCAGCTCGGGCCCTCCCACGATCGTCCTGTTCGTCAACAGCACCTCACTCTTCGACGCCACTTATCAGCGTTACCTGCTCAACTTCTTCCGTGAAAAGCTGCCGTTCCACGATATCCCGATCAAGCTCTACCTCCGCTCACGGACGCAGACCGACCCGTCGATCCGTGGTAGTCGCTCCGACTCGGACGCAACGCTCGACGCGGGGCCGCGAGTCGGTTGGTCCTACGACAACGGGGCGTCGCTGGGCGACGCTGGCGGATATCGGCAGCTTGACCGCGAGGTGAACGAAGCCCTTTCCGAACTGGAAGACTGACCGACCGGTGGCAGTGGGAAAGACGCCGCTCTATGATCGTGGGCGATGTCCCGATCACGGTGTTCTTTCCCTTCCACCGAAAGGTTTCCGATGCCGACGACCTCTCGTCGCGATTTCCTTCG
>Ga0182739_1002070_pt1 | contig 19318 bp, 14 predicted proteins | sample eDN5th30CBELigBY_FD_128873 | JGI IMG/M metagenome (GOLD analysis project Ga0182739, IMG submission 128873) | Enriched backyard soil microbial communities from Emeryville, California, USA - eDNA 5th pass 30_C BE-Lig BY (version 2) (version 2) | ecosystem: Environmental > Terrestrial > Soil >...
CAAACGGCGAATGGCAGCGTGTGGCCTACCCCGCCGCCTTTCTCCCCACTCATTTCGCGTGACAACCATCACAGATTTACTCGAACAGGGAGTCCCGCTTGAGGACGTCCAAAACTTGGCCGGCCATGCCGATCCGCGAACGACGCGACTTTATGATCGGCGGAACAGGAAGGTCACGAGAAATATTGTCGAACGGATATCGGTATAGAAAAGGCCCGAAGGCGTAATCTCACCTTCTCGAGCCAGTGGAAGGGAGTCAATTTTGATGGCCGGAGTCGCACTGATCTACGGGGTGCTATTCATCACCTCCACCACGGCACCACCGTTGTCTCACGACAGCAGTGACTCGACCACAACTAGATCAAACGAGCCACAACGGAGAGCATAGAGACAGGAGTTCGCGTCTGACACATTGGCGGCATTTTACCCTTCATCGGCAAGGCGGCTTGAGTACTCGATCCGGTCGTTAAGATTGTCAGCCGCGACAAAAATCGACTTTTGAGGCTGCATTAGTTTATTCTTTTAAGCCTCTTTGAGCTTTCTCGGATTCTGGAAACGCAAACCATCCATTGCCGGACCAACGTCCGATGCATCTCGACCTGCACGGGCGAAAAGCGAAGTGACGATACATGTGACATCAAATTGGTGGCGTGGCCAACGCGGCCCGCTACGGACAAATGCGAAAGCGCTGTCAAATACATTGGTTTCGCGATTTGGAATGGCTCGTGCGGATAAAAAACCATTGGCCGGCTGACTTCTTGGCTCCTTTTAGGATTGGAACTATGAAACTCGCTTTGGCGGTCGTCGCTGTTACTGGCCTTGGTCTGGGCGGCTTCCCATCGTTCGCGTCTGCAGCCGACGTTTTTGGTAATAGGTACGGCCACGGCGGAGGTCATGCTACCCGCCATGGCGGCCACCGTCCTATCGCGTCCTGAACCATGCTCATCAGGGCGGGTCTCATCGGTCGTACTTACTGGGTTACCGTTCCTGATATGCTCCGAGCCATCGAGAGGACTGCCGTCGGCCGTATTGCGTCTGCGTTTATCTCCACGCGCGACCGTCCCACTCGCGAGGTGTCCATGTCGACACAGGGCGGCTGCACATCGGCGTTGGCCACTAAGCACTGTCTGAAAATTCGGTGAATCCGACTTGTTTGAGCCGACGACGATAGCCGCAGGTGCTACCGCCTCTGCAGCTCCCACTGCGGGAGCCGACGGCTCAGAGTTGCTAGACAGAACTTGGCATGCTCAGTGATCGTGGCCGTGCTCCTCTCCGTTGTGACCATGTTTGTGATGTTTGACCGCTCCAGAGTAAGACTTGCCGTTGATCATCACCAGTAATTTCCCAGTCGCTTCATGTTCGTGACGCGCGGCAAATACTTCGCTGCCGGTGGACTGAAATTGCGACGCTTTGCCGTCGATCGGATCTACCGCACGCAGCAGAAATGATTGGTGCTTGCCGTCGACGAGCAGACTCAGGTTGATCTCATTCTGCTCGATCGCCAGCTCCTGCATCTCCGGCCCCAAAATGTAGATTGTCACTGTGCGGGCCTGATCATCTTCGACGATCTCTGCGTGGAATTCATGGCTGCGGCCGAGTTCGATAACGTGGCCCCCATGTGGCCCTTCATGTTCTCCGTCGTGTCCGTGATCGCCTTCAATCGCGGGCGGAGGCCCAGCCATTTCTACCGGCTGCTCAAGTTCGGCTGTCGCTTGCGGCTTGCACCCGCCCAGGAGAGCGGATATCGCTATGGTGAGCAAAAAAACGAATTGTGGTTTGATGGCGTGCATTGGATGTTCCTTACGATAATGAAACGGAGGTAGTGACGACCTGTCGGCCCGTCCACTTTACTAGATAGGATGAGGACCGGAGTCGTGGATTATTAACTGCCGAGGGCGGGGGGGCAAAATGCGGTGGGAAAACTTCCGTCTGCACTTCGCCCCCGCGTCTCTACAGCAAAATTTCCTTCACTTGGATTTGTTAATGGATGTGCTTGGTCTGGAACTTATGTTTCTTGAGCCAGGTTTCCCACTGGTGTGCTAAATCATGAGTCTTCAATTCAAGGGCTTGCCACTTTGGGCAGCGATAGTGAATATCAATATGGCCGCCATGCCTGTCCATCTTGACTTCACATCTCAGTTGTTTGAGCGTCGTGACCAACTCTTTCGCTTGATCCACGCCATCAGCGTGTACGGACTGCCAATCGGTCAGGCGATATTGCACAACCTCCGCAGCGGCCGCGTCGTTCGCCTCGACAGGAACCACGGCCGCCATGGTGGCTACCATACAGACGGCGAAAGCAGATACATACTTCACAAACATTGGTCATCCTCCGTGAGGAAACAGGAAAACACCCGCGCCGTGCCGGCGCAACAAGGTGAGCGGGAAAGCGGAGCGGTTCATGCGGCCGTTGCCTCGGTTGTCGGTGTAGAGTTGGGCGAATTGGGATCCAGCGGATCAATGCCTCGATGGTCGAGAATAGCCTGCGCGGCACCTCGGCCAAATGCCCAAAACAGGGCCGGTCGCACGGCGAATTCGGCGAGCGTGCTGGTGATCAGGCCGCCGATGATGACCGTGGCGATCGGATAGAGAAGCTCCTTGCCCGGTTCGCCGGCGGAGAGAGCCAGCGGAAACAGGCCGATTCCACTGGTTAGTGCCGTCATCAGTACCGGCGCCAGCCGCTCCTGTCCCGCGCGGACTACCATTTCGCGGGTCAGCCCTTCACCTTCGTGCTCGACCAAGTGCAGATAATGGTTCAGCAACAGAATCCCATTGCGGCTAGCGATGCCGCACAACGAAATAAAGCCTACCATAGCTGCGACGGTCAGCGTCTGATCAGTCAGCACCAATGCGGTGACGGCTCCCAGAAACGCAGTTGGCAATGCCACGAGCACCTGCAACGCAAAGTTGACTGATCCGAACAGGGTGTAGAGCACCAGGAACACCCCCAGCAGCGCCACGCTCGCCAGTAAGGCCAGACGGCGCGAGGCCGATTCTTGACTTTCGAACTGTCCGCCGTACTCGATAAAGTAGCCGGCTGGCAATTCGACGTTTTCCGCTATGCGCGCCTGAATATCACTGACGACGTCGACGACTCCGCGGCCTGCGACGTTTGCCTGTACAACAATGAGCCGTCGCACGTCCTCTCGATTGATTGTGTTCGGTCCGCCCGACTCGTAGATATCGGCGACGGAAGACAGCGGTGTTGTTCCCCCGTCGGGTAGGGAGATCGCCAACCGCTTAAGCTGGTCGACATCTTCGCGGAAGGGCTCATCCAGCCTGACCAGCAAATCGAAGGTCCGTTGGCCCATCAGTATTTGGCTGACCGTGTCCCCTTGCATCGCCGTTTGCACCAACTCCATTACGTCGGCCGGTCGCAATCCGTACAGCTTCAGTTGCTTACGATCGAGCTCAATACGGAGTTGGGGAATCGAAACCTGTTGTTCGACCAAGAGATCGGTAAGGCCGGGGATATCGGAAATGGCCGCTTTCATCTCCTCCGCTTTGCGTCGCAGGACATCCAGGTCGTCGCCGTACAACTTGATACCGATCTGAGCTTGGACGCCTGAAAGCATGTGTGAAATTAAATGCGCGATGGGTTGTTCCACACTTCCGATGACTCCAGGAACCTCCGCCATGGCATCGCGAATCTCTTCGAGAGTTGCTGAGCGATCGGCGCCCGGAGCGATTTCTAGGATCATTTCGCTGATATTGACCGTCACTGCGTGCTCGTCCAGTTCCGCGCGCCCGGTTCGGCGAACGAGTGACCGGACGTCGTCGATCTCGAGGAGCCGCTCAGCGACCGCCGCGCCGATTCGGTTACTCGTCTCGAGCGACGTACCCGGTGTCAGGATCGCATTGACCTGGACTGCGCCCTCGTTGAAGGGAGGCAAAAAATCGCGTTCGAGGCTGCTCAGTACGATACCTGCGAGTGCCGCCAGAATTGCCGTTACCCCCAGCACGGCCCAAGATAGACGCATGCTGAAGCCGATCGACAATCCTGCGATCCATTTCAAGCCATGAAGCAAACGGCCCTCTTCAGCGGATTCCCCCCCCAGAAGCAACTCGGAAAATCGGATCAGCAACCAGAACAGCGGCGAGCAAGCGATCGTCCACCAAAACGGATTTTCCAGTTGCAGCAATGGCAGCTCGAAAATCTCTGCGGCGCGCGGTAGCACCCAGTAAAAAGTCAGGGCGGACATACCGACGGCCAGCAGCGGAGCGACGATCCTCCAACCTCGATTACCAACCATCAGCAGCGAAGCGAGCACGGGCGTCACGGTCAGCGCGATTGCCAGCGACGCCAACAATGAGATGATGTAGGCGGCGCCCATTGGGGCAAACAACCGGCCTTCCATGCCTGAGAGCGCAAAGATCGGCATGAACACGAGTACCACGATGGCTGTACCAAAAACAATCGAGCTGCGGATTTCGGTACTGGCGAGGTAGACAACTAGCAGTGGCGAGAGTGGCGCCGGCCGTTGGCGATTTTCCTTCAGGCGGCGAAAAATGTTCTCAACATCGACAATCGCATCATCGACCAGCTCGCCGATAGCGATGGCTAAGCCGCCCAGTGTCATCGTGTTGATTGACAGCCCAAACGCAGCAAAGACCACGGCCGTGGCCACGATCGAGAGCGGGATTGCCGTCAGTGTGATGAACGTCGTACGAAAATTCAGCAGGAACAGAAACAGGATGATGATCACTAGAACGCCCCCATCGGCGAGGGCTTCTACAACATTGTCGATCGCGCGATCGATGAAGGATCGTTGTGAGTAAACCTTCGCGATGCGAATGTCCTCCGGCAAGGATTCCTGGAGGTCTCGCAAGGCGGCCGTGACTCGGTCCGAGACGGCTCGTGTATCCGCGCTCGGCTGTTTGGTAACTGTCAAAACGACCGCAGGGCCACCGTCAATCTCTCCGTCCGCGGATTTTGCGAAAGCGGCGCTGTCACCCCGCTTGACCTGCGGCGATTCGACTACTCGCGCGACTTGCTCGAGTGTGATTGGGCGGGCATCGCGAGTCTCGATCACAACATCTCGAAGATCCTCAAGTGTTGTCGCTCGCCCAAGTCCACGCACGAGCAACTCGGTCGGACCCATTTGGTCGAGGTAGCCGCCAGTGGCGTTCAGATTACTACTCTCGACGGCTTGCTTGACCTCCTGCAATGTCAGCCCGTACGTCTGCAACGCGTCGGGGTCGATCAGCACTTGATACTGCTTGCGGTCGCCCCCCATCGTAAATACCTGGGAAACGCCCGGAATCGTCAACAACCGCTGGCGAACCACCCAATCGGCAAGCGTCCGCACTTCCATCGACTCGGTTTCGCCCTCTTCGCTCCACATCCCGAACATCAGGATCTGGCCCATGATCGACGAGACCGGGGCGAGTTGAGGCCGAATACCTTCGGGCATTGTTTCCGCGGCCAGTTGCAACCGCTCAGTTACCACCTGGCGATCATTGTAGATGTCGGTTCCCCAATCGAATTCGACATAGATCACCGAAATACCCACGCCGGATGAACTGCGGACAGCCATTACACCGCTGGCGCCGTTGAGTGCCGTTTCCAACGGAAACGTAATTAGCGATTCAACCTCTTCGGGTGCCATTCCTGGCGCTTCGGTAATGACCGTAACCCGCGGACGATTGAGATCCGGGAAAACATCGATCGTCAATTGGCTCGCTTGCCATCCACCGATGCCCGTTAAGATCAGCGCCGCAGCTAGAACGAGCAGCCGGTTGCGCAGTGAGAACTTGATGATTCCGTCTAACATGTCCCTGTTTCCTTCCGAGTGGTTGAATCGCCGACACTGATCGCTTGGATCAGTGGTTGTGTCCGGCGTGTGGATCAACCCCTCCGCCAGCCTTGTTTTTCAGGGCCATTTGCAGCTGATGGGCTCCATTGAGCACGACGGATTCTCCAGGAAGCAGCGAACCATCATTGGCAACCGCCACGTTCAACTGATCTCGTGTCGCCACTTGGATGGTCCGTCTGTCAAAATGGTCGCCGTTTTCGACAAACACATATCGTTCGGCGCCTTCGCTGGCGACGGCGTCAACGGGCAGCACGAACACGTCCGACACCCGGTCCACGGGCACCCGCAGTCGAAGACGTTGACCGGGCTTGAATCGCCAGCTGACGTAGAGATGCTCGGCTCGCTGCTCTTGCTGGACGATTTCATTGTCGATCGGGACGTAGAACGGTAACGCCCGCGAGATCTCCAGCACCTCGCCCCCGACGTAGGCAATTTGCAGCCCATCGATCACCGTGTGCGGCTTGCCACCGCTTTCTAGCACCGCTTGAATGGGCCAGTTGTTGCGAACCGCAGTCGCAAGAGCCTCGGCGTCCTGCTGGAAGGCATGGCCCTCGGCGAGCAGAGATTCGTAGTTGGCAAGTACCGTCAGAGTTTCGCCGGTGGTCACGGATTGTCCTCGCTTCGCAGCCAATTCCGTCACCACGAAGCGAGCTGCGGCGTGTGGCGGATGCGTCGATGGCGGCGACGAAGTCGCCCCGACTGGTTGAACCAGGGCTGGTGCGACCGGTCCGCTCAACGCCTCGTCGTGCAGCGAACGGTCTTCGTGCAGAGCCGGAGCGAACACCGTAACTTCGCGAATCAGTCTGCGCATCCGCTCGACCTGGGCAACCTGGGATTCGGCCAGGCCATGAAGCAGCAGTGATTCGCGTTGGGCACGGATAACCGCTTCCAGTTTGTCTAACGCATACTGTCGCTCCAGCAGTGACTTTCTCGCGATCGCCCCACTCTGGGCCACTTCGCTGAGACGGTTGACCTCTCGTTGCTCGACATCCGCTTCGCCCAGGGTCCGCAGAAACTCCGACTGTGTCTCGACTAGATCCTGATGCGTCAATCGCAACGTATATAGCGGCGCACCGGACGCGACAGTTTCGCCACTAGTGATGTGGACTGAGGTGACAGTGCCGGTCAATGGCGCGGCGATAGCGATGTGCGTACGACCGGGCCAATCCACAATGGTTGCTGGAACGGAAATCCGTCGCACGAAGGTCCCAAGCTCCAGCGCTGCTGTGTCGAGACCCAAGCTACGACGCGCTTGCTCGCTCAGCTCAAGCGAATTCGCTTCGTCGTGCCCCGCGTGGTCATGCCCCGCGTGGTCACTTGCTCCCTCAGACGCGTGATCGTGGCCAGCATGATCGTCTTCTGCCGCGACATCGAACGACTGTGGTTCGCCGAGGCCGGGAATCGCCCGATGCCAGCCGAGGGCGAGCCCCACAACAAGCGATACACAAATAATACCCAAGCCCGTTATTTCGAACGCGCGCGATCCGCGCACCCACTGGGGAAATCGCATGATGGTTAGTCGGGAGAAAGGGCCGCGGTGTGCAAACGGAGAGCCTTAGCCCAACGGAATGCGCGGCGTGGAATCGAAGTCTCGGAAACGACGCAAAGAGTGCGACAGACTTCTAGATCAACCAAATGCAGTTCTGTGATTGCAAACGTTCAGAGAGCGGCGGCGGGAGATCGCCGAATGCCGAGCACGAGGCTCGCGCGATAGAAATCGCCTCGTCCGATTCGACCAATCGCTCCGTGGATATCCAGGTAACGCCCAGGTCTACGACAAACGCTGGGGCTCCGCTGGACATAAACGCACAATCGCCGGACTCGCACTGGTGCGGCCCCACAGGAGCAGGTGCATGGGACTTGTTGAGGGCATTGTGGCTATTGCTATCACCGCCGATAACTGCGCCAGCCAATTTGTCGCGGTGCTCATGGCAATGCCCATGTGAGCAGGCCGATCCGTCGGCCCCGGCCACCGCCACGCGAACCGCAGCGTCTCCAGCGCAACTATGCCCGTGATGCAAGCAACACCCCAGCAGGGCGTGCAGCAGCATGGCGCAAGCGGTTGTCAGGTGAATTAGTGGATGCACGGTGATTCTATGGTTCGCACGACAACGCCTCCAGTCAACTCTATCGTTTGGGAGACGACAGGTCTTTTAAAACTGGAGGAGAGCGGATGTTATGCTCGGGACAAGAGCGGAGTCAAGATGTCCTGTGAGCAGGTGGCAGGAACGGGTGCCGCAGCAAATCGCCTGCAAGTGCGAGCGAAGGTATTTCAATCGACGCAATTCAAAGAAGCGAACACAGCATTCAGTTTACAGGTTTCGCGCCCGCGAACGGCTGGTAGGGCAGTAGCAGCAAAAGATTTTCCGGAACTTAGCCAGTTTGGGTGTATCCTTGCCACCGCGCGGCTGGTAGGCTGGTCGTGTTGATCAGGCCGCTGTGGAACGCTCGGCCTGCTATCCGGCAGGGATGCTCTACATGCGCTGCATAGGAAGGTTATCAAGTGATGAACGTACAGAATTCGTTGCTAGTAGCTCTGGTAGGAATCGCCATCGGATGGGTTGGAAAGGACGCAAATGCTCAGCACAACCACGGCGGCTACCACATCGATCACCACGATCACATTATTCGCGACAGTCACGGCCATGTGATCGGCAGGCAACACCATGACGTCATCCACGGCAACTCGATGCATGCGCCGTATCACGACGGCTATCACCAACCCCGCATCGTTCATCCGCGCCCCACATATGTCAGACCAGCGGCCGACCGATATCACGGTCCACACCACGAGCACCCGTCGCAGTGGCGCAATTCGCACCCCCAGGTGCACAGGCCGGCTAGGCCCTTCAATGTGACGTTCGGTGGATTTTCACATGTTGACGAGTTAGCCTCCCAGTTGGAGTTCCTGACCAACCAACTGCTTCAAGATCTCCATTATAACTATTCGCACAACCCTGGGTTCCAAGAAACCTACCGCGAGGCGTATGAAATTTACCAAGTTGCCAAGTACATCCATGCCGCCGAGCATCACCATGATCGCGATACGATTGCTTCTAAGCTAGGCGGCTTAGACGCCGATTTCCATCACATCCAGGATGACGTGAGAGGCTGGACCCGTCATCACCATCGCCAGGTCGGCCAGCTTGGAATTCTGACCAAGATGGACCGAGTCGAGTCAGTACTACATCACCTGATGAACGACGTCGGCGTTCGTTCGGCAACATCCGGTGCCAGCCAGGAACCGCCGGCACCGGCGGGCGGAGTTACCCCCATCATTGTGACATCACCGCCTCCAGGCACTTGAGCAGGATCACACCCTAAGCCTCACGCTACTTGGCGATTCGTCCGATGGGAAGTCCCCAGGCAGCTTACGAAACACAATGGTTGCAAATAAGTTCCTGCCGGCCTTTGCTCAGTTCTGAAGATCCCAGTCCAGTGCGGGCTGGAACTGAGTCTGCTGCAAGCTTCCTTGCAACAAGTACCCCTCGATCTGCGCGGCGGCTTGGCGTGCCTCGGCAATCGTGTCGAGTACCTGTAGACGCGTTTGGAACAGTGTCCGTTGGGCGGTCAGCAATTGCAGATAACCCGTCTCACCCACCTCAAATGCTTGACGGGACAGGTTCAGGCTTTCTTCGGCTGTCGGGATGATCTGATCGGTCAGTCGCTTGGTCTGGATGCGAGCCGTTTGATACCGCTGCAGCGTGTCGGCCAACCGATTTGCGAGGTCGAGTTCGGTTCGCTGGAGCGCGAGACTGGCGGCGGTAATCTCGGTTCGCGCTCGGCGGATGTTACCCTGGTTGCGGTCGTTCACCAGCAGCGGAATGCTGACCTGAACTCCAGTGAAGGTATCGTCGGTGCCTGTGTTGTATCCTACACGCACCTGCCCGCTGACGTTCGGCACCACTTGCGCATGTGCAAGGCGGAGAGCCTGCTGCGCCCGGTCTACAGCGGCAGCTCGATCGGCCAGCTCTGGGCTTGCGGTAAGCAACTGGTCCAGCGCGTCCGCATACGGCACTTCCGGCAATTCGCCATCCAGATCGCCTACGAGCCGCTCCGGAGGCAGTTCAGCGAACCCCACGACGCTGGCTAGCTGACGGCGGGTACCGACTAGGATGGTTTGGGCAGTTTCGACAACCAATTCGGCTTGCTGCAGTTCGGTTTGGGCTTGCAGCAGTGGCGCTCGCGAGACCTCGGCCGCTACGAGTAGTTCATTGACTGACTCGACCGATTCGGCGGCGATCCGCTGAAGCTGCTCGACCAGTTCGACTCGCCGCTGAGCGACCAAGGCGGCAGTGAAGGCGGTCGCCACATCGGTCTCGATGCGCAGGCGGTCAGCCGCCAAGTTGGCCTCGGCCCGCCGGATTTCCGCAGCAATTACCCCTTGCCGCAGCCGCAGCTTGTCGGCCGTCACGATGGTTTGTCCGATCGCGATACTATGCAATCCGGCCGCGCCTTCGTTGCCGACTTCTTCCGCCTCGTATTGCGCCACCGGGTTGAAAGGCAGCCCCGCCTGGACCCAGCGGCCCCGCAGCGCTTCGACACGAGCGTGCATCTCGGCCACGGCAGGATTGCTAGCAAGGGCCAGCGACTGGAGTTCATCGAGATTCAGTCCATCATCCGCTGGCGAGTTCTCGGGATCGACGCCTGGCGGCAGCGTCAGCAGCTCGGGAGGCCTGGCCAGATCGACGGTCATCCCACGCCCCGCATCGGGCACTTCGTGCTGGGCGAGCATTATCGGATTTTTAGCGTCCGCGCTCTGGCGGCTCGTCGACTCCGTGAGGGACGCTGCCGTTGCGGGAGCGATGGCATCCATGGAAAGTCGATCAATCGTTCGCTGCCAGGGAAGAGTACATCCTCCCAGGGGCAAAACTACAAGCAGCAAAGTCAATTTCGCGCGGTGCATCGGGTGGCCCTCCCTGGCCAGTTTCCGCCGCAACTCACGGCGGTAGGTATAAAATTCCCTACAGAGCGACGGCTCTGCAAGGTATCGGCAAAATTCGGTCCTGCGTCCCTGCATTTTGTGTATAGGTGGAGAAATCGGTCGCGCTTTCCTGCGTAGTTCCTCTCATCGCCGCAACGCCCGGAGTCCGTTGGCGATTACGGCCAACGACGCTCCCATGTCGGCGGCCACCGCCATCCAGAGCGTCGCCCATCCGCTCACCGCGAGGACGACAAAGACGGCTTTGATACCAAGCGAAAAAACGATGTTCTGCTTGATTATTCGCAGCGTCTTTCGACTCATCTGCACTCCGGCCGAGAGCTGAGAAAGCGAGTCGGTCATCAGCGCCATGTCAGCGGTCTCCAGTGCCGCGTCGGTTCCAGCGGCGCCCATCGCGATCCCGATCGTCGCCGCGGCCAGAGCCGGTGCGTCGTTCACCCCATCACCGACGAAGGCGACCCGCTCTCCTCTCGCTTCCTCCTGACGAACGGCCTTGACCTTGTCGTCGGGAAGCAGCTCGGCGCGATAGTCATCCAGCCCGAGTCGGTCGGCGACTGCGTGAGCCGTTGCCGCATTGTCTCCGGTCAGCATGACGATCCGGCCAATCCCGCCGCGGCGGAGCTTCGCAATCGCCTCAGCCGCTTCGGGCCGCGGCTGGTCCGCGACGGCAATCACCCCCAGCGGCTCAGTTCCCTCGAGCAGCGTCACCGCCGTTTTGCCTTGCTGCTCGAGCGGCCGCAATACTTCTGAGACGCGAGAATCGACTCCCCGCTCTCGGCACAGCCGCTCGTTGCCGAGTGCCAGCAGCCGTCCCTCCACCCGACCTTCAACTCCGCGTCCCACGAGTTCGGCAAATTCGATCGCCTCAGGCCGTTTCACCGCCTGCTGGTCGGCATGGAGGAGAATGGCCCGCGCGATGGGGTGAGTCGATCCATGCTCCAGGGCTGTGGCGAGCCGCAGAACGGTTGCCTTGCTTTCTGCGTTTAATGCGATTACGTCGGTGACCCGCGGTCGGCCCTCGGTGAGGGTGCCGGTTTTGTCGAAGGCGAGAGTGGTGATCTTGCCAATGTTTTCCAGATGCAAGCCGCCTTTAATGAGAATGCCCTGACGAGCCGCGCCAGCGAGGCCGCTGACCAGCGAAACGGGAGTGGAGATCACCAGAGCGCAGGGACAAGCCACTACGAGCAGCGTTAGCGCTCGGTAGAACCAAGTCTCCCACGCCCCTAATCCGACCAGCGGCGGAACAAGGAAAACCACCACAGCGAGCCCGACGACCAGCGGCGTATAGACCCGTGCGAAGCGGTCGACGAGCGACTGAGACGGCGCGCGGCTAGCCTGCGCCTCCTCGACCGCATGAATGATCCGCGCCAGCGTCGTGTCCTGGACGAGCTTGGTCACCCGAACGTGGACCAGCCCCTGTTCGTTGAGGGACCCGGCGAAGACTTCATCGCCCGGCTCCTTGTCGACCGGCATCGATTCGCCCGTGATGGATGCCTGATTAATCGCCGAGCGTCCCTGAACGACCTCCCCGTCGAGTGGAATTTTTTGGCCTGGGCGAACGACGATTACCTCATCGACCCCGACGCGATCCGCCGGGACGATGACTTCGCGGCCATCGCGGTGGACGCTCGCTTCGGTCGGGGCGAGATCCATCAGCGCTTTGATGGCATGCCGCGCCCGGTCCATTGAACGCGTCTCGAGAACTTGAGCAACCGAAAAAAGGAAGACGACCGATGCGGCTTCACTCCATTCGCCGATCAGCACCGCACCGATCGCCGCAATCATCATCAGGAAATTCATGTCGAGCGCGCCGTGCCGGGCCGCTCGCCAGGCGCGGGGAGCCACGTACCAGGCTCCGCTGATCCCCGACAGCGCCAGCAGCGGGATCGTGAGCATATGGGCCACACCAGCCCAACCGAGCACCAGCCCCAACAGCAGGAACCCGCCGGAAACCGAGGCCATCACCAGCCGTCCGTTCCGCTGCCAAAACGTAAACTCGCGTGGCCCCGCTTCCACCGATCGGGCGGTCATGCCGAGATCGCCAATCGCCCGCTCAATTTCGCTGGCGGAGATGCTCCCTTCGACGACCAGCCGTTGCGAGATCAGATCGAACTGCAACTCCGTGACGCCGGGTAACTGTCCTAGCCGCGCCTCGATCTGCCGCACTTCATCGGCGCAGTCCATCTGGGCGACGTGGAACGTAGCCCGCTTGGACTCGCTCTCGTTAACCCGATAGCCGACCCGCCGAATCGCTGCATGAAGATCACCTCGCGACAGCTTGCCCTCCGCATACTCCACGCGAACTCGGCCCCCCACCACGTCAACCTGAACGTCGTCCACGCCCTCCAGCGTTTGTAGCGAACGCCGAATTTCGTCAGCGCAGGTGGGACAATCCATCCCGCCAACGCGGAGTTCACAGCGGGTGGTTGCCCCGGCTGTCGACGGTGCAGATTGGTCGTGGGTGTTCATGCTTTCACTTCTCACATTCTTTGCCGATGCGCAATATTCGAGTTGAGCCGTGCGAGATGATCTTGCGGCGAATTGTTGCGGAGGCCGCGATACGCGCCGTCGGCTCACAGACCTGCCACCATTCCGGGCACTTATCTCGCCTGGTTGCTCGAATCCGTAATGCCGCGGATGGACTCGTGGACTGCCCTCGCCGCGAGGCCTCTACTGCATTGTCGCCACCGAAGTCTGAGCCGGAACGATAGATACTGATAAACTTCCTCGAGGCAGTTACCGTTGACAGTCGATACTGCCAACAGGCATAGTGGTCTCTTCGGCTGGCCTGATTTAATATCGCAGGACTCAGTGTTGTTTGCTTACCCGTCCTCACCGCTTGGACGTTGGAACTGCCTCGTGCTGGTTCTCTCGCTCGCTTCAGCACAACTGGCCGGTGTGGCCCAGTGGGGCTGTGGGACCGTCGGCAGTGGCTGTTGCGACGTGGCAACGGACCGTGGCTGCTGCCCGCAAGCGAGTTGCACGGATCTACGGAGTTCTGTGACGGCCCCTGCTCACTCGACTCCACAGTGCGCCTGCTGCGCCCCGGAAGTTCTGGCCTGGATTCCGGGTGGCACCAGTTCGCCAGAACAGCGGCTAGCCATCTCTAACGCCTTGGTCGTAGGGAGCGATACGGCCTGGGACCTCAAGAGTGAAATCGTCACACGTCTCCTGGTCTCGGCGGCCACGCGGTCCGTTTCTCCCGGCTTCTGTGTAGCATTTTGTCGCTGGCAATGTTGAGCAGCCCAATGTCGGTCACCTCCCTGGCGTGACCGGCACTCAATTGGCTGTTCAAATTGCTTTGCGTGCGTCATGTGACGCAACACAGAAGGATCTTTACGATGTTGCTGTACGAAGAGAATGCGGCTCGACGATCGAGCGTGGTATGGATCAAGCCGACATCGGCTGCCCAAACCACTGCTACGACCGACCCATTGGTGCCGCCGCGGAGTGGTCATGTGCTGTTAGTTGACGAACCCGGTCCGTTTCGCGAACGGGCGGCCGCAGAGTTGGCTGAAGCAAACCTTAATGTTCTCCAAGCGTCTGACGTCTACGAAGCGCTGCATTTGGCGCGGCGGAGCGAAATCGAACTGCTGGCGATCGGCGGTGACCAGCGGTACCAGAGCGGCTGGCGATGTGCCGGCAAGCTTTGCGGTCGACCGCCCTGGCGCGGCGTGATCTTGTACTTCGCCCAGGTTTCAGACCGCGATCGATTGTGGACCCGAGTCTCTCAACTTACTGCTCTGGTGGAAACAAACGGCCAATCGGAACCACTGGTCAGCGAGATCCTGCGGCTCTCACGCCCATAGGCCGTCACCGAGAATGCCTTGGGTCGGTGGCGGGTGTGACCGGCGCGACAATTGCAACGCTGCGCTGGTTGCCCCGAGCCGGTGAGCGGGAGGCGGCCTATTTTTCGCACGTGCCTCAGCGGAACCAACCTGCACCGCCATGAGGGAAGCGACTGATGAATCATTGGCTCTGGGTGCTGGCATTTGCTCTTTTCGCTTCACTCTCGAGCTATCTCGGAGCATAAACGGCGTCCCATGAGTTCCCAAAACCCAGAACAACGCAATCACGACGCTGGCGGTCACGCCGGGCACACGCATGCCCCCTCCGGGGCCAGCGACGCACGCTTGCTATGGGCTATCGGGCTCAATCAGCTATTAACCTTGGGACAGGTTATTGCCGGAATTTTTTCCGGCAGCCTCTCGCTGATGGCCGATGCGCTGCACAATTTCAATGACGCGATGGCCCTGCTGATCGCCTACATCGCCCGCCGCGTCGCGCGTCGCCAGCCGACCAAGGCATTTACCTTCGGCTATCGCCGAGCTGAATTGATCGGTGCGATGATCAATCTGACCGCACTAGCGATCGTTGGACTTTATCTGGTCTACCAAGCGGTGGGACGTCTCATCGAGCCGCAGGAGGTTACCGGCTGGGTGATGATAGTAGCGGCTGGCCTGGCGCTGGTGGTGGACATCGGCACCGTAGTACTGCTGTGGGCGTTGAGCCACGGCAATTTGAACCTGCGGGCAGCGTTTGTGCATAACATGACCGACGCAGCCGCATCGCTGGCGGTTCTGCTCGGTGGGCTGGCGATCATCTATCTCGATACGTATTGGATCGATCCCGCCCTGACGCTGCTCATCGCTGGCTATGTGCTGTATCAGGCATTCACGATGCTGCCGCAGGCCGCACGGATCTTGATGGGAGCGTTGCCGCCGGGAGTGGACTTTGACGATCTCGTGCGAGTCCTGGAAGCGCACGAGCATGTTGAAGAGATCCACCACGTGCATGTCTGGCAACTCGATGAGTCCCATCGCGCGCTCGAAGCCCACATTGTTATTGGTGAATCTGCCGCCGATCGAATGCCGGCGATCAAACGCGGTCTCAAACGGCTGCTCGAAGACCGCTTTGAGATCGGCCACTCGACACTCGAGTTCGAATTTCCCGACGAGCATGCGGGCGAGCCCGAACATCGCGGTGCGCTAACGCCGCACTGATCGCAGTATAGCGAACGGTGAATCTTACTCAGGAAATTCGATCCAGGCACCACAATTTGCTCTTGTTCCACTGCCGAGGCTTCCGATACAATCTATACTACGTCTTTGACGCACGTTTGTCACACGGTCCCGCTTACACTCTGTCCGATGTTCCGCACCACTCTCCTGCTCCTAATCGCCACGATGCTGACCTGCCCGTTGCGGTGCAGTGCGGCCGAGTTCGCGTCGCGGAGCGAGACGGGTGCGGTGGCGAATGGCTGTGGCTGCTGCACCCACCCGGCCTCCACGTCGAGTGAGCGATCCAGCCAGGATCCGAACGAAGGCTGCGGTTGCGGCGACTGTTTCTGCAACGGGGCCGTGCTGGAAAGCGAGGGCAACGTTCTATCGTCGGCAGTTTCTTACTTCACAGCCGCCCTATCGATCCCGAGCTTCGATCGGGACGTACAGGCTGCCGCGCTGGCGAGTGCAAGCGACATCTCGTCTCACTGCGGCATCTACCCAAGCGGCCGCGCCGCGCGCATTGCGCACCAATCTCTGCTGATTTGATTCAGCCCGTCCCTGCGGCGCTCTGATGCCGCTTTCGTGCAGTGGGATTCATAGGTTCGCTCGGCCTGTTTGCGCGGCCGTTTTGACCCTTCCACTTTTGTTAGTGACTTCAAGCGGATGCGTGGCGATCATGCATTGCTAGAGTTGCTTTTCTTGTGTGCCCTTTGTGAATGGATTTTACATATGTGGATGTTAGCTCGTCGGACAGGTTTGGCAGCGGGAGTTACGTTGATGGTTGCCATGATGGCCACCGCGGCGCCGGCGGCCGAAACGGAGAAAACGGCCACCGTGATGGCGGTGAGCGAGATGTGTGGGGGTTGCGTCAAGAAAGTTACCAGACGATTCGATGGAGTGCGGGGAATCGGGGCGATCCGCTGCAGTATTGAAGACCAGACAGTCACGCTCATTCCTGAAAAGGGGGTTCGCCTAAGCCCGCGAGGCGTTTGGGAGGCAATGGAAGGAATTGGCAAGACGCCGGTGAAGATGGTCTGCCCGACAGGCACCTTCACGTCGAAACCTTCCGCTTAATAGAGGTCGGGGCATTGGGGAGTGGGAATGCGAAGTGGTACCCACTTTCCTCCATTTCGGCATTTTTCATTCCGTCAGCTTTTGCACTCCACACACGGCCAGTCCAATGCTTCTTCCTTGGGAATACGGGGTGCGCAACTTGGCACGGCGACCGGTGCGGACGTCGCTGACGCTAGTCGCGCTGGCGACGGTGGTGATGCTGGTGCTCGTGGTCGTGGGATTCATTCGCGGACTTGAGAAGTCGCTGGCGGTCAGCGGTGATCCTGACGTGGTTCTGGTCTACTCGGTCAACTCGGAAGAGAACATCGAAAACTCCTCCATTCCGGCTCGCACCCCATCGCTACTGACCGCCAGCCTCGACGCAACGTGGAAGCGGTTTGGTGTGGACCATGTTTCGCCCGAGTTGTATCTCGGGACGCGAGTCAAGACACGCGAAAGCGCAGGCGGCCTGGGACTGGTCCGCGGAGTCACTCTCAGCGCGCCGCTCGTCCGGCGGTCGGTAAAGCTGGTCGAAGGTTCCTGGCCGAACGATGGCGAGGTAATGGCCGGCCGTTTGGCAGCCACCAAACTGGGTACTCGGGCGGAGGCGTTGGCGATCGGGAAAAGCATCGAGTTCGAAGGCAGGCAGTGGACGATCAGCGGGCGCTTCGCCGCCGGCGGTGCCGCTTATGAGTCCGAAATCTGGTGCGATTTGTCGGATTTTCAAATGGCTACCAAACGGCAAGATTTGAGTCTGGTAGCCATGTTACTCGCCCCGGAAGGTACGCCGGCTGAGGTTGAACTGTTTTGCAAGGAACGGATCGACTTGGAGTTGAGAGCGCTCTCCGAGACGGCCTACTACCAAACGCTACAGCAGCATTACAAACCGGTTCGGATGCTGGCGTGGACCGTGGTTGGTAACCGTACACCATGACCAATGATGGGGCTGGTCTTGACCAGGGCTAACGCGCACTTTGGGCAAGATTGGTAAACTAGTGAAGGTTGCGCCCGGTGCCGGTTTGGGTGATGATGGAGGCTTCTGAAAACAGGACCCCGCTCGCCTCGATGGATGCCCACTCGTGACCGATATTCAGTTTGATGATGTTGATTCCATTCTTGCTGAGTTTAGCGATCTTGAGGACCCGCGGTCACCGATCAACCGACGCCATCTGCTCGGGGACCTAATCGTCATTTCGATCATGGCTGTTATTGCGGGAGCTGACGGTCCAACCGCAATTGGCACTTGGGCAGAGAACCATGAGGCATGGCTCCAGAAACACCTGAAGCTTCCCAACGGAATCCCGTCTCACGATACCTTCGATCGCCTGCTGGCGGCGCTTAAGCCAGCTACTTTCCAAGCCTGTTTCCAAACATGGATCGCAAGGGTCGTGCCAAGCGACGGCAAGCCAGACCTGAAGCAGGTGGCAATCGATGGCAAAGCCCTTCGTCGCAGTCATGATCGTGGTAAAGGACTTGGCCCGCTCTTCCTTGTCAGTGCTTGGGCCGTCGACCGAGGAATCAGCCTGGGACAACTGGCAACCGAAGAGAAGTCCAACGAAATCACCGCAATTCCCGAACTGTTGGATCAAATCGAGATCCAAGGGGCCGTGGTGACCATTGACGCCGCTGGATGCCAAACGGAGATCGCCAAGAAAATCATCCAACAGAAGGGCGATTATGTTCTGGCACTCAAAGGGAACCAAGGAAACCTGCATAAGGCGATTACCGATTACATCAGCCGGCACATGGAAAACGACTTTGCTGGTGTCGCTGCGAGGAAACATACCGAGAGTTTCAAAGGTCATGGCCGCATCGATGAGATTACCTATTATCAAATGCCTGTTCCGCCTGATCTCATCGGCAGAGCCAAATGGGTGGGACTCAAGACAATCGGTGTTGCCATTCGGCAGAGCGAAAGTGGTTCAAAGTCATCGGTTGAGGTCCGCTACTACATTGGGTCCATCCCGATGGGCGTCAAGCGTTTCGCACGCTACGTCCGCGGGCACTGGTCGATTGAGAACACGCTTCACTGGTGTCTGGACGTGACCTTCCGCGAAGACGAGAATCGAGTGCGCAACCGAACATCGGCAAACAACCTTGCCTGGCTAAAACGCTTCGGCTTGAGCTTGCTCAAGCAGCGAGACGACAAGCACAGCATCGCGATGCGACGGCGAGTGGCAGGCTGGAACGTGGACTATCTGGCGCAAGTCCTTGGAATCCCAACGATTTAGTATGCGTTGGCCCTGGGTCTTGACTACTTGCTGAGACGACGGCGGGCGCGGCGGGTCCGCTTGCGGTCGGCAGCCTGCCGCCGCTCGTCCTGGCGGTACGTGCGAATCGCTTCGGGATGCTCGGCCTTCCAGGCATGCGGTGCCATGGCCGCCCAGTCCGTTTCACCGGCCAGCGTCCGCACTAAGACGTCCTGCAAGTAAGCGCCAACGTCCAAGTCATTGCGGACCGCGCTGGCGATGATCGTCATCAAGTTCGCCGCTCGCTCGCCAGCG
>Ga0182739_1002071_pt1 | contig 19309 bp, 16 predicted proteins | sample eDN5th30CBELigBY_FD_128873 | JGI IMG/M metagenome (GOLD analysis project Ga0182739, IMG submission 128873) | Enriched backyard soil microbial communities from Emeryville, California, USA - eDNA 5th pass 30_C BE-Lig BY (version 2) (version 2) | ecosystem: Environmental > Terrestrial > Soil >...
GATCAAGAACATTACATTGGGATACAATCTTCCAGCCACACTGGTGGAGAACCGGTGGTTAAGCAGCTTACGGGTATACGGCACCGTCCAAAATGCCTTCCTGTTTACCGGCTACAGCGGCAACCCAGAAGGTACAAACTATAACCGGCCCGACACCGGAGCATTGGTGCCCGGTATCGACTACTCCGGGTACCCGGTGCCGCGTATCTACACGTTAGGAGTGAACGTAGGTTTTTAGACAATCATTTTGAAGGAGTAAATCGATGAACATAGAAAAATATACGATGCTATTGTTGACGTTGTTCACATTAGGATCTTGTCACAACATGCTGGACGTTGAGCCGCATACCTTTTCAAGTGGGGTGAATTACTACCAGAACGAAGGACAGTTTTTGCGGGCCGTAAACGGCGCGTACGGCTCCCTGCAGGAACTTTACACCGCCGATTATTTTTGGCCAATGACGGAAATGGTGGCCGATAACACAAATTACCAATTTGATGCATCCGACCGGGGGGCGCAGCAGCGGGAAGAAATCGACGAATTTCTGATTACGTCGACCAACAACTACGTGAATAATACCTGGAACATGCTCTATCGGAACATCATGCAGGTAAATGTGATCATTGACCGTATTGCTCCGGTCGTGTTTTCCGATGATGAGGTGAAGGCGCGGTATAAAGGGGAAGCCCAGTTCCTGCGCGCGCTGCAGTATTTCCACTTAGTTCGGCTATTTGGCCCGGTACCGCTGGTGGTGAACGAGGTTGGCAATCCCGAAGGAGCATTTACGGAAGGTAGGGCTAGCGTGGAAGCCGTCTACGAACAAATATTAGCGGATGTGAATGCTGCCGTAGCCAGCTTGCCTGAATCGTATTCGGGTGCTGATGTCGGCCGGGCAACCAAAGGCGCCGCCCTGACGTTACTTGGGGAAGTGTATATGACCTTGCATAATTTCGACGAAGCAGCGGCGGTACTTGGACAAGTAGTGGATTTAGGTTATGATTTACTGCCCAACTACGCAAACAATTTCGATCCCGCATTCAAAAACAATGCCGAGTCGGTATTCGCCATCCAGTTCGATGCAGGGTTGCAGACTGAGGCAAGTAACTTTATCTTCATGTTTGGCCCGCGGAATGCCAAGGACAAGCTTGTTGGCTTTCCGGGTAATCTCGGAGGAAGCAATATTCCGACCCCCAGCATTTATCGAGCATACGAAGAAGGTGACGTCCGCCGAGATGTGTCAATTGCCCTATTCAGTGATGCGTCCAATGCCAACTTCGAGGAGTCCAAAGCATTTGACGGTGATATTCCGTTCATTCAAAAATATTACCATCCACCCTTTTTAGAAGATGGGCGCGCCGATGAAAATTGGCCGGTATATCGATATTCGCACGTTTTACTTATGCTGGCCGAAGCGCTGAATGAAACCAGTGACGGTGACCCGTACCTCTACATCAATGCCGTTCGGGATCGCGCTGGCTTGGGTCCGTTATCCGGCCTCAGCCAAGCGGCGTTCCGGGAGGCAGTTGCCCACGAACAACGGGTTGAACTAGCTTTCGAAAATCATCGGTGGTACCAATTGCTGAGGACAGGCAAGGCGGTTGAGGTGATGAACGAGCACGGTATTGAGGAGAAAGAACGGTTGAATAGATTGAGCAGCGCCTCGTATAACATACAAGCCCATAAGCTACTATTCCCGATACCGGCACGGGAAGTAAGGTTGAATGGATTTGAACAAAACCCCGGATGGTAAATAAACGAATAACCCCATCAAATTTCTCACAGCTGCGTACCCACGGCAAAAGGTTTATGTTACTCGTGGATATTTTTTAAGTTTGTATCCATTAAAAGATTTGCACATGAAGTATTATTTAACCTTAGCACTCGCAGCCGCGGTTGCTACAACTGGTATTGCACAGCAGCCGTATCAGGCCATTAACCTCGGTTTCATGGATAATACCATCCGGCCGCAGGACGATTTTTACAGCTACGTGAACGGCAACTGGATGAAGACCGTCGACATTCCGTTGGACAAGGCCCGGTGGGGGAGCTTCGACGAATTGCGGGAAAACACGGATGCCGCCACATTGGAAATTCTTAAGGCTGCCTTGGACCAGCCCCAAGCAAAGGGTACCGATGGACAGAAGATTGCCGATCTGTACCGATCGTATACCGATTTCGACGCCCGCGACAAGGCCGGAATAACGCCTATTAAGCCACTGCTGCAACAGGTGGATGCCATAGCCGATTTTGACGACCTGTACCGTTACCTCGTCGAAACGGCTCCCATCGGTGGTAATCCGTTTTTCGGGGCGAATGTGTCTGCACACATGAAAAACAGCAGCATGAATACGGTATACCTCGGTGCAGCCAGTTTGGGTCTGGGCCGGGCTTATTACCAAAAGGAAGACGAGGCCAATACAAAGACACTCGCCGACTATAACGATTACATCAATCGGTTGTTCCCCAAAATCGGCCAGCGTACACGTGATCTGAAGGGCCCCGGTATCATCGCGTTCGAAAAAGAGTTGGCCGGCCATATGCTTACCGTGGAGGAAATCCGGAATGCGTCGCTCCGGTACAATCCGGTGGCCGTAGCCGATCTTGATGAGCTGGTGAAAAATATCGATTTGGCACAATACCTCACTGATTTAGGATTTCATACCGATAGCGTTATCATCGGCGAAATAAAATATTACAGGGAGCTCGATCAGGTGCTGAAGCCGGAGAACCTGGCTACCATTAAGGATTTTCTTCGTTTCCACATTGCCAATGGGGCAGTGACCAGCTTAACTCGAGAACTCGACGAACTCAGTTTTGATTTCTGGGATCGGACACTCCGTGGCCAACAGGAGCAACGGGCATTGGATAAACGCGGACAGGAATTTGTAAACCGCATTGCAGGCGAAGTACTGGGCAAACTGTATGTGGAGCAGCATTTTCCTGCGGAAGCCAAGCAAGCGGCCGAAGAGATGGTCAATTACCTGATCCTTTCGTTCGGACAGCACATCGCGCAGCTGGCATGGATGTCTGACGCCACGAAAGAAAAGGCATTGGCCAAACTGGCCCGTTTTGACGTAAAGATCGGTTATCCGGATAAGTGGAAAGACTATTCCAACCTGAAAGTTGGGGAGTCGTTGTTTGAGAATGTGCTTAATGCCCGGCGGTGGCGGTTTGAAGAAAACCGGGCTAAGCAAGGCACGCCGGTAGACGAGACAGAATGGGGCATGACGCCGCAGACGGTGAACGCCTATTATAGCCCGTTGCGCAATGAAATTGTATTTCCTGCAGCCATCCTGCAGCCTCCGTTCTACGATTATAAAGCCGATGCCGCGGTCAACTTTGGCGGTATCGGTGCCGTGATTGGTCACGAATTATCCCACGGGTTTGACGACAGTGGATCGCAATACGATGGGGACGGCAACCTGAACAACTGGTGGACGGACGACGACCGTGCGCAGTTTGAGAAGGCCACTGCTGCGCTGGCGGCACAATTTGAAGCGTACGAGCCCGTACCGGGCGTGTATGTAAATGGCCGTTTTACGTTGGGTGAAAACATCGGCGACCTGGGTGGCGTTTCGGTTGCTTACGATGCGCTTCAATTTTACCTTAATGAAAAGGGCGACCCCAGTGTGATAGATGGGTTTACGCAACAGCAACGGTTTTTCCTTTCGTGGGCAACCATCTGGCGGACCAAAACAACTGAACAGTTTGTCGTAAACCAGGTGAAGACCGACCCGCATTCGCCGGCACAGTACCGGGCGGTGGGACCGTTGGTCAACGTAGATGCGTTTTACGAGGCGTTCGACATCAGGGAAGGCGATAAGCTGTACCTGCCGAAAGATAATCGTATCGTCATCTGGTAAGTTTTTATTCTGCTGCCCACTTCGGCCCGGTATTGAGTATGACCGTGTGGATGGGGCAATCAGGATCATGAGCACCGGGCAGGTAACCGGTGCTCATTAAAAACTCATTGACAATCTCGCCCCCCGTAAATTTGAACGTCTTTTTAAACAGCTTCATCCATTCCGCGAGGGACATGGGGTGATGGTGGTCAAGCCAATGCTCAAATGAACCATAGGCCTGCTGCAGCTCAACAATTGCTTTCGCATTTTCGATTGCTGCATTGATTTTAAGCCTGTTGCGTATAATCCCCGCATCTGCTAGCAACCGGTTTCTATCGACTTCTCCGTAGGCGGCGACCTTGGCCACGTCGAACCGGTCATACGCCTTTCTGAATGCTTCCTCTTTTCGTAGGATGGTTTCCCAGCTCAAGCCGGCCTGATTGATTTCCATGATGAGCCGTCCGAACAGCTCATTATCGTCATGAATGGGAAAACCGTAGTGGTCGTCGTGGTAACGTTGGTGCAGTGCTTTGCGTGTTTCCGGCTGCATTGTTGTGATCGCGGTGCAATATGACATAAGCTTTTATTTATATTCCGTAAGTAACCGTTCTGTTTCCTTCTTGCCCCAACGCGGCGCCAGCGGAGCACGGTCGTTTGGTGCATTAAACATTTCCAGCGCCTTATCGAGGAACGGTTTGGCTTTCTTTTTACCGCCGCCGAATACGGCCGGTGTATAGAAAATTCCCATCCCGCGCACATACAGACCTCGTGGGTTTTCTGGGTCCTGCTCAAGCGCGGCAGTGAGGTGTGTCTTGCTGTCGCGCCCCATACTGGCGCCCCGCAACATGGGATTTACGTTGATGCGTGCGCTGAGCATGTAGGCCATTAGAATATGGTTTTCGGCATCGTCGGGCCTAATGGAGGTTGCCGCATCCAGGTACTCCAGCACGTTGTCGGCGAGCGCATCGATCTGATCTTTCTCCGCAGTCAGCGCTAACAGTGTGTAGGTGTAAGCGGTGTAATAATTGGCATACCAGTTTTGCGGGTGGGCCAGCGCTATGCGTTCAAAATCATTGGCCAGTTGCCGTATGGTGTTGGGTTTCCCGGCCGTATCCAGTGCGGCGACCTTAGGTGTTAGCAGTTCTTCCAGCGATTGCCCGCAGGCAACGCCTGTACATAAGGTAAACAAAATACAAGCAAGTAAAAATGACTTCATGGCAATTGATTTAAAATTTCGTCTGATCGGTCCCTGCCGATACTGATAAATGCCGCGATGAGGAGTGCCCTGCCGTAGGGACGTTCAATGGGTACCCGGAAACCACCATCATCCGCATAGCGGTAGCCAAACACCTGGCGATTGCCCAGTACATTATTCAGGGCCGTGACAACGGTAATGAAGGTATTCCCCCATTTACGGAGTAGGGCGGCATTGATATTCATGTTATGATAAGCGGCGGTGCGATCACCCAGGAAAACCGGATTTTTTGGACTGAGGTAAGGACGGCCGGTAGCGAACGAATACGACGCGCCGGCATAGACGCCAATGGGTCGGATAAATTGTTTCGCCACCACATGGACGGTATGCGGTGTGGCAAATGTGGGCATGGCGCGTTCCGGGTAATCCAGGTATTCCCGCTCGGTATGGAGGTAGCTGTATGACAGCCAGTAATCAAGGCCCTTGTCGCCTTGCTGGTTCCGGTAAAAAAGTTCCACGCCGCTTGCAGTGCCGCTGCCATCGTTGCCGAACCGGTCTCGCGTAGTCAACAATGCCTTGTAATCTTTGTAATAGCCTTCTACCCGCAGGAGATGCCCGCCATGGCTGTGCTGAAAGTTGGCAATGTAATGATCCGCATGTTGGTAACCGACGTGGGGCATTGCGGCAAGATACATATAATCCGGTAGCTGTGTGTACCTGCCCCATGCAAGCGACAGGCGATCAGCGGCAGAAAGAGGATAGGCGACCGTAAGGCGCGGCGAAAGCGCCGCACGTGCCAGGAGGCTGCTGTAATCGACACGCAGGCCGGGCCGTACGGTAGCCTTTCCGGCCACCGGGATGGTTGCTTCTGCCCACGCGGCGGCTTTGTGATCGAATAACGTCGCCACCCCCGATTGCGAGAAACGGACGCTATATCCTTCAGCGCCCACGTCGATAGCCGACCGGCCAATGAGTGGGGTACGGACAGCTACCCGCAGCTGATGTTGGGCCTGAAGGATGTCGGTCTCGGTCACCGCGTGGTACGCATCGTGGTTGAAATTGAAGCCATAGCCCATATACATACTGCCCCTGCGGGCAAAAGGGCGTTCCCAGGTGAGCAACGATACGGCATTCCGGTTGTTTACGCCGAGAGGTGCCAATCTCCCAGCATCGTTTTCGTCAGGTAGGTTGGCGGCCTGCGCCGATGTGTTGCCATAGCCATACCATTTGATCATATCGCCGTCTTTTGTATTGTGCCTGAAATTTGCATTGGCAGTCCAGTTATCCGGTGCCTGTGTCCAATCGGTCCGATGGTTGATCAGCCGATAATAAGGACCGAAATCGGAATACCCCACATCGATTCCGGCGGATGTACGCCCGCCGAACAGCTGGTCGTGACCTAGCTGCAGGCCATAGGGCAGGAGGGCTATCACGGTCGAACTCTGTGCAGGATGTTGGCGCGAATCGAGCGAAAGGATGGAGGAGAGGGCACCGCCGTATCCCGGAGCATAACCACCCGTGCTGAAGGTAATGCCCTCAAACAGGTGTGGCGAATACCGGCTGCGCTGGGCAATATCCGGCACACCGGTGACGTACGGGTGCGTAATTTCGAGTCCATCGATAAACGTTTTGCTTTCTTCACCGCTGCCACCGCGTACAAAGAGGGCGCCGCTTTCGCCCACCGTCTGTACGCCGGGAAACTGCCGCAATGCCGTCGTTACATCACCATCGCTGCCGGGCGACGTATCGATATCCATGGTGGTGAGCGTAACGGAGCGGTTGTTGTCGATAGCCCGGTGGTTGCGCCTGTCGACCGATGCTTCTTCCAATAAGGTAGACCGGGGGGGTAACTGTAGCCCGATGGGCTGCATGCCTGTTTTTATGACTATCGGGATTTCAGCGGTCCGCATGTTCACGTGCCGAGCCACCAGTATGGTATCGCCCAGTGGTTGCACGTCGAATGTAAATGAACCATCGGCTGCCGTTGTCGCGCCGTATACCGTTCCTTTAATAAATACATTGGCACCAGCTACGGGATGCCCGCGGTGATCCATCACGTTACCACGCACGGACACTTCCTGCGCATACGCCACGTTCGCACCGGCTAACAGGACTCCTATCAAAGCATATCGGATGGCATGCATAGCTATGCAGCAAGCTTACGCAATCGTAGTGAATACGGTGTCATTGTTCGGTAAAGAGTGGATGATATGTGAGAGGATCTCTGATGTTAATCCGGATGTATATACTCGTTTTTTCGGAACAGCACAATGCGTTTAATGAGATCCAGCGGTAGCGGTTGGTCGTTGGGAAACTGGATGGCCGACCGTGATACTTTATATCCCTTCAAGTCGTCCGCAAACGCTTGCAGTAGCTCGTTACTCCATGGGCTGGAGAGCGAAATATGTTTCGTATAGGCCGAATAATAGATTAGGAAAAATTTCCCGATTTTGAAGGCCGGTATCTGATAGCTGATTACTTCTTCCACGCCCGGAACCGCTTCGTGTATGAGGTCACGGATCTGTTGCATGCGCTCCTTAATCTCCGTAGGGAACGTAGCCTGGTACTCGTCGATGGTTTTGAAATCTGTTTTAGCCATGGTGACAAAAATTTGTAGTTATATACTATATAGTTTTCATACTCGTACAACAACTTGGCTAAGTTATTGATTTCATTATTATTTTATGCCCTAACCTAGGCGCTCTTCACTCTATGTACGGCATATAAAAAGTGTGCTGTATGCCAGCCTCTTGACTCATGGCCGTTTTGCAATTTTCATCCAAGTTATTACTTTTGTAAGTAGCATTACTTTCAAAAGTATGAAAACGGTGTTTGGCTAAAAATGCTTTTGCACGTTCACCCTTTTTCTTAAAAAAAAGCCGAATTGGAGTACTGGATAACAGACCCGGTTTGTTGGGTGTCTTTGTTGGCTTTTTGCTTGTTTTTATCTTTTTCCATATTAACCCCTTCGCTTAAATAAGTTCCATAGCTATTCTCTAAGTCAGCCAATTATTCCTTTTTATCCAATTTCTTTAATTCCTCTTCCAGTTCCTCGATGCTGGGCAAACTGGACTTCAGGTTCTCTGGCAAAACCTCCGCGAGTTTAAATTCGCTTACCCCCATGGGTTTGTGGATGTCTTGCAGGGCATACTCTACCTCAAGGTTGTCTTTTCCGCGGCATAGCAGTATGCCAATGGTTGGGTTTTCATGCGGACGTTTTAATGTCCTGTCAATAAGGGTGAGGTAAAAATTGAGCTTGCCCGCATATTCCGGTTCGAAGTCCCTGTTTTTAATTTCTGCCACTACGTAACACTGCATAGGTATGTGGTAAAACAACAGGTCTATGAAATATTCCTTTTCGTTGAGTTCAAGTCGATATTGCCGTCCGATGAATGCAAACCCCTTGCCAAGTTCGAGCAGAAAGCGGGTAATGTTGTCGATAAGCTGATTCTCGATATCCCTTTCTTTGTAGTCGTCTGCTAGCTGTAGGAAATCGAATACATAGGGGTCTTTTAATGTCTGTTGTGCAAGGTCAGATTTGGGTTCCGGTAACGTATTGGTAAAATTGGTGATGGCTTTTCCTTGCCTTTGGTATAGTTGTGACTTTACCTGTATGGCTAGTAAATCCATGCTCCAACCATTCTCTATTGTTTTATCTACATAAAAAAGAGCCTCTTCAACAGACTTTGTTTTGCTTACCAATTGGATAACATGTCGCCAAGGTAATTTTCCAACGGTGCGTTGTAAAAAGTCTGCCTCAGCTTGTGTTTCCATTTTTCCAACGGCCCGTTGGAAAAATTCGGATAACGAAAAAAAACTATAAAACTTTACACAATTATAGAGATTAGTGGGGGAAAAACCGTTCATCTCCGGGAACTCGGATTTTAATTCCTTTGATACCGAGGGGATTAACCCCTTTCCCCATTGAGCATGCTGCTGTTTCTCATAAATATCTTTCCCCAACTCCCAATAGAAATAAATAAGTTCCGAATTGGCGTGTAATACTATTCTCTGCTGAACACGCCGCACATGCTCTTTCAGATTCTTGAGCCAGTCGGCATAGGAAATAGTTATATTAGTCATGACAAACAGCCTGGGTAATGAATTCTGACGTTGTTCTAAATTCTTAGGCGGGTTGCTTTTGTTTCTAATTACTTCTCGCTTTTACCTGCGCTTGGAGCCTTGCCGCCTGTGACTTGCTCTGGTCTAACTGTTCCTCCAAATTTTTGATTTGGTCTGCGGAACAACCTTGGTACATAATGTTTACGCCCTTATTGCCTTCATAGTTATTGAAATTGTTCGTGAACGCAGACTTCTGCTGGTAGCTTAAAATATATTCCGGTGCACAATCGAATATCTCAGCAAGTTCGTATAGCCTTGTGATTGTAATATCGGCTACGTTATTTTCAATGTTGCTGTAAGCCTTTGGTGTGATTCCCAAAACCTTAGCCACATCGTCTTTTTTCAAACCTTTCTCCTTTTCCCGTATTTCACGAATGTTATCACCTATTTTCATGAGACTAATAGTTAGTGTTATTCTGTTTTAATAATGCCTCTAATAGCGCAATACGTTTACGTTCGCTTTCGAGCAACTCCTTTTGAAGCATTTCCACTTTTCCATCATTTACGTCTTGTTGCCCTTGGTGCATTATATTTACTCCTCGATTCCCTTTATTATTATGAAAGTAATTATAAAACTCCCTCTTAGACTGCTTATAGTTAAGAATATATAAGGGATTACACTCTAATATTTCGGCAATTTCGTCAAGCCGTTGCAAGGTAATGTCCGTTACATTATTTTCGATATTTGAGTAAGCCCTAGTAGTAATATTAAGACGTTCAGCCATATAGCTCCTCTTGAAGTTTTTTTCAACCTCCCGAATTTCCTTAATATTATCTCCTATTTTCATCACAACCCGATTAAAAATTGATATCAATGTTATTATCCCTGAGCAGCTTCTCCAACTTAGGGATTCTACTGAGTTCTTCCAAGTACAACTCCTTGTAAGTTTTTCTAACCTCTTCTTGGTCTATCCCTTGGATTTTGATGTTGATTCCTGAGTTTCCGTCATGGTTATAAAAGTAATTCCTAATTCCCTCAGCTGGTTCGTTATGTTGTAAAATCCCGATAACCGTATATTCCAGTGCCTTGGCAATCTGTTCCAGCTGTTGGAAGGTCGGGTCAATTTCACCAGACTCAATTTTGAGATAATCATCTTTCTCAATGTTAGCCCTTTTTGCGATATATTCCGGTGAAAAACCCTGAGCAATTCTAACATCTGATATTTTCTTTCCAATATTCATAATTATAAATTTGATTTGTCAAATATACTAAAACTTCCATAACAGAAGCAATACTTCCGTTTAAAGAAGTGGTTTTTTTGAACATTTGCAAATTAGCCGCCATATTTGTGGTTCATGACCAATGAAACCAATAAACGAAATTACTATGCTGTTTACGAAATCGGTATAGGTAAGGCGTGCAATTTCAGTGCATACGACCGCCTGTACGCAAAAAAGCCGAAACAGCCGATATAGTTTTGTTATTCAATCCGTCAACCACTAATAATTAGTTGCTTACGGGTGGATTATTAACCTTTTTTCAAAACAATAATTATGAATAATGAAGCAAAAATTATGCTTATGGGGATATTATTGCCTCAAGCGAATACAATCGGAATATCATGTATGCCGAAAATATATACTGGAGGTGCGGAATATCCTTAAGGGATATGCGGCCCTTATACTAAGGAAACGTACCTACACAATAGTACACTATTCGTACATAACTAGTACAATACCCGTACTTGAGATATGCATTCCCTTAACCAGGACGTTCTCCATCCTTGGTACCACCTTCTCCCGTGTGTTACGCACGTTGGATATGACCCGATTGTGGAAAATCGTTACATACCGGCCTCGTACGGCGTGTGCACACCATGCGGGGTGGAGTAATAACGGCAGGGGAACGGTGGAAGAAAAAAGGGAGAGCCTCAAAGACTCATGTGTTTGTACCCATGCGATGGCCTCAGCCCGCTATGGGCTGGGCCTCGCTTTGGGGTTGGTGCTGGCCGTCGTCGGCAACCCTCACGGCGGGCTAGCCCAAGAAAGTTTTTCCGTGAGTGGAAAAGTGATTTCGGTAACAACGGGAGCAGTAATAGGAGGTGCTACGGTTACGAATAAACGTAGCCGCGTCCATGCTGTGACGGATAGGGCAGGGGAGTACAGTATCCCAGCAAGGCTTGATGATACCCTTATTTATTCGTTCGTCGGCTATAAAACCAAGGAAGAGCAAATCAACGGGCGGCAACAGATTACTGTAGCACTGGATTCCGCCGAAAATATCCTCGAAGAAGTGGAAGTGGTTTCCACCGGTTACCAGACCATCCCCAAAGAGCGTGCAACGGGAAGTTTTGAAGTCGTTGGCAACAAGGACTTTAATAGGGCGGTTTCTTCAGGTTTGCTTACCAGGCTTAATGGCATTACAAACGGGGTATTATTTGATTCCCAAACAGGTAATCCCTTGGGGATTAGTGTTCGAGGAAGAAGCACACTGTTTTCCGATACCTCACCGTTGATTGTTCTCGATAACTTTCCTTTTGAAGGAGATATTAACCTAATCAACCCCTCGGATGTCGAAAGCATTACCATTCTCAAAGACGCTGCAGCTGCATCGATATGGGGCACTCGGGCCGGAAATGGTGTTATTGTGATTTCGACAAAAAAAGGAATCGCGGGTAATACACCAGCCATCGATTTCAATATCAACTTTTCAAGTGTCGCCAAGCCCAATTTTTCACCCGCCTCGATGAAACATATTGGTAGCTCGGAATTTATTGATGTCGAAATAGACCTTTTCGAGAAAGGATATTACAATTCAAAGTTGAATTCGCAGTATCGTCTAGTATCTCCTGTAGTATCCATTCTAGCGAAAATACGAAGTGGCGACATTGGTATAGCAGAGGCCGAGGACCTTATAGACGAATACCGGTCGAAAGATATTTTAGCGGAAATGGAAGAACATCTCTATCAGACCGGCATCAAGCAGCAATATCAATTGAATGTTTCGGGTGGCGAATCCAACCATCTTTATCGGTTGTCAGCGGGACTGGATCGTAATAGAGAAAACCAGGTGGGTGATGGCTATGAAAGGGCGACGTTCACAGGAAATAATGCCATCAAGATGCTGGGAGGAAGACTTCGGGTCGAATCTGATGTATTCTATTCACAATCGGTAAATAGGACTGCGTCCGATAGCTATTTCCCTGTTTTTCCTTACGAAGAACTGGTTGATAAAGAAGGGATGCCGGCTGAAGTTTCGAGATTAAATGGCCTGAGTGCCGCATACACAGATACTGCGGGAAGTGGTTTACTTCTTGATTGGAAATACCGACCTATGGATGAACTGAAAAACGGCCATATCAGAGGGCGTGTTAAGAGACACAATTTCATACTTGGCTCAAATATCGGGTTCAAGATATTTGACGACCTCAGGCTGGATGGGTATTATCAATATAATCGAAATATAACCGAAAGTTCGACACTATTTGATGAAAATTCGTTCCACGTACGGAATTTGGTCAATTACTATTCGCAAACAAATCAATCGGATCGGACAGTGTTCCGTCCGATACCCGTAGGCGCGATGTTGAACTCCTCGGAAACCGACAGGCAAGGTCATTCATTCCGGCTACAGGCAAATTACGACAATCGGTTTGAACGGCATCATTTCACCGCGATTGGTGGTTACGAGATACGTGGAAATAAAAGTGTATACGCCAATCCCGGAACATATTATGGTTACAATGAGGAGAACGAGACATTCCACACAGTGCTGGATTTGGTGAATATGTATCCTTTGTATTACGGCGGAGGCAGTGCTAGAATTAGTAATAATGCGTCCAGATCAACAGTCTTCGATCGTAATATTTCATATTACGCAAATGTGGGTTATTCCTGGGGTGGATTATATTTGTTATCCGCAAGTTACCGCAAAGACCAATCGAATATTTTCGGTGTCAAAACAAACCAACGGGGTGTCCCGTTGTGGTCCGTTGGCGCCGGTTGGAATATATCAAAGGAAGCCTCGTACCAATGGGATTGGCTTCCACAGTTTAAGGTCAGGGCAACCTACGGCTATAATGGTAATGTAGATAAAGGGACTTCGGCGTACCTGACGGCTAGGATCCTTAATAGGGTTAATCTTTGGTATGATCCCTATGTTGAAATCGTTAACCCTCCCAATCCATCGCTCCGCTGGGAAAAGGTTGAGAATATGAATATAGGTGTTGATTTTGCAATCAAAGGAGGCTTTTTATCGGGAAGCTTTGAATACTATGTAAAGAACGGTCGGGACCTGATGGGTGAAAGCCCTTTGGCACCGCAGACCGGTAACGCACAATTCTACGGCAACGTAGCCAATACCCACGCCCGGGGCATTGATGTGAGATTGGCGGGTAGACTTTTCAACACCCAGCCATTGAATTGGCAGCCGAATCTAATTATCAATGCCAATAAAGACATCGTTATGAATTACAAAATCCCGCCCGGTGCAAATAGGGATCTTATTTTCCCGATTAGTGGGATTTTCCCGTTGGAAGGTGATCCAATTAATGCCATTGTTAGTTATCCATATGCGGGTTTGAGCAGCGAAGGCAATCCGAGGGGATACCTTGCCGGCGAGGTTTCCGAAAGTTATACGGAAATTATGAGTTCGACGCGACGCGAAGACATCATCATACATGGTTCAAGAACACCACGATTATATGGGGCGTTTCGAAATACGCTAATTTACAATTCATTTGAGTTCTCCTTTAACATAGTATACAAGCTTGACTATTATTTCCGTCGGCAATCATTTAAGAGCAACGCCCTGATTGGGGCCGGGACTTGGAGGTACATAGGAGACTATCGCGATAGGTGGCAGCAACCCGGTGACGAAAATAAAACTAATGTACCCAAATTACTGTATCCGTTTAATGTGAACCGCGATCTGTTCTATGAGGGGAGCAGCTATTTGGTTGAGAACGGTAGCCATATTCGATTTCAGGATTTGCAGGCTAGTTATACGTATAGACCTAAATTGGCAAGAAAGGCCGGAACAGCTTTCCAAGAGGTGAAATGCTATCTCTACATGAGTAATTTTGGGGTGATCTGGCGAGCGAACAAACAAGGGCTGGATCCGTCTGCGTTGACAGGTGCTCCGGCTCCGTTTTCAGCATCTATTGGATTACAAGCAAAATTCTAAAATTTACACATATGAAAATTTATAAACAACTATACCCCCTTTTAGTCATCATAACGCTGACTGTCTCGATTGTTGGGTGCGAACAGAGCTATTTGGATCAAAAGCCCAATAGTGGAATAATTCAACCAAGCACCTTGGAGGACTTCCAGGGTTTATTGGATAACTTCAGTTTCATGAACCAAGGCTTCCCTGCACTTCCCCAACTTGCGTGCGATGATTACTATTTTGTATCGCTAGACGCTTGGCAATCGGCTCGAACCGCCGTTGAGCGAAATAGTTATGTATGGGATGTCGATGTGTACGGCGGTGAGGTAGGGATTGATGATTGGAACAGGCCTTACGAGACGATTTTTTATGCTAATTCCATTATCGACAATATTGATAAGGTCAACGATAGAGAAAGCGACATCTATAGAAATATTAAGGGGAGTGCCTACTTTATAAGAGCCTTCGCTCTCTTTGAACTGACAAAGAACTATGCCGCGGCGTATGATGAGACTACGGCTGAATCAGATTTGGGTGTTCCTATCAAGCTTACTGCTAACATTGATGAGTTACGGCCAAGATCGTCCGTGGCTGCATGTTATGCGCAAATTGTTAGCGATTTGGCTGTAAGTAACACCTATTTGGTTGATGAAAAACAGGAAGACAAGAAAAACAGACCCTCAAAATTGGCGGTATATGCGCTAGCAGCGCGCGTGTCTCTCAGTATGAGGCACTATGAAAAAGCATATGAATACGCTGATAGTGCACTGACAATCAGTGACCAGCTGTTGGATTACAATACATTGGACCAGCACACGCATACCCCCTTTCCGGTAGATAATATGGAAACCATTTTTAGCGCATGTTTGGTAGGTTACAGTACAATTGGATATCGGAGCAGAAACGAGAGTATAAATATCGATTCGATGCTGATGGCCAGTTACGCAGCCGACGACCTCCGGCCACTAGTTTTTTTTGAACACTTGCCGTCCGGACTTTTCAATCTCAAGACTGGCTATTTCGGGAGCGGATTGTCCGCGTTCAATGGCCTGGCAATGGATGAGGTATATTTGATAAAGGCTGAATGCGCGGCAAGGTTCGGGAATACGGAAGAGTCTCTGGGTATATTGAATAAGTTGCTTTTGCATCGCTTCAAAACGGACACATTTGTGCCTTTAACGGCATCAAATGCTGTGGAAGTGTTGGAGTTGGTGAAAGCGGAGCGGCGCAAAGAATTGGTTTGGAGGGGGCTAAGGTGGGATGATCTTAAACGCTATAATAAAGAAGGGGCTGATATCACGTTGGAAAGGAACCTTGGCGACACGCAGGTTCGTTTATTGCCAAATTCGCCGCGATGGATTTTCAACATACCTCACGACGAAATACTAAGGAGTGATATAATTCAAAATGAAAGGTAACTGGATATGGGATTTTTACTCAACAAGAGGTATACCTTTTCGATGCTTTGCGCAATAGCTCTTTTATTATTTTCTGAAGTGCGGGCATCGGGGACTGGTCTGAATATTCGACTTAGCTTTGATGACGACCTCCTTCCTCGGGCTGTTCATTATAGCATAACAACTGACTTTGAGTCAACGGTAAAGGTCAGGTTACAACCGTATCAAGATACAGTGCCAGTGGCTGATAACATGGTTAATATCGTTTTCAATGGAAAGCATCCGCGTTACGCGCTATTCGATTTCGGTGGTTTGGGGAATAAATGGCAGATTCGTACAATACAACCACTACTCGACAAATTGTATTTGCTACCTGAACAAGGTCATATCTCAATAGCTATCTTTAGGGACACTGTGCTCTTCACAGGCGATGGCGCAGCCGCTTTTGAAGCACAATACAAATTATATGAACTTGAATATAAGGCGTCTGAAAGACTAATTGGGTATCATAGATCGCTCAACAGTTTGTCCTCGAAAGGATTTGCACATCAGGATTCATATGAGTATGAGAACATGTTGAAAGAATATTTAGCGTTTCGTATGAAATTATTCCGAGCGCAATCGGCCCTGTTGGACAATTACTATGGTTATATTCCGAACGCTATCTCTTCATTAATAGAACAAGATTTTTGGAGCCGACATCATAAGAGGGTTCTGACATATCTGTTTTTTAACATGCGAAAAGTATACGCCAGCAATGACCGTGCTCTTAGCCAGAAACTATTAACGTTTTATTACGAAAATTATGTATTTAACCAGCCTTCGTTCCCTTGTAAGGAGCCAAGTTTTTTTCAATCGAGTTTCCATTACCAGCAATCGTTGTATGATTGGGTGATGCCGTTATTGGCTAGTGGGTTTCAAGCAACTCCTACTTTTGAGCAACTATATGGATTCATTATCCACAAATACGATGGTAAAATGAGAGACCATGTTTTAGGTCACTTAATTAGCCAGACACCAAAAGAACAGATTCCGGAGTGGGGGTTTTCAGACATGATGCAACATATAAATAACAATGAAGTGAAACATTTTCTTAAAAGGCAAATGGATGAGAAGTTGGTGGGACAGCGTCCTGTAGATTTCGTGTTGAGCGATACGTCTGGAAATCGGGTCGCACTGAAAGATTTTGAAGGAAAGGTAGTCGTACTGGATTTTTGGTATACGGGATGTCTTGGATGCGCCACGCTTGCCAAACAGATGAAGCCAATTGTTGACCATTATCGTAACGATGCTAGCGTTTTATTTGTGAGCATATCCATTGATAGAGATTTCGAACTATGGAAAAAGAGTGTTTCCTCACATATTTATACGCATGATGGTGGAATTGATCTATATACAGAGGGTTTGGGAAGTAAACATCGGTTGATATCATTCTTCGATATAACTTCATACCCTAAGCTAGTTATACTTGATAAAAATGGCAAAATACTGAGTGCCGATCCTCCGCGCCCATCATTGCAAAGTCCCGTTAATACCTTAAAAATTAAGGAAATAATTGATAAGGCCGGTGCAATTAATATATTGAACGACCAACAATAACATAAAAAATGGTTTTCCAGATACCACTTATCTGGAAAACCATTTGAGGCCTCTGATTGAAGTTGGGTTTAGTTGCCTAAATAGATGCCTGTTTTGCTTGAGGCCGGTGCTAATATTCCCTCAGCGACGAGCGCATCGGCAGTTGCCCTATCAAAAGAGGAAGGGACAGGCTGATCATCACTTATCTGTTCATATGCACAGGTGTGTTGATTTCTATGCTCACATAACTCATCGTTATACGGCCCGGCAGTTAGCAACTCATAATTGCCGTTGTCGTCCGTGTTCACATAAATTTCTCCAACCGTCGCATCAGCTGTTGGGAATAGCATATTAGCGCTCGCCACTCCTGCTATAAGGACTGCGGCAAAAGCCATGAAGTACTGTTTAATGAAATTGGTGACTTTACTTGTCATCTTATGGACTTTTCTTTCGCATTTGGAAAAAAAGCACCCCAAAAAAAGGTTTTGTTTGAAATTGCAATTTGCTTTGCGCGGTTTGCTTTTTGCAAAGTGCGAATAAGCATATTGCGTATTTTAATTCGTTCCGGTCACTGACGTGGAGATTCCGGTCACGTGCCTTCGCGCATGCCTAGGGCTAGCGCGTATGTTGTACTGCGTACAGGCAGGGTAGAGGTTAGTAGCAAGGCCCTGCGCCTGAATACCGCGAACTTTCGCCGAAAATGTTCATGGAAAACAAACACACATGATGTATTGCTAAAGTGCCCGGAAGGAGCGGAGGCCCCATCCGACCGCCGGAACAGCCGGATCGGCTTTCGGTATCTTCCACGGTGGCCATCTCCGCGTGCAGGCCATGTAAGCCACATGCCAACCGCCGCCAGCAGGAAGAAAGCGGCATTGAACCATAGGTGGTTCTCCCAGCTTAGCCCACTGATGACCGACCCACAAACCGCAGGGACGCTTTTCGTACCACCCCAGCACGCCGAAACCGATAAACAGCGTAAACGCCAGCATCAGGAAGGCCGAGAGCCACATCCCCTGATGGGTACGTTTCCGGCTCCGCGGCCATGCGAGCAGTACGGCTGCACTCAGCTCTGCCAGCGGCAGGAGCCAGAACAGGATGTCCGTACTCCACGCGGGGATGGGTTGCCGCCGCAGGGTGCTGTGGAACCCCCCGAGATCCCACAGCTTCTCTACGGCTACCGACACCCACAACGCCAGGAACGCCAACCTGATGATGCCTAATATGATGGATTTCTTTTCCATAACCCTTGCTTTTTCTTAATCGTTTGCATCCGCTCGGCAACCAGCCGATGTACATTCACCAAGCTGCTGATGTGCTGGTGTTGTTCGGCAGTTATCGTGTAAAACCAAAACAGGCTGTCCAGCCAGTCAATCAACTCCGGGTCGGATGCTACCGGGCACTGTGCAAAGCCGCCGGACTTTTCGCCGAAGCGCCACTCCACACTACCGGCGCTGGCAGATAAATATGCTACACGCTTGTCGCTGGAGTCGTTGTGGTACAGCCGGATGATGAACGGCGATGCGTACGTATCGGCATAGACTACATTGCCGAAGCCGTGCAGCCAATCCAGCGTTGCCTGGTGGGTGCGCTCGCGGAACAGGCGTTGCCAGAATGCTTGAATCATCGCCGGTGTGGTGGCCGGGGCGGGTGGTATAGCCCAGATTTCTTTTCGTATGTTTTGTTGTACTTTCATCTCATTATGCTTTTGTTATGAAAGCAAATATATATTCAAAATCAGCCTGTTAAGTTGTCTGGTATAGACAAACAGTTTAGAAATGGGTGTCGATTTTGGACAACTTGGTTGCTGCCCGGTAGGCGTTGGGCGAAAGGCTGTGATGTTTGGTAAAGGCCTTGCTGAACGCCGCGGTATGGGCATAACCAAAGGTATCGGCGATTTCGTAAATGGGTAGAGCGGGGTGGTCGGCCAGGTAGGCGCCGGCGGCTTCCATATGCTGACGGTGGATATAGGCGCTGGGCGAACACTGCATGCTGTTTTGGAAAAGTCGCTCCAGTTTTTTTGGGGTGATGTGAAATTGGCTGGCTACCGTTTTGGATGGGGGA
>Ga0182739_1002073_pt1 | contig 19287 bp, 16 predicted proteins | sample eDN5th30CBELigBY_FD_128873 | JGI IMG/M metagenome (GOLD analysis project Ga0182739, IMG submission 128873) | Enriched backyard soil microbial communities from Emeryville, California, USA - eDNA 5th pass 30_C BE-Lig BY (version 2) (version 2) | ecosystem: Environmental > Terrestrial > Soil >...
ACTGCGTCCACGCCCAGGGCCTGGGCCTTGAGGGCGTGACGGACGCTGGTGCACTTGTGGATGACCCGCACCCCGTGCTCCTTGAAGGCCGCCATGTGCGGTTCGGGGCTGGAGCCGGCAGTTTCGACGATGCCGACCCCGGAGTCGATGATTGCCCGCCGGTACTCGTCGTAGGGCGGCGGGGAGATCGAGGGCAGGATGGTCAGGTTCACCCCGAAGGGCCTGTCGGTCAGCGCGCGGGTGCGTTCGATCTCGCGGACCAGGTCCGCCGGCGTGGGCTGGGTGAGCGCGGTGACCATGCCCAGCCCCCCGGCCTCGGAGACGGCCGCGGCCAGTTCCGCCCGGCCGACCCACATCATTCCGCCCTGGACAATGGGGTGCTCAATTCCGAACGCGTCGGTGAAGCGTGTTGCCGGCATGCCCTGCCTTCCTCGTTGCGGGTCCTGGGTTTGAAGGCCGGGATTCGCGGTCCACGAGCCGGGATCCCGGATCCCCGCCGAGGGGTTCAGAGTCCCAGGCTCCGGCCGATGATTTCCTTCATGATCTCCGTGGTTCCGCCGTAGATCGTGGTGATCCGCGAATCCAGGTAGTCCTGCGCGATCCGGTATTCGAGCATGCAGCCATAGCCGCCGTGCAGCTGCAGGCACCGGGTGACGGTCCGCACGTACTGTTCGGTGGTGTACCACTTGGCCGCGGCCGCCTCCGCGGCGTTCAGGCCGCGGGCCGCGTGCTGGCGGACGCACTCGTCGAGGTAGGCGCGGCTGACCTGCACCTCGGTGGCGATCTCCGCCAGCGTGAAGCGCGTGTTCTGGAAGGAGCCGACGGTCGTGCCGAAGGCGGTGCGGTCCTTGACGTAGGCCAGCGTCCGCTCCAGGACGCCCTCGGTGCCGGCGAGGGCGGCCACGGCCAGGGCCAGCCGCTCCTGCGGCAGGTGGCGCATGAGGCCGGCGAAGCCCGCCCCCTCCTCCCCCAGCAGGTTCGCCGCCGGAACGCGCACGTCCCGGAAGAACAGTTCGCTGGTGTCCTGGGCGTGCATCCCGATCTTGTCCAGGTTGCGTCCGCGTTCGAACCCCTCGCGGTCCGTTTCGATCACGAGCAGGCTCAGTCCGTGGTGCGGGTCCTTCGAGGTGCGCACCACGGTAACCACCAGGTCGGCGTTCTGGCCGTTGGAGATGAAGACCTTGGACCCGTTGACCACGTACTCGTCGCCGTCGCGCACCGCCGAGGTGCGGATCGCGGCCAGGTCGCTGCCGGCGCCGGGCTCGGTCATCGCGATGGCCGTGATCAGTTCGCCGCTGGCCAGGCCCGGCAGCCAGCGCTGCTTCTGCTCGTCGGTGGTCAGGTCGGTGAAGTAGGGAAGGATGATGTCGTTTTCCAGCGTGAGCCCGAACAGTCCGCTGCTGACCGGATGCCGGGAGACCTCCTCGTTCATGATGGCGTTGAAGCGGAAGTCCTCCTCTCCGCCGCCGCCGTACTCCTCCGGGATCGCAAAGCCCAGGATGCCGGCCCCGGCCGCCGCGGTGAACAGCGAGCGGTCCACGATGCCCTTGGCGTTCCAGCGTTCGGCATGCGGAGCCACCTGGGTCCGGATGAAGTCCCCCACCAGTTCGCCGAAGGATTCGTGCTCGAACTCGTAGATGCTGCGTGCCAACGCCATCGGGGCACCGTCCCTTCATCGGGATTCCGCCGGCCCGGTCCCCTCGCCGGACCCGGTTGCGGATCAGCCTAGGACCGCCCCCGCCTTTTCCACAAGGGAGCCGGCCGGCACCGACGGGCGCATAAACCAAAAGGAGCCCCGGACCTCACGGTCCGGGGCTCCGGTGGTCGGGCTAGCGGGATTCGAACCCACGACCTCCTGACCCCCAGTCAGGCGCGCTACCAAGCTGCGCCATAGCCCGAAGATTTTCGCAGCCGTTCTCCCCGGGGTTTCCCCCACGGTTCCGTCTGCGAAAAGCTCCTTGGATACTCTACAACACTTTTTCGGCTACTTTGACCGCGACCGCTTTTCGCGGATGCGCATGCTCACTTCGATGGGCGTTCCCTCGAACCCGAACGTCTCGCGGAGGCGGCGGGTGATGAAGCGGCGGTAGCCCGGATCCAGGAATCCGGTGGTGAAAAGCACAAAGCGCGGCGGGCGTGTCGAGGCCTGCGTGCCGAAGAGGATGCGCGGCTGCTTGCCCCCGCGCACCGGGTGCGGGTGGGCGGCCACGAGCTCGCCGAGGAACGCGTTGAGCTTGCCGGTGGGGATGCGCTTGTCCCACGATTCCAGGGCCCGGTCCAGGGCCGGCACCAGCTTGTCCTTGTGCCATCCGGTCTTGGCCGAGATGTTCACCCGTGGCGCCCACTCCACGTGGGCCAGGTCCTGCTCGATCTCGCGCTCCAGGTAGCGGCGCCGGTCCTCGTCCAGCAGGTCCCACTTGTTGAACGCAAGCACCAGTGCACGCCCGGAGTCGATGGTCATCTGCAGGATGCGCACGTCCTGCTCGGAGAGGACCTCGTCGACGGCCAGCAGCACGACGGCGACCTCCGCCTTGTCCAGGGCGCTCTGCGTGCGCAGGGAGGCGTAGTAGTCGGCGCCCTGGGCCATGTGCTGGCGGCGGCGGATGCCGGCGGTGTCCACGAAGCGCCAGGTGCGTCCGCCGAGCTCGATCAGCTCGTCGACGGGGTCGCGGGTGGTTCCGGCAAAGTTGTCCACGACCACGCGCTCGGAGCCGGCCAGCTTGTTCAGCAGCGAGGACTTGCCCACGTTCGGGCGGCCGATCAGGGCCACGCGGCGGGGGCCGCCGCGCGGGACCAGGCCTCCGGCGGCGGAGAACTCCGGCAGCTTCTCCATGACGTCGTCGAGCAGGTCCGCGGTGCCGCGGCCGTGCAGGGCGGAAACCGGGTACGGCTGACCGAAGCCCAGGCTCCACAGCGACGCGGCGTCGGCCTCCTGGGCAAAGTCATCGACCTTGTTGGCCACCAGGAAAACCGGCTTCTTCTTGCGGCGCAGCATTCGCACGACGGCCTCGTCGGTGGCGGTGGCGCCCACGGCGGAGTCCACCACGAAGACGATCGCGTCCGCCGCGTCCGCGGCGATCTCTGCCTGCTCGGCGACGCGGGCGTGGATGCCCTTGGCGTCGTGTTCCCATCCGCCGGTGTCGACGACGGTGAACTCGCGGCCCATCCACTCGGCGGTGTAGGAGACGCGGTCGCGGGTCACCCCGGGGACGTCCTCGACGACGGCCTCGCGGCGCCCCAGGATGCGGTTCACCAGCGTCGACTTGCCCACGTTCGGGCGGCCGATGATGGCCAGCACGGGAGGAACGCGGCCGTCCTCCTCCTCGAGTTCGTCCTCGTCGCGGTAGGCGAGCAGGCGGGCATCGTCCTCGTCGAGGTCGTAGTCCTCGAGTCCGGCCAGCAGCGAGGCGGCACGCTGTTCGGCCTCCTCGTCGGTAATGGTGTCAAGCCTTTCGGCGATGTGGTCCTCGCCCTGGGGGACGTATTCGTCGCCCTCGCCTGCGTAGGCGGCGCTATCGCTCATGGTCAGGGGTTCCTTTGTTCGCCGCTTCCGCACGGCGCGGAAGCACTTTCAATTGAAGCACGGGGCCCTCGGCCCCCTGCATGACGTCGGCCCGGGCAGCGCCCGGGCCGACTGGGGGTCAGGCGTGGACGGCCTGGGCCGCGACGGCGGCCAACACGGCCTGGACGGTCTGCTCGAAGTCCAGATCCGAGGAGTCGACGGTGGCAACCCCATCGGAGGCCTCGTGGAAGCTGGTCACGGTGGCGTCCTTCGCATCGCGGGCGACAACCTGGCGCTGCAGGTCCTCGGCCGACTGCGTGCCGCCGAGCTGCAGGCCGCGGCGGCGCAGCCGGGCCTCCTCGCTGGCGGTGAGCAGGATGCGGGCGTCGGCGTCGGGGGCGACGACGGTGGTGATGTCCCGCCCCTCGGCGACGATCCGGCCGGACGCCTCGATGATGTCGCGCTGGCGGCGGGCCAGTTCGGCGCGGGCCTCCAGGTTGGTGGCCACGGCGGAGACGGCCTCGGAAACGAACGGCTCGCGGATCTCCGCGGTCACGTCGGTGCCGTGGATGCGTACCTCCTCGTGGTCCGGGTCGGTGCTGATGAACAGGTCCGCCACGCGCACGGCGGCCGCCACGGCGCCGGCGTCGTGCAGGTCCGTCCCGGCGTCCAGGCAGTGCCACGTCACGGCGCGGTACATCGCCCCGGTGTCCAGGTACCGGGCGCCGAGCCGGCGCGCGGCCTCCTTGGAGACGGAGGACTTGCCGCTGCCCGAGGGGCCGTCGACCGCGACGACGAGCTTTTCCAAAGTCACTGAACTACCTTCCAGCCGATGTTGGTCAGGGAATCGATGAGCTCCTGGCGCCGCCCGGGCACCACGGAGACCTCGACCATGCCGACCTGGTGGCCGGCGGAGTGTTCCATGCGCAGGTCCTCGACGTTGACGCCGGCCGCGCCGATGTCCGCGAGCAGCCGCGCGATCTGGCCCGGCTTGTCGTCGACGAGCACGGTGACGACGCCGAACGCCTGCGGCGGGGCGCCGTGCTTGCCCGGGATGCGGGCATGCCCGGCGTTGCCCTCGCCCATCAGCTCGGCCAGGTCCAGCAGGGCCCCGGGGGCGGAGGGATCCTCCAGGGTGCCGATGAGCCGGTCGAGGTCTTCGCGCATCCCGTGCAGGATGCCGACCAGCTGGGGTGCGTTGTGGCTGAGGATCTGGATCCACAGCTTCGGGTCCGAGGCCGCGATGCGCGTGGTGTCCCGCAGCCCGTTGCCGGCCAGCGCGAGCGCGTGGGACGGCGCGTTGAGCAGGCGCGAGGCAATCAGCGAGGAGGCCACCTGGGGGAAGTGCGAGACGAGCGCCACCGAAGCGTCATGCTCCAGCGCGTCCATCCGGCTGACCGTCGCCCCCAGGTCGATGCCCAGGGCGGCGGCGATGCGCACGCTCTCCTCATCCGCGTCCGGGTGGGCGCAGACCACCCACGGCATGGAGGTGAACAGCTCTCCGCGGGCGGCCGCGGGTCCGGACTTCTCCCGTCCCGCCATCGGGTGCGTGCCGACGTAGCGGCGCAGCTGGTCGGGTCCCAGGTCCGGGTCCGCGCGCAGCGCGGCCAGGATCGAGGACTTCACGCTGGCGATGTCCACGACGGTCGCCTTCGGGTGGTCGCGCAGGGCGCGGGAGACGACGGCGGCGGTCACGTCCGGCGGGGCGGCCACCACGACCAGCTGGGGGGAAAGCTCCTCCCCCGGGGCCACGATGGTGCCGGCGCCGATGTCCTGGGCGACGCCCTGTGCGGTCGGCGACGGATCGGACAGCCGCACCTCCAGTCCGCGCTGGCGCAGGCCCAGGCCGATGCTGGCGCCCAGCAGCCCGGTGCCGATGACCAGCACCGGGCCGGCCAGGTGTGTTGCGGCCATCGGCTACATCCCCACCGAGGCGAGCAGGTGGCCAACCTCCTGGTGCCCGAGCGGACGCAGCGTGCCCTGTTTCTGGTCGCCGAGGCTGATGGGGCCGAACTTCACCCGGACCAGGCGCAGGACCGGGTGTCCGACCGCGTCGAACAGGCGGCGGACGATGCGGTTGCGCCCGGAATGCAGGACGACCTCCACCAGCACGTGTCCGGGGGTCGAATCGACGAGCTTGAAGGAGTCGACGTTCGCCCAGCCGTCCTCCAGCCGGATGCCCTTCTTCAGTTCCGCCCCGACGCCATGGGCCATCGGCCCGCGGACCTGGACCAGGTAGGTCTTGGGTACCTCGTAGGAAGGGTGGGTCAGGCGGTTGGCCAGTTCGCCGTCGTTGGTCAGCAGCAGCAGGCCCTCGGTGGCGTAGTCCAGGCGGCCGACGTGGAAGAGCCGCTCCGTCCCGTGCTTCTTCTTCAGGAAGTCGGAGATGCACTTGCGGCCCTCCGGGTCCTCCATGGTGGAGACGACGTTGCGCGGCTTGTTGAAGACGAAGTACTTGAGGGCCTCGTTGAGCTGGACGCGCATGCCGTCGACGTGGAGGACGTCCACCGCCGGGTCGATGCGCACCCCGAGTTCGGTGACGATCTGCCCGTTGACCTCCACGCGGCCCTCGGCGATCATCTCCTCGCAGACGCGGCGGGACGCGACGCCGGCGTTGGCCAGGACCTTCTGCAGGCGCACGCCGTCCTGCTCGGACGGATTCTCCGCCTGCGCCTGGCGGGCCGCGCGGACCGCCTTGGGGCCGTTGACGCGCACCGGCCCGAGGTTGCGCCCGAACCGCTCTCCGCCGAAGGCCGCCGGTCCGCGATTGGGGGCCTTCTTGGCGCCACCCTTGGGCGCACCCTTCTTGGCGCCCGGCTTGCTGGCACCGGCCTTCCCGGCACCCGCCTTCCCTGCACCGGCCTTGCCGTAGCCCGGCTTGCCGTCGGAGGCGCCGTAGCCCCCGCCGGCGGGCTTGCCCGCACCCTTGCCGGCACCTTGGCCCCGGCCGGTGCCCTGGCCGCGCTGGCCGCCGCCGGACTGGCTGCTGCCGTGGCCCCCGCCGGCGTTTCCTCGGCCGGCGCCCTGGCCGTGCGCTCCGCGGCGCTGGTCGCCGCGGCCGGAGCCGGAACGGGATCCCTGAGTCATGTGACGTCCTTCTATGGTTACTGCTGCGCTGTTGATGGCCACGCGGCGGTGGCTGGGCCGTGCGCCGGTGGGTGGGTCTGTGTGATCGGGTGCGCCCACGCGGAACCGATCGGTCACGCGTCGGGGAGCATCAAACTCTCTAGTATAGGGGCGATTCGATGCCGCCATGCACGGCGGGCGCCTCCTCCGGGCGGTCCGCCGCCTCCGCCTCGAAGCGGTGCAGTTCCTCCAGCCCGGGCAGCAGGGGCGAAATCATCGGCAGGTCGGCCACTCTGCCAATGCCCAGCCGCTCCAGGAAGTAGGAGGTGGTCCGGTACAGGATCGCCCCGGTTTCCGGTTCGGTTCCGGCCTCTTCCAGCAGGCCACGCTGGGTCAGCGTGCGCACCACCGAGTCGACGTTGACGCCGCGGATGGCCGCGATCCGCGCCCGCGACACCGGCTGGCGGTAGGCGACCACCGCCAGCGTTTCCAGGGCGGCCTGGGTGAGGCGGGCCGTCTGCCCGTCGCGCACGAAGCGGGCCACAATGGGAGCAAAGTCACGCCGGGAGAAGACGCGCCACCCGCCGGCGACCTCCCGCAACTCGAATCCGCGCGGCGTGCCGGAGCCGGCGCCGTCGTACTCGTCGCGCAGGCCGCGCAGCAGGTCCTCCACCTGCACGGCCGGCAGTTCCAGCACCGCCGCCAGCCGCGCCGCAGGCACCGGCTCGTCCACCACCATCAGGACCGCCTCCAGGGCGGCCCTGGCAGTGCCGGGAAGGCCGGCTCCCCCCGGGAAGCCGGCAGCACCGGACGCATCTTCACTGCCGGACAGGCCGGTACCGCCGGAAAGGTCCCGGCTGTCGGCCGCCGCGGCGGCGTGGGTCTGGGCGCTCACTGGTCCTCCTCGGATTCCCGGTCGTTGGCTGCCGGCCCCGCGGACTCGGGGCCGGCGTCGTACTCCTCATGGACGGCGTCCGGAGTCCAGCCGTGCTCCCCCGCCGTCCAGCGGACCATCAGTTCGCCCAGCGGGGCCGCCTGGTCGAAGGCAACGGCACGGTCGCGAAACATCTCCAGCAGGGCCAGGAAACGGGCCACGACAACCATCGGCGAGCCGGCGCCGGCACACAGCGCCCGGAAGCTGTGCGCTCCCCCGCCGCTCAGCAGCCCGGCCAGGATCGCGGCCTGCTCGCGCACGCTCACCGGGGGCGCGTGGAGGTGGGCCAGCCCCACTTCGGTGGGGGCGGGGGGCCTGGGCGCCAGCACCCGCGCGGCCAGCGCGGCGAACTCCTCCGCCCCGGTGGACCAGACCAACTCCGGCAGCAGGGCGGCGAAGGCGGGCTCGAGCGGAACCAGGCGCGGGAAGCGCCGGGACTCCTCGGCGAAGCGGGCCGCCAGGGATCCGGCGGCCTCCTTGAACGCCTTGTACTGCAGCAGGCGGGCAAAGAGCAGGTCGCGGGCTTCCAGCAGGGCCACGTCCGCTTCGTCCTCCACCTCGCCGGCCGGCAACAGGCGGGCGGCCTTGAGGTCCAGCAGGGTGGAGGCGACCACCAGGAACCCGGTGGCCTCGTCAAGGGCGCGGTCGCCCTCGCGCTCGCGCAGCGTGCGGATGTAAGCGATGAACTCGTCGGTGACGGTCGCCAGGGACACCTCGGTGATGTCCAGCCGGTGCTTGGCGATCAGGCCCAGCAGCAGGTCGAAGGGACCGGAGAAGTTCTCCAGCCGCACCTCGAATCCGGCCGGCCCTTCCTGTGGCGGTTCCGCCTTCCGGCTCCCGGCCTTCGGCGATCCGGCGTCGCGGGGCCCCGCCTCCGGTGGCCGGGCGTCCGGCCCGGCCGCGCCGCTCACTACGGGGCGCCGCCGCGGCTGATCAGTTCGCGGGCCAGGTTGCGGTAGGCCTCGGCGCCGGGGTGGGTGGCGGCGTAGGTGGTGATCGGTTCGGCGGCGACGGTGGCGTCGGCGAACTTGATAGTGCGCTTGATGACGGTTTCGAAGACCTTGTCCCCGAACGCCTCCAGCAGCCGGCCCAGCACCTCGCGGCTGTGCAGCGTGCGGGCGTCGTACATGGTGGCCAGCACGCCGTCGACCTCCAGCCGCGGGTTGATCCGGTCCTGGACCTTCTCGATGGTTTCCACCAGCAGCGCCACCGCGCGCAGCGCGAAGAACTCGGCGATCAGCGGGATGATCACCCCGTGTGCCGCGGTGAGCGCGTTGACGGTCAGCAGGCCCAGCGAGGGCTGGCAGTCGATGAGGATGACGTCATAGTCGTCGGAGACCTTGCGCAGGGCGCGGTCCAGGACCTGCTCGCGGGCGACCTCGTTGACCAGCTGCACCTCGGCGGCGGAGAGGTCGATGTTCGCCGGCAGCAGGTCGATGTTCTCGATGCCGGTGGCCTGGATCGCGTCGCGGATGTCCACCTTGCGGTCCATCAGCACGTTGTAGACGGTCAGGTCCAGCTCGTGCGGGTTGGTGCCGAATCCGGCGCTGAGCGCGCCCTGGGGATCGAAGTCCACCAGCAGGACCTTACGGCCATACTCGGCGAGCGCGGCGGCCAGGTTGATGGTGGAGGTCGTCTTGCCGACCCCGCCCTTCTGGTTGACCATGGCGATCACGCGGGCCGGGCCGTGGGAGGCCAGCGGTGCGGGGACGGGGAAGTCCGTCAGCGGACGGCCGGTCGGTCCCACAGCGGGCGGTTCCTTCAGCAGGCCCGCCGTGCGGCCGGTTGATGCCTGTTCATCGCTCACGGTGTGAACCACGCTTCCGCTCCTTGCTAGCGACATGTGTTTAGCCTCTAGGCTAGCGTGCGCGCAGGGCCGCCTTGTGCACGGCGGCGTGTCGGCGAGCCTTTACCTTGAGGTTGAGGTAGAGGGATGGGCGGGGCTCCCGCCCCGCCGGGCCCCACCCTCCCGCCTGGCCGCCCGCGACGTCCAGTCGCGCCGGTGAAGCCGCTCGAAGCCGTCCAGGAGCAGGTCCAGGGCGAACTCGAACTCGAACTGGTCGTCGCAGCCGTGCCCGGCCACGGTGCCGTCGTCATGCGTGGCGGCCAGGGCCACCTGGACGATGTTCGGGTACAGCCGGGCCATCTCCGCATGCAGGGCGGCCTGCGCCTGCGGGGACAGTTCCGCCGGCGCCGCCGGCCCGGCCGGATCGTCGAACAGCTCCTGGGTGAAACCCCACATGCGGCTGCCGAGGGCATGCATCACGTGGTGGGTCAGGTCCACGGAGAAGCCGCCGGCCAGGAACATCCCGATGAACGACTCCATGTACTCCAGCACGGCGGGCGTCCTGCGGGTGCGGGACTCGAGCACCTGGCGGGCCCACGGATGCCGCAGCAGGACGCTCCGCGCGGAGAGGACCCGGAGCCGCACCGCGTCCTTCCAGCCGGTATCCCGGACGGGAGGATCGATCTCGCCGACGATCGCCTCCACCATGCCGTCGAGGAGTTCCTCCTTGTTGGCCACGTGCTTGTAGAGGGCCATCGGCACCACGCCGAGTTCCTGGGCAAGCCGGCGCATGCTCAGTGACTCAAGGCCCGCCCGGCCGGCGAGCAGGACGGCCGCCCCCAGTACCCGTTCCCGGTTCAGGCGCTCCCGCGGTTCGCCCTCCATCCGCTGGGCCATCCGGACCACCTTTCCTGCGCGCCCCTCCTTCGGGGCTGCCGCTGGTTGACAAGTGTACTCCGTATACCTACCGTGATTCCCATGAGGTGTACGCCGTACACCACCGTCGCAAAGGACGCTGAAATGGCCCTGGCAACCCCCGGCGCGGCCGTACCCGCCCGCCGATCCCGGACCCGGTGGCTCGTGCCCGCCGGGCTGATCCTGCTCAGCCTGGTCCCGGTGATCCAGGGAGCGCTGCGCCTGACCGAACTGACGGGCGGGGCCGCGGCCACGCCGGCGAACGAGCGCTTCTTCGACGCGCCCGTGCCCGTACTGGTCCACATCCCCAGCGTCACCGTGTACTGCCTGCTCGGGGCGTTCCAGTTCGTGCCCGCCCTGCGGCGGGGCGGGCACCGCTGGCACCGCGCGGCCGGGGCCGCCCTGGTGCCCGCGGGCATGCTGGCCGCGCTGTCCGGCCTCTGGATGGCCGTCTTCTACGACCTCCCGCCCTCCGACGGCGAGGTCCTGCTCGTCCTGCGACTGGTCTTCGGCGCGGCCATGGTGGCGAGCATCGCCCTGGGGCTGGCCGCGCTGCGGGAGCGGAACTTCGCCCGGCATGGAGCATGGATGGCCCGCGGCTACGCGATCGGACTGGGGGCGGGAACCATGGTTCCGGTGACCGTCGCCTGGGTCCTGTTGGCCGGCCAGCCCGAGCAACTGTCCGGCGCCACGGGCGGCGAACAGGTCAAGGCGGTGCTCATGGGGGCATCCTGGGTGATCAACCTCGCGGTGGCGGAACACTTCATCCGCCGGCGCTCCCGGCAGGCCCGACGGGCCGCCGGGGCCGGGCGGTCCGCGGCGGCCCGGGCTGCGGCTTCGCGCTGAGGGACCCGGAACGGCAGCAGGCCCCCGGCGAAAGCCGGGGGCCTGCTGCCGTAAGGCAGTCCGGGAGCGGACCGCTGTGGTCCGGCCCCGCTCAGTGGGTATCCGCGGTCAGCGTCTCCTCGTCGAAGGGGCGCTGGCCGGAGAGCACGGCCCGGGACTGCTCCAGGTCGATCTCCTTGGTCCACTTGCCGATCAGCAGGGTGGCGACGGCGTTGCCGGTGAAGTTGGTCAGCGCGCGGGCCTCGGACATGAACTTGTCGATGCCCACGATCACGCCCATGCCGTCCAGCAGGACGGGACGGTGCGCCTGAAGCCCCGCGGCCAGCGTGGCCAGCCCGGCGCCGGTGACGCCGGCGGCGCCCTTGGAGGCGACGATCATGAAGACCAGCAGGCCGATCTGCTCGCCCAGGTTCATCGGGATGCCCATCGCCGTGGAAACGAAGAGGGCGGACATGGTCAGGTAGATCGCGGTGCCGTCCAGGTTGAAGGAATAGCCGGTGGGCACCGTGATGCCGACGACCGGCTTGGACACGCCGGCGTGCTCCATCTTGGCGATCAGGCGCGGCAGCGCGGATTCGGAGGAGGAGGTGGAGAAGATCAGCAGGTATTCGCGGCCCAGGTACTTCAGCAGCTGGAAGATGCTCAGGCCGGTGACCACGCGCAGGAGGGTTCCGAGGACCACCACGATGAACAGCGCGCAGGTGATGTAGAAGGCACCCATCAGGATCGCCATGGAACCGATCGCGGCCCACCCGGTGGCGCCGACGACGGCGGCGATGGCACCGAAGGCGCCCAGCGGGGCGACCCACATGATCATCATCATGATGCGGAAGACCACGGCCTGGATGTTGCGGATGGCGCCCAGCACCGGCTCGCCGGACTTGCCCATGGACTGCAGGGCAAAGCCCACCAGCAGCGCCAGGACCAGGGTCGGCAGCACCGGGATGTCACCCGGGATCAGCTCCAGCAGGAACTTGACGGTGGGATTCTCCTCCGCGGCGCCGGCGGCCTGGTACGGCTTCAGCTGCAGGCCCGAACCCGGGTGGATGATGTTGCCCACGACCAGGCCGATGGCCAGCGCGAAGGTGGACATGACGATGAAGTACGCCAGGGCCAGCCCGCCGACCTTGCCCACCGTGGCGGCCTTGGCGATGGAGCCCACACCCAGCGCAATGGTGCAGAAAATGACTGGGGCGATGACCATCTTGATGAGGGCGACGAACCCGGTGCCCAACGGCTTCAGGGCCTTGCCCAGCTCGGGGAACAGCAGCCCCACCAGGGCGCCCAGGACCACGGCGGCGATGACCAGGATGTAGAGCCAGTGGGTCCGGTCGGCCTTCTTCTTCGGGGCCGCGCTGGGGGCCTCGGGAAGCTGGGGGGACTCTTCGAGCAGGGTTGGCGACTTTGCCATGGGAGCTCCTTGGGGACGGGGTGGATTGCATCCATCGTGCGCCCGGAAGTGACACCGCTCACGCTTGCGTTCATATTGTTCACGCGCGGCATGGTTTTCTTTAATGCGTGGACAGGAACGGGACGGCGCGCAGGCCGGGGACGGCACGGAAGTTCGGCCCCAGCAGCCTTGCCGCCCGGCTGTTCCTCTGGCAGCTGGTGCTGGTCACCGCGGTGACCGCCGCCGTCAGCGTGGCCGGCTACCGCCACGCCGAGCAGCAGGTGCGCTCCGACGTCGAGGTCCGGGTCGCCGGCATGGCGGCCACCCTGGCCCACGATCCGTTCGTGGTCGATGCGGTGACCCGCAAAGAGCCCTCGGCGCTCCTGCAGCCTTTCGCCGAGGAGATCGTGGCCGGGGCGGGAGTGGACTTCGTCACCTTCATGGACACGGACCGCACCCGCTACACCCACCCGGACCCCGCCGAGATCGGCAAGCCCTACATCGGCTCCGTGGACGACGCGCTGGCCGGCCGGCTCCACGTGGAGGAATACACCGGCGCCCTGGGGCCTTCGGTGCGAGCCATCGCGCCGGTTCGGGACGGCAACGGCCCCATCCGGGCGCTGGTTTCCGTGGGCCTGACGCTGGAGTCGGTGAACGTCGCGCAGGCGGCCGCGCTGCCGGCGATCGTGGGGATCGCGGCCGCGGCCGTGGCGCTGGGCGGGATCGCGTCCTGGGCGCTCAGCGGATACCTGCGCCGCGCCACGGCCGGCTACGGTCCGGACGAACTGCGCCGGCTCTTCACCTACTACGACTCGGCCCTGCATTCGCTGCGCGAGGGCCTGGTGCTGCTGGACAACGACCGCCGGCTGGTCCTCTACAACGACCATGCCGCGGCGCTGCTGGGCCTGGAACCGGGCGGGCCCTCCACCCCGCTGCCGGTCGCCGAGCTCGGCCTGCCCGGCCCGCTGGCCGAGCTGCTCGCTGAGGGCCGCGAGGCCGTCGACGAGGTGCACCTGGCCGGCAACCGGCTGCTGGTGGTCAGCCAGCGCGCCACCGCCCCGATCCGCGGCGGGAGTCCGCGCGGGTCCGTGGTGACGCTGCGCGACCACACCGAGCTGCGCAGCCTCTCCGACCGGCTGCACGGGCTGCGCACCCTGGTGCAGGCGCTGCGGGCGCAGACGCACGAGCATGCCAACCGCATGCACGCGATCGCCTCGTTGCTGGAGCTGGGCCGCACGGACGATGCGCTGGATTTCGCCACGCGCGACCTGACCGAGTCCCAGCGGATGACTGACCGGTTCGTGCAGGCCGTCGACGAGCCGTTCCTCACCGCCCTGCTGGTGGGCAAGGCCGCGCAGGCGAACGAGCGCGGCGTCGAACTGGTCATCAGCGGCGCCGGGACGCTGCCGCCGGGGGCCCTCCAGGCCCGGGACCTGGTCACCGTGGTGGGCAACCTGGTGGACAACGCCATCGACGCCGCCTCCGGCTCCGACCCGGGCCAGGTGTGGGTGGACCTGGTGGTGGATGAGGCGGAGGCGGTGCTGACGGTCGCCGATTCGGGCCCCGGCCTGCCCACGCTGGACCTGGACGAACTCATGCGGCTGGGCTCCACCACCAAGCCCTCGGACGAGGCCGGGGGGCGCGGGTACGGCCTGGCGCTGGTGCGCCGCACGCTGGCCGCCGCGGGCGGGACCCTCACCGCGGAGAACGACGGCGGCGCGGTCTTCACCGTGATCCTGCCCCTGCACCGGCAGGAGCCGGGCGCGGAACCGGACGGGGGTGCGGCGCCGTGACGGCCGCCCAGGGTATCCGCGTCCTGGTGGTGGACGACGAGCAGATCGCCGCCGAGGCCCACTCGGACTACGTGCGCCGCCTCGAGGGCTTCACGCTGTCCGGCGCCGCCCGCAGCACCCGGGCGGCACTGGAGGCGCTCCAGGCGGCGCAGGCCGCCGGCGAGCCGGTGCAGCTGGTCCTGCTGGACATGAACCTCACCGACGGGCACGGGCTGGACCTGCTGCGGCGCATCCGCGGGTTGGGGCTGATGCCGGACATCATCGCGATCACCGCGGTGCGCGAACTGAACATTGTCCGCTCCGCGATCGCGCTGGGCGTGACCCAGTACCTGGTCAAGCCGTTCACCTTCGCCGCGTTCCGCGACAAGCTGGAGGGCTACCGCGCGTACCGGGAGGCGCTCGGCGGCGGGGACGCGGCCACGAGCCAGGAGGCGATCGACGCGGCGCTGGCCACCCTGCGCCCGTCAGGGCCGCAGCCGCTGCCCAAGGGGCTGCTGCCGGAGACGCTGCGCGACGTCGCCACGTTCCTGCGCGCGGCGCCGTCCCCGGCGAGCGCCACGGAGGTCGCCGAGGCCCTGCAGATGAGCCGCGTCACCGCCCGGCGCTACCTGGAGCACCTGGCCGCCCAGGGCCGGGCCCGGAAGGATCCGCGCCACGGCACGCGGGGCCGCCCCGAGCTCGAGTACCGCTGGGTGGGCTGACCTCAGGCGGCTCCGCCGGGGCGCAGCAGGGGCAGCAGGGCCTCGATGACGGAGGCGTCCTCGATCGTGGAGGGCACCGAGTAGTCCTTGCCGTCGGCGATCTGGCGCATGGTCTTGCGCAGGATCTTCCCGGAGCGGGTCTTGGGCAGCGCCTCGACCACCCGGACCTCGCGGAAGTCGGCCACGGGTCCGATCTGGGCCCGGACCAGGGCCACCAGTTCGGTGCGCAGCTGCTCCTCGGCGATGTCGGCTCCGTGCTTGAGCACCACGTAGCCGCTGGGCCGCTGCCCCTTGAGGCTGTCGGCGACGCCGATGACCGCGCACTCGGCCACCGCCGGATGGGATCCGAGCACCTGCTCCATGGCCCCGGTGGAGAGCCGGTGGCCGGAGACGTTGATGACATCGTCGGTGCGGCCCATCACGAACAGGTACCCGTCCCCGTCCACGTATCCGGAGTCGCCGGTGGCGTAATGGCCCGGGAACTGGGTGAGGTAGGAATCGATGTAGCGGGCGTCGTTGCCCCACAGCGTCGCCAGCGTCCCGGGCGGCAGCGGCAGCCGGAGGGCGATGTTGCCCTCCTCCCCCACCGGAACCGGGTCGCCGAGCGCGTCCAGGATCTCCACCGCGTAGCCGGGCACCGGCACCGTGGGAGAGCCGGCCTTGCGCGGCAGTTCCTGCAACCCCAGCGGGTTGGCCGCGATCGGCCAGCCGGTCTCCGTCTGCCACCAGTTGTCCACCACGGGGACCCCGAGCACGCGTTCGGCCCAGTGGTAGGTCTCCGGGTCCAGCCGCTCCCCGGCGACGAACAGCGCGCGCAGCGTGGAGGTGTCGTACCCGGCCAGCAGGGCCGCCTCGGGGTCGGCCTTGCGGATGGCGCGCAGCGCCGTCGGAGCCGTGAACAGGACGTCGACGCGATGGTCCTGGACCAGGCGCCAGAACGCGCCGGCGTCGGGGGTGCCCACCGGCTTGCCCTCGTAGAGGACGGTCGTGGCTCCGGCCAGCAGCGGGGCGTACACGATGTAGGAGTGCCCCACCACCCACCCGACGTCGGAGGCGGTGAGCATGGTGTCCCCGGGGCGGACCCCGTAGATGTTCTCCATGGACCAGGCCAGCGCCACGGCGTAGCCGCCGGTGTCCCGCACCACGCCCTTGGGGGCGCCGGTGGTGCCGGAGGTGTAGAGGATGTAGAGGGGGTCGGTCGCCGCGCACTCCACCGGACCTGCCGGTTCCGCGTCCGCGGCCAGCGTGTCCCAGTCGTGCCAGCCCGCCCGGTTTCCGGCGTACTCCTCCAGGTCGTGCGCGAAGCCGTCGCGGTGCGCCACGACCACGTGCGGGACCCGGTGGGTGGCCAGTTCGAGGGCCTCCGCGACGGCGGGCAGGTACTCGACGCGGCGGCTGGGTTCGATGCCTCCGGTGGCCGTGACAATGGCCGCGGGGGTCGCGTCGTCGATGCGCGCGGCCAGTTCGCGCGGCGCGAAGCCGCCGAAGACCACCGAGTGCACGGCCCCGATCCGGGCGCAGGCCAGCATGGCGACGACGGCGCGCGGGACCATCGGCAGGTACATCACCACGCGGTCGCCCTTGCCCACCCCCAGTCCGGCCAGGACCCCGGCGAAGGTCTCCACCTCGGCCAGCAGTTCGGCGTACGTGTAGGTGCGCCGCAGTCCCAGCACCGCGGAGTCGTAGACCAGCGCCGCCGCGCCGCCACGGCCGGCGGCGACGTGGCGGTCCAGCGCGTTCACGCTCATGTTCAGCGTTCCGTCCGGAAACCAGCGGTAGAGCGGAGCGTGCGCATCGTCCAGGGCACGCCGCGGCGGCCGGTCCCAGGTGACCTTTGCGGCGGCCTCGAGCCAGAACGACGCCGGGTCCCGGCGGCTTGCCTCATAGGTGTCGTGGTAGGTGGCTGGCATCGCGAACTCCCTTGTTGCTGGCGGCCGGATCGGCCGGCCTTTCGAAGGGGCCGGCCCTATAACGACGATATGTTGCGCATCACAGCAACACAAGGCTTTTGTATACACAGATGGGGCGAACGGCCGATTTTTCTGGATTTTTCCCGATAATTTTCCCCACGCGACGGAGATTGTGTATACACTTGAGGCATGAGGGCCAGTGACAAGGCCTACGCGGAGCTGCGTAGGGACATCGTGGAATGGAAGCTCCCGCCGGGCACCGTGCTCGGCGAGGTGGAGCAGGCCGAACGCCTCGGAGTTTCCCGCACCCCGCTGCGCGAGGCACTGGCCCGGCTCTCCGCCGATGGGCTGGCCGTGCAGCAGCGCGGCCGCGGCGCCGTCGTCTCCGACGTCTCCCTGGACCACCTCGACAACCTCTTCGAACTGCGCCGCGCGCTCGAAGTCGAATCCTCCCGGCTGGCGGCCCGCACCGAACACCGCGAGCGCTTCGCCAAGCTCGCCCACCGCTTTACCGAGGCGGCCGACGCGCTCGGCCGCGGGGACACCGGCGTCGCGCTGGAACCGTACTACCGCCTCGCCGGGGAACTGGACGAGGCCATCGACGAAGCCGTCGACAACCCGTACATCGAGCAGGCGCTGCGCGGGCTGCGCACCCACCTGGCCCGCGTGCGCCGGCTGGCGCAGGACGCCCCGGAGAGGCTGCGCGCCTCGGCGTTCGAGCACGCCTCCATCGCCGGCGCCATCGCCGCCGGCGACCCCGAACTCGCGGCGGCCGCGACGCTGCTGCACCTGAGCCACAGCCTGGACCACATCAAAACCCACGCAGGATCCTGAGAGGACACCACATGATCAACCACTCCGTGCGCGTCTACCGAAGCGAGGAAAACCTGCCCCGCGAGGAGCAGCTGGCCCACAAGATCGCCCAGGTCGCCGCCGACCCGGTGGAGGTGGCCCCCGAGGTCACCGAGATGATCATCAACCGCATCATCGACAACGCGTCCGTCGCGGTCGCCTCGCTCAACCGCGCCCCGATCGTTTCCGCCCGCGCCCAGGCGCTGGCCCACGCGCCCTCGACCGGCGGGGCCGGAGCCTCCGTGTTCGGCATCGGGGAGAAGGTTTCCCCGGAGTGGGCCGCCTGGGCCAACGGCGTGGCCGTGCGCGAACTGGACTACCACGACACCTTCCTGGCCGCCGAGTACTCCCACCCCGGGGACAACATCCCGCCCATCCTCGCCGTCGCCCAGCACACCGGAGCCTCGGGCAAGGACCTGATCCGCGGCATCGCCACCGGCTACGAAATCCAGGTGGACCTGGTGAAGGCCATCTGCCTGCACAAGCACAAGATCGACCACGTGGCGCACCTGGGCCCGTCGGCGGCGGCCGGCATCGGCACCCTGCTGGGGCTGGACGTGGAAACCATTTTCCAGGCCGTCGGCCAGGGCCTGCACACCACCACGGCCACCCGCCAGTCCCGCAAGGGCGAAATCTCCACCTGGAAGGCCCACGCCCCGGCGTTCGCGGGCAAGATGGCGGTCGAGGCCGCCGACCGCGCCATGCGCGGGCAGACCTCCCCGGTGCCGATCTACGAGGGCGAGGACGGCGTCATCGCCTGGATGCTGGATGGCCCGGACGCTCACTACGAGGTCCCGCTGCCGGCCCCGGGCGAGGCCAAGCGGGCCATCCTGGACACCTACACCAAGGAACACTCCGCCGAATACCAGGCCCAGGCCTGGATCGACCTGGCCCGCAAGCTCCACAACGAGCACCCGGAGCTGGCCGACCCGCAGAACGTGGCCAAGGTCCTGATCAAGACCAGCCACCACACCCACTACGTGATCGGCTCCGGCGCCAACGACCCGCAAAAGTACGATCCGACGGCCTCCCGGGAGACCCTGGACCACTCGATCCCGTACATCTTCACCGTCGCCCTGCAGGACGGGCGCTGGCACCACGTGGACTCCTACTCCCCCGAACGGGCCGGGCGCCCCGACACGGTCCAGCTGTGGCACAAGGTCACCACCGAGGAGGATCCGGAGTGGACCCGCCGCTACCACTCGCTGGACATCGCCGAGAAGGCCTTCGGCGGCTCGGTGGAAATCACCCTCACCGACGGGACCGTCATCACCGATGCGATCGCCGTGGCCGACGCCCATCCGCTGGGCGCCCGGCCGTTCGCCCGCGAGCAGTACATCAACAAGTTCCGCACCCTGGCCGAGGGCCTGGTGGAGCCGGACGAGATCGACCGCTTCATCGCCGCCGCGGAGAACCTGGAAAAGCTCGGCGCCGGGGAGCTGGACCAGCTCAACGTCAAGGCCGCCCCGGGCGTGATCGACCTGGCCGCCGCCCCGAAGGGACTGTTCTAGATGCTGTACTCCCACACCACCCCCGAGGCCAAGCGCCGGAGCCTGCGCGAGCTGCTGGTGCCGGGCGCCGCCCGGCAGTTC
>Ga0182739_1002074_pt1 | contig 19283 bp, 16 predicted proteins | sample eDN5th30CBELigBY_FD_128873 | JGI IMG/M metagenome (GOLD analysis project Ga0182739, IMG submission 128873) | Enriched backyard soil microbial communities from Emeryville, California, USA - eDNA 5th pass 30_C BE-Lig BY (version 2) (version 2) | ecosystem: Environmental > Terrestrial > Soil >...
CTGAATGGCTCATTGCAACCGCGAGGGCAGGTCGAATCTGAATGCGAGCTTTCGAATCTTCTCATTGAACTCGCAACTTCAGCGAGAGATGGAATCGGTCAACTCGCCAGCCGGACTTCGTTCGAATGGCTGGAAGAAATCCATCAGGGCACACTCAGGGAGGCGAACAGATGTTTTCCAAGCAGATTCAGGCAGCGGTCGCCGTTCTGGCTGTTTCGGTGGCGCATGTGGCTGCGGCTGACGGATACCACGTTGATGCGACGGGGGAAATTCGTCCCGCTCAAAATGTCATCGTGGAAACACCCACTCGTCCGGGAACTTATGTTCCCGGTCAACAGTATCCACAACTCAATGCCCCGCTGTATCCTTCTCCTGTGCAGCATACGCCCGCCTGGAATGGCGGAACAGTGATCACCAACCAGGCACTGGCTCCGCATGAGATGCTGTACCCGCACACCTATCACGCCATGTATCCCCCGTTCCATCACAAGGTGAAAGGGGGCTGGATCTGGACTCCATTCGGTTTCCGTCAGCATGAACGCTGGGAACTGCAAGGGACGGAAGTCACCGTGAAATACCGTTCACACTACCCGGTCTTTGGCGGCTTCCATCCTCCGGTGGTCCGCTGACTCCGGAAGTGGAACGATCCGCACAATCCGCAATTGTGCTCTCAGACGGAAGAATCCTCCCGGAGAGATTCGATAGAAGAGCACCGGAAGCGGACACGATCCCTCCGCATTTCCAACGAGCCCGATTCCCGCAGGAGGCGAGAATCCCGCACATCGTGAACGACTGTGGTGGCGACCGGAACAAACCGGCAACGCCGGATGGTCAATGATTGATATTCACTCAGGAGGCAGGTCGTCCGGGCGCCGTGGATGACGTAAGTGGCGACCGGAACAAACCGGCAACGCCGGACTTTTGTTACTTTTCTGTTCAGGATGGTCAATATGATGACTGCATTTCGTGGATGGAGCCTGGGGTGTGTCATCTCTGGGGCCCTGTTGACAAGTCTGCCTGTGCACGCACAGGATTCCGAAGGGGTCGTTCGATTGGGAGGGCGTACCAATTCAGGTGTGGTCCGTATCAGCGATCAGACCCAGTCGGTTCAACAGGTGCGTGGCCAGTCGGTGGATGAAAGCGCTTTTGACGACGAATCGGAAATCGCCCCGACGACCCACTGTGAAGTGGATGATGCGGGCGTGGACGAGCGGCCGAGATATCCGGTCGGCTATTCTCCGGAAGTCGTGCCGGGCTGTCACCCGGAGACAGGTCTTCGCTGGAAAATGGCAGCCTGGATTCACAACGATCTGGCTCGGAAAGGGACGTGGTTCAACAACAAACGTGAAAAGCACGGCCCCGGGCGCCCGCTGGGAGGCTCTTACAACATGGTTTACCCCGTCGACCCCGGGTATTTCGATCAGCGTGACGGCCAGGTTTATGCTGCTCCTGGATATGGCGGACCGGTCTCCGTCCCACTGGCGCCGGTCGTGAATTCCTCGTACAACTACGGCTGGGGCATTCCATCCAGTCGCCTGACGCCGGTCTTGCATCCCGCCACGCAGGCGCCGGTCTCGCAGTACCCCAGACAATACCCGATGGCCCCGGTCAGCTACTGACTTCATCAGCGACTGATCTGTTCCCGAGTGTCAGATCAGGCACTTCGGCGGATGAGCCACCGGGCCTCTTCGCAGTTCCCGCTCAAAGCCATGCTGTCATGACAGTGACAGGGAATCCGGGTGGCAACGGGGGAGACCCGGCACAGCGAGCCTGCGATGGGACGTCGTCATCAAATCAGACCTGTTTGTATCAACCCTGAATTGTCCGGATGAAGAACGGGGCATGCACATGGGAGCATTCCATGCGGCCCGTTCGAAAATCCGAAAACTCGAGTGGTGAGATCGCCCCTTGTGATTGGGCCACTTGTCGGCAAGAGACCTGAGAGGACATTGCCATGCTCCGAATCCGTGTGTTGACCTCCTGCCTGCTGGCGGGGGGAATCATGATCGTGGCTGCCTCATCCGCATCCGCGCAGACGTTCGAGAATGCGGGAGTGATCCGCATTTCCGATTCCCCTATCAAATCAGACTCTCCCGTACCGATTGCTGAAGGGACTTCCCTGTCGGGGGCTGTCGATTGTCCTCCGGGCGGGATGCCGGCCTACGGGTACGGACATTGCCGCCGGGCGGGAGGCTATCGCTTTTCGCCGCCGGTGAAGCGCCCCATCTACCGCAGTCCGGTTTCATACACCAAGGGATTTTCGGATGCCTGGACCGGACAAAGTGTTGCCAGTCAGCGGCCTGCCTACCGTGCCCCCACGGTCTACATGCCGACCGATACGACTCAACTGGGGTATTACTACCAGACGGTACCGTACTGGCAGCCCAAGCCGGGTGCGATTCCTCCGCCCCCCATCCCCGCACAGTGGCACACGACTGTCGGACAACTGCCGACTTATGGACATTATCCAGCCGGGTTCATTTATGGAACCGCTCCGACCGCAGTTCCCAACTCGCCCACTCCTCCCCCCTGGGGACCACAGGGGCTTCCTCCAGAGCCGACACCCGCATCCACATCGATCCCGCCCGTCGAAGCACCCATTCAGGTCAACAGTCTGGAACCCGCTTCCAGCAGCCCGACTCTGCTGCCCATCAACTGAAGTGGAATGACAGCAGCAACTCCCGATGGCCAGCGACCTGGCTTGTCCATCGGTCATCAGAATCGACAGTCGATCAGAACGCAATCAGGAGTCCGGGGGCTGTGAAAACTCTCCCTGACTCCTGATTTTCGTTTTCTGTGTTCTCTCTTTCAATTGTATTTTCGCTGACGATTCCAGCTTCAGTATTTGCAAGTGACGAAAAATCTGCCAGACTGCAGAAGTCCGGCAGGCCAAAATGGTTGGTCTGCTTTTCTCAGCACGTGACTGATACAGGACGTGTTGAGTTTCTGTCTGATCGGATCGGATCGTCTTCTGCTGGCTGTCTGGCAACGACTGCCTGCCCCTGCAATGGCGATTCAGACGGTCAGGATGATCGCCACGTCGTGGCTGGTCAGTGCTCTTTTCAATTCGAATTTCGGGGAGACTTGCGATGGCGTCAGCCGGTGCGCAGTATGGTCATCTTCACCAGTTGCTGATCCAGCTCAAAGAGGTGCAGGATCAGTTGGCGCGCGGCCCGCGGCAAATCAAGGCGCGGCAGAAACGCACCCAGGAAGCAGAACAACTGCTGGTGGAGAAGGAGGCCGAGTTGAAAGAAGCCCGGACTTCCGTTGATCGAAAAAATCTTGATCTCCGCTCCAAGGAATCTCATCTGAATGAGTTGCAGACCAGGCTGAATCAGGCTGCTTCCAATCGGGAATTCGATATCATTCGCGGGCAGATGGATGCCGACCGCGCCGCGAAAGCGGTTCTCGAAGACGAGATCCTGGAATGGCTGGACCGGGTCGATGCCCGCCAACGGGATGTTGCGGAAGCCAAAAAAGGAATTCAGGAGGCTGATGACGAAGTCCGCCGCTTCGCCACACAATTCGAGGAAAAGTCCGTCGAACTCCGTCAGGAAGAAGTCCGCCTTCAGGCAGAAATCAGGGAAGCGGAAAAGATCGTTCCCACGGAACTGCAAGTCCAGTACCGCCGACTCATCGAAACCTACGGCTCCGAAGGGCTGGCCTCTTCTGAAAACGGCGTTTGCAATCAGTGCTTCGTGAACCTGACTTCGCAAAACAAAGTTCATCTCCACAGCGGAAATGTCATGATCTGCAGCGTCTGCGGGCGACTGATTTATCCGACGGAATAAGAACGCCTGGCAAAGGCGCAGCCCCGATTCACTTGCCCAATGGGAATTCTCGTTGCCGGAATGGTTTTGTGCGGGGATCAGACAGTTCCTTCCCCCGGTGTTCGCACACAGTCTCTGTTCTGACACAATATCTGTTCTGATAAAATGTGAACTGTGGAGAGCTGTTCAAGGTCTTTTCATTCAGAGGCTCTTTGTTCGCCCAGCGATGAGTGTGGGATGTGTTCTGCCGGTTTCTGGGTGTCGGGTGAGATGGCTGTGTGAGGCAGCACCATCCGGAAGATCGTCCGATCCGCTTCACGGAGGTAATGGACCGTTCCGGACAGATCGTCAGCGGTCTGTTTGACGAGAGCCAGTCCCAGCCCCATCCCGTCCGGCTTGCTGGTCTGAAAGGGCTCGAACATCCGCTTCGCCAACGCTGCTGAAATACCTGGCCCGTCATCGCGGACTTCAATGACGATCTGTTCTCCTTCGATGACGCACAGGATCTCCACCACTCCTCCTGCCGTCGTCGCTTCGATGGCATTGATACAGAGATTCAGAAGCGCCGCGCGCATCTGGCCGACATCACTGAGCATCAGGTTCCCGGATGCTTCCAAAAGTTGAAACCGGATCTGACGATGTTCGCACATCGGCCGGACCAGTCCTGCCACTTCCTGCACAAGTGCCGGAAGCGATCCCTGCATGAGCGGCCGGTATTCATCCCGAATCAGGGCCACCAGTCCGCGAATCTGCTCTTCGGTCAGGGCGAGTTGACGCAAGGCCACATCCAGACTTTCCTCCTGCGAGAGCAGACAGCGACGGTGATGTAACTGAATCGCCAGACGGGCGCCCGTCAGAGAGTTTCGCAGTTGATGGGCGATTCCTCCCACAAGTTGCCTGATGAGTTGTGTCCGCTCCACTTCACGAATGTGACGGGTCATTTCCTCGAGTTGCAGACTCATCCGGTTGACCGATCCGGAAAGATCACGCAGCTCATCCTGCGGTGTTCCCAAAGGGATCGGTGCGAAGTCTCCCTGAGCGACGCGAGCCACCTGCCGCTCGATTCGCTGAATCCTCTTTCCAATGTGCTGCGCGACGACCATCCCGGAGATTGTTGTCAGCACCAGTGCCAGCCCTCCCAGCGAAACCGGAGTGAGCAACGCCGTGCGACGTGCGGACCGCACCAGAGCGGCAGGATACAGAATCAGCACATCCGCCCGCCGTCCCTGATGCGTGACCGGAACACGGACGGACAGATACGCAAAGCCGTCAATCTCAACCGGGCTGGCAGACGCCGGCAGGCGGACCGGCTCTTTCTCCGAAAGAACATCACCTTCCGTGGACGGAGTGAGCGCCAACATTTTGAGGAATGTATCGGCATCCACATTCCTCAGCGTACTCGTCAGAATTCGATCCGGACGCTCCAGGACAGCGAACTCCGCTCCGGAAAGCCCTCGCATCTGATGCAGGACCGCTTCCGTCAATGGAAATGTCGACTGTTGAATGGTTTCGATCAACCCCTGAAATCGCTGCTGAATGTCCTGTTCCACCTGACGCAGCGAGGACCACGCCCACAGCCCCGTCACGCCGACAATGACCACCAACTGTACGGAGATCAACGGAAGAAGAATCTGATTTCGGATCGGCCAGCGCATGCGAGTTCCCGGTTAAATCGAAATACCTGCATTCGCCTGCACGAGCCATGAAATGGACTCGATCAGATCATGCGATTGTGGGCGTTCCGCAGGCGAAACTCAAAGCCTTCGCGAATCGAAATACCTGCATTCGCCTGCACCAGCCATGAAATGGTTAGTCGAGGTGGCTGAGGCTGTCGCCTTGCAGAGGAGCATCGCGGGAGATCACATCTGGTCCTTTCCCGGCACGTTTCTCGTAGTAGCCGTCTCCCGCCTTGACGTATTTAGTGAAGCCGAGACGGTCGAGTTTTTTATCGTCGGAAACATTTTTCTTCATGGCGCCTTCGGACCAGCTTCCTCCAATGAAGGGAGCCTGAATGATTCTGCGGACCGGCACACCCGTTTCCGGATGTCGGGTCAAGGCTGCTTCGGAAATCCGCTGAACAACTTCGAATGTCTCTCCAGTGGAGCCATCTTCATGAACGACTTCGTAAATATATGTCGGCATGGGTGAAACCGCAGTCAATGACCAGAACAGAAAAAGAGATGGGTGCTCCGTCCAGTGTGGATGTCCGAACGGAGTCGCAGAAACGCGACCATCTATGGATAAAGCTGGAAAACCATCAGTCAATGTCCAGCACCACGCGTCCATGCCCTGTTATTTTAGCGCGTTTTTGCCGCTGGTCTACCGGAGGCACGAATCTCGTTCCGGCAGGATCGGCCAGCGGCGGGGGGGAGTGTCGCTGGAGCATCCCTGTGTGGACAGAAGTTCTGGCCCGCGTGGGCGGACAACTTGCCGAAAACAGCCTGTGGAACGAAGAGGAAATCCCAGCCAGACAGAAATGCCCGACCCCTCATTTTTCAAACCGGAAGCCTCTGGGGGGCGCAGGCATTCGTGTCTGTGAGTTTTTCAGCCAGCGGGCCAAGGCGGCAACCGGGTGGTCGATGGGAGTGATCGTTCCGAAAGAAGCGAAAATGCGATTTTCTGTGAAAGAATGCGAAATTCTGTTTTTATGCTGGCTTCCGGATTGCAGGATCATCAAGATTCTATGAAGAAAGCCTGTTTCACCGGTCGATGGTAGCGATGCTCCAGGCTTTCATTTTGTCGATTTCACGTGGGGAAGATGAGACCACTGCCGGACGGCATCCCGCGAAATGCGTCGTTATCGTGCAGCTTTGGTGGAAGTTTCGCCTCCCTGGAATCCGAGAGCCTGAAAACAGCGACAGCCTGGCCACGCTTGAATGTCCGTTTTCAACGATTATAGAATCTGGGAGGTACCCCCTCCCATTCCGGGATTTTCCGCTCTTGCTCGCCTTCCCGCCCGCCCCTGATCTGGATGGTCGTGTTTCGGATAATTCAAGGTTAAGAATCAGGCCAATGTGAACCAGACTGGGAATCACTGCTGAACAAGGTCCCGGATGATGACGAAACCATGCCCGCTGTCTCATTGGATGCTGACCTGCCGGTGGCTGCCGCGGGAGTCCGGAAAGAGGTTTCGTGACTGCGAAGCGTGTTGTTGAATGGCATGCGCCCTTTTGACCGTTCGACCGGTTGCCTTTCATCGCTCAGCAGGAGAATCGTTCCATGGCTACGGATTTTCATCGTAAAGAACAACTTGGCAGTCTCACCGATCAGATTGTCGACAGCTATCTCGAAACCGGTACGGTCAATCATCTGGGGCACTGCCCGCTTCCCAGTACCGCTGCGGTCGTGGAGATCATCGACGACCTGACGGAAGTCCTGTTTCCTGGTTACCGGCGGCGTCAGAATCTGCATCTGGGAAATGTCACGTATTATGTCGGTGATCTGATCGACGGACTGCATGACAAACTGACGCAGCAGATCAGCCGTGCTCTGCGACATCAGTACGACCGTCAGCGGGGGCTCATCGGTTCTGCGTCCTCCCTGCACGACTTTGAAACGGAAGGACAACAGGCTGCCATTGAATTCCTGGAAACATTGCCAGCGATTCGCCGTATCCTCGCGACAGATGTGCATGCTGCTTATGACGGTGATCCCGCAGCCAGCGGACTGGACGAAATCATTTTCTGCTACCCGGGTCTGCATGCCATCACGGTACACCGCATCGCCCATCAACTTTATCGGCAGAAGGTTCCCCTCATTCCCCGGATGATGTCGGAACACTCGCACCGGCAGACGGGAATTGACATTCATCCCGGTGCCTCGGTCGGACCCTCCTTTTTCATCGACCATGGAACAGGTGTGGTGATTGGCGAGACCTGTGAGATTGGCGCGGGTGTCAAAATTTATCAGGGGGTGACGCTGGGAGCGTTGAGCTTCGCCAAGGATGGAGAAGGAAATCTGGTACGCGGAACCAAACGCCATCCGACGCTGGAAAACGGGGTTGTGATTTACGCCAACGCCACCATCCTGGGCGGAACGACGGTCATCGGAGCCAACTCGGTCGTCGGCGCAAACGTCTGGCTGACCAAAAGCGTTCCGACCAACACCATGGTCTCCATCGAAACCCCCCTGCTCCGCCTGCGCGAAGCCTCATAAGGCCGCTCTCAACCCGCAGGGCGGCATGTTCAGTGAGGAGTGATTTGGGGTGACCTGCTCATGTCGCGTCAGCAGCGTGAGCATGCGGCATGACAAGGGACGCGGATTCCTGTTCGCCCTGCTGAGGCGATGCGATCAGGGCACCCGGCCCGAGGTATTCGGTGCCGCGCTGAGGGCGTTTTCCTCCATGAGGATTCACTCTTCGCGGGGGACGAGGGCTCTCATCCTGATTCCCACCGATCCGCGCTCCGGGTTTGAAGCAATCCTGTCAACGGGCTGTTTCGATTGTGAAACAGTTTCATTGCCCGACCCCCACATCCGCTCCGTTCGTTCGTACAGCCAATGGCGGCGTAATCTTCGTGTGAGCGTCAGCCTGCAGCGCATTTTGGACCGCCAGGTTTTGTGCCCGTTTGCCAAATGATGCCAAATGGCATCATCTGTGCATTCATGACCTGCAGAGTTTGTCTCGAGGGAGGAGTATTGCTCCTGTCTGGAAGTCCTGTGGAGCATCGGCGTCCGTCAGGACACACCGGACAATTTGAAAAGCAAAGCCGCCTGCTTGGTTTTTTCCAGTCTCTTTTTCCTGATTCGAGTCACTCGGTTTTGCAGACACACGTCCGGAAAGGATGGGCCTGGGGGCCAGCCGCAAGACAGGGAAACGCGGTTCCCCAACGAAGAAATTCTCCGGTATTACCATTGACGACGCGGCGCATTGACGGGCCTGCGTTCTCCTTTTGAAACTCGCTTGATCGTTAACTGGTCCACTATGTCAAAGCAGCCAATATGGTTGAAGGAGTTTGCGAATCGCGCCTGCGCATGTCTGCATGCACTGGAAGAGATGCCACCGATCGGCTGTCATGTTGCTGTCGAGGAGGCAACCTGGGAAGTTTCGCTGTTCGTGTCGTCGACGGAAATCGTCGGGGGACGGCACGATGGAGAGCGACTCGCCTGCCTGTTCGTGGTGGATCTGGCTGCACTTTTTCAACTCTTCGACATGGTGGAGTCCGCCAGTTGGCAGCCTCACCCCTTTAACGAGCAGGACGAGCTGCGCAATCATGTCTCCGTGGAAGGGTACGTCGAGGGCCATCACGTCGGTCTTCGTATTCTGGCGGATCTGCCGGACCGTTTCGCTCCCGGACGCTATCTCAACCTGCACGATCAGAATTTTCTGGACACCTGGCTGACATAGGGAAATTGTTCTCGCCAGAGCCCGCGCAGCGTGCGTTTCGACCGCTGCCCCGCGATTCGCCTCCGGACGGGACGCAAATATTCTGTCGATGTGGATGGGCGGGAGCATCGCCCTCTCGAACTCATGTCCATCAGCGTCGCGCCTCGGTTTGCTTTGATGACCGCTGGTCGACCGGATGGCCGGTCTGTTCCCGATTCATTCTCTGAAATTGGAATTGAAAAAGAGAAAATGGCAGGGGTAAACTCTCCAGAGACCGGGTTCCTGCCCAGTACGTTCAAATTGAAGTGCCTCCGTACCTGCTGAGAAACTCTTCCTGAGTCGGCGGCAAATCGAAACTGTGCTGACTGCAAGGGCTCCGGTCGCCAGAACGAGTTGCGGAGGCCGCCGCTGGTCGTCTCCTTGTGGCTCGAAAAGCGTGCGGGCCTGATCGGGAAGCTTCAGGCTCCATCATTGCTCGGAATGCGCATTGAAAAGGGGGAGCCATGGCCCAGTTGATTGTGCTCTCACCCTCCTCTTGCGGGGCGCGTGTTGTGCTCCAGAAGTCCCGGCAGACCGTTCTCGGCCGCGATCCCACCTGTGATCTGGTGCTGAACAAGCGGTCCATTTCCCGGTTTCACGCCCAGGTCACGCTGACGCAGGGAACATACTTTCTGGAGGACATGCAAAGTACCAATGGAACCTTTGTCAACGGCGCCAAAGTTCATCAGCGGATCTCTCTGAAAGACGGCGACCGGATTACGATTCATGATATTCCCCTGACGTTTTCCTTGTCTGATGAGTTCATCCCGCAGACGGGGCCCGAGACTGCTCCGGTTCCGGTTCCAGCAACAGAACCGCTTGCTGACAGCGGGCCGATGACGATGATCAAAATGGGGTCACCGGCCAATCGTGGCCGCCTGAAAATCCTGATCGAGATTACCCATGACCTGGGGCGGACTCTCGAAATCAAGGAAATCCTGCCGCGCGTGCTGGACCTGCTCTTCCGCATGTTTCCCCCGGCAATCATCGGGGAAATCCACATGCTCGACGAGAATCAGCAACTTATCCCCGTCGCCATGAAACACGGACGGGAAGCGGACAGCACCGACCTGACCGGCGCGCCATTCAACCTCGACCTGATTCATCAGGTCTTTGAGTCCGGACAAGGGATGATCCGCACCGAAGGCGCAGCCAACTCGGAGACAGCCCTGGATGGATTCCAGCAATCCATCGTCTGTGCCCCCCTGCTGGGGGCAAATTCCACCCCCAGCGGCGTCATCCTGCTGGAAACCAATGATTCTTCTTACGTCTTTTCCGAAGACGACCTGGAACTACTGGCGGCTGTGGCCATTCTGGCGGGCCATGCCATTGGCTATTCCCAGGCTCACGAAATCGTCGTGCAGCACAACATGACCATCAGGCAGATGGAGACCGCCCGGCAGATTCAGTTGAGCATGCTCCCGCGCCACAGTCCGACCGTCGCCAGCTACAGGTTCGGCCACCATTACAGTGCTGCGGAGAAGGTGGGCGGAGATTATTTCTTCTACGAGATGCTCCGGGATGGACGTGTCATCCTGGGAATCGCGGATGCCTCGGGAAAAGGGCTTCCCGCCGCCATGCACATTTCGCGGTTTGCCGGGGAAGTCCGCTTGCGGATCGCCACTTCTCCCACTCTCAAATCCGCACTGATCAGCCTGAACCAGTTTGCCATCGACGGCTCGGAAGAATGTATGTTCATCACTTCGTGCCTGTGTGTCCTGGACCCGCAGCAGCATCTGGTGGCGTTGGCCAATGCCGGACATCTTCCCCCGCTGATCAAGCATGGAGCCACCGGTCAGGTGGAGGAACTGCTCAGCACCCGCCGGAATTTCCCCTTCGGAATCACTTCCGAATTCGATCCGCATCCCTGGATCGTGAAACTCGAGCCGGATGATCAGATCCTGCTGTTCACCGACGGCGTCACCGAAGCCATGAATCCCCGCCAGGAACTCTTTGGAACTTCCCGGTTGATCGACGTCGTTTCCCGAACCGACGGAGACATTCAGGACCTGGTGAAAACCATTGTCCAGGCGGTCCATGACTTCCGCGAAGGACGATCAGCCAATGACGACATGACGATTGTCGGCTTTGAACGCCGCTCTGGACCCTGACATCTCAGGGCCTGACCTGTCGTCAGCCCGTCATTTTGCCCGGAGCTTCTTCACCACGGATTTCAGGGATGCCCCGGATTCCACAGTGAAGGCTGGACCAGCGGTCTCATCCCGGTGGAGCCATCCATGAGACACTCGGGCTGGAGGCGATGGTCCGAGACCAGTTTGGCCTTTGTTTGATCATGCTCGGCCCTGAATTCCTTGTGTTTTACTGGAATTCACGTGAGACATCATTTGCAATTCCGCTCTAATCCAGATCGACCGCTTCGAATTCTCCAGTTGCGTTCAACCGGGTTCCCCAGACTTGATGGGACGCCTGATGTCGGGAAGGGCCGAAGTTGATGATCGGACCGATCCCCAGGTCCAGATCATGGATCGATTCCAGAGCATCCACGAGCCGCTCCGTCGTCAGTTCCCGACCGGCCCTCCGCAGTCCCTCCACCAGACACTCCGCAGCGATGAACCCTTCCAGAGAAACAGATCCCGGATGATCTTCGGGGAAATACTTCTGGAGAAGCTGACGATACCGCAGGACGCCGGTCGCGTTGGAATGATCATGAGGGACGACCTGCGTTACGAGCAGACCGACTCCGTCACTCAATTGATTTTCGCGAAACTCTTCTGCCAGAGCTTCGCTTCCCACGAACGAAACCGCGGCAAATTTCATCAACGGGAGTTGAGCACGGACAATGGACACAAACTTTGCAGCCGCCTTATAAGTCGGCACCATGACCACCGCCTCCACCTGATCGCCGGCGGCCAGGATCTTCGTGGCCCCCGCCTCCACGTCCAGCATATTGCGGTCGTAGCCGACGCGCAAAATCTCTTCTTCGCGCACCTGATACATCCGCATGGCCTTCACCACACCGAAAAAGCCGTCGTCTCCGTAGGCATCGTTCTGGGCAAACACCGCAATTTTCCGGGGAGAAATCCGCAAAACCTCCACGAAATAATGCACCATGGCAGCGGTTTCGTCCGCATAGCTGGCCCGATAATTGAAGACATATCTGTCCGGAGGATCGTTTCTCAGCAACCGCGCGCCGCTGAACGGGGCAAAAAACAGGCGGCTCCGCTCGACGGCATAAGGCATCGTGACCCGGGCAGTCGGAGTCCCCACGTTTCCAATGATGGCAAAGACTTGCCGCTGTCCAAGCAACTCCTGCATGTTCTGCAGGGCAACCTCCGGAACGTATCCGTCATCGAGTACGAGCAATTCGAGCTGACGGCCATGAATGCCGCCGGCAGCATTCACACCGGCAAAGCAGGTCTTGATTCCCAGAGCCATGTTCCGACCCAGTTCGCGACTTGGACCGGAATAGGATGTCGTTGTCCCGAACAGAATCCTGTCGTCGAAAACCCCGGATTCCAACGGCATCTCGGGAACGGGTGAAGCAGACTCCGTATCGGCCACGGCGGGAGCCCTCGTCTCCCGCTGCGCGTCCCGGGAAGTTCCGAAAAACCAGCCAGCCAATGCGATCAGCACTGCGGCGATTCCCAGGAATCCGGCAATTCTTCCCCGGCACCATTCGCGAACCCCGTTTTTTGATGGAGCATTCGCTATTGCCGGGGAGATGATTGTGGCCGCATCCAGTCGTCCTTCATCCAGCAACAGAGCCAGTGTGCGTTTCAACTCGCTGGAGGACTGGAAACGCTGTGCGGGATCTTTGGCCATGGCCCGAGCCAGCACGGCATCGCATTCGAAAGGGACATCATCGACCAGATCCCTCACCCGGGGCAGCGGCTGATGGCAATGGGCATACATCACCTTCAGATGGTTTCCGGCATCCGCAAAAGGAGGATGGCCGGTCAACAGGCAGAAGTAGGTTGCTCCCAGGGAATAAAGATCGGTCCGCTGATCCAGCGGGTCGCTGCGAAACTGCTCAGGACTCATGAAATCTGGAGTTCCCAGGATCGTTCCTGCCTCGGTTTGCGCGGTATTCTCCAGTAGACTCCCTTTCGCCAGACCGAAATCGAGCAGTTTGATATGCCCGCTGGGAGTCCGCATGATGTTCTGCGGCTTGATGTCTCGATGAATAAGGCTTCGCTGATGAGCAGCATCCAGAGCGTCGCAGCACTCCATGATGATCTGCGTGGCGTCACGCCAGGGAAGACGGTGATCGGCGGACTGCATCAGCAGTTCTGCCAGCGTCGATCCCTGTACTTTTTCCATGACGACATATATTCCGCCGTCAAACTCCACCACGTCATAGATCGAGACGATATTGGGGTGCTGTAATGACCCTGCTGTGCGGGCTTCCTGCAAGAGTCGCAGTGTGGCGGTGGCGGACTGCCCATCCCGGGGAGTCATCAGTTTAATGGCGACTTCACGGCGGATCAGTTCATCGAACGCGGCGAAGACAACTCCCGTTCCGCCCCGGCCCAGAATATTGATCAACTCGAATTTTCCAATCCGGCTGCCGATCTGAAACCGGTCCGCACAAAGCGGCTGCCTGTGCGATTCCGACAAAGACCCGTCTGTCAGTGTGCTGGTCAGGACATCAAAAGCCGCGCAGATGGTTGGCCGGTCGCCGGGAAATTTTTCCAGGTATTCCGAAGGGCGCGGCGACTCCCCTCGCAAGCGGCGCTCCGACAGGTCCGCGTTAATCAGTGCCGACAATGCCGCCCCGCGCCATTCCGGAGGCACGTCCTGTAAAAAGGGGCCGATCTCAGGTGAAGCCCCCTGTTGCCATTCTTTCAGAAACCGGTCGCACAGTTCCTGGATCAGCGCGACCCGTCCTGATTGCGAATCACCAGCACTCACCCTGTCACCTTCCACTTTTGCGCGACATGCAGCAGAACCGCCGGATGACTCCGCGTCACACCCCTCAAATTCAGTCACAGCGTCCACGCCCCTTGCTCCGAAAATGAGGAGGGGCCGCCGGCAATCCAGCGTCATGAATCCTAAGTCACGAATCAGACCAATGCGGCAAAAAACAGTGGCTCGGTCGGGACGAGTGAAACAAAGATCATGATTTGAGCGGATCGAACGATTGTGATGAAAACGCCCATGGCCCCGCCGAAGACGCCTCTTCACCGCTCGCAGGTGGAAGACGTCATCTGCCTGAGGAAAACCTTGTCCCGTAATGGGTTCGGACGGTTCGCCGAACGCCCGGTTTCTCGAATTCAAAAAGCGACAAGAGCGGAGTACAGATGGTGTCTCACAGAGATCCTGACGAAGTCCACTGAATTCGAGGCCGGGCGTGATTGCACGATGAGCAAACGGGTTTATCGTGTCTGCAGTTCCACGAAGTTCACGTCTTTCTGAAGTTCTTTCGCAGCTTCCGGGTCGACATAATCGCTATGGCAACTCGCCTTGCCGGCATCGGCTCCGACGGCTTTTCGGGTCTTGCTGGCGAGTTTGTGAATCTCTTCCGGCGAGAGCACTCCCCGTTTCTCCAGAATCTCCTGCTGTTCAGCGGTGAGTGCCTGGGAAACCTTGGCCTTATCCCATTTGAATTCTTCTTCCTTACCGGAAGCGAACTCGACGATCTCTTTGCTGATGCGGACGCTGCACCAGTCGTGACCGCACATGGCGCAGAAGTCGGTATCGACGTCGAGGTCTTCATCGTGATAGGCGCGGGCCAGGTCCGGGTCGAAGCTGAGTTCGAAATGCTTTTCCCAGTTGAGAGCCGCGCGGGCCTTGGTCAGCTCGTCATCGCGGTCTCGCGTTCCCGGAATCCCCAGGGCGACGTCCGCAGCATGGGCAGCAATTTTATACGCCACACACCCCTGTTTGACGTCGTCCTTCTTGGGCAGCCCCAGATGCTCCTTGGGGGTCACATAGCACAGCATGCTGGCTCCGTGATAGCCGGCCGCCGTCGCCCCGATGCAACTGGTGATATGGTCATACCCCGGGAACATGTCCGTCACCAGCGGCCCCAGCACATAAAACGGAGCCCCATGGCACAGCGTCCGCTGCAGTTTCATATTGTATTCGATCTGATCGAACGGAACGTGTCCGGGCCCTTCGATCATCACCTGTACCCCTTGGCGCCATGCCCGTTCCGTCAACTCGCCCAGCGTGCTGAGTTCCGCCAGTTGAGCGCGGTCGGTGGCATCGGCCAGTCCGCCGGGACGCAGCCCGTCTCCAATGGAGAACGTGATGTCGAACTCACGCATGATCGCGCAGATCTCTTCCCAGGCGGTGTACATGGGATTCTGTTCCCCATGGTCAATCATCCACTTGGCCAGCAGCGAACCGCCTCGTGAAACGATGCCGATCAACCGGTTCTTCACATCGGACAGATGCTCTCTCAAAACGCCGGCATGAATCGTGAAATAATCGACCCCCTGCTCCGCCTGCTGACGCAGCGATTCCAGAATCACGTCCTTGTTCAGATCGTACAGTTTCCGACCAATGATCATGGAATAGATCGGAACGGTGCCGATGGGGACGGAACTGTTCTGCACAATGGCTGCCCGGCATTCGTTGATATTTCCGCCGGTGGACAGGTCCATGACGGTATCCGCACCCCAGCGTTCGGCCCATTTCAATTTGACGACTTCTTCATCCGTTCCCGACGAGACCGGAGATGCCCCCATGTTGGCATTGATCTTGGTTTTCGATGCACGGCCAATCGCCATGGGATCGAGTTGATAGCCCAGATGAATCTTGTTGGCGGGAATCACCATCCGGCCCGCAGCCACTTCGTCGCGGACCTGTTCGGGCGTCAGATGCCCTTCCCGTTCCGCGACACGCCGCATCTGCGGCGTCACCGTCCCCAGGCGGGCATGCTCCAGTTGCGTACTGGGAACAAACGACGAAGGATAACTGACGGTACGCTCAACGCCGTTCGACTGGGCGAACGTCATCGTGGCCTGCTCCGCAGCAGCAGCAGCAGCAGCAGCACCTTCTGCCCCTTCCACGGTGCACCAGCCATCTGGAAGAAAATCCCAGGCAGTCTTATCCGACGGTTGCGGCATGCCCGGAGTGTCCGGCGAAGAAAATGTCCAGCGGCCCTCCACTCCGGGAGCCAGACGAGGAGGTTTCGCAAAACTGCCGGGACTGGTTCCTGCTGCCGAGGAAGAGGGGTTTTGACCGAGTTCGGGAAGTTGATAGTTCATGCTGCAGAATCCCTTCCGCTGGAAAGGCGGAGTTTCTGAAGTGTGCCTGAATGTGGAAAGGCCCTATCGTACCCGGAGAGCAGGCGAGAAGACAGCCTGCCGCGATGCCCGGAGTGATGTTCTGCCAGCCTGGAAAAGATGCTTGAGAACACTTGATTTTCTGAAGACGGACAATTGAAACACATGCGCACCACTGGCCGGGTGTCCTGTTCGCATCGCGTCAGCAGGGCGAACAGGAATCCGCGTCCCTGGCCATGAGGCATGCTCATGCTGCTGACGCGACATGAGCATGGCACCCAAGGCAACTCCTCACCGAATATGCCACCTCGCCAGGAGTGTTTCCGTGTCTCAGCCCTTGATGCGATCCTTCGAATCGGCCACGTCCACCTGTTTTTCGATGAACTCGATCACCTTGCTGGCCACGTCGATCCCGGTCGCTCTTTCGATCCCTTCCAGGCCGGGGGACGAGTTCACTTCCATAATCACCGGACCGTGCCGGGATCGCAGGATGTCCACACCAGCCACCCGCAAGCCCATGCTCTTGGCAGCGCGAACGGCGGTCTGACGTTCTTCCGGAGTGATTTTGATCTGCACAGCGGTGCCGCCCCGATGCAGGTTCGAGCGGAACTCTCCCGGGCGGGCGGTCCGCATCATCGCGGCCACCACTTTGCCTCCGACCACGAAACACCGGACATCGCTGCCGGAGGCTTCCTGAATGAATTCCTGCACCAGAATGTTCGCTTCCACGCCGCGAAAGGCTTCAATCACTGCCTCGGCTGCCTTGCGGGTCTCTGCCAGAATGACGCCCACTCCCTGCGTCCCTTCCACGATCTTTACCACCAGCGGGGCTCCCCCCACGATGTCGATCAACCCGTCGATGTCCTTCGTCGAATGGGCGAATCCGGAGACCGGCAGCCCCACGCCATCCCGCGCCAGAATCTGCAGGCAGCGGAGCTTGTCCCGGGAACGGGTGATGGCCTGCGACTCATTGGCGGTGAAGATACCCATCATCTCGAACTGCCGCACCACGGCCGTTCCATAGAACGTGTGCGAGGCACCGATCCGGGGAATCACCGCGTCCACATCGTTGAGTTCCCGACCGGAATAAATCACCGTCGGACGATGCGAGGTGATGTTCATGTAACAGCGCAGATAGTCGATGATCTGCACTTTATGGCCTCGGCTTTCCCCCGCTTCCTTCAACCGCCGCGTCGAAACCAGAGACGATTTTCTGGACAGAATCGCGATCTTCAACGAGCGCGACGGATGGGCTGCCGGCTCAGCAGGCGACTCCGGGGCCTGTGTCTGAATCTGGGGAGTGGCTGTATCAATTTCAGGGGTGGACATAAATGACCAGGAAAGAGCCGGGAAAGAGAAAGTCTACTGCGTTTCTGACTGGATCTGCGAAGAGGAAATAGGACGTTCCCTGTGCCCGCATGATCCTGTCCCCTATTCAGGCACGTTTTATTCCACTCTGCAAGCCTGACATTGGAAAGATTCCCTCAATTCTTGTCGAAATGTGGCAGACGGACAGATCGGACAGCCTGTTCAAACCTGAACAGGATCAATGCCGGGGAGGGACGCGTGCCTTGTCGCGATACGAGATGCCGACATCCACCAGAAAGCGGCCTCGCAGCGCCTCTCGCCCCAGCAGCATGCGAAATCCCATTTGATCTCGATTGGCCAGCGTCAGTTCAATCGGCCAGCGCTGATGAAAAATCTCGATCTCCGTCAAGACGACAGGGCGTTCGGTCTGGATGCCGTTGGAGCTGCGCACGCTTCGCATTTCCAGTAACTGAGCTTCCGCGGAGATGGTCTGACGAATGCTCCGTTGAATGGGATGAATCTGAAAGCGGACGAAATCCGTTCCCTTCCGTCGGAACCGTTCAATCTCGAACGCATGCAACGACGACGTGTTGGCGCCGGTATCGATTTTCGCCTTGATGGCAGCCACCTGCAGTTGCGGCAGGCCCACCCATTCCCGCCAGCCGATCGTCGCTTTGACAGCTCGCTGTTTTCCCATGAAGAGTCTCTTTGGAACTTCCGCCATCCGTCAACGGAAACGACACACAAATACCTGCGCCTCCCCCGCAGACACCCTGGCTGCCAGCGTCACGGGATGCCAGCTTCCCCAGGGTTGCGTCCACAGGAGTGGAAACCTGTTCATTCATCTGCACAAGGAGCAGGAAAATGATCTACAATGAAACATCCACAGCTTAATGAACACCCTCGAGGTTGGGCGAGAGCAAGTTGCTCTGGCCTGGGCCCGCGCAGCGAGCGTTTCGACTGATGAAAGACTGCTCGCCGCGTGGCGGAACGCAGTCGACACGGGGTGAATGCGCTCGAGCCTCCTGTACAATCTTCTTTCCCTTCTGGCCGAACAATGCCGGTGGAACTTCTTATTGACGGATACAACCTGCTGCATAACGCGGGGCTGGGGCGGACGAAATTCCGCCCGGGCCAATTCGAGCAGGCACGCAACCGGCTGCTGAAACGCCTGCAGACCAGCCTGACCGAAGCGGAGCGGGCACACACTTCCATCATCTTTGACGCCCAGTTTGCGGAACATTCCGACCGGCGACCACTGAACATCTACGGAATGACCGTCCTGTTTTCACCGCACGGCCGCCAGGCGGATGACCTCATTGAAATCGTACTCGCCTCGCATCCGCAACCGCAGCAGGTCATGGTCATTTCCAGCGACCACCGGTTGCAGCGTGCCGCCCGCATCGCCCATGCCGGCTCGCTGAGCAGCGATGCCTTCCTCGTGGAACTCGATGAACGTCGTCTGAATTCCCCCGGGCATGACTCCACTGGTTCCGCAACTCCCCACCCCGCTTCACCTGGAAAACCGCAGCCGCTGGCCCCTGAAGAGATCGACCACTGGCTGAAGGAATTCCGCCATGTGGACGTTGGCGCTCTGATGCGGGAGGTGCACAACGAATCCCGTTCTCTCCCTCCCGCTCCATCCTCACC
>Ga0182739_1002075_pt1 | contig 19266 bp, 16 predicted proteins | sample eDN5th30CBELigBY_FD_128873 | JGI IMG/M metagenome (GOLD analysis project Ga0182739, IMG submission 128873) | Enriched backyard soil microbial communities from Emeryville, California, USA - eDNA 5th pass 30_C BE-Lig BY (version 2) (version 2) | ecosystem: Environmental > Terrestrial > Soil >...
ATTCGCGTCGAAGACCTGCAAGGCCATCTGCTGATCGGCTATGGCGCCGACACCCCTTTCGGGCGCCTTGCCAGCCGCTTCCTGCACGCCGGCCCCGTGCCGGTGCAGCCGCAGATCGAAATCCGCTCCACGCCCGAGGCGCTGGCGCTCGTGCGCCAAGGCGTCGGCGTGGCGCTGGTCGAATCGTTCGGCTATCACCCCAGCTTCGGCAAGGACTTCGTGCTGCTGCCCACCGAACCCGCCATGAGCCACGCCATCCATCTGCTGCATTCGGCCAGCAGCCCGCTGTCCAGCACCGCCAAGCGCTTTGCGACCGTGCTGAAGACGCTGATCCGGCAGGCGCAAAAAGACGCGCCCTACTGAAAGTCCATCTGCGAGATCGGCCGCAGGCGCACGCCCTCTTCCAGCAACGCCTGGCGCACGGCCCGTGCGATGTCGACGCCCTGCGGATTGTCCCCATGCACGCAGATCGTGTGCACCGGCATGGCGACCACCTTGCCGCCCACCGTGCGGATCGCCTGTTCGCGCACCATGCGCAACGCCTGCGCGGCGGCCGCGGCCGGATCGTGGATCACCGCGCCAGGCTCGCTGCGCGGCAGCGTCAGGCCGTTGTCGCCATAGAGCCTGTCGGCAAACACCTCGCAGGCCACGCGGATGCCGGCCCGGCGCGCGGCGCGCTCGGTCTCGTTATGCGGGGTGCAGACCAGCACCAGGTCCGGGTCGAGCGCGCGCATGGCCCAGGTCAGCGCCTCTGACAGCGCCCGGTCTTCGAAGGCCAGCGTGGCCAGCGCGCCGTGCACCTTCACGTGCGTCACGCGATGGCCCGCGGCGCGGGCCATGCCCTGCATCGCGGCGATCTGGTACGCAAGCATGTCGCCGATGGCCTGAGGGCTGTCGCCGATGATCTTGCGCCGCCCGAATCCCCACAGGTCGTTGAACCCCGGATGCGCGCCCACATCGATGCCCCGTTTTAGGGCGGATGCCGCAGTCTGGTGCATGACCGATGCATCGCCACCGTGAAAACCGCAAGCCACGTTGGCCGACGTGATGAGGTCCAGCATGGCCTCGTCCGCACCGATCTTGTAGTGGCCGAAGCTCTCTCCCAGGTCGGAATTGAGGTCTACGTCGCGCATCTGAAGGACTCCGAAAAAAACGAATTTCAATGTTTGGCATACCGTTGGCATGCAATTTGCATGCCAAGGACTTGCTGAGGCGATATGCCCAGGATCGGGGCAGGTCTGCCCACCGCGTTTTTTATTGAACGGAGTCCAAGCAATGAATTTCAAATGGAAGAACGCCACATGCGCCGTGGCCGCAGCATTGGCGATGGCGACTGGCGTGGCGCAAGCGGCAGAACTCAATTTCGCCAGCTGGGGCGGCAACTACCAGGGCGCGATCCGCGATGCCTGGCTCAAGCCCTTTTCCAAGGAGGCCGGCATCACCGTCCACGAAGACACCGATCCGCAGGTGGCCAAGATCCGCGCCATGATCGACACCAAGTCGGTCACCTGGGATGTGGTGACCGAGAACAGCGCCCGCCTGACGCGTGGCATCAAGCTGGGCGTCTTCGAGAAGATCACGCCGGACATGGTCAACCAGGACCACGTGATCCCCAATGCCCGCAATGACTACGGCGTGCCGTCGGAGATCTTCTCGACCAACATCGGCTTCTCGACCCAGGCCTTCCCCGCCGGCAAGCCGCAGCCCAGCACCTTCGCCGACTTCTGGGACGTGAAGAAATTCCCCGGCAAGCGGACCCTCCAGGACGATCCCGCCACGGTGATCGAAGCGGCGCTCATCGCCGACGGCGTCGCGCCCGCCGATGTGTACAAGGTGCTGGCCACGCCCGAAGGCCTTGACCGCGCCTTCAAGAAGATCGAAGAGATCAAGCCCCACGTCGCCCGCTGGTGGAAGAGCGGCGCCGAACCCGTCAACGCGCTGGGAAGCGGCGAAGTCGTGATGGCGCTGGGCTGGAACGGCCGCTTTCAGGCCGGCATCGACTCGGGCCTGCCCATCGCCATGGGCTGGGGCGACAGCATCGCCCAGGTCGGGTACTTCGCCATCGTGAAGGGCTCGCCCAACCGCGACGCGGCCATCAAGCTGCTGAACTACATGATCCAGCCCAAGCATCAGGCCGAATTCAGCAAATACATCGCCTACGGCCCGACCACCGAGCAGGCCCTGCCCCTGATCGACGCCAAGCGGCTGGAGCGCCTGCCTTCGACCACCGAGCGCCTGAAGAACAGCATCTTCCTGAACTCGGAGTTCTGGGACACCCACGGCCCCGCCATCACCGAGCGCTACAACCAGGTCCGCGCCCGCTGATCCTCCTGCTTCCTTACTCAGACGCCGGCGCGCGCGCCGGCGCCCCAATGCCATGACCACGAGCACCGACGCCCTTACCCTGCCCGTCGCCAGCGTGCGCCCGGCCGCCGCTTCCCGGCGCGGCCGCGTCGCGGCCCTTGCCGCATTGCCGCTGCTGCTGTTCCTGCTGCTGTTTTTCGCCGGCCCGATCGCGGGTTTGCTGGGCAACGGCTTCAAGGGCGAGGACGGCGGCCTGACGCTGGCCCATTACCGCCACCTGCTGGACACGCCGATCTACCGCATCGTGCTGGTCAACACCTTCACCATTGCCGCCGCCGTCACGGTGGCCTGCGTGGTGTTGAGCTATCCGCTCGCCTACCTGATGGCGACCGTATCGCCGACCGTGGCGCGCGTGGTGTTCTTCGCGGTGCTGCTGCCCTTCTGGTCCAGCGCGCTGGTGCGCACGTCGGCCTGGATCGCGCTGCTGGGCAAGAACGGGCCGTTGAACACCCTGCTGACGACCGTGGGCATCCTCGACCAGCCCATGGCGTTCCTCTACAACTTCACCGGCGTGATGGTGGGCATGACGCACGTGCTGATGCCCTTTGTCGTGCTGCCGCTGTATGCGTCGTTCCGGTCCCTGGACGGCAGCCTGGTGCAGGCCGCGCAAGGCCTGGGCGCGGGGTCCGCGGGCATTTTCAGCAGGGTCATCCTGCCGCTCACCAGTCCGGGCGCGGTCGCCGGCGGCATCATTGTCTTCATGAACGCGGTGGGCTACTACATCACCCCGTCGCTGATGGGCGGTCCCGCCCAGCGCATGGCCGCCGAACTCATTTCGCACAACATCACCGAAGAGCTGAACTGGGGATTGGCCTCGGCGCTGGCCGGTGTGCTGCTGGCCACCGTGCTGCTGTCGCTGTGGCTGTTCAACCGGCTGTTCGGCCTGAACAGCCTGATCAGCGCCAGTTCGGGCAAGGGCACCAACACCAGCGGGTATCGCCGCACGCCGGGCGGCCGGGTGTCGGTCATGCTGGGCGTGGCGTGCGCGCTGTTCCTGCTGCTGCCCATCGTCGTGGTCATTCCGATGAGCTTCGGCACCACGGAGTTTCCCATCTTCCCGCCGCCCAGCTACGGGCTGCGCTGGTACGAGAACTTCTTCACCGACGGCAAATGGCTGGCCGCGCTGGCCTCCAGTACGCGGATTGCCATCGTGGTGACCCTGCTGGCCACGGTCCTGGGCACCGCCGCCGCGCTGGGCGTCAGCCGGCTGGCAAAGCGCCACCAGGGCTGGCTGGATGCCTTCTTCATCGTCCCGATGTCGGTGCCGGCCATCGTCACGGCGGTCGCGCTGTACTACCTGTTCGCGCCCATCGGCTGGGTCGCCAATTCCATGGCGGTCATCCTGGGCCACACGGTGCTGGCCGCACCTTACGTCTACATCACCATGCGGGCGGCGCTGCGCAGCCTGGACCCCAGCCTGGAGCTGGCCGCGCTGAGCATGGGCGCTTCCTGGCCGACGATGTTCAGGCTGGTCATGCTCCCGGCCCTGATCCCCAGCCTGATCGGCGGCGCCGTCTTTGCCTTCGTCAGTTCGTTCGACGACGTGGTCATGGCGCTGTTCCTGACCACCATCCGCAACCGCACCCTGCCCAAGCTGATGTTCGAGGGCCTGGCCAACGACTTCGATCCCACCGTGATCTCCGCCTCCTGCCTGCTGGTCGGGGCGACGGCGCTGATCCTGCTTGCAAACCTGCTGATCAGCAGGAAGAAGGAACACTGACATGCATATCGCCAACGACATCCTCCCGCAACGCCCGCCGGAACGCCAGGGCAAGGAACTGACGCTTGCCGGCATCCACAAGCGATACGGCGATTCGATTGCGCTGCCCGACGTCGACCTGACCGTGGCGCGCGGCGAGTTCTGCACGCTGCTGGGCGCGTCCGGCTCCGGCAAGACCACGCTGCTCAAGATCATCGCCGGCTTCGAATCGCCGGACGCCGGCGTGGTGAAGATCGGCGGGCGCGACGTGACGCATACCCCGATCGCGGACCGCAACATCGGCATGGTGTTCCAGAACTACGCCCTGTTCCCGCACATGAGCGTGTTCGAGAACGTCGCGTTCGCGCTGCGCATGCGGCGCCAGAACGAAGAGGACATCCGCCGCCGCGTACAGGATGCGCTGGACCTGGTGAGCCTGGCGCCGCTGCAGGACCGCAAGCCCGGCGCGCTGTCCGGCGGCCAGCAGCAGCGTGTCGCGCTGGCGCGCGCCCTGGTGTTCACGCCCGACATCCTGCTGATGGACGAGCCGCTGGGCGCGCTGGACAAGAACCTGCGGCAGTCCATTCAGCTGCAGCTGCGCCGGCTGCACCAGGAACTGGGGCTGACCGTGGTCTTCGTCACGCATGACCAGGAAGAAGCCATGAACCTGTCGGACCGTATCGTCATCCTGGAACAGGGCCGCATCGTCGAGGCCGGCTCGCCGGAAAGCCTGTACCGCAAGCCCGCCAGCGCCTTTGTCGCTGGCTTTCTGGGCGAATGCAATTTCCTGCCCGCCAACGACGGCGTGCTGGGCGTGCGCCCCGAACACCTGCGCCTGGGCAGCCGCCTGGCCGGCGCCGATCTGCGCCACGCGGGCAAGGTCGTCGCGTCGACGTTCTGCGGCGTGCACTGGAAAGTCTTCATCGAAGCCTTCGACAAGGTGATCCTGGCCTACGCGCCGCTGGATGTGGAATCGGCCCAGCGCACGCCCGGACAGGCGGTCACATGGGGCTTTCATCCGGCCGACGCCATGGAATTCGCCAACGCAGCATGACGACCGACGCGCCAATTTCTTGCGGCCATGCCGCGCCGCGCATCGTGGCGGCGGGCGATCGCACGCTGCTGGTCGAATTTCCCGACCGCATCGACGCCGAGACCAACGCGCGCGTGCTGGCGCTGTCGCATGCGTTGCGAGGCAGTCTGCGCAAGGTCCGCGGACTCCAGAGCGTGGTGCCGGCGTACCGCTCGCTCGCGGTGGGCTTCGATCCATTGCTGATCGGGCACGACGCCGTTTGCGAGTTGATCGGCCGCAGCCTGCAAGCCAGCGCCTTCGCGCCTGCGCCCGCACCGCGCCGCTGGGAAGTCCCGGTCTGCTACGGCGGCGCCCACGGCATCGACCTGCAGGCGCTGGCGGATCAGCATGGGCTGGATCCCGCGCGGGTCATCGCCCGGCACACCGCGCCGGTCTACCGGGTCTACATGGTGGGATTCCTGCCAGGCTTCGCGTATCTGGGCGGCCTGGATCCTGCGCTGCACACGCCCCGCCGCGCCATGCCGCGCGCGCACACGCCCGCCGGCAGCATCAACATCGGCGGCCAGCAGACGGCCATCGCCTCGGTGCCGGGACCTAGCGGCTGGCACCTGATCGGCCGCACGCCCTGGCGCAGCTTCGATCTGCGCCACGCGGATCCCTTTCTGTTCGAGGCCGGCGACGAGATCGTGTTCACCCCCATCGATGAAGACGAGTTCGAACGCCTTGCCGCCTTGCAGGACGACCCCGCCCGTCGACCGCAACCGCTGCCGGGAGTCGGCCCATGAGCGCGCGCCTGCGCGTCGAGAAGGCCGGCATGCTGACCACGGTGCAGGACCTGGGCCGCCCGGGCTATGAACACATGGGCGTGCCGCCGTCGGGCGCCATGGACCCCGGCGCGCTGCGCATGGCCAATGGACTCGTCGGCAACGCGCCCGGCCTGGCCGCGCTGGAATTCACCCTGCTGGGCGGCGCGTTGCAGGTGCTGGAGGCGGACTGCACCATCGCCTTCGCCGGCAGCGCCCTGCTGCACGCCAGCGCCACGGCCGCCTCGCCCGCCCGGTCACTGAGTCCGTGGCAATCCCACCGCGTACCGGCGGGCGCCACCTTGACGATCGGACCGCTGCAACGCGGCGTACGCGGGTATCTGGCCGTCGGCGGCGGCATCGCCGTCGCGCCCGTGCTGGGCAGCGCGTCCACCCTGACGCGTGCCCGGCTCGGCGGCCTGGAGGGCCGTGCGCTGGCGCGCGGCGACGTGCTTGCCACCGGCGACGGCCGGCGCCGTTCGCCGCGTCGCTGGCTGGCCAGCCGCGACACCGGCTGGTTCTATCGGGACGCGCCCATTGGCGTCATCCTCGGTCCGCAGCAGGATCACTTCGCGCCCGCCGAGATCGGCCGTTTTCTCGGCGCCACCTATCGCCTGGCGCCGCAGTCGGACCGCATGGGCCTGCGCCTGGACGGGCCGGCCATCGCGCACGCCCGGGGCGCCGACATCATCACCGACCCCATCGCCGCGGGCAGCATCCAGATACCGGGCGCGGGACAGCCCCTCATTGCCATGAACGACCGCCAGACCACCGGCGGCTACCCCAAGATTGCCACCGTCATCTCGGCCGACCTGCCTCGTCTTGCCCAGATGCGCCCGGGCCAGCCGCTGCGGTTCGAAGCCCTGGACCCGGCCCAGGCCGTGCAGCGCTGGCGCGACTACACGGAATGGGTCCACGCCCGCGAAGACGAACTGCGCGCTGACCCGAACTTTCCCATCTTCCCCCTATTGTTTCCATGATTCCTATGTCTATCATTCATGCCATGGAAAGCCCCCTGCTCAACACCACGGCCGCCGCCCCCGCCGCCGACGACTCGCGCGACCTGGTCGACGAGGCCTACTCGACCATGCTGGACATGATCCAGCTGGGCCAATTGCCCATCAACCAGCCGCTGCAGGAACGCAACCTGGCCAGCGCGCTGGGCGTGTCGCGCACCCCGCTGCGCGAGGCGATGAGCCGGCTGATCGGCGCCGGCTTCGCCGTGCGCACCGCGCGCGGGCAGCTCATCGTCCCTGAACCCTCGCTGCGCCAGTACCTGGAGATCTTCCAGATGCGCGTGCTGCTGGAAGGCGACGCCGCCGCGGCCGCCGCCACCCGCATGGCGCCGGAGCAGGCCGCGGCCCTCCTGGAGCAAGTCAGCGAGATCCGGCGCCGCAATGAGGCCACCCACGAGGAGAACCATCGGGTCGACAACCTGCTGCACGACAGCATCGCCCAGGCCAGCGGCAACCGGCTGATGGCGCAGACCATCCACGACCTGCGCATCAAGGCCCGCTGCTTCGACCAGAACGGCGCGCCCGAACGGCTGATTCCCGGCTGCGACGAGCACATGGCCGTCCTGCAGGCGATCCTGGACCGCAACTCCGAGGCCGCGCGCGCGGCGATGCAGGCGCACCTGAGCAACGTGCGCGTTGGCCTGGTCGCCCGGCACACCCAGATTTAACCGCTTCCTTTATCCGCATGTCATTCCCCACCCCCAAGCCTCTGCTCATCATCATGAACCCGGTCACGCAGGCCGACCGGGACCAGATCGCCCGCCACTTCGAAGTCATCTTCGCCCCGACGCCGGAACAGTATGCGCAAGCCGTCGCCGAGCACGCACCGCGCGTCGACGTGGTCATGACCATCGGCGCCATCGGCCTGACTGCAGGCCAGATCGACGCGCTGCCCAACCTGAAGCTGATTTACTCGATGGGTGCCGGCTACGAAAAGATCGACCTGGACCACGCCAGGCGGCGCGGTGTCAAGGTCGCCAACGGCGCGGGCACCAACGACAGCTGTGTCGCCGACCACGCCATGGGCCTGATGATCGCCGTCATCCGCGGCATTCCCCGCCTGGACCAGCTTACGCGGCAAGGCGTCTGGCGGACCCAGCTGCCCCTGCCGCCCAACGTGTCCGGAAAGAAGCTGGGCATCATCGGCCTGGGCGGCATCGGCGAAAAAGTGGCGCTGCGCGCGCAGGCGTTCGAGATGCAGATCGGCTACCACAACCGCCGTCCGCGCCCGGGATCACCGCACCGCTACTTTTCGTCCGTGAGCGAACTGGCCGGGTGGTCCGACGTGCTGCTCGTCGCCATCCCCGGCGGGGATTCAACCCACCATCTGATCGATGGGGCCGTCCTGGACCAGCTTGGCGCCAACGGCTACCTGATCAACATCGCGCGCGGCAGTGTCGTGGACACCGTTGCCTTGGAGCTCGCCCTACGCCAGCGAACCATCGCCGGCGCGGCCCTGGACGTTTATGAAGGCGAACCCGTGTTGCCAGCAGCGCTGGCCGACTTGACCAACTTGGTGCTGACCCCCCACATTGCCGGCTGGTCGCCCGAAGCCATGCAACTGATGGTGGATAAGTTCCTGGAAAATGCGCGACGCCTGTATGCGGGCGAGCCGCTGATGACGCCGCTGTGAGGCAGTATTTTTCCCCGCGAGGGATTTCACGCGGTCAGGAAGCGCGTGACTTCGGCCCAATCGTTCGTCGACAGGGCGACGTCCTCATAGTCGCCCTCTTCCTCGTCATAGCGGGAAACACAGAAGCGCTGGCTTCTGCCGGATTCGCGGTCGGCATAGTTGGCGTAGTCGATAAACACCTTCAAACCGCGTTCCTTGTTCTCGAACGAAGGCGCTGCATCGATGTAACTCGACGAGTCGAAGTACCCTTCGGGGAGGGTAGGCAGGGTTGTAACGTCGTAGTCGGGAAATTCGCGACGCAGTCGGTCAAGGTTCATAAGGAAAGCATGTGGTGGCTAAAAGCCTGACATTTTACGTTGCTCAGTATCGGCCGCCACAATGCCCCCCGAAACGTCGTTGGGATCCGGCTACTCCAAAGTAGCTTCTCCCCGCATCACGGCCGGCCCGCCGCGGCAATGACGATTTCCACGCGGCGATTCTTGGCTCGTCCTTCGGGTGACGCATTGCTGGCCACGGGCCGCGCTTCGCCAAAACCCTGTGCCGAGATCGAGTTGGACGGGACTCCCTTGGAAATCAAATAGCGAGCCACTTCGTCGGCGCGCGCCGAGGACAGCTCCAGGTTGGAGGGGAACCGCGACCGCAGTTCCGGACCGATGGGTTCGTTGTCGGTGAAGCCTTGGACGACCACCTGTTGACCTGGCAGGTTGGACAGCGTGGGCGCAATCTTGGTGAGCGTCTGTTCGCCCTTTGCACTGAGTCGCCACCCGCCTTCTGGGAACAGGATCTCGTTCACCATCGTGACTTTCAGCTCATTCTGCATTCGCGAAATCTGCACCTGATCGGCACTCAACTCCGTCGAGAGCTTCTGGTTCAGGGCCTCGTACTCCGCCGCCAGTTGCGCTTCTTTGTCGTAGGTGCTCTTTGTTACGCATCCCGAGACCACCAGCATCGCGCACAGCATCAAAGCCAAATAGGGTAGCTTCATGTCGATTCTCCGTCAGGTTGAAATCCGGCAGAAGGGCCAGCCCCCTCTGCCGGTGCAATGCCCAGGAATGCGGACATCAGTTGCCGGTCGGCAATGAAAGCTTGAAGCCGTCCTTGGCCAGGCTTTCCCGGATGTACTGGAACCGCTCATATGCGGACAACGTCAGCGGCCCGTCATAGCCTTCGCTCTGCATCTTGCGGGGCGGGTAGTCGATGTAGGTCTTCATCAGCGGAGCGACGGCATCGTTGACCATGACCATCGTCCAGGTCCGCTCGGTGACGTTGCTCATGAAGATGTCATAGCGCTCCTGCGGATCGGCCCACAGGTCGAATACCTGCGGCACGGTCGCGACATAGGACTCCGGCCCCTTCCAGCCCAGGTTCGTGTCCACCGCCAGTCCGCCGGTCACCGCGCCATCGTCACCGCGCAGATTGAACACGGCCTTGTAATTTGCGACGCGCACCGCTCCGGGCGACAGCTCGTTCTCGGTGAAATAGAACCAGGACTTGCGATCGCACTTCCCGGTACCGAACAGAACAGGCGACATGTCGTAGCTGTCAAAGATGATGGGCTTGTTCTCGCGATCGTTCACGGGCAGCTTCACCCCAGCCAAGGCCGCGAATGTCGCCATCAGGTCCAGGCCGCCAACCAGGCTGTGATCCTTGGCGCCGGCCGCGATCTTGCCCGGCATCCACGCGATGGCCGGCACCCTGTTGCCGCCTTCGCGCACGGTGCCCTTGGTGCCGCGCAGCGGCGTGTAGCCCGCGTCGGGGTAGACGTCCTGCCAGGCGCCGTTGTCCGTCGTGTAAAACACCAGCGTGTTCTTATCCAGGCCCAACTCACGAATCTTGTCCATGATGCGCCCGATGCGTGCGTCCAGCTCCACGACCGAATCCGCGTATTTGCTCTTGGACAGGGACTTGTGGATGTAGTCCGGATCCGGCATGTTGGGCTGGTGCACCTTCATGAAGTTGATGCTCATGAAGAACGGCTGCTCCGACTTCGCGTTGCGCTCCAGGTAGTCGAGCGACGCCTTTTCGACGTAACGGTCGAAGAACGGAATGCCGACGACGCCTTCGCGGCCGTTCACCACCGGCGTATCGACGTACTGGCCGTTGATCTTGAATTCCTCGCGCGGCTTTTCACCCGCGTTGCCGGACAACGCCCCCTTTGTGACCCGCTGGAACATTTCGCGGACGTCCGCAGGCATGTCCGGGAACCACGTCGGATCCGCGTAGGTGTAGGCATTCAGATGATACAGGCCCGCGTACTTCATTTCGTCGTAGCCCTGGGCATTGGGCAGGGCGTAGTCCGCTTCACCCAGGTGCCATTTGCCCGTGAAGAACGTCTTGTAGCCGGCCGTCTTCAGCACCGAGCCGAGCGTCCATTCCGCAGCGGGCAAGCCGCCGCCCTGGCCTTGGAAAGCCACGGTGGTCATGCCGCTGCGGTTGGGAATGCGCCCGGTCTGCATTGCGGCGCGGCCGGGCGTGCAGCTCGGTTGCGCGTAAAACGAGAAGAAGGTCATGCCTTCGCTCGACAGCCGGTCGATGTTGGGCGTGGGCATGCCGCGCCCGATGCCTCCGCCATAGGGGCCGAGATCGCCCAGGCCGGTGTCGTCGGACACGAGCAGGATGATGTTGGGTTTGCGCTGGTCCTGCGCGGCAGCCGGTGCGCAGATTGCCGCGCCAGCCAGGAAAAGAACCGCGGCGCCGCATGTGAGAGTTCGCTTAGTCGCCATCTTCAACTCCGCTGTGTGAGAGTTAAATCAACCGCACGAATCTGCATACCGCGCGGTTCACATTGGCCTACGCACTGGGGGGGGGGAAACTCAAGCCCGTGCAGACGTGGCGCCCGAGGACTCGATCGGTAGTACTGTTCATCGTCGCTTTGATCATGTCAATGGAAATTTCCGACGCCCAAGGACTTTTCGCGCGACTGGTTCAGCGTGACCGGAGCCTCTGCACTGTCCGGTCATTCGAGGTATACGAACGATGGCCAGCGATGCCGGATGGGGCGTGCGGAATTCGGCGTACTGCAAATTGAGTATGGCGGCCCACAGGATTTGAGCCTTAGCTTGGTTGCCACGTTTGCAAACCGCGGGGGAGACCCCGCGGGCAAATGGCGAAGCATCTGGGCGAGCTGACATCAGGCACATGATGCGATGGCTACCCCAGTCGCCCCTCGTTCAATTGCGCAACGTGATGATCGTCCAACCTTCAATCCATGGCGAGCCTCACAGGTAGCTCGCCCTATCTCATGAGGCGTTCAATGACCACAAGGCGGGATTTTCTAGGCTCAAGCGCACTTGCCGCGCTGACTGGTGCGACGATTTTTTCCCCTTCTGGTCAGGCGCAAAGCAGGGCGGACGATCCGCGCTTCTTTGAAGCGAAGGACATTGCCGAGGCGGGGTTCATTTATGGCCTGCCTATCGTGATGAACTATGCGGTCATGTATGAGTACGCGGTCGATCGCGATTCGGGGCAGTTCAAGGCGCCTTTCAATCAGATCAAGAACGAGCCCAACGTCTTCACCTACAAAGACACGGCGATCGTCACGCCAAACAGCGACACGCCCTATTCCTTTGTCTGGATGGATCTGCGAGCGGAACCGGTGGTGCTGTCGGTGCCGGCGGTTGACGCGAACCGCTACTACTCGGTCATGCTGTGCGACGGCAATACCTATAACTATGGCTATATTGGCACCCGCGCTACCGGGAACGAGGCCGGTGACTACCTCGTCGTCGGCCCCGACTGGACAGGCAGCACGCCGGCAGGCATCAAGCAGGTTTTCCGCTCCAGCACCCAGTTCTCTCTGGCGGGCTACCGCACCCAACTTTTCGGGCCGTCCGATCTGGACAACATCAGGAAGGTGCAGGCTGGATACAAGGTGCAGATGCTATCGACCTACCTGAACCAACCGCCGCCCCGCGCCACACCGGTCAACTTCCCCAAGATCGACAAGGCGCTTGCCAAGACCGAGTTCTTCGAATTTCTCGATTTTGCGCTGCAGTTCGCGCCCCCTCAATCGAACGAGATGGAAATCCGCGCGCAGCTTGCGCGAATCGGCATCGGACCCGGGAAGACATTCCATTTCAGGGATTTGCCGCCGGAAAAAAAGCTGGAGATCGCGCTTGGCATGAAAGAAGGCCAGCGCAAGGTTGACGAAGCCGTTGCCCATACAGGAAAGGCCATCAATGGCTGGCGGGTAAGCGGTCTGCCGGGCGATAGCGCCCACTATGCGGGCGATTGGCTGAAGCGCGCCGTCGCGGCTCAAGCGGGCATTTATGGCAATGATCCGGAAGAGGCGACTTATCCTTTTACTCGCGTGGATATCAACGGGCAGGAAATCGACTGCAGCAAACACGATTACACGCTGACGTTTCCCGCTGGAGATCTGCCCCCGGTCAATTCGTTCTGGTCCCTGACGATGTATGACGGCAAGTCTCAACTGCTGATTCAGAACCCGATCAATCGCTACCTGATCAATTCACCCATGGTTCCCGCCATGAAGACCAATGCGGACGGGTCGCTCACCATCTACATCCAGAACAAGAGCCCTGCCGGCGAAAACCAGGCCAATTGGCTGCCGGCGCCGAACGGACCCGTTTATCTGGTGATGCGGCTCTATTGGCCAAAAACGACGCCGCCTTCGATCCTGCCGGTTGGAGAAGGCACGTGGCAGCCGCCTGGGCTGAAGCGTGCGGTTTCATCCACCTGAGGCAAGGTGGGCGATGAAGTTCGGCCGGCGTCCCCATGCGCGTCCAAGCGCATGGCCCGGCGCATCGCCCGCCCCTATCTGCCCACCGTAGCCGCGGTCGGCAATACAAAACCGGGCGGCACATGCGACCACGGGTAGCCCTTCAGGCCCATCTCGTACGCCGTGTCATAGAGCGACCGCATGTATTCCGTGTCGAACTCTTCTTTATGCGGCGCCCGAAAGCTTGATGGAATGAACGCCAGGTTGAACTCGACATCATCGCGATGCGCCGTCGTGTAAATGCGGTAAAGGTCGCCAATACCCTGGCTTTGAATCATGGACACGACCGCGCGAGCGGCGATGCTCATCGTGGCGCGCTGCACTTGCATCCAGTCTGCATCGAGTCGTGCGTTGCGGACAATATAGAGTTTGCGTTCGCGCGTGATGCCGATCATGGCGGTCTCCTGCGCCAAGCGCAGTGAGACGGGGTAGGCGAATACCTGCGCCACGACGCCGCCATCGACGTGCATTTCCTGGTAACGCCGTCCGCCGGCTTCCACGTCGATCATCATTGGCGGAAAGGCGCCTGGAATCGACGTCGAGGCGACCATGACCTTCACGAACAGGTCCAGTGCCGCCGGACCGCCGTACGTTGCGATCTTGCCCATATCCCAGATGACGCCACGGCCTGAATCGAGATTCGTCGTGCCGATCAAGAGCAGGCGGCCCTTGGCGTATTCGGCGGCGATCTCCTTGAGGAGTTCGTCGGTGACGAATTTTCGGGTCAGGCCCAGGAGCGGCCGGTTGTCCGCCATCGCGTCGCTCAACACGCCGCCCAGCAGGCTGCGCTTCTCCAGCACGTCGCTGGGCGAAGTCATCGTGTAGACCTGCTTTAGCGTGGCGTCGTATTTCTTGCCCAAAAAAGCGAACGGGGCAATGAGCGCGCCCGTGCTGATACCGGTCACCAGCTTGAACTCCGGCCGGGTTCCTGTTTCGGTCCATGCGTTCAACAAGCCCGCCGCGAAAGCGCCGTTGTCGCCGCCGCCGGAAATCGCAAGGAATACCGCGGGTCCCAGCGCGCCCGTATGTCCCTGCTGAGCAAGGTAAGCCTGTTCTCTTTTCAACGCCTCGTATCCCGCTTGGGCCAGCCCCGGCGCACTGGCGGCGATAAAGTAGCGCACGCCAGGCATCCCGGGGATTTCAGCCTTATCGACGACTTCGTGGGGAACCGCTTGCAGGCGCGGCGGCGCGGTTATGCACCCCTGCAGGGCAAGCCCGACCGTCATGAAAAGGACGAGGCTGATCGCGGGGCGAATGTTCCCCCTGATGGCGACCCGCGTTCTGAACAAGCTCACGAAGAATCCGCGCATGGTTTTCGCCTTTTCGCCCAGGCAGATGCTCGACAAAAGCCAAGCCCCCTGCGTGTTGAGCCGAAATCGCTAGCCGCGCCCGCGCAGTGCGACCGCCATCGCATCCAGCGCGTACCCGATATTCTGGAGGACTTTGGCGGTGGCGGTGCGCGTGAACTCGTCGGACGCGGTTTTCATGAACGCAGCCATCAATTCCGGATGTGCCTTGGCGTAGCCGTCACCGAAGATTGAATCGATCTGGGTTTCCGCTGTCCGCAGATAGCTCTCCGCGCGCTTTTCGGCCAGGATGTACAACGTGTCGAGGTTGGCTTCAATGAATTCAGACATGACGGGCTCCAATGACGACAGTCGGCAGCTACCAGCCTGGGTGGGTGCGCTTGCTGAAGTCAGCGTAGACCAGCCGGCATCGTGGAAATTGACATTGGTCAACATACCCGGTGGCCGATGTCTGATCGTTACCAGCGCCGCGCCATTGCGCAGCCCGGGCAGGCGGTTGCGGAGGCAACGGCCTGCCCGGACGCGGCGAGCCATCCGTCAGAGCTTGGCCACGGATACCTCCGTGGCCTTCACGAAGGCGAGCACCTCGGTGCCGACTTGCAGGTCCAGCTCTTTGACGGAGCGCGTCGTGATCACCGAGGTGACGATACCCCCAGGCGTGTCGATCTCGACCTCGGACACGACGGACCCGAGCACGATCTCGCGGATCTTGCCGCGGAACTGGTTGCGGGCATTAATGGATTGAATGGCCATGCGTAACTCCTGTAACGCAACGGGATTGCGTGGTGTGGTGGCCTGCCGACATCGACAGACACGAAAAATCCTGGGGTGCGGCTTTCTTCCTGGTCTCTTCCAGCCAGCCTGCGCCCGCCCATGGCACAGGGCCAATGGCGAAAGGCAAGGCGGCCCAGCACGACACCGGTTGGCGCGCCCACTTCACCCATTCGCGCCGGCGGATACGCCGAACACGGCGGCGCAGCGCCGCCCAGGCCGCGCCGATACGCGCATTGACCCCCTGGCCTGCCCCGGCGCTCATCGGGCCGTCCCGCTCAGACGGATGTCCTGCGCGCCCGCGCGTTCGAGTTGGGCCACGAGCTGCAGCTCCCAATCGAGGTAGGCGCGGAATCCCGCATTGCGCGCGGCCACATCGTCCAGCAGATACGGGCTGATGTCCTGGTCGTCATCGCCCGTCAGCACCCCCGCCGCGCCGCTGTCCAGCGCGAGGCCCGCGGCCTGCCATGCGCGGGTGCCGCCTTGCAGCGCATGCACGGCCGGCGCATGCGCGTCGCGCCGCAGTTGCCACTGGAGTTCGGCGGCCACGCTTTGCGCCAGCACACCGTCCTCTGACACGATCACCACACGCCGCGCCCGCTCGTTGGCAAGCAGCGCGGGCAGCCGGTCGGGCGCGGCGTAGCGGGCGCCCGGCACGTGGCCACGCACATACGATTGCCGGCGGTCCACGTCGTACACCAAGGTGTCCGCGGCCGCCAGCCAGGCCTCAAGCACCGGCGCCCGCACCACCGGTGCCGGGTCGCGATGACGCAGCACGCGCACGCGCTCGGCGCCGCTCTCGAGCGTCACGCTGCGGGCGGGCTCGCCCGGCGCGGCGGCCTGCGGCGCCAGCGGCGCGGCAAACAGGTAGACCTCTACCGCGCCCAGTTGCCGCAGCCAGGCCGCCGTGGTCAAGGCGCGCACGCCGTCGTGGTCGGCCAGCACCACGCGCGCGCGGCGCGTGCCCACATATTCGTCGGTGGCCTGCACGAGCTGACCGCCCGGCGCCCAGCGCCAGCCCGGCAAGTGGCCGGACTCGTATTCTTCCCGCGTACGCACATCGAAGCGATACAGGCTGCGCTCGCCAGCAGCAGCGTCGGCCTCGAACGCCGCCAGCCGCGCGACATCGATGTAGTCCACGCCGGCAGCCGCGATCACGGCCCGCGCCCGTTCGCGCGCTTGCGCGAGCGAGGCTGGCCCCGGCTCGGCCAATGCGGCCTGGCGCCCGTAGGCGAGCTCACGGCCGGACAGCAGCCATTCCATCGTGCCATTTTTGAGCGACGCGACCTTGTTGGGAATGCCGGCGTCGATGAGCGTCTGCGCGCCCACGATCGAACGGGTCCGGCCCGCGCAATTCACGACCACGAAGGTCTTCGGGTCGGGTGCAAGCTCGCCGATGCGATAGACGAGCTCGGCGCCCGGCAGGCTGTGCGAGAACGGCAGGGTGAAATGGTTGAACTCTTCGGGGGTGCGGCTGTCGACGACGACGATGTCCTCGCCGGCCGCGACGCGCGCCGCCAGTTCGTCCACGTCGATCCAGGGCGTGTGTTTCTCGTGCTCGATCACCTCGCCGAACGCCTTGCTGGGCACGTTGGTGCCCCAGAACACTTCACGGCCATCCGCTGCCCAGCCGCGCGTGCCGCCCGCGAGCACGGCCACGTCGGTGTAGCCCAGCCGGGTAAGCTTGCCCGCGGCCTCGTGGGCCAGCGATTCATCTTCGTCCACCACCACGATGCGCGTGCCGCGCCGCGGGACCAGCCGGTCGATGCGCTGCTCGATGCGCCAAAGCGGGGCATTGGCGGCTTCGAGAATGTGCCGCTCGGCATAGCGGCCCGCTTCCCGCACGTCCAGCAGGGCGATCTCGGCCGTGCCGCGCAGCGCGCGCTCCAGTTCGTCCGCGCTCACGCGGGCATGGAAAATCGCGGCCGGTGGACCGAACGTGCGATAGGCGCCGCCCGCGGTGCTCTCGAACACCACCCGGCCCGGCAGGCGGTCCAGCGCCAGGCCGTAGAAATGCAGGTGCGCGCCGGCGGCGCTGCCGATCAGCTCGATCGTGTGCACGTCGTCAGGCTGCAGCACGATCGACGAACCCTGTGCCACGTCGACGCGCCGCACGTGCGTGAGCACGTCGCGGCCCGGCTCGGCGCCCGGCGTGCGCGCGTAGACCTCGTTGCGTTCTTCTCCCCGCACGCCAGCGATGATGGCCCATGTCGTGTGGTCGTGCGGCGGCTGCGCCTTGCCGGCTTCGCCCAGCGACAGGTAGAGCGCGTAGGCGCCATCCGTGTCCTCGGCCAGGCGATAGATCGTGCCCGGGCGCTCAGGATGCAGCGCGAAACTGCTGACGTCGAATAGTTCGGTGCGCGCGGCCAGCCCGCGCAGCAAGGCGGCGGCGGCCTCCAACTGACTGGGCGTGGCGCGAGCCGGATCGGGCAATACGGCGCGCACGCCGGCGATGAAGGCGGCGACGGCGCGCGCCCGCTGGATCTGGACGGAAAGCTTGGCGGTGGGCGGCAGTTGAGTCATGAAGGTTCCGTTTCGGTACAAGCCCGGACTGACGCCACGGGCGGGATGGCAACCAGACTACGGCGGTCCGCGAGGCCGCGGCAACGCAGAAAACCGACTATCCATATGCGGCATGCCGCCCTGCCCGGCCCGAATAACCACATGCGAAAAACGACGTTCCCCGCAACGGCGAGGCTGCCTAGCATCGTGGCCTTCCCGATCGTCCGAGCAACACGCTCGCGGCGTCACTGGACTTCACGAACAGGATTCCCCATGTCCGCACAACCTCAAGCGCCTGCACCGCGGCGCGCCGCCGTCCGGGTGGCCGTCGACGTCGGAGGCACCTTCACCGACATCGTGCTCGAACGGGGCGACGTGCGCCACTCCGCCAAGTTGCTCACGACCCCGGCCGCACCCGAACAGGCGGTACTCGCAGGCATCGGCGAACTGCTCGCCACCGCCTCGCTCACGTGGGCGGACGTCGACCGCCTGGTGCTGGGCACCACGCTCGCGACCAATGCGCTCATCGAACGCAAGGGCGCCCGCACCGCCCTGATCACCACCGCCGGATTTCGTGACCTGGTCGAAATCGGCCTGGAGGATAGGTATGCGCAATACGACATCTTCCTGGACAAACCGCAGCCGCTCGTCCCGCGCGACTGGCGTCACGGCGTGGCCGAACGCGTGGATGCCCAGGGCCGCGTGCTGACGCCGCTGGACGAGGACGCCGTCCGCGCGCTGGCCGGGCGCCTGCGCGAGGATCGCATCGAGAGCGTGGCCGTCTGCCTGCTGCACAGCTACGCCCATCCCGCGCACGAACGCCGCATCCGCGACATCCTGCGCGACGAACTGCCCGATCTGTGGATCTCGTTGTCCTCCGATGTGTGCCCCGAGATCCGCGAATATCCCCGGCTGTCCACCGTGTGCGCCAACGCTTACGTGCAGCCGCAGGTGTCAGGCTATCTGCGGCGTTTCGAGGACGCCGCGCGTGAACGTGGATTGCGCGCCGAACCCTTCCTGATGACGTCGGGCGGCGCCATCGCCACCCTGCGCACCGGGGTGGAAGAACCGGTGCGGCTCGTGGAATCCGGCCCGGCCGGCGGCGCCATCCTCGCCCAGCACATCGCCGAGCAGATCGGCGCGGCGCGGGCGCTGTCCTTCGACATGGGCGGCACCACCGCCAAGATCTGCTATATCGACAACTACCAGCCTCAGATCAGCCGCAGCTTCGAGTTCGGCCGCGTTCACCGCCATCTGAAGGGCTCGGGCCTGCCGATCCGCATCCCCGTGATCGAGATGATCGAAATCGGCGCCGGCGGCGGCTCGATCGCCCGGGTCAATCACCTGGGCGTGATCCAGGTCGGGCCGGACAGCGCGGGCTCCACCCCGGGCCCGGC
>Ga0182739_1002077_pt1 | contig 19237 bp, 12 predicted proteins | sample eDN5th30CBELigBY_FD_128873 | JGI IMG/M metagenome (GOLD analysis project Ga0182739, IMG submission 128873) | Enriched backyard soil microbial communities from Emeryville, California, USA - eDNA 5th pass 30_C BE-Lig BY (version 2) (version 2) | ecosystem: Environmental > Terrestrial > Soil >...
AAAGCGTGAAGCATATGCAGCGGATATTACATATTCGACGAACAATGAACTTGGATTTGACTATTTGCGTGACAACATGGTGCTTTATAAAGAAGACCGCGTTCAGCGTCCGCTTTACTATGCGGTAATCGATGAGGTTGACTCGATTTTAATCGATGAAGCGCGTACACCGTTAATCATTTCCGGACAAGCAGGGAAATCTGCTCAGCTATATGTACAGTCAAATGCTTTTGCCCGTATGTTAAAGCAGGATGAAGATTACAACTATGAAGAATCAACAAAAGGCGTAACATTAACAGAGCAAGGGATTGAAAAGGCGGAGCGTGCGTTTGGCATTGATAACTTATTCGATTTAACACATGTCCGTTTAAACCATGCGATTAACCAAAGCTTAAAAGCACATGCATCGATGCATAAAGATGTCGACTATGTTGTGCAGGATGGGGAAGTTGTAATCGTTGACGGCTTTACTGGACGTTTAATGAAAGGCCGCCGCTATTCGGATGGTTTACACCAGGCGATTGAAGCGAAAGAAGGTCTTGAGATTCAAAATGAATCGATGACAATGGCGACCGTTACATTCCAAAACTATTTCCGTATGTACGAGAAACTGTCGGGTATGACAGGTACAGCGAAAACAGAGGAAGAGGAATTCCGCAACATTTACAATATGCAGGTTGTAGCGATTCCTACGAACAAACCGATTGCGCGTGATGACCGTCCTGATCTTATTCTCGCAACGATGGAAGGCAAGTTCAAAGCGGTTGCGGAAGATATTGCAGAACGTCACCGTAATGGTCAGCCGGTACTGGTTGGTACGGTTGCAATCGAAACATCGGAAATCATTTCAAAGTATTTAACAAAATTTAAAATTCCGCATAACGTCTTAAACGCGAAAAACCATGAGCGTGAAGCGGAAATCATTTTAAATGCCGGCCAAAAAGGTGCAGTTACAATTGCAACAAACATGGCAGGTCGTGGTACCGACATTAAACCGGGTGAAGGTGTGCTTGAAATTGGCGGTTTAGCGGTAATCGGTACAGAGCGTCATGAATCACGCCGTATCGATAATCAGCTTCGTGGTCGTTCTGGTCGTCAAGGGAACCCGGGGGTAACGCAATTCTATCTTTCTTTAGAAGATGAACTAATGCGTCGCTTCGGCTCAGATAAAATGAAGTCGATGATGACAAGACTTGGTATGGACGATACACAGCCAATCCAATCAGGGATGGTTTCAAAAGCAGTAGAATCAGCACAAAAACGTGTTGAAGGTAATAACTTCGATGCACGTAAACGTTTATTACAATACGATGATGTACTTCGTCAGCAACGTGAAGTTATTTACAAAGAGCGTGAAGAAGTATTGGATTCTGAAAATATGCGTGCATTAGTAGAGTCGATGATTTCTCAAGCGATCGAAAATCAAGTTGCCCTTCATACACAAGGCGAGAAGGAAAACTGGACACTTGATGCACTGGAAGATTATATTGCCGCAAATCTTTTAGATGAAGGCGTTATTACAAAAGAGCAGCTTGAAAATAAATCACCGGAAGAAATGATCGCGTTCATCTCTGAAAAAGTGACAGCGGCTTATGATGAAAAAGAAGAAGCGATGACACCAGAACGTATGCGTGAATTTGAAAAGGTTATTTTACTGCGTTCAATCGACTCGAAATGGATCGACCATATCGATGCAATGGACCAGTTACGTCAAGGGATTCACCTACGAGCTTACGGTCAGAACGATCCATTACGCGAATACCAGCAAGAAGGTTTCGCAATGTTCGAAGACATGGTCGCAGCGGTACGTGAAGATGTAGCGAAGTACGCATTAAAAGCGGAAATCCGCAGTAACCTGCAACGTGAAGAAGTAGCAAAAGGCCAAGCTGTCAACCCGAAAGAAGAAGGTGCAGCCAAACCGAAAAAACTACCGACACGAAAAGCCGAAAACATCGGACGCAACGACCCATGCCCATGCGGCAGCGGCAAGAAATACAAATCATGCCACGGCGTAGGCCAATAAAAGCAAGTAAACCGAGGTCATTGAAACTATGCTCAATGACCCGGTTTGTTTTTGTAATAAAATCTAGTTGCCAAATATTTATATAGTGAATTGATTTCATTTTAAACGCCATTAGTTGATTGGAGTGGAGGCGGCGACTTCTGCGGGAAAAGCGGGTCACCTGAGACTAGGAACAAAAGCTAACAACGCCACGTCCTGTGGCAACGCTTTTGTGACCAACATCGTGTTGGCCTCACGCCCGCGAAACGCGTCCGCCGCAACGGAAATCAACGGCATAAGCAGCCCAAACTTAACACCCAACTACGGAGGAAAATATATGATGGAATTAGCAGATGTGCGTAATGCACTCGAAAATACAGCTACAAAACTAGCGGACTTCAGGGGGTCTCTTTGACTTAGAAAACAAAGAGGCACGTATCCAGGAACTAGATGAACTGATGCTTGAACCCGAATTCTGGAACGACCAGAACGGTGCACAGGCAATCATTAACGAAAGCAACGGCATTAAAGCAGTTGTCAACGAATACAAAGAATTAGTCGACATACAAGAAAACCTTGAAATGACGCTGGAGCTTTTACGCGAAGAACCAGACGCAGAATTACAGGAAGAACTAGGCAATGAACTAGTCGAATTCCAATCAAAAATGGAAGATTTCGAACTGCAAATGCTTTTATCAGAACCATACGATAAAAACAATGCCATTCTGGAACTGCACCCAGGTGCTGGTGGTACAGAGTCACAGGATTGGGGCTCAATGCTATTGCGTATGTACACACGCTGGGCAGAGAAGCGCGGCTTTAAAGTGACAACAATCGACTATTTACCTGGTGATGAAGCCGGTATTAAATCGGTTACGCTTCAAATTTCAGGCCATAATGCATACGGCTATTTAAAAGCGGAAAAAGGCGTACACCGTCTAGTACGTATTTCACCATTCGATTCATCAGGTCGCCGTCATACATCGTTCGTTTCATGTGATGTGATGCCGGAATTCAATGACGAAATTGAAATCGATGTTCGAACAGAAGATCTAAAAGTCGATACGTACCGCGCAACTGGTGCCGGTGGTCAGCATATTAACACGACTGACTCGGCTGTACGTATTACCCATCTTCCAACAGGTGTCGTTGTACAATGTCAGTCTGAACGTTCGCAAATTAAAAACCGTGATGCAGCAATGAAAATGTTAAAATCGAAGCTGTATCAGCTGGAAATCGAAAAGCAGCAGGCACAGCTGGATGAAATTCGTGGAGAGCAGAAGGAAATCGGCTGGGGCTCGCAAATTCGTTCATATGTGTTCCATCCGTATTCAATGGTTAAAGATCACCGTACAAGTGCTGAAACAGGGAATGTTGGCGCTGTAATGGATGGCGATCTCGATATTTTCATTACGGCTTATTTACGTTCGCAAATTTCATATTAATTTTTAAGAAGCCCCAGACAACAATTCATTTTGTTGTCTGGGGCTTCTTTTTGTTAGGGTCTTATGTCTAACTTTTGTTATCAATTTCACCAAGATGAAGATGAAACAGATTTTTAGGACGCCCTTTTCCTGTCATAATTTATTTTCCTTATAAACATGGTTCGTTGTAAGTTTGTAACAAACTCTATAAAACACAGACTTTCCATTAGAAAATTAAAAGCCGTGCCTTAGTAAATGCTAAGGCACGGTTTTTTAGTGAAATTTAAGCTGAGTAACAATTTTCCTCTTGTCAGATTTCATGAAATATGTGAAAATACATATACGAACAAACGTTCTAATTAATTGGAGGTATTCGTATGCTGCAAATTCCTTCTAAAACGATTCCGTATTATGAGGCTGGGATTTATTTGCCGTTGCTGTTAATTATTCTTGGGAAAGATTACACAATTGTGGAGCAAAGTCCGTTCAAATTTAAAAATCCCTATTTGCAATTAATCGATGCTGTACGTATCAAAATAGAGCATGACTTAAAAGAAACGAAGGACTATTTTAAACTTCATCAGATGCGCTTAGTGAGAGGCAAAACGGATGATTTGTTTACCGAGTATCATTTTTACTTTGGGGGGATCATGGAGTGTAGGAGATATTCGAATATTCGCCTTCGTAATCAAAGTGAGTTACTTCTTGCTGAATATTTTAAAAAAAGCTGATGCTCTTATAAGATGGCATTGCGCTGTAATAGCAGATATTTATAGTACATCGCAGCGCGTACATATTGCTGATTGAATGATTTCATATTGATATCCAGACTAACCTCCGTATTATCAACAAATGTTACGAGCGTTTTATCACCGTCTTCACTAATATTAATAATAGGGTTCAAGGATAACCAAACATTTTGAGGTGAAAATGGCGAAAACAGCGGGAATAAAATGCAAGGATCCCCGAAATCATAGGCCACCATTATCGGCAGTTTATGCTTATTCTCTCCGAAAAACCGTCTCGCCTGATATTTGCTGGCGTCATAGGAACTTCCGTGCAGACGACACGTATCCCGAATGATTTTTAAAGGTTTATACGGAGATGTAGATTGACCGTACTTGTCCAAAATGGCAGTGTGAATTTTATCTCGTTGCTGATAGGACTGTAAACAGAAGGTAGAGTTAGAAATAATGTAATTGGTTTTTTGTGTTAAATTACTAATCATTTTGTATCCCCTATCTTTCCTACTTTTTTAATCGCTTAAATTTTCACTATACATCTAAACTACTGCATAATTTGCTAAAAATCAACATTATATTTAGAAAATTCTGTCATATGATAATTTTTCAGAATATATTGCAAATTAAATGACTTTTAATTTATAATGGTTAAAAGAGGTCGAGGTGATATCGATGGATAAATATTATTCGTATACAGACTTTTTAAAAGCGGTTAGTCAGCAGTCCACTGAACATCATGCAGAGAAGCTATTGAATGAAATTTATTTAGATTTATTTATTAGTCGGTTGCAGCGGATGCAACGTATTGAACAATTAAAGTTACTTATCGATACATCGTTAGATCAAAAGAACGAAAAAGCATTTCACAGCTATACTACAGAATTAAAAGTGTTACTCGAAACTGTTTCTTAAGAGCCGCCCTCTTCAGGTGGCTTTTTTTTATGGGCAAGCAGCGGGTTCAGGCTGTTTTCTAATAAGTGATTGAAAGTTTCTAATAAAACTAAAATAGTTCTAATAAATAGGTTATTTTCTAATTAAAAGGATAATTCTTCTAATAAGTGCGCGGGATTTTCAAATAACCGGCACCAATCTTCAAATAAGTCACCGTACTTTTCTAATATCTGTTACCAAAGTTCTAATAAATTCAAAACGCCTTCATAACACAAAATTCGAATGTACGTTCGCAATTTTATCGTAAATTAAAAACGGGTATGTTAAAATAGAACATACCATAAGCGACAGAAAGGACAATCTGAATATGACAGAAACTTTTACAATAAAGTCCGCCTATCAGCCTGCCGGGGATCAGCCGGAAGCGATTAAACAGCTCGTACAAGGGGTTAAAGAAGGCAAGCGTCACCAGACATTGCTTGGGGCGACAGGGACAGGTAAAACATTTACGATTTCCAATGTAATTAAAGAAGTGAATAAGCCGACGCTCGTGATGGCACACAATAAAACACTGGCCGGCCAATTATATAGTGAGTTTAAAGAATTTTTTCCCGACAATGCGGTTGAGTATTTTGTCAGCTATTATGACTACTTCCAGCCGGAAGCGTATGTGCCGCAAACCGATACGTACATTGAAAAGGATTCAAGTATTAATGAAGAAATCGATAAATTGCGCCACTCGGCAACGACTGCTCTATTTGAACGGAAAGACGTTATTATTATTGCGTCCGTTTCATGTATTTACGGTCTCGGTAATCCGGAAGAATATCGTGAAATGGTCGTTTCCATTCGTACAGGGATGGAAATCGAGCGCAATCAGTTATTAAGAAAACTGGTCGACATTCAATATGAAAGAAATGATATTAACTTTACACGTGGTACGTTCCGAGTACGTGGGGATGTTGTCGAGATTTTCCCGGCATCACGCGATGAACACTGTATCCGGATCGAGTTTTTTGGAGATGAAGTAGACCGGATCCGTGAAGTGGATGCATTGACGGGCGAAATTTTAGGGGACCGTCAGCACGTAGCGATTTTCCCGGCATCCCACTTCGTTACCCGTGAAGAGAAGATGAAAGTTGCCATTGCAAATATCGAAAAAGAGCTGGAGGAGCGTCTTGCCGTATTGCGTTCGGAAGACCGATTACTGGAAGCACAGCGTCTGGAGCAACGGACAAACTATGATCTGGAAATGATGAAAGAGATGGGCTTTTGTTCAGGTATCGAAAACTATTCACGCCATTTAACATTGCGTGAAGCAGGGGCGACACCTTATACATTACTCGATTACTTCCCGGAAGACTTTTTGCTAGTCGTTGATGAAAGTCATGTTACATTACCGCAAGTACGTGGTATGTATAATGGAGACCAGGCTCGTAAAGGGGTACTGGTGGAACATGGTTTCCGTCTGCCGTCCGCACTCGATAACCGCCCGCTAATGTTTGACGAGTTCCAGTCAAAGGTAAGCCAGGCGATCTATGTGTCAGCAACACCAGGTCCATACGAATTGGAGCATACACCGGAAATGGTGGAGCAGATTATTCGTCCGACTGGGCTGCTTGATCCGACAATTGATATCCGTCCGATTGAAGGGCAGATTGACGATTTGATCGATGAAATTCATGAGCGTATCCGCCGTAATGAACGGACACTCGTTACGACATTGACGAAGAAGATGTCCGAAGATTTATCAAGCTATTTAAAAGAAATGGGCTTGAAAGTAGAATACTTGCATTCTGAGATCAAAACTTTGGAGCGGATCGAAATTATCCGTGAGCTTCGTAAAGGAACTTATGATGTGCTGATCGGCATTAACTTATTAAGGGAAGGTCTTGATATTCCCGAAGTATCCCTTGTCGCGATTTTGGATGCGGACAAGGAAGGGTTCCTGCGTTCGGAACGTTCACTTATTCAAACGATTGGACGGGCTGCACGTAACTCGAACGGTCATGTCATTATGTATGCCAATAATATGACGGATTCAATGACAAAGGCGATCGGTGAAACGAAACGCCGTCGTGAAACTCAAATGGCCTACAATGAAAAACATGGTATTACACCGAAAACTATTATTAAAAAGATTCCTGAAATTATCCGCGCTACACAAGCTGCGGAAGGGGAAGAAACATATATTACAAAAGTAACAGGCGGCAAAAAGCTGACGAAAAAAGAGCTGGAGAAGCTTGTTGAGACATTGCAAGTAGAAATGAAAGAAGCCGCAAAAGCGCTGGACTTTGAACGCGCGGCTGAATTACGTGACATGATATTTGAATTGAAAGCAGAAGGGTGAACAATGTGAAAAATACAGAAATTGTCGTACAAGGTGCACGAGCGCATAATTTAAAAAATATTGATGTCACAATTCCTCGCGATAAAATTGTTGTTGTGACAGGGCTTTCAGGTTCTGGTAAATCGTCACTGGCATTCGATACGATTTATGCGGAGGGGCAGCGTCGTTATGTCGAATCATTGTCTGCATATGCACGACAATTTTTAGGACAAATGGACAAGCCGGATGTCGATACAATTGAAGGGCTGTCACCGGCCATTTCGATCGACCAGAAGACGACGAGCCGTAATCCGCGCTCGACTGTCGGTACAGTAACGGAAATTTACGATTATTTGCGACTGCTTTTTGCGCGTATCGGAAAACCATACTGCCCGAACCATGGGATTGAAATTACGTCACAGACGGTTGAACAAATGGTCGACCGCCTGATGGAATATCCGGAGCGCACGAAAATGCAGCTCCTTGCTCCTGTTATCGAAGGGAAAAAAGGGACACATGTAAAGCTGATAGAAGACTTGAAAAAACAAGGATTTGTGCGTATCCGTGTAAACGGGGAACTGCGTGATCTCGATGACAATATCGAGCTGGATAAAAATAAAAAACATACAATTGAAGTAGTCGTGGACCGCGTTGTCGTAAAAGAGGGCAATGAAACACGATTAAGTGATTCGCTGGAAGCAGCGCTCAGAATTGCGGATGGCCGTGTTCTTGTCGATGTTATCGATCATGAGGAGCTGTTATTCAGTGAGCATCATGCATGCCCGCTTTGCGGTTTTTCGATCGGTGAACTTGAGCCGCGCATGTTCTCATTCAACAGTCCATTCGGGGCTTGTCCTACGTGTGACGGCCTTGGAAGTAAGGCAAAGGCAGATATCGATCTGGTCATCCACAACTGGGATTTAACACTCCTTGAAAATGCGATTGCACCATGGGAATCCGTATCGTCCAACTATTACCCGCAGCTGTTGGCTTCCGTATGCAAGCATTACAATATTCCGATGGATGTACCGGTAAAAGATATTCCTAAAGAGAAAATGGATAAAATTTTATACGGTTCAGGAAAAGAAAAGATTCTATTCGAATATACGAATGATTACGGCAGCATGCATAAGAAAAATATTGAATTTGAAGGCGTCATCGCAAATATCGAGCGCCGCTTTAAAGATTCCTCTTCGGACTATGTACGCGAATCAATGCAAAAGTACATGACGGAACAGCCTTGCGCTACTTGTAAAGGGCACCGTCTGAAAAAGGAAACACTGGCAGTAAAAATTAAAGACCAAAACATTTCAGAAGCGACACGCCACTCCATTCAGGAAATGTATGAGTTCTTTAGTTCACTAGAATTAACGGAAAAAGAACGCCAGATTGCAAATTTAATTATTCGTGAAGTAATTGAGCGACTGAAGTTCTTACTGGATGTCGGATTAAATTATTTAACACTTGCACGATCTGCCGGAACATTATCCGGTGGGGAAGCGCAGCGTATTCGACTGGCGACACAGATTGGTTCCCGCTTAACAGGGGTTCTTTATATTTTGGACGAGCCGTCAATCGGGCTGCATCAGCGTGATAATGACCGGTTAATCAATACACTTGTAAATATGCGTGATCTTGGCAATACATTAATTATCGTCGAACATGATGAAGACACGATGATGGCAGCAGACCACTTAATCGATATTGGCCCGGGTGCCGGTGTACATGGTGGTCAAGTAATTGCACAAGGGACACCAAAGCAAGTAATGAAAAACAAAGAATCGATTACCGGCCAATATTTAAGCGGGAAGAAGTTTATTCCGCTTCCGCTTGAACGCCGTAAATCAGATGGCCGAAAAATAAAGATTAAAGGCGCTTCCGAGAATAACTTGAAAAATGTCAGCGTCGACATCCCATTAGGGCAGTTCATCGCCGTTACGGGTGTGTCAGGTTCCGGTAAATCAACATTGATAAATGAAATTTTATATAAGTCACTCGCATCAAAGCTGAACCGGGCAAAAGTGAAGCCTGGCAAGCATAAAGCAATAGAAGGTTTGGAACAGCTGGAGAAAGTAATCGATGTGGACCAATCGCCAATCGGCCGTACACCACGTTCAAATCCTGCCACATATATCGGTGTATTCGATGATATTCGTGATGTTTTTGCGATGACGAATGAAGCGAAAGTGCGCGGTTATAAAAAAGGGCGTTTTTCGTTCAACGTAAAAGGCGGACGTTGTGAAGCCTGCCGCGGGGACGGTATTATTAAAATCGAAATGCACTTCTTGCCGGATGTATATGTGCCGTGTGAAGTTTGTCACGGCAAGCGTTATAACCGTGAAACTCTGGAAGTAAAATATAAGGATAAAAATATTTCCGATATTTTGGAAATGACAGTAGAAGATGCGTTGGAGTTTTTCGGGAACTTACCGAAAATCCAGCGTAAACTGCAAACGATTGTCGATGTCGGGCTTGGTTATGTGAAGCTTGGCCAGCCTGCCACAACATTATCCGGCGGGGAAGCACAACGTGTAAAATTGGCTTCTGAATTGCATCGCCGTTCAACCGGCAAATCATTTTATATTTTGGATGAGCCGACGACCGGTTTGCATGCGGATGATATTTCCCGTCTACTGCTTGTATTGCAGCGCTTAGTTGAAAACGGAGAGACGGTCCTTGTTATTGAGCATAATCTCGATGTCATCAAAACTGCCGACCATATTATCGATTTAGGTCCTGAAGGCGGCGAAGGTGGGGGTACCATTTTAGCGACAGGTACGCCGGAGAAAATTGCTGAAGTAGAGGAAAGCTATACAGGACGTTATTTAAAACCGATTCTCGAACGTGACCGTGAGCGTATGGAATCAAGAATTAAAGAAGCGAAAAATAAATAGATTGAAAAACTGAGAGCGCAAACGAAACTTTTCGTCCTCCCTCCTCGTATAATAACTATATACGAAGCAGAGGGAGGAATTTTTTTATGCAAGAAGAACGTAAACGCATTTTAAAATTAGTTGAAAGCGGTACAATTACGGCAGAAGAGGCAATTGTATTACTGGAAAAATTGTCGTCGGAAAAGGAATCCACTCCAGCACAAACAGCACCATTCGAGCAACCGGTTTTTGAAGAAAAGTATGAAGAAGAGCCTCATAAGGCAGAACCGGTTTTTGAAGAACAAAAAGAAAAACGTAAAACAACAGGATTTGAAGATATTTTCGGCAAGTCATTTAACGATAAAGAATTCAATAAAAAAATGGACGAGTTTATGGGCGATATTAAGCAGGATTTATCGCAATTCAGCACACGTATGACAGGATTGGTCGGTGCGGCCTTATCGAAGTTCAAAGAGCTTGATATTGATACACCGTTTGGTGAAAAAGTGGAATTTACGAAAACGTACGCATACCCTGTAGCTGATGTGAAAGGGGTAGAGCTGGAAATCGCCAATGGTAAAGTTGATATCGTACGTGCTATGGATGATTTAGTTACTGTCAATGTCACTGGGAAAACACCGTTAAAAGGTACTGAGGAAGAAACGATTGCTCAAGCAACGGAAAACATGTCGAAGCTGACAAATGACAAATTATTTATTCAGTCAACAAATAAATTTGCGCAAGTGAAAGTACAAGTAGCTATTCCAGAAAAACATTATGATGTCGTCATTGCAAAATTATTAACAGGTAGTGTTTCAATCGAAAAGGTTGATGCAAAGCTAGTAAAAGCACGTACTCATAACGGTGTCATCCGTCTGGAAAATGCAACATTCGATCATGCGGAACTGCAAACGAGCAATGGTGCAGTAGAAGCCCGTCAAATTAAAGGTGATGATTTGGAAATCGGCACAGCGAATGGTCGTATTTATGTGGACGGCGAATTAAACGAAATCGAAGCAGAATCAATGAATGGACATGTTGTCATTACAACAACGAGTGCAGAAGCGCACAAAATCAAGGCACGTGCACTTGCGGGTTCAGTTGAAATTTATGTTCCGAAAACCGTTGCGCTGGACGGCCAGGTTTTCTCAAACTTCGGTAAAGCAGATATCGGTTTAAGTGATGCGCTTATTACAGAAGAAGAGGAGCAATTCTTGTCAAAATCGGTTCGCTTCTCAAAAGAACTGGAAGGTGCGAAACTTCTGAAATTAGTAGGAGAATCTCGTACAGGTACAGTGCTCGTACGTTATACACTGCAATAGACCAGGATTTTATTAACCAAGGCATAGGATTCGATTTCCTAAGAGCAACACAAATTACATCAAAAGGCATCCATCTTCTAACATAGAAATTGGATGCCTTTAATTTTTTTGTTTTCCGACAAATCTACAATAAAAAGTCACAAACTGCCGCATTCCTACAGGGAAAAATGCTCTTTCTAAAAAACTCCCTAAAAATACCATAATAACCTAAATATTGAGAAGGGTTTTCACTGACAACGTCGAATAATTAAAAATAGTGTAGAGTATTTTGTTATATTAAGAACATTTCATACTTTAACAATTACATTACGAAAACCCAAAAACGAGTATATTTTGATGAAAATTTAGCGACAATTGAATTTTTATAATGTTGTCATGACGGTCCAGAGAGCTTGAAAACGAGGCGGGGCTTACATTGAAAAGAAAATGTAATAAAATTTGAGCCTGAAAATGCTATAATGGGTAAGACTAAAATTTAAAATACTAGATATTGAGCTTAGGTGGTTTCGTGAATGATTGAAATGAATAATGTAGTGAAGAAGTATCCTAATGGGGTCGTCGCCGCTAACGGGATTACGGTTCATATAAAAAAGGGCGAATTTGTTTATATAGTTGGCCCGAGTGGAGCAGGTAAATCGACATTCATTAAGTTGATGTACCGCGAAGAAAAACCGACTTCCGGCGATGTCATCATTAATGGCATTAATTTGAGAACGTTAAAAAACAATCGCGTACCCCATTTACGCCGTCATCTTGGTGTCGTCTTCCAGGACTTTAAATTATTGCCGCGCTTAACAGTGTATGAAAATGTAGCGTTCGCGATGGAAGTAATTGAAGAACAGCCAAGTGTTATCCGTAAACGGGTAATGGAAGTACTCGAACTGGTGGGCTTGAAGCATAAAGTGCGGATGCTGCCAAATGAGCTGTCAGGTGGGGAACAGCAGCGCGTTGCAATTGCCCGCTCGATTGTGAACCGTCCGAAAGTGATGATTGCGGACGAGCCTACAGGGAATTTAGACCCGGAAACTTCGTGGGAAATTATGAATATTTTTGAGGAAATCAATCGCCAAGGTACAACAATTTTAATGGCAACACATAACCGTGAAATCGTAAATACTGTGCGTAAAAGAGTTATTGCCATTGAAGGCGGAATGATTGTCCGTGACGAGTACGGAGGTGACTACGGCTATGAAAACTAGAACAATTGCCCGTCATTTCCGTGAGAGTTTTAAATCATTGGGCCGTAACAGCTGGATGACACTCGCTTCAATCAGTGCTGTAACGGTCACATTATTATTGGTCGGTGTATTTGCAGCAATCATGATGAATTTAAACAAAGTCGCTTCCGATTTAGAGAACGATGTTGAAATTCGTGTCATGATCGATATTATTCCGGAAGCGGAAGAAGCAAAACTTGCAGAAGAACAGCTTCTTGACGAGATTCATAATATGCCGGATGTCGAAGAAGTTACATATTCTTCAAAAGAACAGGAATTAAGTAAGTTAATCAAAGATTTTGGTGATGAATTAAGTTTATTCGAACAGAACAACCCGTTATATAATGTGCTGTATGTCAAAGCTGTCGATCCTCTGAAAACAGCTGATGTCGCTAAGCAGATTGATAGCTTGGACAATACATTTGAAGTAAAATATGGCGAGGGTAAAGTAGAGAAACTATTTAACTTCTTGGAAATCGCTCGTAATGTTGGACTCGTATTAATTTTAGGCCTGCTGTTTACAGCAATGTTCTTAATCTCTAATACAATTCGCATTACGATTATTGCACGTAAAGATGAAATTGAAATTATGAAGCTTGTAGGGGCTACAAACTCTTTCGTCCGCATTCCATTTGTATTGGAAGGAATGTGGCTTGGTTTGATTGGATCGGTTATTCCGGTCGCAGCCGTTACAATTGCTTATTATAATATTTATGATTTATTGGCACCTCGATTAAAAGGGGAATTGTTCCAATTATTAGAAGTAACACCACTTATGTATCAGGTGAACGCATTAATTATTTTCATTGGGATGTTCATCGGTATATGGGGTAGTTTTATGTCAGTTCGTAAGTTTTTAAAAGTATAACTTCTTTCAGCGACTGTCACACATTGCCAAGGCAAAATTGACAATGACGAAAATAGTGGGAAGTGGCTTGTTTTTTGAGATAAAAAGAGCCACTCTTACCCATGCATTTAGGGGGAAAAGTTTTTGAAGAAGCTAACGACGCGTTCATTTAAAACCGTATCTGCAGTCCTTGCACTAGCGCTATTTGTTCAAATACCGGCAGCAGCATCTGCAGCAACATTAGATGAACTGAAAAAAGAGCGTAGTCAACTCGAAGCAGAAAAGAAAACGATTAATAAATCACTTGAACAAAAAACAAATGAGATTCAAACAAATCAAAACAGACAGCAAAAAATCATTTCACAACTGGAGCAACTTGGTGGGGAAATTAATGAAACGAACCGTAAAATTGCCGTTGTCGAATTGGATATTGAAATTGCAAACGAAGAGATTTCTATTTTAGAAGATGGAATCGCAGAATTAAAAGAGAAAATCGAACAGCGTAACGAGCTATTACGTGAACGTGCTCGCGCAATACAGTCATCCGGTACAGTAAGCTACCTTGATGTCCTGCTTGGAGCAAATAGTTTCGTAGACTTTATCGATCGTTTTTCTGCTGTAAGCACACTTATGGACGCTGACCGTCAAATTATGCGTGAACAAAAAGAAGACCAGGAAAAGCTTGAAGTTCAAAAGCTGGAGCTTGTGAAGAAGAAAGAAAATCTTGAAGCGAATAAAGCAGAATTAAAGAGTTTGATGGCTTCATTAAACAAACAAAAGAAAGAAAAGAAACGTTTAGTAGCGGAGCTTGAAAAAGAAGAAGCGAAATTACGTGCTGAGAAGACAGATTTAAAAGAACAGTACCATGATAAAGTGGAATTAAGTAAAGAACTTGAAGAAAAGTTCCTTAAAGAACAACGCCGATTAGCGGAAGTTGCCCGTCAAAAAGCATTGGAAGCTGCGGCTGCTAAAAAGAAAAAACAAAGCAGCAGTAATAGTTCTGTAAGTTCCGGTAACTTGCCGGTTGTGTCGTCAGGACATTGGACAAGACCAGCAGCGGGCCGTTTCACATCAGGGTTCGGCGGACGTGATATTGGACCAATCGGAAGTAAGAATCACTTAGGTGTTGATATTGCCAACTCAATCGGAACACCGGTTGTTGCAGCAGCAGATGGTGTAGTATCTTATGTTGGTTCGATGAATGGTTACGGTAATGTTGTTATGGTCACTCACTCAATTGAAGGCCAATTATTTACAACAACGTATGCCCATTTAAGTGGATTTAATACAAGTGTTGGTGCATCTGTTTCGAAAGGCCAGCAAATTGCACGCCTAGGGAATTCAGGGAACTCAACAGGACCGCATGTACACTTTGAGATTCATGTCGGTGAATGGAACGGCAGTCGTTCAAACGCTGTAAACCCATTAAATTATATTTCACTGTAACATAGAGAAAAGACCAAACTTTGATTAAAGTTTGGTCTTTTTATGCGTTTATGAAGAAAGGCTGGGAAAGTTACCGTTATCATATAATTTATAGCAGTTTTTCCCGCTTTTTTTAGCCTCATATAAGGCAATGTCGGCTTTTTTCATTAAGCTGGATTCGGTGAAGTTCTGTTGACTGGACGACGTTGCAATTCCCATGCATGTTGTAACTGATAAAGTATGGCCATTCAATTCCCATGGCTGCCGAATAGTTTGGTTAATTCTCTCTGCAATTTCTAGTGCATTTTGAGAGCTTGGAATGTTTGAGAGCAGAATGACAAATTCATCTCCGCCTAATCTTGCCACCATGTCATGATCCCGGATCGCGGCTTTAATACGAGCGCCAAATTCTTTAATAACCGCATCACCTGTATCATGGCCATAGTTATCATTGATCTGTTTAAAGTGGTCAATATCTAAAAGTATTAAGGCAAGAGGCGTATGATTTGTTAGAAACTGTTCCTTTGCAAAAGCAAATTGTTCCTTAAAATAAAGTCGGTTCGGAAGATTGGTTAAGCTATCGTGATAAGCGAAATATTTTAATTTGGCTTCATATTCTCTTCTTAAAGTTATGTCTCTGGTAAGTACAACAAGATGCTGAAAAACATTATTATGATTGAAAACCGGATTTCCGATGGATTCACACCAGATCATAACGCCCTCAGCATTTTTTTGTCTAAATTGAATAGTAAAAGGTTCACCTGTATAGATCGAATTACTGACAACTTCTACTAGTCGCTCCTGATCCTCTGTATGGACATTATGAAGGAAGCTTTTTTCAAGATATTCCTGATTGCAGTACCCTAATATCTTATTATAAGAAGGGGAAACATATGTAATTTCGCCGTCTTTATTAACAACTGTAATTAAGTCATGGGCATTTTCTGCAATAATGCGGAACCGTTTTTCACTTTCTTCCAGCTTGTTAATGCTTTGAATCTGTTCCGTAACATCTTTCAAAATTCCGTATAGTCCAATGATTTTCTCATCGATTAAAAGTGGAATGATTTTAAAAATGATGTTAACCTGCTGACCGTCTTTATTTTTGAAGATTAAATCTCCACTTTGATTCGTTCCTTTTAGTGCTTCATTTATTAGGTGTTCGAAGTTGCCGGAATCTTCTTTGTCCACCAGCTCTTTAAGAGGTTTACCGAACAGTTCCTTTATTTTATACCCGGTAATATGTTCACTTGCTTCGTTTCCATCAGTAATATAACCCATCTTATTTAAAACAAAAATGCCGTCCGTATTATGGAAAAATAAAGAATGGTAACGCTCATTACTTTCAGCAAGGCTATTGATCATTTCCATAGCATTTGATAGTGCTTTTCTTTCCTGTGTAATATCGCGAACAACGGCTATGATTTGATCTACAGCGCCTTTTTCATCAAAAAAAGGGCTTAAAACGGTTTCAGCATAATACTTATTTCCGCTCTCTTCGTAAATATCTTCGTAAGTATAGCTTTTTTTACTTTCAACAACTTGGCTGTACTGCTTATATAAAAATTTTCCTTTTTCCTTTGGCTCGATATCCAAAATGCTTGAGCCTATAATCCGGTTAGACAAATTTAGTCGTTCCATCGCAGCGGTATTAACAAACTGAAAGCGGAAATCACCGTTTACAACTTTAAGAATAAAGACCATATCTTTAATACCGTTCATTAAAACTTCTTGATAAAATTTTTCCATAAAAGTTCCCCTTGTTTAAGCTGGACTAAAATTTATTTCTTCTGAAGTAAGTATGGGCATCTTCATAGATAAATTCAGTGTTTGGAATTTTTTCATTATTCCTAATTGTAGTACTTAATTTATTAATAATAGAAGCTAACCGATTTTCCATCAATTGATTCACTATAATAGAAACTCCGTAAGAATAGACTTAAATAAGTTAATATATTTGCTGATTATTATGTATATTTGCTTATAAGTGAACTAAAATTTAATTATTCAAATCTTATTTTAAGGACTATTGTATTGAGACTATATATTCATATTAAAATATGTATATTTAAAATACCCGTTTTTAACAATAATTAATCACATTTGATAGAAGTATTTATGTATTTATTTATGGAATTTTTCCCCTGCAGCTTTAAAGAAATTTTTCCAGTTTGAATAAAAACTTGAAAGTTATGATAATGTACTAGTAGGAAGAAATGGTGGGGTGATGTTGATGAAGAAAAATATTGGAATCGGTATTATTTTAGTGCTTATCATTACAATGCTCGGCACTTACATAAAAGCTGAAATCGATCAGAGTACTGCAATCAACGACTATGCATTAGGAAAAGAAGTGGAACCGGATGAAGAAGTGGGTCTTGAAAAAGGTCAGTTTGCACCGGATTTTACATTATATAATTTACAAGGGGAGCCACTGACGCTTTCGGAGCTGAGAGGGAAGCGTGTTGTACTGAACTTCTGGGCGACGTGGTGTCCGCCATGTGAAGCTGAAATGCCGCATATGCAAAAATACTACGAAAAATATCGTAAAGAAGACAATGTGGAGATTGTCGGTGTCAATATGACATATGCAAATGAAAAGCTGGAGCGTGTGGAGCAGTTTTTAAAAAGTTATAAGATTACTTTCCCAATCGTACTGGAACAAACTGAAGCAGTCGCCTTTCAATATGAAATTTTGACAATGCCGACAACGTATATGATTGATACAGCAGGGAAAATTCAAAAGCAGATTATTGGTCCGCTGGATTTGGATGCATTGCGTGAAAATGTGCTCCAACTAGATTAAGTACGGGTAATTTATAGATTAGCACTTAAATTAACTTCATTTTGACGTTAAATTCGACTTTGTAAGTATGAATCTTTCATTCGCTTCATAAATTTTATGGAACGGAGGAGAATTCGTGCGGAAAAGTCGGATTTTTTTATTAGTTGTCGCAATGGTGTGTATTGGCGTAATTGTTTATGGTGTGTTGAATATTAAGGCACAGCCCAAGGAGGAACAGGCGGAGTTTGCGGTAGTCAATGAACTGCATGAGTTAATCACGAAGGAGTCGGTTTATGATATCGATTCGGAGAAATTGGTGGAAGGTGCACTGCGAGGGATGGCAAATGCAATAAATGACCCCTATAGTACCTATTATTCGGAGCAGGAAGCAGCATTACATAAACAGACGCTCGCAAGTGAACGAATCGGAATTGGTGTTGAGTTGGCAGAAGCAAATGGTAAGATTATTGTCGTGGCCCCTATTAAAGCATCGCCAGCAGAAAAAGCGGGTATTCGACCATTGGATGAGCTTGTACAAATTAATGAGGTACGACTTGACGGGAAATCAATGGGGGAAGTTCGTAAACTGATGTATGGCAAAGAAGGGGAAGCAGTGGAACTTGTCATTTATCGCCCGGATATGGATCAGCATTTAAAGTTGGTCATGAAAAGGGAACGCTTGAAAAATGATACGGTGGAAGCTGAAGTCCTCGAGGTAGAAGGAAAAAAACTCGGCTATATAACGATCAATCTATTTGGCGAAAAAACAGCAGAGGAGTGGAAAGAGGCTCTTGATGGTGTAATTAAGGAGGAAGTGGAAGGGTTAATCATTGATGTGAGGGACAATCCAGGTGGCTATTTACATAGTGTTACCCAAATGATGAGCATGTTCGAGCAAAAAGAAAAAATCTTTGCGTACATGCAAAATCATGACGGTGTAACAGAGCCGCTGAAAACAAAGAAAGTCGAGCAGTTCCAGCCTTACGCAAATTGGCTGCGCGACACGCCTTTAACACTTATCCAAAATGAAGGAAGCGCATCAGCCAGTGAAGTGTTTGCGGGTGCCCTGCAGGACTGGAAGCGTTCGGTCATAATTGGGGTGACGAGCTTCGGTAAAGGAACGGTTCAGCAAACATGGGACCTTCAAAATGGCGGAGAAGTAAAGTTATCGACGAACAAATGGCTTACTCCTTCTAAAAAGTGGATTCATGATGTTGGGATCGAGCCGGATGTCGAAGTGACACAGCATCCTCTTTACAGTGTAGAAACAAAAATACTGAAGGGGCGCTATGAAGAGGGAGAATACAGTGAAGAAGTTGCCTACAGCCAGCGCATATTAAGTGAACTGGGCTATGCGATCAGCCGGACAGACGGATTCT
>Ga0182739_1002078_pt1 | contig 19199 bp, 21 predicted proteins | sample eDN5th30CBELigBY_FD_128873 | JGI IMG/M metagenome (GOLD analysis project Ga0182739, IMG submission 128873) | Enriched backyard soil microbial communities from Emeryville, California, USA - eDNA 5th pass 30_C BE-Lig BY (version 2) (version 2) | ecosystem: Environmental > Terrestrial > Soil >...
GCCCACCGCAACCGGCCGCGGGTGCAGCAGACGAGGACGTTCGCGACCTAGCCTGAATGCGTGACACACGACGGCGGGCAGCGGCGGCGGTGGCTCTGGGAGCAGCTCGGGCGCTCGCTCGGCGGGCTCGAGGGCATCATCCGGGGGACCACCGCGCCAACGCAGCTCTTCACGCTCCCCGGTGGCAACGCCGAGGTCTCGCAGCGGCACGCGCGCGCCGTCCTCGACCTGTGTCTGCGGGTCGGGGTCGCCATGCTCGGCACGGGGGCGTCGGCGGCGGACGTGGTGGCGACGGTGCTGCGGATCAGCGCCGCCTACGGGGTCGACGGCCTCCACGTCGACATCACCTTCACGTCGTTGACGATCTCGGTCAACCGCGGTCCCGAGCATGACCCCATCTCCGTGATGCGGATCGTCCGGGTGCGCACGACCGACTACACCCGCCTGCAGCAGGTGTACCTGCTCATTGACAGCATCACGGGGGAGGACGGTCCGCCCGAGATCGATGCCGCGCGGGAACTGCTCACCGACATCCTCACGCGCCCCCACCCGTATCGGCGCTGGGTCGTCACCTCGGGGAAGGCGATTCTTGCCGCGGGCGTCGTGGTCATGTTCGACGTGAGCTTCGTGCTCGTCATCGTCGCCGCGATGGCCGCGGTGCTCTCCGACCTCCTCACCCGTCGCCTCGCCAAGTGGGCCGTGCCGGAGTTCTTCGTGCAGATGGCGGCCGCGGCGGCGACGACGGTCATCGCGGTCTTCACCTACTGGCTCGAGACCATCGGGGTCGACCTGCCCGGGTCGAACTTCCCGACCGTCATCGTCATCTCCGGCATCATCATGCTGCTGTCCGGGATCGGGCTGACCGCCTCGGCGCGCGACGCGATCGACGGCTACTACGTGACGGCATCGGCCCGCGGACTCGAGGTGATCATGCTGACCCTCGGTCTCGCGATCGGCATCTCGGTCACGCTCGGCATTGCGCTGCGCCTCGGCATCCCGGTGCCCGTGGGGACCTCGCTTGGCGACTCGATCGAGCTGCTGCCAGGAATGCTGGGGGCCGCGATCATCGCGATCGGTTTCGCCCTCACCTCCTACGTCCGACTCCTGCTGGCGCCACTCATGGCGCTCGCGGCGGCGCTCGTGTTTGCCCTGAACTGGGTGCTGCTGCCCGTGCTGCCGCAACCGGGCCTCGCCCCCGGGGTCGCCGGCGCCGCCGCCGGGGTCATCGCGTACCTGGTGTATCGCTGGCTCAAGGTCCCGGAGGCCGCGTTCACGATGGCGGGGGTCATCGGGCTGATCCCCGGACTCGCTGTGTACCGCGGGCTGTACCTCCTCATGGACAGTGAGTACGGGATCACGGCCGCGCTGCCCGCACTCGTGCTCGCGCTGTCGGTGGGCCTGGGTCTCGCGGCCGGTTCGACAATCGGTGCGATCATCGCCCGCCGGCCGTTCGGCCTCGACCGCGCTGCCCTCCTCGCCGCCCGCCGCCCGCGGGGCGTGCGTTAGCTGCGCACCTTGGCTATGGTCGCCACATGCTGACCCATCGTGCCCTGCGGTTCGCGCTCAGTGGCTTCGCACTGCTCGTCGTCGCGGTGATCATCTGGGTCGACTTGTCGACGGACCTCTGGCAGAAGTACGTCGTCATGTCGGGGCTGGCCGGTGGGCTCATCACCTTCGTGCTGTCGGCGCTCGTCATCGACCGGCTCATTTCGCGCTCGGCGCATGAGCGCTGGGCGCCCGTCACTCGGCTCGCGCTCGGCGACTTCCGGCGGCGGCTGTCCGCCGACCCGTCTCGGCACGATGTCGCGACGGTGCGTCGGCTCGATGACGCCCCCGGCGCCGCGGATGCGCTCGAGTCGCTGATTGCGGCGGCTGCCGCGGAGCGTGACGTGCTCGCGGCGACACTGGCGCAGTGGTCGACCTTCCTCGCCTCGAGCGCCGACGTCGTCGACCTCATCGATGGTGCCGCGGACCTCGCCACGCGGCTTGACCGCATCGGCGAGCTGGCGGTCGGGCTCCGCCCCGCATTCATCGCGCCGGATGCCGACACGGTCGCGACGCGCGTCACCGTGCGGCCGGAGCTTGCCGCCGAGATCGCCGCCTATCACGAGGCCGGCGACGCCCTGCTTGCGCAGGTGGTGCGTCGCGTCGGGCGATAGCCCGACCGGATCGTCAAGCCACTGGCGATCGCGTCGTCCCCGCCATAGCCTCGCACCCGTGAGTCCACGCCGCCAGCACCGCAGCCAGCCGAGTAGCTCCCGCGATCGGCAGCGGATCGAACTCGACGGTGTCGAGGTCTCGGTGACGCACCCCGACAAAGTCATGTATCCCGAAACGGGGACGACGAAGGCCGACGTCATCCGCTACTACCTGGGGATCGCCGATGTCCTGCTGCCGTATGCGGCCGGCCGGCCGATCACGCGGAAGCGCTGGGTCGACGGCGTCGGCACTGCGCAGCGACCCGGCAAGGTGTTCTTCCACAAGGATCTCGACGAGTCGACGCCTGACTGGGTGCCGCGCGGCACGGTGCAGCACCAGACGCACGCGAATGACTATGCGGTCCTCGATGAGCAGCGGGGCCGGGCGACGCTCGCGTGGCTCGCCCAGACGGGTGCGCTCGAACTGCACGTGCCGCAGTGGCGGTTCGCGGCGGACGGCAGCATCGGCCGCCCTGACCGTCTCGTGCTCGACCTCGACCCGGGGGAGGGAGCGGGGCTGCCGGAATGCGTGGTGGTCGCGAAGCTGTTGCGCGGCATCCTCGACGGCATGGGCCTGCCGACCGTCCCGGTCACCAGCGGCAGCAAGGGCATCCACCTGTACGCCGCGCTCGACGGGACCCGCACGTCGGACGAGATGAATGCGGTCGCGCGGGAGCTGGCCCGCTCGCTCGCGGCCGATCACGCGGATCTCATCGTCGCGACCCTCCGCAGGACGGATCGGCGCGGTCGCGTGCTCATCGACTGGAGCCAGAACAACGCGTCGAAGACGACGATCGCGCCGTACTCGCTGCGCGGCAGGCGCAGGCCGACCGTCGCCATGCCACGGACCTGGGGCGAGATCACCTCCGGTCGGCTGCGGCAGATCGAGTTCCATGAGGTCGCTCGACTGTTGCGCCGCCGCGGCGACGTCGCGGCAGCGATCCGGCCAGCGTCGATCGATCCTCTCGTGAGCGACTGAAGAATGCGGGTCCGCGCGAGGGCCAGCATCCGGACGAGCGGCGCCGCGAGTGACCCGAGATCAGTCGCGGACGGTGACGATCGCGCGGGCGACCGAGCGCCACGGCCGGGTGCCGAGGAGGCGGACGGCCGCGTTGCGCATCCCGAGTCCGAGCCCGTCGATCGGCGCGCCGAGCGCCGTGTTCCATGCCGCCCGACGCATGGCCTGACGCGCGGCGCGGCGGCGGCGCTCGTAGGCCGCGAAGGGCTCGCCCGGCGCGCCCTCCTCGAGCGCCCGCTCGAGCAGCCTCGCCAGGACGGCCGCGTCGAGCCAGCCGAGGTTCATGCCCTGCCCGCCAATGGGACTCAGCTCGTGCGCGGCATCCCCGAGCAGCGCGATGCGCCCACGAGCGAATGGCGTGGCGAGGTGCTGCCGCGCGGTGAACGGACTGACCTGGCCGAGTGCCGTCGTCGCGGGGCCGGCGCCGAGGCGTCGGAACACGACCGCGGCGAACTCGGTCCGCCCCAGCGTCGTGACCCGCTGCGGCAGTCGCACGACCCACCGGTGCGCGCTCGGGAGCGGGAAGCGCTCGACGACGCCGCCCGGTTCCAAGTGGAGTTCCGCGGCCGCGAGTCCGGAGACGACCCTCGACTCGTCCGCCATCGCATAGTGTGCCGGCTGGCCGTGCCGCCGCCACACCGAGCCGATCGCGGCACGGACCGCGCTCCGCGCGCCGTCGGCGCCGACGACGTAGCGCGCGTCGTAGCGCCGCGTCTCACCGCCGCCGACGTCGACCTGGAGCTGCACCTCGTCGTCCCGCGGCTCGACGCAGATCACCGCTTCGCCACGCCGGAGCGCTCCTGGCGCGAGCTGCTCGAGCCGTGCGGTCAGCAGCGCCTCGGTCCGCGGCTGCGGCAGCGTGCGGACTGGCGCGTCGCCGAGGTCGAGCTCGGCGAGTCGACGTCGTTGGCAGTCGGCGACGCCGCGCTCGATGACGACCGCCTCCGCCTGCACGGCGGCGGCGACGCCGACCTCGTCGAGCACCCGCATCGCAGCCGCGTGGATCCCGATCGCGCGATTTCGGTTGCTCGCCGTCGGTCGACGCTCGAGCACGACGACGTCGATTCCGATCCCGGCGAGGAGTGCGCCGAGCGCGAGGCCCGTCGGGCCGCCGCCGACGATGGCGACGTCGTGCCGCCGCTGATTCACGGCGCCACCCGGCGCACCTCGACCCGGGACGGCGCGGCCCGCGCGACATCCCAGCCGGCTGGCGCGAGTTGGGCGAGCTCGGCCGCCGTGCGGCTGCGGGCGATCGATACGAGCCCGTCGTCGCGGATGAAGGTGCCGCGGAGCGGACCCGCCTGCAACGGCCAGGTCACCGCGGCGAAGGCCGCGTACGCGCCCCGCGAGCGCGCGATGTCGCTGTGGACGGCGACACCGCCTGGCGCCGTGAGGCGCGCGGAGTCGTTGAGCAGCGCGACCACCTCGCCGTCGGCAAGATGATGGAGGAGATGATTCGAGACGACGAGGTCGAATGCGCGGCCGGCGTCCGCCAGCTCCGCCGACGTCGTCGCAAGGAGCTCGATGCCCGGCGATCTTGTCGCTGCGTACTGAATGGCTCGCGGATCCGTGTCGATGCCGAGGGCGGCGAGCTCGAAGCCGTCCCGCGCCGCCCAGGCGCGGGCGCGGCGGAGCGAGTCCGCTGCTCCCGTGCCGATGTCGAGGAGCCGCGTCGCCCGGTCGGAGCGGAGCCGAGGCCGGATCCACCGACGGTAGCGGCGGCGTTCACGGGACACGACGGCGTTGAGCGCGGCGAATCGATGGTAGGTGCGCTCAAGCATGACCGAGTCGCAGTCCGGATCGTCCATGCGCTCGCGGGCGACGGTGTCACGCGCCGCGAGGAAGCCAGCCGTCATGCTCGCGCCGTCAGGAGCGCCGACTCGACGGTGAGCCCCGGACCGAACGCCATTGCCGCGATGCGGTCGCCGTCGGCCGCCTCGTCGAGGATCCGCCGCAGCACGAAGAGGATCGTCGCGCTCGACATGTTGCCGTAATCCCGCAGAATGCTTCGGGCCGGTTTGAGCTGTGTGGGATCGAGCGCGAGCGCCCGCTCCACGCGGTCGAGGATGCTCCGACCACCCGGATGCACCGCCCAGTGCGGGATCGCGTCGCCGGCGGTGCCGCCCCGCAGCGCTTCGGCGAGCGCGGGCTCCGGGCCGAGCAGCGGCGCGACCGCGTCGGTGACGTGCGCGCCGATGATGGCGGGCACCGCATTCGAGAGCACCATCTCGAAACCATGATCGCCGATTCGCCAGGCCATCTCGCGCTCGCCGTCCGGTGTGGTGCGCGTCGCGAATCGCTCGAGCTCGAGCGTGCGCTCGCCGAGGCCAGGTGCCCGACGCGTCACGAGCGCGGCGCCGACGCCATCGGCGAAAAGCGAGGTCGCGATGATCGTGTCTGAGTCCTCCGAGGTGCGCAGGTGCAGTGTGCACAGCTCGACGCTGATGACGAGCACGACGGCCTCCGCGTCCGCCTCGCACAGCTGCGCGGCGAGACGCAGGGCGGGCAGCGAGGCGTAGCAGCCCATGAAGCCGAGGTGGTATCGCTGCACCCCCGGGCGCAGACCGAGGTCCCGGGCGACCTCGAAGTCGGGTCCGGGCGCATAAAAGCCGGTGCACGAGACCGTGATGACGTGGCTGATGTCCGTCGCGTCGATGCCCGGTACGGCATTGATCGCGTCGCGACCCGTCTTCACCGCGAGCGGTCCGGCATGCTGCGCGTAGACGGCATTTCGTGCCGCAGTCCCCGGTGAGCGCAGCAGACCGGTCGCGCGGTCGAAGAACTCGGCCCCGGCGTCATCGGCACCCGGTCGCAGGGACAGCTCCGCGAGCACGGTGTGGCGCCGCTCGACCCCGGCCGCCCCGAATGAGGTCGTGACGAGCCGCTGCGCGAGCCGGCCGAGCCCCGGCTGCGCCGCGAAGACCTCGCTCACCTCCTCCTGGACGAGCACGGTCGGCGGCACCCGCACGGTAAGTCCGCGCAGCCGTGGCGCGTCCGTCGGCGGCTCGCGTCGGCTCGATGTTCCCGGTTGGGTACGCATGGCACTGAGGCTAGGACCGGATCACCGTCGCGCGCAGAGGCTTGACAACCCGGGGATCGGCATTCCGTGTGTCCCCTGAGTGTCCCCCAAGCGGGGGGGTGATTGCCGATACGGTCAGCACATGGGAACCCTGTACTACGGCGGATCGGCGGAGCCGATCGAGGTCGAGGACCGCGCGCTCGCTCACCTCAAATTCGTCATCTCGGCCAAGTTGCGCCGTGGTGAGAGCTTCACCGTCTCATGGCGGCACCCTGACGACCAGCCGCGTGGGCGCTCGACCGTCTGGCTGCACCCCTCGATCCCGCTTCGGTTCGTTTTCGACGACCCTGAGCCCGCGGAGCTGAGCCGGGCCTGGCTCGAGGAACTCGCGAAGTCCGCGCATTCCTCCGGCGGCATCATGCTCGTCGCCGAGGATCTCGGTTCGGTGACCGATGGCCTCCCGCCGGGCGTGGATTGACCGGGCCGATCGACGACGATGAATGCGGGCGACCGGATGGCAACGAGCGAAGACCCCCGCGCGACGCACAGCCCGGAACGGGCTGAGCATCGCTGGCCCGCCGTCGCGGCCGTCGTCGTCGCCCTCGTGCTCTACGCGACGCTGCCGAGCGATTTCACCCCCTGGCTGCGCTATTCGGTCGTCGGCCTGTGTGTGCTCCTCATCATCCCGCTCATCGTGTTCAACCCATTGCGGCTCTCACGCCAGACGCAGTGGTCGCGTCGCCTCTCGACGGCGCTCGCGATCGTTCTCGCGATCGCGAACCAGATCGCGCTCGTCGAGCTCGTCATCCTGCTGCTGCAGACCGACTCAGATGAGGACGGCACGCTGCTGCTCGCCGCGACGCAGGTGTGGACGACGCACGTGATCGCGTACGCGCTGCTGTACTGGGAGCTCGACCGCGGTGGTCCCGTCGTCCGGGCGACCGCGCCGCGCAGCGAGATCCCGCCTGCCGACATCCGCTTCCCGCAGGACGAGGACGCGGACGCGGTCGCCGAGGTCGCGGCCGGGTCCTCCGTGCGCAGCGGCTGGACCGCGGGCTTCATCGACTACCTCTACTTCTCACTCTCGAACACGATGGCGTTCAGCCCCCCAGACGCCATGCCACTCACGGGCCGGATGAAGATACTCGTCGGCATCCAGGCGCTCGCCGGATTCGTCGTCCTCGTGCTCGTCATCGCCCGAGCCGTCTCACTGCTCGGATGAGCGCACACGAAAGGACCGCACCCATGGGACGATTCATTTACGGCGACACGGTCAACGAGGCCTACCGTGTCGACGACCGGACGCTCGTGCACATCGAGATCGCGATTGGCGCGCAGCTGCGAAAGGGCGGGGCCTTCGCCTTCACCCTCGATGGCGAGGTGGTGCCCGCCGGCCGCGGTCGCCACGTGCTCTGGGTGCACCCCGCGATCCCCATGCAATTCCGCTACCAGAGTGAGCGCAGCGGGATTCGGATCAACCCGAGTTGGGTTGCGGACCTCGCCGCAACGGCCGGGAGCGAGCTGGGGCTCAGGATCATCCCGGAGCCGTCGCATACCGAGGCGCGGACCCCGCTCTACGGCTAAGGCTCGTCCGGCCCGCCGTCGCGCCCGGTGGGCGCTCCCGTGTCCTTCGGCTCCGGCGGGATCGTCAGACCGCTGGGGCCGCTCGCGAGCCGGACCATCTCCTCCACCCACGCCCGGTTGAGCTGCGGATTGCGGCTCCCGAAGAAGTGGAATTGGATGGGGACCGCCGGGTGGATCCAGAAGGTGCGGCGCCCGTTCCCGCCGCCGATGTCGAGGTCGAACATGAAGGGCTCGGTGCGGCGCAGCTTCGTCATCATGGCGACGCGCAGGTGCGCGAGCGTGCGGTCATCGAGCTCGACCGACACGGCGGTGGCGCCGTAGATGAACTTGCCCACGCGTGGAGCCTACCCGCAGCGCGGGCCCGGGACGCGAACTCGCGCGGGTCGGTCACGGGACCGTCGGGTATGGACCGAGACGTAGCACGGCGGCGAGCGTCTGACAACCCTGTACGCCGGAGCGCCGGGTGCGCCTACCGTCGCGGCATGACACGGATCGACGACCCGGTCCACCGCTATCGGACCCAAGGCTTCACGCCGCAGGAGCAGACACCGCCCGGGCTCACCGATGAGACGAAGCCGATCCCCGACCATGGTGAGCGGACGTACGTCGGCAGCGCCCGGCTCGCCGACCGCCGTGCGCTCATCACCGGGGGCGACTCCGGCATCGGGCGTGCCGTCGCGATCGCCTATGCCCGGGAGGGTGCCGACGTCGCGATCGCGTACCTGCCGGAGGAGGAAGCCGACGCCGCGGCAACGGCCGGCTGGATCGAGCAGGCAGGAATGCGCAGCCTGCGGCTCCCAGGCGACCTGCGTGACATCGCGCATTCATATCGACTCGTTGAGCGCGTCATCGCGGAGTTCGGCGGGCTTGACATCCTCGTCCTCAACGCCGCGTATCAGCAGGCGCGGAACGGGCTCGAGACGGTGCCGCCGGAGGAGATCCGGCGTGTGGTCGACACGAACCTGCTCGCACCGCTGTGGACGACGCGGGCCGCGATCCCGCACCTCCAGGCCGGTGCCGCGATCATTGTGACGACTTCGATCCAGGCGTACGACCCCGACCCGGGACTGATCGACTATGCGATGACGAAGGCTGCGCTCGTCGCCTTCACGAAGGCGCTCGCACAGGAGCTGGGACCGAGGGGGATCCGGGTCAATGCGGTGGCGCCGGGGCCGATATGGACACCGCTCATTCCGGCGACCGGCTGGCCTGACCACCTCCCCGACTTCGGTCAGAACACGGCCCTCGGCCGTGCCGGTCAGCCTGCGGAGCTCGCGCCCGCCTACGTCTTCCTCGCCGCGCCGGAAGCGAGCTACGTTTCCGGCGCCGTCGTCCCCGTGACCGGGGGCCGCGGCCTCTAGGCTGCGCGGATCCCCGGGCCGGTGCGCCGAGGACATCCAGGCGACCTAGGCTGCTGAGATGAAGCTGGCCGACTACCTGCAGCGCATCGGACTCCCCGCAGAGGGGCTCGAGCCGTTCGACGAGCTGGCGCTGCGCCGGGTCGCCGCTGCGCATGCTGCCACGGTCCCGTTCGAGAACACCCGGGCACATCGCGGCGAGCGGATCTCCGTCGACATCGACGACATCCTCGAGCGACTCGTCACGCGCCGCGAGGGTGGTGTCTGCTACGAGCTCAATGGTGGGCTCGCGTGGCTTCTCACCGAACTCGGCGCCGACGTCGAGATCAATGCCGCGCAGGTGCTTCCGGACAGCTCCGGGGTCGGCGGTCTCCCGATGAGCCACCTCGCGCTCATCGTCACACTACCGGGCGCGCCCCGCGCATTCCTCGTCGACGTCGGCTTCGGGGGCGAGACCATCCTGCGCGAGGTCCCGGACGACGGCGACATCGTCACGACCGGTCGGGCATCGGCCTACCGCATTGACCGTCGGCCGCGGCAGCTCAGCGACTTCGAGGGCCTCGCCTGGTGGCACTCGACGAGCCCAGGTTCCCGATTCATGACCGGGATCATTGTCTCGTCGACGCGACCGGGCGGCATCGTCACGGTCTTCGGCCGGGACGAGGGGGACAGCGTGTCCTGGTTCTTCCGTGACCTCGACGCGGACCGGCCGCGCGCGCTCACTCGAGACGAGGCGCAGGCGATCGTGGCCGACACCTTCGGGCTCGATGCGCCGCTCCCGCAGCGGGTGCTGCGCTACGCGCCGGTCGGCGGGTAGCGGGCAACGGTCTCGACCCGCGGGCTCGAGGTCGAGCCGACTGCTACGCGTCACCGGCTCCTCCTGCCCGGGCACGTCAGCGCAAGCGCCAGTACCCCGTGAAGTCGATCGCCGCCTTCGGCACGCCGACCTCCTGCACGAGGTGGCGTCGCCCGCCGCTGGCGAGCTGCTGCTCGCCCGCGACGAATGCGGAGACCGTCTCGCCGTCGAGGGCCAGCTGTCGCAGTGCCTCGAGCGCCGCAGCGCCGGGCCGGGCACCCGCCGTACGCACGAGCCACTGGACGCGCATGCCCTCCGGGGCATCAACCGGCTGCCGGTCGGCCTCGTCCGGGATCTCGATGATCGCGTCGCCGCGGCACTCGCGCGGGAGGTCCCGCAGGATGCCGAGCACCGCCGGCATCGCCGACTCCTCCCCGACAAGGACCTCCCAGGTCGATCCCTCGACCGGCCGGTACCCGCAACCCTGGTCGATCAGCGCGACAGGGGCGCCGAGGGGGAGCCCCGCCGCCCAGGGCCCGGCGATCCCGTCGAGGCCGTGCACGACGACGTCGACGTCGAGCTCGCCGGTGGCCGCACGGTGCTCGCGGACCGTGTAGTTGCGGATGACCGGGCGCGTGGCTTTCGGCAGCGCGAGGTAATAGAGATAGCCCCGGAGGTCGAAGCGCTCGCTCAGCTGGTCGAACCGTGTCTCCTCGGACGCCGGCAGCGCGAGCCGGAACCACTGGTCGAACCCGAGCGAGCGCCAGTCGCGGAGGGCCTCGCTGCCGAGCGTGAGTCGGACGACGTGCGGTGAGATCCTCGTCGCACCGATCACCTCCGCCGTCACCAGCCCGGTCTCCGCGTGGCTGACCCGGGTGTTCGTCGCTACCATCGTCCGTTGCCCGTGCCTTCCCTGGCGGCACGCGTGCGATCCGAATGCCGAAGCGCCCCGAGAATAATAGGTAAGCCTTACCTTACAGCGAAATCGCGTTCGTCGCTGGAGCGGGGAGCGCCTAGCGTCCCCAGGCGCCAGCGGGCGCCGCATAGCTCGGGACCGCGCTCGTGTGCCAATGTGAGCCGCCGCCGTAGTAGCCCGTCGCCCAGCCGGAGCTGATGATCGCCGAGGCGACGGTGCTCGCGGAGGAGCCGCTGTCGCCGAGCGCGGCCGCGATGCCCGGGTAGAGGCCTCGATTGCGGATCGAATCCGCGGCGTAGTAGGCGGCCTCGTCGAGGCTCGCGTAGCTGCCGAGGTAGCTACCGGTGCTCGTGTACCAGCCGTTGTTGAGCGGGTTGTTGCGCAGCCACCAGGACTCTGGGTAGTTCTCCGCCCGCATCCACTGCGTGATCGCCGCGACCTTCGCGTCCGTGATCTCCCAGCCGCCGTAGTACAGCACGAGTCGGGCCCACGCGGCCTGGTCGCGGGAGGCGATGAGCGCCGTGATCTGGCGCGCCGGGCTCAGGTCGGAGGCGAGCGCATCGCGCTCGGCGATCTCCGCCGCCGTCGTGATCGATGCGAGGGCGAACGCCTGCCCGCCGGTCGACGCCGGCGATGTGGTGGGGTGCGGTGCGGACAGGCCCTGCACGGGCACGATCGCGATGGCGCCGATGAGCGCTGTGGCCCCGAGGATCGCGAGCACCGCCATCGGCCTCGGACGGCGCCCGAGTGCCGCGGCTGGTCGGGATCGGCCTGGCAGGTCACGCATGATGCACGGTCGCCGACACTAGGCGGCGAGTCTGGACGCCGCCTGGAGGCCGGGGCCCCGGTGGGCGCGGGGACCTCAGAGGATGCCGCGCCACTCGCCGACCGTGATGAGCCCGAGCGCCAGGAGCGCGGCGACGGTCATCCCCGCCATGAGCCAGGCGAATGCGCGGTCCCGGCGCCGTGGTTCGCGCACGACGATCGCGACGACGAGCATTGCGAGGTAGCAGCCGCCGACGAGGACGATGCCCGTCCACGGCAGCAGGATCTGGAGCTGCAGCGTCCAGGCGAGCATGCCAATCGCGACCGCCGCGAGAATCGTCCCCGGGATGAGCCACCGGCGACGGTGCGGCGTGCGCAGCGCAGGCTGATTCCGCACGAGCGTCGGGTCGTCCTCCCCGCCGGATCGAGGACCGCCAGGGTGCTGGTCGAAGGTCATGATCGCCTCCTCAGGTCACGCCCTCCAGTGTGCCCCCGAAGCGATCCCGCACCAACCTGCTTGACAGCGCGCCGAAGCCCTGATCGACGATCCCGGAACAACTCACGGCTCGGCGTGGTTGACTCGAAGCGGGCCACGATCCGGCCCAGTGAAGGAGCACCGCATGACCGTGATCGCACCAGCCGAGTTCACTGCGGCAGAGCTCACGGCCATCCGGGCGGACTTCCCGATCCTCGCCGAGCACGTCCACGGGCACCCGCTCAACTACCTCGACTCGGGCGCGACCGCACAGCGCCCCCGCCAGGTGCTCGACGCCGAGCTGACGTACCTCGAGCGGCGCAACGCCGCCGTCCACCGCGGTGCGCACACCCTCGCGGCGGAAGCGACCGAAGAATTCGAGTCGGCGCGGGAGCGCGTCGCCGCATTCATCGGTGCTCGATCCGACGAGCTCATCTGGACCTCGAATGCGACGGAGGCGATCAACCTCGTCGCCTACTCGATCGGCAATGCGTCCGCCGGACTCGGTGGGCACGCCGCCGAGCGGCTCCGGATCGGTCCCGGCGACGAGATCCTCACGACCGAGCTCGAGCACCACGCCAACCTCATCCCGTGGCAGGAGCTCGCGGCGCGCACCGGCGCGACCCTGCGCATTCTGCCAATCGACGACGAGGGGGCGCTGCGGCTCGACCTCCTCGATGGGCTCGTGACCGAGCGGACCCGGATCGTCGCCGCCACGCACGTGTCGAATGTGCTCGGTACCGTGCAGCCGGTGGCCGAGCTCACCGCGCGGGCCCACGCCGTCGGCGCGCTTGTCGTCCTCGATGCCTGCCAGTCCGTGCCGCACCTCCCGGTCGACGTCCGTGCGCTCGGGGTTGATTTCGCCGCATTCAGCGGGCACAAGATGCTCGGGCCCACCGGGGTCGGCGCGCTCTACGGCCGACGCGAGCTCCTCGAGGTGATGCCGCCATTCCTCACTGGCGGGTCGATGATCACGACCGTCACGCTCGAGCGCGCCGAGTACCTGCCGCCGCCGCAGCGCTTCGAGGCCGGGACGCAGCGCGTCAGTCAGGCCATCGCGCTCGGCGCCGCGGTCGACTACCTCCAGGCGGTCGGCATGGACCGCGTCGCCGAGCACGAGGCCGCCCTCGGGCAGCGGCTTGTCGACGGCCTCGCCGAGATCGACGGCGTCCGCATCCTCGGACCCGGACCCGGTGTCGAGCGCGTCGGCCTCGCCGCGATCGACGTGCCCGGCATCCACGCGCACGACCTTGGGCAATACCTCGACGGACTCGGCATTGCGATCCGCGTCGGGCACCACTGCGCGCAGCCGCTCCACCGTCGCCTGGGCATCACCGCGTCGACGCGGGCGAGCGCCTACCTCTACACGACCCCCGAGGAGATCGACGCGTATCTGGCGGCGCTCCCCGAGGCGATTGCGTACTTCCGCGGATTGGGGGCCTGATGGCCGAGCTCGACAGCCTGTACCAGGACATCATCGTTGACCATGTGAAGCGGCCCCGGCGCCGCGGGCTCGAGGCGGACGCGAGTGTCGAATCCCACCAGCTCAACCCGACGTGCGGCGACGAGATCACTCTCCAGCTCATGCTCGACGGCGATACCGTCACGGGCGCCGCGTGGGCCGGCAAGGGCTGCATGATCTCGCAGTCCTCCGCCTCGATCCTCGCGGAGCAGCTGCCCGGGCTCACGGTGGACGAGGTGATGACTCGTGTCGAGTCCTTCCGGGAGAGCATGCGCTCCCGGGGCGAGGTCCCCGTCGACGAGGACCTGCTCGGCGATGCCGTCGCGCTCGAGGGCGCGGCGAAGTATGTCGCGCGCGTCAAGTGCGCGATGCTCGCCTGGGTCGCCGCCGAGGACGCCCTCGCCCACCGCTAGCCTGGGGGCGTGCAGCGTCGCCTCGTGGTCGCGATCAACCCGAACGCGTCGTTCGGGCGCGCGAGCGACGCGGGCCCCCGCACCGTCGAGCTGCTGCGGGCCGCCGGTCACGAGGTGCGGCCACTCGTCGCACCGTCCTACGCGCTGCTGCTGGAACGCGCCCAGGAGGCGATTGCGGACGCGCCCGACGCATTCGTCGTCGTCGGGGGCGACGGCATGGTGCACCTCGGCGTCGCCGCGCTCGACGGCACGGACATCCCGCTCGGGCTCATCCCGGTCGGCACCGGCAACGACGCCGCGCTCGGCTTCGACATCCCGCAGCACCGGGTCGATGACGCGGTCGTCCTCCTGCTCGCGGCGCTCGAGCGTGGCGGCATCCGCGTCGACACCGGCCTCGCGACCTGGACGGAGGACGGGGTGCGCCACCGGCGGCGCTTCCTCGGCGCGGTCTCCTGCGGCTTCGATGCGATCGTCAACGAGCGCGCCAACGCGATGCGGTGGCCCAAGGGGGCGAGCCGGTACACGATCGCCCTGACGCGGGAGCTCGCACGACTCCGCCCGATCCGGTATCGCGTCGAGTGGGACGGGGGTGTCATCGAGCAGGCGGGGGCGTTGGTGTCGGTCGCGAACAACCGCTCGATCGGCGGCGGCATGCGTATCGTCCCCGAGGCGTCGATGACGGACGGTCTCCTCGACCTCTTCCTCGTCGAGGATCTCGGTCGCATCGCATTCCTCCGGCTGTACCCGCTCGTCTTCAGCGGGCGGCACGTCAGCGACCCGCGGGTCACGATCCTGCGGACCCGCCGTGCGCGCGTCGAGGCGGCCGGGGTCGTCGCCTATGCCGACGGGGAGCGGCTCGGCCCGCTGCCGATCGACGTTGAGATCGAGCCGGGGTCGTTGCGGGTCCTGGCGGCGGGCGGGCCGGGGCATCCCTGACGTACTGAGGAATGCGCGAAGTAGGCCCCGATGGCCGCGTCAGCTCAGTACTTGGTGCGTTCCTCCGTACTTCGTGCTCGACGGATGCGGCCGCTATAGCTTTTGCTGCGCCGCGATGCAGGTGTAGAGCTTCGTGGTGCGCTCGCCGATCTTCTCCTGCCGCACGAGGAACTCCTGATCGGTGCGGACGCCCTCGGGCGCCGCCGCCGCCCAGTCGGCGAACGGGTCGGCGCATTGCGTGCTGATGGCGACGTCGAGACCGAGCGTCTTCTCGTCGACGAGGTCGACCTCGCCCTGGCCGATCACCTCGAAGATGTGGTCGTCGGTGCACGGCTTGATGATGACGCGCGTCGGGTCATCGGTCTCGCCGGGATCGTCGGCGTGCGGGAACTCGAAGTCGAAGCAGTCACCGACGACGAGATACTTGGTGTGCGCCGCCACGGGCGCCGTCACGGAGCCCGACGCACCCCGGTCCGGACCGAAAGTGTCGGGGAACTGCTCATGCAGGAATGTGTTGAGCTGGGTGCAGCCGCTGAGGCTGAGGATGACGGCGATCGCCGCCGCGGCGGTGAGTGTGGCACGGGCCAAAGGCATGGTCCCCCCGGAGTGCTGCTGTGATCTCGGCGCCGGAAGTTCGGCTATACTCGACGAGTTGTTTGCGGCCCCATCGTATAGCGGCCTAGTACGTCGCCCTCTCACGGCGGTAACGCGGGTTCGAATCCCGCTGGGGTCACCAACGCAGTGAAGCCCCCGGTTTCCACCGGGGGCTTCCGTCATTCCTGGGGAGGAGTGCACCCAGTCGTGGGCCTCACCCGCCCACCGCCGCGCGATGGCCGGTTAGGATGGTCGCCGCGAAGGGGAGTATCCCGATTCGTTCACCTCGTCAGGACGGTCGCCGCAATCGGTGGCCCGGGGGAGCGGCGCCAGACCATACTGGGCTGGCGTGGGAGAGACGTTCGAGTCCAATCCCGTCCCCGAAAGGCATCTGTGGAGATCCCCCTCTGGTTTGAGATCACCTCGCTCATCGTCCTGACCCTCATCCTCACGGCCGACGTCGTCATCGCCTACCGCCGCCCGCACATCCCGTCGACGCGCGAGTCGTCGCTGTGGGTCGTGTTCTACGTGACGCTCGCGCTCATCTTCGCGGGGCTCATGTGGTGGATGGGCGACGCCGAGCACGCGGGGCAGTTCGTCGCCGGCTGGCTCACCGAGTACTCGCTGTCGATTGACAACCTGTTCGTCTTCCTCATCATCATGAACCGCTTCGCGGTGCCGAGGAAGCACCAGCAGGAGCTGCTCATGGTCGGCATCATCATCGCCCTCGTGCTCCGCGGCATCTTCATCGTCATCGGTGCGCAGATCATCGAGCACTGGACCTGGGTCTTCTATCTCTTCGGCGCATTCCTCATCTACACCGCGTGGAACCAGGCCTTCACGGGGCACGAGGACGAGGAGGCGAAGGAGAACAAGCTCATCGGTCTCCTCCGCAAGCGCATCCCGTTCACCGAGGTGTACGACGGCGCGAAGTTCAAGACGACGCTGGAGGGGCGTCGGGTCTTCACGCCGGTGCTCATCGTCATCATCTCGCTCGGCATCACCGATCTCATTTTCGCGCTCGACTCGATCCCCGCGATTTTCGGCATCACGACGAATGCGTTCCTCGTGTTCACGGCGAACGTGTTCGCCCTGATGGGCCTGCGTCAGCTGTACTTCCTGCTCGGCGATCTTGTCGACAAGCTGCAGTACCTCAAGTACGGCATTGCGGCGATCCTCGCCTTCATCGGGGTGAAGCTCGTGCTCCACGCGATGCATGCGAACGAGCTCCCATTCATCAATGGTGGCAAGGGCATCGAGTGGGCGCCGGAGATCTCGACGTGGGCCTCCCTCGCCTTCATCATCGGGGCGATGCTCATCGCCGTCGTGGCCTCGCTGATTAAGATGCGAGTTGATCGTGCGCGCGAGCGCGCGAATGAGGTGAAGGGGTGAGTGATGCCGGACGGCGAGCCGCCTGTGATCCCGGTCCCACCCGGACCGGTCGACCCGCCGCCCGCGGCTGACGCGGCACCGCCAGAGGTCGTCGCGGCACCGAGCGTCGGCCTCCCCGTCCCGCCCGGTGCGCCGCCCGGGTACCGCGGCTATGGGGTGACGGCACCACCGGCCGTGTCGCCGGCCGAGCGACCGACTGACTCGGCGCCGCCGGCCGTGTCGCCGTTCGAGCCGCCGCCCGCATTCGTGCCAGGCCCTGCCCCTGAGCCGTCGGGCGTGACCGACTCCGTCACGGTCGCGGCCTCCGGGGCACCGGCGGAGGAGCCGCGCGACTGGCTGCTGCGGCTCCCCGACGGCCGCGGACTGCCCGTCGACCAGATGCTCCTGCTCGGGCGCAACCCTGATCCGGCACTCGGCCCGCCCGGTGCGCGGACCGTGTCGCTCGACGACCCCGCGCGGACCGTGTCGCGCACGCACCTCGTCGTCGGCCCCTCCGGCCCCGGTGAGCTCCTCGCCCGCAATGTCTCGACGGTTAATGCACTCGTGGTCACGGCAGCGGACGGTGTCGAATTCAAGATTCAGCCGGGTGGCTCGGTCGTGCTCGTCGATGCGGCGCGCGTGCTCGTCGGCGCGTACCCCATCGCGCTGGAGCCGGTGTGAGGGGCGCAGCCCGTCCCCAGCACCTCGGCGAGTGTCGATGCTAGAATCTCGGGGTGTTCTTCTCCGCGCTTCAGCTCCTTCCGAGCCGCGGCGAGGCCTGATCCCCATCCGGCTGCCTCGTCGCGGTGGCCCTCGCGCGCCGGGTGATCCCGCATCGCATTCGGGAATCAACCATAGGAATCAAGCCAAGGAATCGCAGTCATGAGCGGTAAGACTCTCGCCGAGAAGATCTGGGACGCGCACGTTGTCACGAAGGGCGTCGACGGCCAGCCCGACCTCATCTACATCGACCTCCACCTCGTCCACGAGGTGACGAGCCCGCAGGCCTTCGACGGGCTGCGGCAGGCCGGTCGGCCGGTGCGCCGGCCCGACCTCACGATCGCGACCGAGGACCACAACACGCCGACGCTCGAGATCGACCGGCCGATCAAGGACCCGACCTCGCGCGTCCAGATCGAGACGCTGCGGGCCAACGCCGCCGAGTTCGGCGTCCGGCTCCACTCGCTCGGCGACGTCGAGCAGGGCATCGTCCATGTCATGGGTCCACAGCTCGGCCTGACGATGCCGGGGATCACCGTCGTCTGCGGTGACTCGCACACGAGCACGCACGGCGCGTTCGGGGCCATCGCATTCGGTATCGGCACGAGCGAGGTCGAGCACGTGCTCGCGACGCAGACGCTCCCGCTCAAGCCGTTCAAGACCATGGCGATCAACGTCGAGGGCACGCTGCGGCCCGGCGTCACCGCGAAGGACATTATCCTCGCGGTCATCGCGAAGATCGGCACGGGCGGCGGGCAGGGCTACGTGCTCGAGTACCGCGGCTCGGCGATCCGGGCACTGTCGATGGAAGGCCGGATGACGATCTGCAACATGTCGATCGAGGCCGGTGCTCGCGCGGGCCTCGTCGCGCCGGACCAGACCACCTTCGACTACGTGCAGGGCCGTCCCCACGCCCCGCAGGGCGAGGATTGGGACGCCGCCGTCGAGTATTGGCGGACGCTGCCGACCGACGATGACGCCGTTTTCGACGCCGAGGTGCACATCGACGCGGACGAGCTCGAGCCCTTCGTCACCTGGGGGACGAACCCCGGCCAGGGGGTCTCGCTGTCGGAGTCGGTGCCGAACCCGAGCGATTTCGAGGACCCGAACGAGCGCGCCGCCGCCGAGCGCGCGCTCGAGTACATGGACCTCGCGCCGGGCACCAAGCTCAAGGAGATCCCGGTGGACGCCGTCTTCATGGGATCGTGCACGAACTCGCGGATCGAGGATCTGCGGGCCTTCGCCTCCATCATCAAGGGACAGAAGAAGGCCGACGGCGTGCGCGTCATGGTCGTCCCCGGCTCGGCGCGCGTCCGGCTCGAGGCCGAGGCGGAGGGGCTCGACAAGATCATCGAGGCGTTCGGCGCCGAGTGGCGGTTCGCCGGCTGCTCGATGTGCCTCGGGATGAACCCGGATCAGCTCGCGCCTGGCGAGCGCTGCGCCTCCACCTCGAACCGCAACTTCGAGGGCCGACAGGGCAAGGGCGGCCGCACCCATCTCGTCTCGCCGCTCGTCGCGGCCGCGACCGCGATCCGCGGCACGCTGAGCTCCCCGTGGGATCTCGAGCACCCGAA
>Ga0182739_1002079_pt1 | contig 19198 bp, 4 predicted proteins | sample eDN5th30CBELigBY_FD_128873 | JGI IMG/M metagenome (GOLD analysis project Ga0182739, IMG submission 128873) | Enriched backyard soil microbial communities from Emeryville, California, USA - eDNA 5th pass 30_C BE-Lig BY (version 2) (version 2) | ecosystem: Environmental > Terrestrial > Soil >...
GCTGCCTGTAAGATCTTCAACCACATTTTTTACCGGTACTGTACCTGTGCTTTTTACAGTATTATTTCCCGTGCCGCCGGTGGCGGGATAATATAGCAAACTATCGCCAACTTCAATTCCATTTATGTACATTTTCCAGTGCCTGTAACCTGAGTTACTTACCCTGTTATAAAATGAAAATGATTTTATTCCTACTTTTTTATTAGATGCAATATTAAGTGTGAGTGTTACAGTTGATGTATCTGAAGTACTGTTATCAAAAGCAATTGTTTTACCCATGCTGGTATTACTTGCATAATTCGTCCACATACTCCGGCTGTTTGTCCAAATGCTGTTATTTAGATTTACATTGAGTGTATTTGGAATTGTAACGTAAGGATGTACCGATGGCGTATCGCTAAAACTATGTTTATATAATTCTATAACAGTGGAATCAATTATTAAAGAAGTTGTAGAGGTTGTACCGACAATGTAAGTAGTGGTATCAATGTAATATTGCCGTTTTGGCATTTGCATACCAAATGGATAATAATCTGTGGCGGTTAACACTTCGGCCAGATAATAATCAACAACAGTGTTGCCCGGTGCAGCAACCTGCACATGCTTATCACTTATTGTTGCCAGTACATTACCGAGATGATTATTCAATTCGTACGATTTATTGCCTCTTGTAAATTTAGTTATTTCCGGTGTAACTACATTACAATTTTGTACATCTATATCTACATTGTAAATTCCTAAACGGCTGCTGCCGTATAAATTTATTTCTTTTTGTTTGAGAGTGTCGGTCATTGAATAAATACTCATTACGTTTCCGGAGGCATCACGTACATAGTAGGTGCGTTTAACTGTTGAACCTTTCGTATTAACCTGAGAAATTCTATTGCCGGAAGCATCATAAGTGTATGATATTTTTGCTCCGTTGCTTTTGGTTATGCTTTTTATTTTACCGTAAACAGTCCACTCAATATTGGTTATACCTTCAGCTTTATCCTGAATTAAATTACCTATTGCATCGTAGGTATAATTGGTAGCATCGGGCTGATGGTCTATATCGCTCTTATAATTGTTGCTGTATGCTGTTTTATCTGTAACCCGTTTTAGCTTATTTGTGTTTGGATAATATTGATAGTTGAGGGAATCCATTTCTAACAGGTTACTGTTTTTGGTCGTACCATTCCTGAGATAGCCAAGTATATTCCCATTAGGATCATACTTAACTTCTTCATGATATTCAGCCGTACGCACCGGTACTATCGTTGTATTGTTTTGTGACAGGCCGCTTATAGCATCCATCCTTTTAATACGGTTAAGCTGGTCATAGCGGTAAGCGTAAACTTCAGGATCGCCAAGAACAGGTATGTTTACTGCCATTGCTGCAATATTGCCGTTAAATAAAGAATATCCTGTGCTGATACCACTTACAGGGTCTGCAGGCAATGGCAAATTAAGATTTGTAAATGCACTTGTACCTCCAATTGGTTTATAATCATTATTGAAATAATTAAGGCTATAACCAAATGCATCTCTGGCCACCAATGGATTTATAAGGCCAGTACCATCAGTACCCATATCATAACTATTGCCAGTAGCTTCTGAAAGGATGGCTGTAGAGTTCACTCCTTTTAACCAGCCTTGTATTGTATAGGCATAATCAAGCCCCTGCACCTGGTTCTGACCAAGTACTGTTCTTGCAAGTGGCCCGTGGCGGTAATAATCATACGTTGCATCCTGTTCCCAATAAATTTTGTCTTTACTGGTTTGTACTGTTTTCAGTTTGTTTTCAGCATCATACTCATAACGATGGTAAAACTCATCTGCATAACCGGCCTGATAGGCAACCGTATTAACTTTACCGCTGATGAGATCATAATTATATACTATTTTCTTAAACCTGTTACCGCGTAAAGAAGGTTCATTAAAGCACTCTATTGAACCCATTCCTGTTCTAAAATCCTGTAACAACGTATCTACGTTACCGTGGATATCGTAGCTGTAAAATGTTGCTGCATCCCAAACAGGATCTCCAAATTCATCTGAAAAGGGATTATCGTCAATGTAAGTATAGCTTACCCTGTTACGAAGGTTTTGCTGGTACAAGCCAACCCTGCCTGCAACTGTAACTGCAAGTGGGGTATAGGGCTCATCGTAAATGGTTTTGGTGATTTGCTGCTTGCTTCCGCCGCTGTTATTTTCTATCCAGGCAGATAAGCTTGATGCATCCTGACTGATAATTTGGGTCATGGCAGTACTGTTCGGCCGCTCTCCAACTTCAGTAATCCTGCCAAGATCATCATAAATGGTATAGGAATATTTATTTGTAAGAATCTGTTTGGCATTCTGGCTTATTGCTAATCTGCCAAGCCTGTCATACCAAAATTTACTGACCCCTGCATCCGGTGTTTGCTGTGCTATTACCTGATTTAAACTGTTATACCGGTAATTAGTTCCTAGCTGTTCATTATTGAGAGGATTGGTAAAATCCTGGTTAGAATTTCGTTTATTATTTACGCTTGCAAGGTAAGAAGCATCAAAGTTTGGCTTAACCGCCGCAGGCGGCATTGTTTTTACCAGATTGCCCGCAAGGTCATAATAATACAAAGTATAATGGTATTCCTTAGGATAATAATTTACATAAAATTGCTCTGTATATTTTGCTTCCAGGCATTTTGCAAGATAAAGGCTGTCGAAGTTGGCTATCAGCGAATCCTTCATATTATTGAATATTTGCTGTGCAATAAATTGCGCCTGAGTTTCTACCATGCTGCAAGGAGCATTATTTGGCGGGTAAATATCTGAAGGGTCGTTAAACGGCGGATCAAAAGCACAAATCGCTGTTGCATTAGATGATAATGATGGACAATTATGATAAGCCTGTAAATAATCAATGGCATTTTTAAAGAAGCCTACCCTGTAATTTATAAACCTTGCCCAAAGGCTGTTCTGTCTGGCCTGTTCATCTGTTGTTGTAGAATCTAAGAATGGAACTCCGCTATAGGAAGGGTATAAATTATGGAATGCTGTTGTAAGTGTGTCGAGGGTATAACAGGAAATACATGGTTTTTTATAACCGCAATTGAAGAATTGAGGTATTACAACAAAATCTCTAATTGTAAAACTGCCCGATACGGTTTGGCAATGAACCTGATAGCAACTGTCAATATAAATGGGGTCAGATTCCACCTTTTTGCAATCAGTAGAATCAAAAATTGATTGTATTAAAAGTTTATATTTATGACATGCAGGCAATTGAATAGTATCAGATATTGAGCTACACGAAATTGATTTATAATGACTAAACTGCCAAGTATCATTTATGTATTTGAGTACTTTTATGTAACAACTATCGCTTCCTGCCGGTAAAGTATATTGAAGTGAAATTATTTCATTACCGTTAACAGGTTGGCCGGGAACTATAGTGGCGATAGACAATACCGGACGATCACATTCTACATTACATGACGGTTCAACCTGTACCGTGTTTGACCAGTTTTGACAAGTAGAATCTATGTGTTCTAATATAATAGTATAGGTTTGGCAACTATCAAGGTAAATTATAATTGATGAAGAATCGCAGTTTACAGACTGGTCTAAAATAAGCGTTGTATCGGAAATCACTTTTAAACTGCATTGCGAAAATGATGTGGTTTCCGCTGTATCTGCATATGTTATCATTAATGCTCTCTTCCCCATATAAACTCCATCTGTCCATGAGGCGGAATATATAATTGGCGGAGGACAAGACTGCCGATAGGCTCCACCTTCTTCCAGCGTAGCGGGAGAAAGAATATAATTACAAGAATCCCTTCCAGTACAGTATTGTAAACCTTCCCATAATTTCATGCTCAATGAATCATGGTAATTTAAGATTAGAAAATTATTCATGCTCGCAAACGAGGAAGAATCTGCACCTGCTTCGAGTTTAAGTTCAGCAAACCGAAGGCAATTACAACTGTCAATAATATTGCTGTAGTTAGTAGCTACCGGCGGATTAAGACCATAAGGTTTTGGGTAATCTATTGTAAATGGGTTACAATAATAATGATTCCCCGGTAATGTATAAATGTTATTTGCTTCAAAAACACTGTTAATTACCTGTTCAAAATTTTGTGGCGTTCCACTGTAAGTTGGAGGAACATTGGAAGATCCATAAGGTTGCTGACTGGATTTTGAATTATTGCAAACACTTTCCATACCATCAAGTATGCTGTTGATAATACTATTGAATCTGGTACTGTCTGCAGAAGTTTGGTTTTCCAGCAATTGCGACAACTCATCGCATTGTAATAATTTCGCTTTCCACATATACCGTTGGGCAGCGCATGTATTTACAGGCATTGCAGGCCCTGTTAATACACTAATTCCTGCTGTATCAGGGTTTGCGCTATTAAGAGTACTCCACCATTCCCAGCCGTTCTGATCAGCAAGATCCTGAGCGGTGGCAAATATTAATCTTTTACCTTCATTCTTAAGCTCAGTCATGGTTGCAGTTGGTAAAATGGCAGATTCATGGTTATTGATATATTTCAAAACCATTTCATTTCTATAAGAAAGATAAACAGATTTAAATTTCTCCCAAACATCATCCTGTTGTGTGGATGTAAGTCCTGATTGTATGCCTGTTCCATTTTTTGAATTAATACAACCCGGCTGGTTTTCATTAAGCAAACCAACGCATAATACCATACCGTTTGCTATTTTCCATATAGAAGGATTGGAGCTGTTAGTTCCTAAATGGCTGGTTAAATATTGATTCATCGTGCCAATGTCTGCGGAACCAAAACCTCCCGTAAAAAACGGGTCCGACAGCGTTGGGTGTACATAATCAGAATCTAAAGCGATCTGATAACTTTCGCAAGACATAAAACGGTCCATCCATTCATACGATGCCCTCAAAGGGCCTTCTGCAAGTTTTAATTTTGTGAATTCAGGGTGATAATAAATAAGGCTTTTTGCCCATGAAGGTTTGAACAATCCCGAAAATACATTAGGGGGTATGATTCCGATATCCGGATTATCTATGTTATTTTCTTCATCAAAATAAACTGAGGGCTGGCCATCTTCGGTAACCGGATGTAAATAAAATGGTTTGAGCGGCGTACCGCTCAATGGAAAGAGTGTGAAAATATTATAGACAGACTGTGCCATATCTGAAGTTAGAGGAGAAACTGTTCCTAATGTATCATTCCGAATGGAGTCAATAGCGTACTGCCCTGTAAAAGGTATCATGTCATTTAACATCTGATTGCGCAAAGATGCCAGTGTACTAAGCTGCTGACTTAATCCACACGCCTGAACACAATTAAGTGAATCTGATTTGTAGTTAGTATAAATTTCTGCGTCATACAATGTATTTGAGGTTGCAGGGCTCTGTCCGATAGCAATGAGATATTTTTGACGGTATTGGGCAAACGTACCAAGATTGCTTCGACAACTGTCGCACTCAGAACTATTACCCGGCGGCAATGCACAACCCGATATAGAGTATAAAACATTTACAACTGAATCATAAATCTCTTGCTCCGTGCGGCATAAAAATACTTTCAATGCACTATCACGCCTTAAAGAAAACATTGAATCATTTACTGTTAGTGTCTTGCGGATTATGTAAGACCCTGTACTTAAAAATTGATTGAACCTTATCTCTTTATTCAATATATCTGCTCCAGGTCCATGAAAACTCATAGAACTGTCGCATGCATTAACAACAGGAACTATTTGCAGGTTTTGGTATCTACGTACAATTGGTGTTGAATCTCCGCAATCTTCCGATCTTATTGATATCTCAAGGTCGTATTTACAATCGAAACAGATAGAATTTTTATTACAGTCGAGTTGACGCAGAATACCTGGATCTAGTTTATATGTGAAGTCGTAATTATTAGCAGCCGGCACTAAAATGCTGTTGATGGCTACAATAGAATTCCCAGAAATTATATTTGTAACAGGAGTGAGAAGTTGTTTGGTAATTAATCCTGCAGGTTGTGGATAATCTACAGAATTTATAATTGAATCAATACCAATTGTTGGATTTCCTGCAAGGGCAGTTGCTACAGTTCTGCCATGCATGTCAACATAGGATACGCTCATTTGGCCATTGGCATCCTGAACCATATTTTTTGTGTAATATGAAGCATCGCCCACCTCTGTGCCGAAAAGGGCATCAAGCTCAAACTGCGATGGTGTTCCATAATAATATTTTGTTTCATGACCGTTACCGATTTGATGTTGGTAGCCAACTCCGCCTTGGCTTCTAACTCTCTGGGTCATGTCATCCATCAGCCTCGTTTCAGTAAAAGCATACCCTTGCGCATCGGGTATGAATTTTGACTTTTCCTCAAGCGTCAACCATGGATTTTGATTAGAATAATATTTGCCATTGCCATACATGCTATCCAAAGGAAGAGATCGGCTGCATTGCACTTCTGCCGGAGTAAGATCAAAATACCTGGCTGGATCATCATTTGCCGACTGACCTAAAAAACGGTTGAAATTTTGAAAATACTGAATTGTATTATCTATCGTGGGGGTTGGTAAAATCTGAATATTTGGCCGTCCCTGAAGATCATAAATTGTTTCCCCTACTATAGTATTACCTGTAGAATTGTCTTTAGTTACAGTTTGCCTGTTTCTTAAGCTTCCATCGAAATACTGGATAACAGATTTCAACTTCCCATTTTCTGCAAAACTTGTATTGCTTTGCCAATTTAATGATGCTTCATGCCCGGAAAAATTAAAATTTTCAGGTGTACTCCAAGGCCCCGTAATGACAGCGCCACTGTTCTTTCTTAAAGCAGGTCGCAAACGATAATATAGTTTTCCCGAACCGGGATACAACAATGGGATTCTGAAACTATCCTTTCCGTAATCTACATCAACCCGGGTACTGTTGGTGTTAAATAATCTATTGAAATCTACTGACGATCCAACTTTATAAAAATCCTCCATTTCGGTTTCCACAAATGCCCATTCAAGCTGAGTCATATTATTATGGCAGGCGGCATCCCAGTTCCAAACTACTTTTAAGGCATCAATTTTATTCGTATCAGAAACTGAAAGCGGTGTGAGCTCAGAAGTTACAGTAGAAAGATTATAATAGCGCAAAACTCTCATTTCATTTACCAACTCCAGAACTTCCCTTGGATCCCAACCCGACTGGCCTGAAATGGTTAAGGAGTTTACTGTAACTTTTACCTCTTCTTGTTCCTCCGGCAAAACTATATAAGCCAGAGCATCAAACTTGGAACCGGGTGTTTTATCATAATTAACTTCCAGAGTCTTTGATGTACTTACCACCGCCCCCCCCACTGAAGTTCTGCTTTCAACTGTAAATGAAATAGTAGCTTTAAAACCAGAAGCGAAATATCTGGAGGAATTTTCATTAATCTTGAATGTTATAATATTTTTAATCGTCCTTCCCATTTGATCTGCAGTTGGAGCATATGTTAGAGTATTAGTTGGATAAGGACTGGTATTGGAAAGGTTGACTCCTTCTAAACGAGGATAGCCCGATCTTATATCCAACTTCCCTTCTTCAAACTGACCATAAGAAATGAATACCGTTAAACAACTAAAAATCAATAATATTAATGGCCTGTAATGAAGTCTCATAAGTATGAGTTTTATGTTAGAACTTAAGGAATTAATTAAGCTTTGATCTATTTCTCTATCAAAATAATTTTGTAATCGCATATCCACTGTATATTCCAATGCCCATAAAATTTCTTTTCGTTTCATCATATTTAATGTATGATTTCCATGTTGGCATTGCCTGGACAATTGAAGATTTTGTACTGATATTATCAAATGATAAAGTCATTTTCTGTGAACGTACAAAAAATTCTTTCCCGTCAATTTTCTGTAACAAAGATTCTACATTAACACCTTCTGAAATTAAAGCAGCTTTTTGTTCATCATCTGCTTCTTCCTTTAGAATCAATTCAATTACAATAGATTTTGGTAAAAAGTTTTTTATATCATATTGCAAGGAAATTTTTGTTTTATAACTATTTGAAAAGTCATCCGTTGACTTAGTATTAAAAGAAATATTAGCAACCGATCCTGATAAAGTCTTTTCAATGTTATACCTGTTTCTAAACAGCTCTATCACTTGTTTAGTAATCTTCTTCTGTGTAAGTTCTTCCTTTATATTTTCATCGGTTTTGCTTATCCAAATACTTTTTCTTTCTTTATTTATTTGTATTAAAAAGCCATCCTGCATAAAAATTTCTTCATTTCCACTTTGGGAATAAATGTTTTCACCTTTCTTATAAAATATCCCACTAAAATTCATTGTATCTTGAGTTTTCATCACAGGAACTGAAGATATTATTATGTTAGTATTATAAAAAATATCCGACTGTGAAGCGAACCCCATTACTTTAGCAAAATCATTTATTATATTGTTGGTATCCGTTTGCGAATAAGAAGATTGGGAAGCGAAAATAATCAGCAGAAATAACGGATATTTTAAAATTTGTTTCATGTATTTATACAATTAGTTTCATTTATTGAACATCGGTTATTGATTGTTGTTTGGCATTTCTGGTTTCCTGTATTGTTTTAATACCCTGAATAGTTTCTTTCTTTACTCTGATCATTTGCCCTTCTTCATCATACTCATAAAAAGTAGCATAATTATTTTCATCCAACTCACTTGAGAGTCTTAATGTACGGTCGTCGTAAACATAACTCTTCATGTTCGCATGGTATGGATGAATTCTGATATCATCGAAATAAATAGAACTTGAACTACTGTTCAGGAATATTATATCCATTGTGCTAGCGGTAGTTGGGATTGTAAAATTGCCTTCAATTTTTTGCCATCCTTCAATTATGGGGCCTGTTGGAGTAAAGATTGCAGTGGTATTGCTGCCATCATTAAAAATAATTTTTGCAGAACTATTGGAATAGGTTTCAAGTGTGCATGGAATGTCGCATGATTCTCTTACCCATGCAGAGAATAACATTTCCTTGCCGGCAGTTGGAGCAAAAATTGGATTAAGCATATCCGCAGTTGCAGGCATTGGATGATAATAAGTGCAATTATCAACTTTGTTAATGCTTTTATAGCAAACAGATACATTCCCCCTAATAGCTGTGTTATAATTAAAAGCACTATAAGGTGGTTGATTACTATTGCAATTAGCACTTATAGTATGAGTCGCAATATATATGACTGAGACCATGTAAATACCCTTTTTCAGACAAAATGAATCTGATTTAGTCCCGTATGGCTCCAATGAGGTGCTAGAGAAGCCTCCTATAAAATTTCCATTAATATCTACAATTTTTATATTAGCATTTGCAGTATAAACACTTCCTCCGGCGGAACCACTGGTGAATGAGGTGAGATCAATTTTTACAAATCCATCATTAAGCACCTCGAAATATTCGTACCCTGTATAAGTTTGCTTAAAGTACCCGTTGCATGTGTATGGCCCGGGCCCGGCAAAGGTTGAATCTTCAGGAAGAACTAGTAAATTTAAGCAGTTATTTGACTGCGCTTGATTTGCCGCACTTTCCGGAACAGAGCTCTCTAATTGCATAAATGATCCATGTTCATTGAGAGTTCTCAAAGTATCAAGAACAATTTTCATATCAAAGGAGTCAGATACAGGGCCAATATTTCTAATAATCCCGGACGTTTGGCCTTGTCCAACTTTCAAATATTTATGACCACTATGCGCTTTAGGATTGGGAAAATCGTCATTTATAATTTGAGCATTATTTATCATGGAGAAATCAATGTGTTTTTTTGCACATAGATTCATGGTAACATTATTAATCATTGGTTTATATCCATCATCTTCAAATCCCTCTGCAAACATTTCATTGAGCCTGCTGTTATTTGCAACTGAAGTAGTCAGATTTTTCAAAAAACCTAATTGAGCTGAATTGTAAATATTTAATGCATTTTTAGTTTCACACTCTTGCCCTTTGCTGGAGACCTTTGTTAGTTCCGTATTCCATACCCATTTTCCATCACTATTACCGGGAACCATATTATTGTTATTATCGAAATTCCAATAGCTGTAAAAATCTTTTAAGTAGCCGTTATTACGAATTGCTGTAGGAGATGAAATATCTTCTGTACGATTATTATAAAAAACATAACTTCTGTAAGGTCTAAGATTACCTAAGATTCCTTTTGTATATGGATTAATTGCTTGTTCAAACTTCCCATTGATGCAATCTTCGACTAGCATATAAGAACAAGTCTGATTATTATAAACCAGAGATTTTTTATAAAAGATGTCATTATCTGCCTGCCACTTTTCTTTATATTCTGTTGCTGATGCTACTATTGCTTTACTTACATTTTCTATTTTCAGTTTATATTGGCCTGAGGTTAATTGAATTGGATTTGACATTGTTGTAAATGATGCTAAATTCATTCCCGCAAAATTTCTTTTGCCACTTCTAACGATTTTGAAAACTACATCGTTATTATTATATAAATTTCCATTTGCATCCATAAATACCAGAGACTTATTTATTACATTAAGAGGGGTAGTGTTTTTATTTTCATCATATACCCATATTTTCTTAACATCACCCGAACGCGGAGTACAAGGATTAAAGGTGGCCCCTCTTGAAATTATGTACAATTCATCACCACTTTCAAAATACTTATTCTGGTCAGATTGAGAAAGACTAATTTTTCCGCTTACAAAATTTGCAGAAAGTGTAACATTGATATTTTTGTAAGCTAAGCCTAAACCACTATAAGCCCAATATGCCGGATAGCTTGTATTATATATAGGATCATTGTATTCATTTGCAGTTTGAGTTACTATTTGCCTTCCTGTTTCAGCATCATAGGCAATGGTTTTGGTTGTAACTACACTTCCTTTATCCATTACTATAACACTATCCTCTATAGCATGATAATTAATTAGTTTAGTACAGGTTACTGCTCTATATGTATTATCTGTGTATGTTTTTAATGGCCATAAAGTAAATAAAGTAAATATAAATGGCCCTAAAGGGAAAACATCAAGCTGCCCCTGAGCACTTAAACCATCGGTCTCTACCCGGAATTCTCTAACATCTGTCATAAGTTCAACATCAATGCCTATATTTCCTTTTTTTACCAAACCTCCTTCTTCGTTAAAAACAAAATCGACCTGATCGTTAAATCCATTCTTACCAGTGTTTTTATATGTATGGTAAGATGCAGACAACGGTGTTTTCTCATCACTTTCACTGAAGGCAAGTTGAGATTTTATTTTTCCATGCATATCATTTGTTTCTACTAAAAACCCTTGAGAAATTGTACGTCGGCTAATTATCTCTTTCAATAGAAAAGAGAATGGAGGGTTTTTGTTAAATGATTTGGAATTCATGGGAGTATAAGTAGAGAATGCTGGATAATCACGAGCAGTAAAATATTCCGTTACCTGCTTTCCAATTGCTGATCTCAATGTTGAGTCACCATGTGTTCCCTTTCTATGAATAGATCGCACAGTAACTTTACTATAGCCTACATTAGGTGAAGGATACATTCCCTCAAGAATGGGCATTTCAATAGCACCATACTGTGCAGAAGCTAAAGGTAATTTATTGCTAAACTGCATTATTTCACGGAAAGGATTCTCTTCACTTCCTATACCCGGCTCATAAGATGCCACTCCGCTGCTTATAGTGGTTGGAACTCCCATAATAGTTTCTGTAGTAGTGTAATCATAATCCTGTCCATATGTGGAAGTATAGGAACTTCCATTGGTCATTTTTTTCCAGTTATCTTTTACTAATACTCTTTTTACTCTATAACCTCCTCCATATTTTATCCTATTAGGATTATTCAGCCGTACAAAGGATTTTAACAGGGAAATATTTTTAGCAAGGGCCGAGGAACGCATCTGCTGATCCACATTTTTAAATGCATTTTTTAATTGGCCTACCATAGTTCCGGCCAGTGCAATGAAATCCCCCAGGTCATCAACTTCCGTTTTGTACCCAGGAAAAGCCTGTGAAGGTAGGTTTCCAGTTAGAAACCCTATTGCACTTATTGCCAACGGACTTTTTCCATCAACGCTTTTCAGTTTTATATAAATAAAGTCTTTATTTGTACTATTTGAACATACACCAAATGACTCAATTTCTGAATATACTGTTAGTGGCTCCAGCCCTTGAGGCATTTGTACTTGTAATTTAAAGGCAAGTTGTTTAATCCCTTCGAGGTATTTTGTATAAATCTCTTCCTTAAGTTTAGCCTCTCCGTTTGAAGAAAGTGGATTAGCTAATTTTATGTAAACGTAGTTATTATCCCCCGCCAACAATCCGTTATTATATAATGCATTGTCTGCTTTATATTCTATGGAATTTCCGAGGCCATAAATGTTTACCATGTTGCACGCACGTCTATTTTGAACATACGCATAATCATCTGCTTCATATTCTATTTCAATTTGTCCACCAGAAGGTAACAGAATTTTTTTCAATGCCCATGCACCTGCAAATTGGTCATTCTTGGTTTTATTCGTATAATCTGTATATGGATAATCCATGTTAGTCAAATTACCCGGGTGAATCGAGGCATCAGCAGGATCTTTATAGGTACCCCATCTATCAGAGGCATTATAAGCATATGGAGGATTATCGATTGGTGACGATAAATCGCCGTAATTGAATACGTATTTTTCTTTTGCTGAACGAATCTGTCCATTATATGAAAAAGATATTGACTTAAGGGTAAGTTTGCCTCCTCCATTTTTGCTATCTGGAGAGCCCATACACAAAGAACTATCATAATTGAAAAAAACAGATTTAAGAGGACGTGCGTTTAAAAAGCCCTTTTCTCTTATCTCTTGCTTTGTATAGAGGTCTATTCTAGACAATTTTTTGCTGCTTTCATCAGAAGGGTTAATCGAGCCATCCATATCGCTTACAACTCCTTTTGCATCATTTCTTGATGTTGTTTTAAAAATTGCAACCATTGATTTTGATTCAATAGAACTGAGATACCAAGATTCCCTTTCACCGTAAGTAATTGCAGCTTTATTATCTTCCTTTTGAGTACGTATTCCTTCATTAAAATGCGCTTGCCGGCCATTTGAATTGTTGCGTGGCGTACGCCATTTATGGAAACTTGTTGAACGCTCATAATTGAATTTAACCGCACCCCCAAGATCGTCTTCAGTTATGCCATCACCGGTCACATCTACATAATCAGGTGATAATAATCCGGTAAGAAGAAAGGAAGATGCATACGCAGGAGTTTCCTGTGATTGTACATAGCCATCAATTTGTGATTTATTAGCCATGTAAGGGGAGTTTACTGATGTTTCGTCTATAGTGTAGGATACCAGATTGTTATTAGCGTTTTGGGGAAGTTCTTTTACTGAAAACGTAAAATCTTTCTGGACAACATTATAAACAGGCAGGCCATAAATATAACGCATCCCACTTGATTCCAATACATTAATTTCAGATATATGATTTGCTTTACGAAAACCTCCAACTCTTGGAATATTTGTAAACTCAATCTTATTGTCCGTTGTGAATTTTCCTGAATAATTCCTGATCATCTTTTCCATTCCAATGCTCGTTGCTTCATCTGCTGTAAACATTATGGTTACCTGAGTCCGCTTCTGTTTTTGCAAAAGAACAGTATTATTTAAAAGTGACTTTGTGCCCTTTTCGGAACCTGTTTTTTTATTGAACAACTCTAAGTTCGATTCCAGTCGGGGGTTAGAATTCGCACCACTTAATTGAAACCTTACCAAATCGTCATTACCAATCATAGAAAGCAGATCAGGATCTGTAACGGTAGCCTCACCGGGATTTTTAAAATAAACATTTTCGAAAAGGGAATTTGATTTTGGATCTTTAAAAGACATTGTTTGTATTAACGTATTGCTGCCGGTATTATCCCATCCTCCCGCTTTTGTAGGCGCTGAAATAATATTAAAATTTCCACCCCAATGGCCTGGTGCAGCTATATCAGCTCCCAAAGAATAACTTCTGTCTTTTGATACAGTAACGTTATCACGCATATACCCCAAGTCGCCTCTATAAGCTCGAATAGAACCTCCTGTTCCTTCACCTTGAATGGAAAAAATATCATAGGTGTATTGAGGTGCTGAAATAATAGGGGTATTAGGTGTAACCTCTCCATCATTAACCCTGTTAAAATCCATTACTGCATCTTGGTTGTTTAATGCTTTCTCAGAATACATAAAACCAACCAAAGGTTTATTAATAGTCTGCCATTCTGTTGGAACTTTTGATTCAGTGTAATACCCATTAAGTGTAGCCGATCCTCTGAGACCCCATAATCCAACACCAGCTTCAATTTGTCCGGAAAGACTCAAATTTTCCATCTGCATTCGCATTACCGGCATAAAACTCGGCTTTGCAAAACTTATAGAAGTAGATGCAAGGTTCCGTGATATATATGTATTCTTAAGTTCTTTATTTTTATACTTTTGTTTTTCGCCATCAGCATAAAATCCCATCTCCGAATGAATATTTAAAGTTTTTATACCATTCCTTGAATTATAACTTGTACTAAGCCCAATTCCTCCGGTAAGATTACTACCTATTAATTTGCTATTAAGATTAAGTGAAGGAGACAAGGCTAGCCCTGATCTTGAACTCAATTTTGCATTCAAAGAAGCATTTAGGCCAACTCCTAGACTTTTGGCCAAACTGTCTGTAGAAGATTTTTCGAACTTTAAAAGATTAAAAGATGCAAGTGAAGCAGAGACCCCTGCGCCGAGTGTAAGCTCAGGGCCAAGGTAATTATTATAAGAAAACCCAAGTGATAAATTTACCTTTGGTTCTTTAATGCCAACCCATTCCCCATCTATTCCCACCTCTCCCCCATATGTTCTGTTAGGTTTAATATTTTGATGTGTAACTAACATGTCGGTTCCATCAAAATCATCTGGAACACCACGCATATTGCGACTTACAGTTCCAGGGTTAATGTTCCATCCTAACCCAACCCAACTTGCCTCTTGCTCCATTGATATTCCACCGCTATAAAATAAGTTCACCGGATAACCGCCAACATCCAGTAAGGGAATACTGTAAGAGAAGTCTCCAGTAAATAAATTAACTAAATTATCCGAGCCCACAGCGCTAAAAGTTGTGGCTTCAGGAGATGATGGACCACCTTCAAGTGATTTAACCATTAAATCACTACTATTTAAAAGACTGTTATTTAAAGTTGGTTTGAAATTAATGACCTCCTCCTTAACCGGAGAGGAGTAATTTACCTTTTTATGATTTGAATTGTGAATGGATTCAAGCTTACTATATGAATTTTGTATAGATATTGTATTATAAGCCATTGTGCGCAATGGAATGAGAAGTTGTAAATAAAAGATCACAAATAACGGATATGCTACGAGCTTACTGTATTTATTAGATAGGGACTGAATCATATACTAGGATGATTATAAAATTATTTAATTCTGAATTTTAAAAAGTGTGATTTTTCTTGCGGATCCTTCAAAGTCACTTTATATATCTTCCCCTTGCTAAAACCATGACTTACATCAATATCGAAATGATTTTCACCGGGAATAATGAGTTTTACAAAACGCTTGATTATTTTATCATTTTCATCCGAAAAAAGAATATTTGTTTTATACTCTTTTGCATATGAAAAGTATTTAATTCTAAGAGTTCCACCATCAACATCATAAGTACCAGAAACATTATCACCTAAAACAATATAGGTTCCTGTAGTATTATTTGAAGTTGCTGGTATGCTCGCTATTTTAAACGTCCAAACTTCTGTTTTTGCTGCATAGCTAGCCCCGTTATTTGCTACTACCTGCCAGGCAAAAACTTTTCCTGTGTCCAATTTTGAATAAGCCGAAGAATAATTTTCATTAGTCCTAGTTAGGTTATTATTACTGTATATAGGTGTATTATACTGGATTGATTCGGAAGAGCTTTGACCAGGCAATACTTCGGTTACTAACAAATCATAACTGAGATTGCTAAACATATCTAAAGGAGATGGAGGGAGCCATGTAAATTGTGGGTAAGGGGTGTTAATCTCACTTCCATTTGCCGGGTAGCTTAAAAGAGGAGGGCTCAACGGATCAATATTGATTCTTGTACATTCTTCTCCCAATGTAACCTCAATTTCTCCATTAATAGTATATGCCTGGTAACATATTACATAGCTACCAATAGGAAGATAATTTCTGGAAAAATCAGGATTATTATAATTAAAAATAACAGGTTCTACATCATTTTGCCTAATTATTTTTACACCTTTGCCCAAAAAGAAATAACTAGTAGAAGCTGTCATCAAAGCCTGTCCACTTGAAAGATCTTTCAAACTCATCCGGATATAAACATTAATCATATCTTCCTTGGTGTTCATAAGTATGAGGTTCCATAATTGATCTTTCTGCACCATGCCTGCATGAGGTAATTGAACCTGAATGGTAACTTGTGCCTTAGGATTAAAAGACATCAATACCATGCATAAAAAAAGAAATTTTCTTTTCATAAATTAAAAATATTTATACCATGAAACCCTGCCTATCTCTACAGGGTATAATTGACCGTGAATTGTAGGCAAAAAGCTTTTTTCATGTTGCAATTGAAATCTTCCTAATTTTTTTATTTCCATATTAATTAAAATCCTTTCACCCCAATAATTTTCTCCGCCTATAACTTTATTATATTTTAACGACGCTGATAAACGTAAAAGTTTTGTAATTGTATAATCTGCAGCTGACTCTAATGAGAAGTATTGCAATTCTGGTTGCTTGGTAACAGAGTAAGCTCCTTGCAATTGAAGTTTTTTAATGAATATTGTTTGCGAAGCATAAATATTTATTCCCTTATAATAAACAAAGCCAGAATCATTTGCTTTGTTCATGTACCTATTATAAAGAAATGTACTGTTCATATTGTAACCTTTGAAAAAATAACCATAATTAACTGTTCCATTTAAAATGTAATAAGCATTTTCCCGTATATGGTCATTATCAATTAGATAAAATTGAGTTCCCGGATAATATCCTATACTTAAGGTAGGATATTTGGGGATTCTCAATTTTAATAATAATGATGAAAATGTTGTAGATGTTTTAAAAGTTTTTTCAGTGAAAGGATTTGTAAAATCATTTCTTCTAAGCATTGCTGTAATTCCAATCTTTCGTTTAAAAAGATCCTGATCTGCCCGCCAAAGCCATGATGTTTGATCTGTGTTATAACTAAATAAACTGAAGGATTGAAAATTTTCGCCTGTCTTCCTGAAAAAACCACTTAAACGAGTATTTGTTTTAGGAATAATAGTTTGTGCCTTGATGTTTAAACCCGTATTTGTTCTGTCCTTAAATTGAACCAAACTATTAATTTCCTTATTATTATTTAGGTCACCGGTAACTGGCCTGGTAGATTTTGCAAACTCTAAGCTTAAATAAGTGTTTTCATTTTTCTTCATAATAGTTTCCAGTGAGTACCCTACAATATTTATAGAATTACCTACAGGATTTGATTGGCCATATTGTGATAAACTTTTCCTCCCATTAAATAAACTTAAAATAATAGTATGTTTATCCTTATTGCCAATGCCTACTCTTCCAAGAACAAGGTATTGATCATTTTTAAAGCTTTTTTTATTGAAAAAATCCCGGAATCTGTAATCCACCTTTCCTGCGGCAAATGCTGCGTAAATCGAAGTGTTATATTCTACGTTAACTCCTGTAATTGTAATATTTTGAACTGTTAGTTCCGTATAATTTACTTCATTGCGACCAATGCTAAAGTTTTTTACTCCTGATAAGAATTTATTAAGTTTAGGATTTCCATCTGGTTCTAAGCCATTATCTGCTGCTATTTTTAATAGCTCTTTTTGATTTCCGGCATTATAAATCTTTTGACGAACAGAAGAAAATTTTGATTGAGAAACAGTTTTAAGACTATCAATCTTTTGCTGAATAATTGCAACTTTTTTTGAAATGGAATCAATTTCTTCTTCTTTTTTTCTGGTAACATCTTCGAATTTTTCCTCTAAAGAATCTATTTTGCTTTTAATATAGAAAATTCTATTTCTCTTATTATTTAAATAAGTGAAATTCAATTCTTCTTCATCCGGGAATGTTGAATAATTTACTTTTTCAGATATTTGTTGTTCATTTTTTTTGCGAAATTCATCCTCACGTTGTTCTATGATCTTTTGAAGCGTAGCAGGATTATTAACAGAAAGCTTAAGCAATTCCAGTTTTTTTAATTCCTTTTTCAATATTGAATCAAGGTCAGCCAAGGAACTCAATTTTTGCTGTTTAAGTTGCAGTTGGTTGACTAACTGTTGCTTAATTTTTTTATTGTAAGCAAAGTGATCAAATTGAAAATTCATATCATTGAAATCCCGGAAAAAGCCAGAGTTACTTTGGCGGCTTGCAAAACCTATTTTGAAAGGAAATTGTTCTTTTAATAAAATATTTAAGTAAACACGCTCTGTATGCTGTTGAAAATTTGACTGGGCAAAGGGTGTGTCAATTCTTGAACGATAATAAAAATCATAAGAAACCTCCCCATGAATGGCAATAAATCTTTTTTTTGAATTGGCTGATACACGTTTTATTTCAATCTTTTGTATGACGGATTCTTGAATGGCTTGTGCTCTGATAACAAACCCTTTACAAACACCTCTACTGAATTCTAATATTAAGTTATTGGAATCTAAAATTGGTGACTGTAACGGGTAGGTAATTTTATTACAAATTATATCTTTACCTCTCTGAGCGCATGCATTCAAACAAAGAAATAAAATAGTTATAGAATACAATTTTTTCAAATAGCAATAGGTTTAGAACAACAGTTACAAATTAGAAATGCGTGTGATTGTTAACACCAAGTTAAGAAATCAGATTTTAACAAAAAAATAATTTAAAAAAATCCTAAAATTTAGATTTATAGTGTTCTAATCAAGATTTCAAAATTATCTGGAAATAAATGTTTGAATATAATAATATATTTTCTTTAAATAAACAGAAATTTTTAATAATGTTAAACCTACAAATTCATTCAAAATCATATTTAATTTTCCACATATAGTGTTAATACTTTTTAACTAAAAAATGAATGTGGATAACATTAATGAGGCATTAAAATTGTTAAGTGAGGATTTTTTTCCAAAATATTACTTCCACTTAAAATGAAAAACCTAAAGAGAATTTTCTACATTTTAATTATTTCTTCCTCAATTTTTGTAAAC